>ENA-UOXP01000001-UOXP01000001.1-mixed-culture-metagenome-genome-assembly--contig:-NODE-1-length-328423-cov-48.340128_pt1 | contig 328423 bp, 314 predicted proteins | sample MGYA00238161_ERZ761639 | MGnify/ENA primary metagenome ERZ761639 (study PRJEB28913, sample SAMN08776760) | mixed culture metagenome | isolation source: Freshwater growth medium | place: USA...
ATGTCTTTTACGACCGGCACACAATGGGGAATCGCCCATCGCAGCCAATGCCGAGGATATCGATTTCAATGCCCATTGACCTGACAAACGCGTTTCCCATGAGCCCTCATCGGGTATTGATTGGATTCAGGTGGAAACCCTGTTGCAAAGTACTGCCAATTCTTGTAATCGGTATTTCAATGGGTGCACAGGCCCAACCTCGATTGACGCCCGCGCCCGACCAGATCGTGTTGCCCGCTTCGGTGCATGCCCAGAGCAACCAGGTGGGGGCATTGCGCGATGTGGAGCGCGAATGGCGCAAGAACCGCAACCACCTGCCCGCTGCGCTGAATTACGCACGGGCCGTGTTTTTGCTGGGTCTGACCGAGGGTGATCTGCGCTGGTACGGCTCGGCCAAAGCCGCGCTGCAGCCCTGGTGGAGCGCCAGCACCTTGCCGGCTGAAGGTCATTTTTTGCGCGCCCTGGTGAAACAGGGTTTCCACGATTTCCAGGGCGGCATCGACGATCTGGGAAAGGCGATCACCCTCGATCCGGCGCAACCCGAGTATTGGTCATGGCGCTTTTCGCTGCACCTGCTCACATCGAACATGGCGGCGGCGCGCACCGATTGCGATGCGATCGGGCAGCGCTTCGGCCGCGACGAAGGCCAGGCCTGCGCGGCCACGCTCCTGTACCGCACCGGCCAGGCGCAGCAAGCCATTCCCCTGCTGAACCGCCTGGTCGATCTGCCCGACTACCAGGGCCCGTTCACGCAGGACTGGCTGCGCTACCACCAGGGTGAAGCTCTCCGCGCCGCGGGCCAGCCAGCGCAGGCCATGGCCGTGTGGGAAAAGCACCTGCAGGCCAGGCCCGAGTCGCACCTGGTGAGGCTCACGCTCACCGAGCTGCTGAACCAGCAAGGCCAATACGCCCAAGCGAAGCGCTACACCGCTTCGCCTTCACCCACCGACGCGCTGCTGGTGCAGGCGCTGCTGGCCAGCCGCGGCCTCAAGGACGGCGACACGCAACGCCTGGCCGACCAGTTCGAGAACCGCATGAACAACCAGGCGCTGCGCGGCGAGAGCCTGATCGAGCGGCCCACCATGGTCTACCTCATCACCTACGGGCGCGACGTGGCCAAAGGCCTGGCGCTGGCTGCGGAGAACTGGCGCACGCAGAACGAACCGGCCGATGCGGTGCTGCTGGTGCAGGCCGCGCTCCAAGCCAACCAGCCCAGGCTGGCCGAGCCCGTGCTGGGCTGGATGGCCGCCACCGGCTACACCGACCCGGTGCTCAAACGGCTGGCCGACGAACTGCAAACCCGTCTGGGCAAATCCTGATGACTTTCCTGTTCAGACACCTGGCCGCCCGACTGGCCGCGCTTGCCCTGCTCGCTGCTTTCGCCGGCTCCGCCCTCGCCCACTCCAGCAGCAACGCCTACCTCTCGCTGTCGCAGCGCGGCCCTGACTTGGTGCTGCGCACCGACATCAACCTGCGCGACGTGGACCTGATCTTCGATCTGGACGACGACCGCGACGGACAGGTGAGCTGGGGTGAAACCGCCTCGCGCATGGACGAACTCAAGGCCTGGATGCAGCAGGGCATCACAGTGCGCGGCACCTCGGCCGCGTGCGAACTCAAGCCGCTGGACGTGATGGCCAGCCCGCATTCGGACGGCTTCTACTTCAGCGCCGAATGGACGGTGGTCTGCGCCGATCCCGAGGACGTCGCAGCGGGTCGGCTCACGCTCCAGTACGGCCTGATCTTCGACCAGGACAACCTGCACCGTGGCCTGCTCAAGGTCGAGCTGCCCGGCGCCACCAGCAGCGCCATCTTGAGTCCGGACCGACCCGAGGCTGCGTTGCTGGCGGGCGAGGTTTCCGGCTGGGCGGTGTTCGCGCGCTACGTGGTGGAAGGCGTGTGGCACATCTGGATCGGCATCGACCACATCCTGTTCCTGCTCAGCCTGCTGGTGCTCGCGCCGCTGGTGCCTTCGCGCCGGCGCGTGACCAGCTGGCCCGCGGTGGAGAGCTTCCGCACCTCGTTCATGGATGTGCTGGCGGTCGTGACCGCGTTCACCGTGGCGCACTCCATCACGCTGGTGGCGTCCATCCTGGGCTGGGTCAATCCGCCGGTGGCGATCATCGAATCGGTGATCGCGCTCTCGGTGATCCTGGCCGCGCTCAACAACCTGCTGGGGTGGTTCTCGCTCAAGCGCTGGCGGCTGGCCTTTGTCTTCGGCCTCATCCACGGGTTCGGGTTTGCCAACGTGCTGCTCGACCTGGCCCTGCCCGCGAAGCAGCTCGCGCTCGCGCTCGGTGGCTTCAACGTCGGCGTCGAGATCGGGCAGCTGGCCATCGTGCTGGCGTTCCTGCCACTGGCCTGGCTGCTGCGCCACACCGCGTTCTACCGCTGGGTGGTGGTGGCCGGTGGTTCGCTGGCCATTGCGGTGATCGGCTCGATCTGGCTGGTGGAGCGGCTGGGCGGTTGAAGACCGCTTGTTACCTGTGTTGCGATTGCTCGGTACGCTCACGAACAGACCCTCCCTGCGCAGGACCCGTAACCTGAAAGTCAGTCGGCAACTTCGGCTGCGAGTCCTCAACGCTGCCTCGGCAGCACTTTCAAGGGTCCACCATGAAAACGTCCAGCTTCATCACCTCTTCGCTTGCCGCTCTGGCCGTGGTCGGCAGCGCCACCCTGGTGTTCGCTCAAACGACCACCACCGACACGCCCGCCACGACCCCCACACCTGCGGCCACACCGAGCACGCAAACCACGCCCATGGCCACGCCACCTGTGGGCGGCATGACCACGCCGGCACCAACCACCACCGACAGCATGAACAACAACGCCGCGATGAACGAGCCCGTGGCGCGCGCCGACCGCAACTGAGCCTGCCCCAGTTCGGACAACGCCCCGCGGTCCTTGCGATCCCGGGGCGTTGCTGTTTGAAGCGCTGAAGGATGATCAATCCCACACCCGCCATCGACGACGCCACCCCCTGGTCGGCCATCCGCCAGGGCGTGCTGATCGGACTGGCCTTGCTCGCACTGGCGATACCACCGGCCACCCCGGTGACGGCCAACGCAACGCAGCGCGCGGTCCCGCTGGCAACCACACCGCCGCGACTCGCCGAACTGGGCAATGCCGAGGCTTCGAGCGATCTGCGCTACATGGCGAACTGGATCGCACGCTCCGGCGACCACGCCGCCATGCCGTTCGTGGTGATCGACAAGCGGGCGGCGCATCTGTATGTGTTTGACGCACAGGCCCGTCTGATCGACCACACCGCCGTGCTGCTGGGTTCCGCGCACGGCGACGACTCGGTGCCCGGCATCGGCGACAAGGCCATTGCCGATGTATTGCCCGAAGAACGCACGACACCCGCAGGCCGCTTTGCGGGCCAGCGCGGACTCAACATCGACGGCGAAGACGTGGTCTGGGTCGACTACGACGCAGCCGTGTCCATGCACCGGGTGCGCGCCAACAACCCGAAAGAGCGCCGCCTGCAGCGCCTGGTCACCGAGACGGCCGACGACAACCGCATCAGCTACGGTTGCATCAACATTCCCGCCCCTTTCTTTGACGCCCACATCGCGCCCACCTTCGTGGCGCAGCGGGCCATGGTCTATGTGTTGCCCGAGCAGAAGACCCTGCAGACGGTGTTTGGTGTTCCACCACATGGGCATTTGGCTCAGATGATTCGGTAATAAACAACCAAATATCCATTCGTTCCTGAACGGGGGTGAAGGTCGGATCATCCGGTCACTTTCAACATCTTTCCACAAGGAACGACATGACCACCCGCCGCCAACTGATCCAGGCCCTCGCCGCCACCGCCTTCACCGCCGGCACCCTCCCGGCCATCGCCCAGCCCGCCCCGGTGACCCTGCTCAACGTGTCCTACGACCCGACGCGCGAGCTGTACGTGGAATACAACGCCGCGTTCATCAAACACTGGAAGGCCAGGACCGGCCAGGACGTGACCATCAAACAGAGCCATGGCGGTTCGGGCAAACAGGCCCGCTCCATCATCGACGGCCTGGACGCCGACGTGGCCACCCTGGCCCTGGCCGGCGACACCGACGCGCTGCACAGCAACGGCGGCTGGATTCCGAAAGACTGGCAGAAGCGCCTGCCACTCAACAGCTCGCCTTACACCTCCACCATCGTGCTGGTCACGCGCGCCGGCAACCCGAAGAACATCAAGGACTGGGACGACCTGATCCGCCCCGACGTGAAGGTCATCACCCCCAACCCCAAGACCTCGGGTGGCGCGCGCTGGAACTACCTCGCCGCTTGGGAATTTGCCAAGCGCAAGTTCGGCAGCGACGCGAAGGCGCAGGAATTCGTGGCCCAGCTGTACGCCAACGTGCCGGTGCTCGACTCGGGCGCACGCGGCTCCTCCATCACCTTCGCACAGCGCGCCCAGGGTGACGTGTTCATCTCCTGGGAGAACGAGGCCTACCTGCTGGAGAAGGAATTCGGCAACAAGGTGGACTTCGTCTACCCCTCGCTGTCCATCCTGGCCGAGCCCGCCGTGACCGTGGTCGACAAGAACGTGGACAAGAAAGGCACGCGCGCTGTGGCGCAGGCCTACCTGGAATACCTCTACACCGAAGAGGCGCAGGACATCATCGGCAAACACTTCTACCGCCCCACCTCGGCCAAGGCCCAGGCCAAGTACGCCAAGCAACTGCCCAAGCTCAACCTCTTCAAGATCGGTGACGCTTTCGGCGGCTGGGAACAGGCGGCCAAGGTGCACTTCGCCGACGGCGGCACGTTCGACCAGATCTACACGCGCAAGTAAGGCGACCGGGTGTCACATACGATGGAGTCCCTGATTCCCATCACCAACCCACCCAGGAACAAACATGCCCAAGGCCTACTGGATCTCCACCTACCGCTCCATCAGCGACCCCGCCGCACTCGCGGCCTACGCAGCGCTCGCAGGTCCCGCCCTTCAAGCAGCCGGCGGGCGTTTCCTGGCGCGCGGCATGCCGGCCCAGGTGTACGAGGCCGCTGTCAACCAGCGCGCCGTGTTGCTCGAGTTCGACAGCGTGGCCCAAGCCACCGAGGCACACGACAGCCCGGCGTACCAGGAAGCGCTCGCGGCGCTCGGTCAGGGCGCCGAGCGCGACATCCGCATCATTGAAGCGCTGGCATAAGACGCGACGTCACCGGCGGAGGCCCCATGCACCTGGAAGGTTCGTGCCATTGCGGCAGCGTCAAGTTCTCGGTCGAATCGGCCGAGCCCGTCCCGTTCATGCGGTGTTACTGCTCGATCTGCCGAAAGACGGCGGGCACCGGTGGCTATGCGATCAACCTCGGTGCCGACCACCGCACCCTGAAGGTCAACGGCAAGCGGCATCTGCGCGTTTACCAGGCGCAGATCACCGAGGGCGATCGGGTGCGGCAAAGCACCGGGCAGCGCCACTTCTGCGGCAAGTGCGGCACGGCCCTCTGGCTGTGGGACCCCACCTGGCCCGAGCTGGTGCACCCGCACGCGGGCGCGATCGACACACCCTTGCCCACACCGCCCGAGAACGTGCACATCCTGCTGGACTCCAAGGCGGGGTGGGTGACGGTGGAGGGCCATCAGGGCGACCAGCGCTTTGAGGGCTACCCGGATTTTTCGCTCAAGGAATGGCACCAGCGACACGCTTGAGCCTTGCAGCCCCGGGGTTGTCGGCCGGGCGCCGGGCTCAGGCCATGAACACCGCGATGAACGCGAGCATGAAGATCAGGATGGCGCCCATGACGGGCAGCACCATGGGCATGTAGTGCACCACCGTTTCGAGAATATCTTCTGCCTGCTCGTCGGCATAAGCGCGCAGTTCCGGGTCTGAATAGTCCAGCGGGTGCTCGGCGAGGCCCTCGTCCGGCGAAGGTTGTTGGTGTTGCATGGGAGCTCCTGTCCAAGGTTCATCGGGGTTGCGACGGACCGCTGCGTTGCGCAGCCCACAGCACTCAAGGCTTGCAGCCTGCGGGATTGGAGGGGGTACGTCAACCAAAAGTTTCAAACGAACGAGGCCGGGCGCGCCCATATGCCGCAGGGCCATGAGCAAACCACTTCATGGTCGTTGGTGAATGCGACACCGCTTCCCACAATGCAGCGCATGGCTTTCCCCTCCGTCATCATCGTTCCCGGCTGGCGCAACTCCGGCCCCGGTCACTGGCAGACCCTGTGGACCCACACCCTGCCCCATGTGCTCCGCGTCGAGCAGGACGACTGGGTTGCGCCCGTGCGCAGATCCTGGGTCGATCGCCTGAGCGAGACCATCGAGCGTGCGCCCGGCCCGGTGGTGGTGGTCGCGCACAGCCTGGGCTGCATCACCACCACGCACCTGTCGGCCAGCGTGGCGCAGCGCATCCAGGGTGCGTTGCTGGTGGCGCCGGCCGACCCCGAACGCCGTGGCGTGCTGGTCGACTTCGCCCCCGTGCCCCACCAGCGCCTGCCCTACCGCAGCATCGTGGTCGCCAGCCACAACGACCCGTATTGCCCTGTGCGCACGGCGGGCGCGTATGCGCGGGCCTGGGGCAGCGAGTTCGTGCGGCTCAACGGCGCGGGCCAGATCAACGTGGATTCGGGCCACGGACCGTGGCCGCTGGGGCTGGCGCTGCTGCAATCGCTCGGGGCCGAGGTGCCCGCCGCGGCCCGCGCCGTGGAGCCGGCCTGAGTCCCTGCGCGCCGGGCTTATGCCCGATCCACATATGGAAACAAGAACAAAGTCGTTGGGTTTCATGAGACCCACGCCCAGAATGCCCGACATCCTGTTTCCGTTTGGAGCTTTCTCATGAACAACACCTTGCGCGCGGCCCTGGCTGCCGTTGCCCTCTCCACTTCCGCGCTCGCGGGTGCCCAGACCACGCTGCTCAACGTCTCGTACGACGTGGCGCGCGAGTTCTACAAGGACATCAACGTCGCCTTTGCTGCCAGCCACAAGAAGTCCACCGGCAAGGACATCAAGGTCGACCAGTCGCACGCGGGTTCGAGCGCGCAGGCGCGCGCCGTGGCCGACGGCCTGGAGGCCGACGTGGTGACCTTCAACACCACGACCGACGTGGACTTCCTCGCCGAGAAGGGTGTGGTCGCCAAGGACTGGCGCCAGAAGTTCGCGAACAACGCCGCGCCCACCACCTCGACCATGCTGTTCCTGGTGCGCAACGGCAACCCCAAGGGCATCAAGGACTGGGACGACCTGGTCAAGCCCGGCGTGCAGGTGATCGTGGTCAACCCCAAGACCGGTGGCAACGGCCGCATGGCCTACCTGGCCGCCTGGGGCTACGTGCGCAGCAAGGGCGGGTCGGACGCCGAGGCCGCCGAGTTCGTGGGCAAGCTCTACAAGAACGTGCCGGTGCTCGCGCGCGGTGGCCGAGACGCCACCGGTGTCTTCCTGCAACGCAACATCGGCGACGTGCTCGTGACGTTTGAATCGGAAGTCGTCTCCGTCAACAACGAGTTCGGCGCCGGCAAGGTCGACGCCATCCACCCCAGCGCCTCCATCGTGGCGGAGAACCCGGTGGCCATCGTCGAGCGCACGGTGAACAAGAAGGGCTCTGCTGCTGAAGCCAAGGCCTACCTCGATTTCCTCTACAGCCCGGAAGGCCAGGAGATCGCCGCAAAGCACAACATCCGTCCGCGCAACGAAGCGGTGTTGAAGAAATACGCCACGGCCTTCAAGCCGATCAAGCTGTTCAACGTCGAACAGTACTTCGGCTCGCTGGCCGAAGCACAGAAGGTGCACTTCAACGACGGCGGTCAGTTCGACAAAATTTATACCGTCGGCAAGTAAATGAGCGCAGCAACGTCTGCCGTGCTGGGTGATTCCACCCCGCACGGAACCGCCCTGCCCCGCCGCGCCACGCGCCGGGTGCTGCCGGGCTTCAACATCACGCTGGGCTTCACGGTTTTTTACCTGAGTCTGATCGTGCTGATCCCGCTCTCGGCGCTGCTCTTCAAGACCTTCACGCTCACCTGGCCGCAGTTCTGGGAAGCGGTCACTGCGCCGCGCGTGGTGGCCTCGTACAAGCTCACCTTCGGCGCCTCGTTCATCGCGGCCTGCGTCAACGCAGTCTTCGGCCTGCTGGTGGCCTGGGTGCTGGTGCGCTACAGCTTTCCGGGCAAGAAGATTGTGGATGCGCTGGTGGACCTGCCGTTTGCGCTGCCCACCGCCGTGGCCGGCATTTCGCTCACCGCCATCCTCGCCGGCAACGGCTGGATCGGCCAGTACACCGAGCCGCTGGGCCTTCAACTCGCCTTCAACCCCAACGGTGTGGTGATCGCCCTCATCTTCATCGGCCTGCCCTTCGTGGTGCGCACGGTGCAGCCGGTGCTGGAAGACACCGAGAAGGAGCTGGAAGAAGCCGCCACCTGCCTGGGCGCCACGCGCTGGCAGACCTTCAGCCGGGTGATCTTTCCCAGCATCGCCCCCGCCCTGCTCACCGGCTTTGCCATGGCGTTTGCCCGCGCGGTGGGTGAATACGGCTCGGTGATCTTCATCGCCGGCAACATGCCCATGATTTCCGAAATCACGCCCCTCATCATCATCAGCAAGCTCGAGCAGTACGACTACGCCGGCGCCACCGCCGTGGCCACCGTCATGCTGGCCATCTCGTTTGTGTTGCTGCTGCTCATCAACGGCCTGCAGACCTGGCAGCGCAAGCGCAGCGGTGGAGCGATGGCATGAGCGCAACGTCTGTTCGCACCGAAGCACCCTGGGTGCGCCGCACGCTGATCGGCGTGGCGCTGGTCTTCATGTTCCTCTTCCTGGTGCTGCCCCTCGCAGCGGTGTTCACCGAAGCCCTGCGCAAAGGCTGGGACGCTTACTGGGAGGCGCTGCAGGAGCCCGACGCCTGGTCGGCCATCCGGCTGACGCTGATGACGGCGGCCATTGCGGTGCCGCTGAACCTCGTGTTCGGCGTGGCCGCGGCCTGGTGCATCGCCAAGTACGAGTTCCGGGGCAAGTCCTTCCTGACCACGCTGATCGACCTGCCGTTCTCGGTGTCGCCGGTGGTGGCGGGTCTGATCTACGTGCTGGTGTTCGGTGCGCAGGGCTGGTTCGGCCCCTGGCTGATGGAGCACGACATCAAGATCATCTTCGCCGTGCCCGGCATCATCCTGGCCACGGTCTTCGTCACCTTCCCCTTCATCGCGCGTGAACTCATTCCGCTGATGCAGGCGCAAGGCAACGACGAAGAGCAGGCCGCGCAGGTGCTGGGCGCCAGCGGCTGGCAGACCTTCTGGTACGTGACCCTGCCCAACATCAAGTGGGGCCTGATCTACGGCGTGATCCTGTGCAATGCGCGGGCCATGGGCGAGTTCGGCGCGGTCTCGGTGGTCTCGGGCCACATCCGCGGCCAGACCAACACCATGCCGCTGCACGTGGAGGTGCTCTACAACGAGTACCAGTCGGTCGCCGCGTTTGCCGTGGCCTCGCTGCTGGCGCTGCTGGCCCTGGTCACGCTGGTGATCAAGTCGGTGGCCGAATGGCGCATGGAAGCCGAGATGAAAGCACTCGCAGAGCTGCCACCCGAGCAGCCCACGCCAGCCGCCAACCCCTTGCTGGGACAAACATTATGAGCGCCGCGCCGGGCCGCCCCAAGCAAGCTCGCGCCGCAGTGCGCAGCACGAAGGACATCCTATGAGCATTGAGATTCGCAACATCAACAAACACTTCGGCACCTTCCAGGCGCTGAACAACGTCAACCTCGACATCCACTCGGGTGAGCTGCTCGCGCTGCTGGGCCCGTCGGGTTGCGGCAAGACCACGCTGCTGCGCATCATTGCCGGCCTGGAAACGCCGGACACCGGCAACATCCTGTTCAGCGGAGAAGACACCACCGACGTGCACGTGCGTGAGCGCAACGTGGGTTTCGTGTTCCAGCACTACGCGCTGTTCCGCCACATGACCGTGCTGGAAAACGTGGCCTTCGGCCTGCGGGTGAAGCCGCGCGGCGAGCGCCCGAGCGACGCGCAGATCAAGGCCAAGGTGCACGACCTGCTCAAGCTGGTGCAGCTCGACTGGCTGGCCGACCGTTACCCCTCGCAGCTCTCGGGCGGCCAGCGCCAGCGCATTGCGCTCGCGCGTGCGCTGGCGGTGGAACCCAAGGTGCTGCTGCTGGACGAGCCCTTCGGCGCACTCGACGCCAAGGTGCGCAAGGAACTGCGCCGCTGGCTGCGCCGCCTGCACGACGAGCTGCACGTGACCAGCGTGTTCGTCACGCACGACCAGGAAGAAGCGCTCGAAGTGGCCGACCGTGTGGTGCTGATGAACCAGGGCCATGTGGAACAGGTGGGTGCGCCGCAGGCGGTGTGGGACCGTCCGGCGAGCCCGTTCGTGTACGGCTTCCTGGGTGACGTGAACCTGTTTCACGGGCGTGCGCACGAAGGCCAGATGCACCTGGAAGGTGTGTCGTTCGCCTCGCCCGAACACGCCGGCGCACGGGACGCACAGGCCTTCGCCTATGTGCGGCCGCACGAACTGGATGTGTTGCCTTACGCGGCCGGTCTGAACGGCATGGTGGTCAAGCTCGACCGCGCGGTGGTGGTGGGCCCAATCGCCCGCCTCGAACTCCTGCCCGTGGCGCCACCCGCCAACGGCGACCAGCCCAAACTGATCGAGGCCCATCTCTCGGCCGACCGCTTCAAGGAACTCGGTATCCAGGAGGGCGACACGGTGGTGGTCGCGCCGCGCAAGGCGCGGGTGTTCCTGCATCCTGAGGCCGCCTGAGCCCGCCGCCGTCCTGATGCGATCCTGACGCGGGGTGTGCTACGTTGCGCCGATGACGCCAACGGACGCAACGCCACCCGCACCCACCCCGAGCCGCTGGCCGGGCGCCCTCGTCTGGACCCTCGCCGGGCTGGCCATGGGGGTGCTGTACCCGGTGCTTGACCTGGCCAACCTGGCCATGCTGCTGGTGCTCGCCTCGGCTTTGGCCGCGCTCTGGCTCACGCCTGCCATGTGCCTGGCGGCTTGTGCGCTTGCGGTGCTGGTGTTCAACTTCGCCTTCGTGCCCCCACGCTTCACCTTCAGTGTGGCCCTGCACCAGCACGCCCTGCTGCTGAGCACCATGCTCTCGGTCAGCTGGATCGTCGCGCTGCTCATGGCGCGCCAGCGCCGGCTGGCCGAGGCCGAGCGACTGCTCGCGCAGCGCGCACGCCAACTGCAAGACTTCGGCGCCACCCTGCGCGACAGCGACGACCCGCGGTTGCGCGCGTCCGACCTGCAAGCCGCGCTGGCCTCGCTGGTGGGCGCGCCGGTGGCCCTGTTGCTGCGCGAAGGCACCGACGCTGGCACGCGCCTCGGGAAAGCCGGCAGCGACGGCTGGGAAGGCCTGGGCATGAGCCTGCGCCACAGCCAGGCCATGGGGCCGGGCACGGGGCGCCACGAAGACCAGCCCGACTGGTACCTGCCGATGCGCGGGCGCCAGGCCGCGCTGGGTGCAGCGCTGCTGCCGCTGACCAACCAGCCCGAGCCCACGCCCGAACTGCGCGCCCATGCCCAGGCGCTGTGCGACCAGATGGGCCTGGCACTGGAACGCGCCCATGCCACCCACGCCGCCACCTCGGCGCGCGAACAGGCCCATGCGCACGCGCTGCGCAACACCCTGCTGGCCGCCATCTCGCACGACTACCGCACGCCGCTGGCCACCATCCTGGGCGCGGCCTCGTCGCTGCACGACCAGGCCGACCGGCTCTCGGCCGGGCAACGCCAGCGACTGGCGGCCACCATCATCGACGAGGCGGGCCAGCTCGGCCGCATCACCGACAACACACTGCAGCTCGCGCGCCTCGACACGCCGGGACTGGCCCTGCACCTGGACTGGGAATCGGTCGAAGAACTGGTGGGCACGGTGCTGCGCCGCGCCCGCCAGCGCCAACCCGACCGCGCCGTGAAGGCGCGCCTGCAAGCCGGGCTGCCGCTGCTGCGGGTGGACGCGGTGCTGCTGGTGCAGCTGCTGGACAACCTCGTGGACAACGCGCTCAAGTACGGCGGTGAGAGCGCGCCGGTGGAGATCGCCGCCACGCTGGAGTCCAACCAGATCCGCCTGGCCGTGCGCGACCGGGGACCGGGCATCGCGCCCGCCTGGCGTGAACGGGTGTTCGACGCTTTCCAGCGCGGCGACCCCGGCGACAACCGCGCGCAGCCGGCCGACGCGCCCGCGCGGCGCGGCGCTGGCGTGGGCCTGGCTGTGTGCCGCACCATCGCGCGGGCGCACGGCGGCGAACTCACGCTGCGCATGCGCCAGCGCGGCGGCTGCAGCTTTGAATGCACGCTGCCCGTGAACCCGGCACAGGCCGGTGCACCGGAGGCCCTGGCATGAGCCTCACCGTGCTGCTGGTGGAAGACGACCGCGAGCTGCGCACCACCCTGCGCGAGTCGCTCCGGGTGGAAGGCTATGTGGTGGTGGCGGCCGCCAGCCTGGCCGACGCACACGCACTGCTCGCGAACACCGACGTGGACATCGTGCTGCTCGACCTGGGCCTGCCCGATGGCGATGGCGAAACCCTGCTGACCACCCTGCGGCGCGGGCGCAGCACGCCGGTGATCGTGATCTCCGCGCGCGAAACCGACGACCCCAAGATCCGCCTGCTGGACGCCGGCGCGGACGACTTTCTGGTGAAACCCTTCAGCCTGGGCGAACTGCTCGCGCGCATGCGCGTGGCCCTGCGCCACCGGGGCACGCCCCTGCAGGCGGCCATCACGCACTACCGCCAGGGCGATTTGCGCGTGGACCTGCGCGCGCACCGGGTGCGCCTGGCCGACGAAGACGTGCACCTCACGCCCACCGAGTTCAAGCTGCTGGCGCGCCTCGTGCGCAACGCCGGCCAGGTGGTCACGCACCGGCAGTTGCTGGCCGATGTGTGGGGCGCGGAGTTCACCGAACACACCCACTACCTGCGGCTCTACATGGGGCAGCTGCGCACCAAGCTGGAGGTCGACCCGGCCGACCCGCAGCGACTGCTGACCGAACCCGGCGTGGGCTACCGCCTGGTGGAGGGCGAGGACTGAGGTGCCGAGGCGGTCCCTTATGCGTTCCTGATGCACGCATCGGTACGCTGCGGCTCCTCTCCACTTCGTTCCCTCGCCCATGACCGCGACCGCCCGTTCCCTCGACACCGAACAACCCGCCACGCCCCTGCAACGGCAGGGCACCGCCGCCCTCACCCTGGGCGCGCTGGGTGTGGTGTACGGCGACATCGGCACCAGCCCGCTCTACACCGTCAAGGAGATCTTCGCGCCCGCCACCGGCGTGGCGCTCAACGCGCACAACCTGATCGGCGCCGTCTCGGTGATCTTCTGGGCACTCATGCTGGTGGTCACCCTCAAATACGTGATCCTGATCCTGCGCGCCGACAACCGCGGCGAAGGCGGTGGCCTGGCGCTGACCGCGCTGGCCGCCCACGCGGTGCGCTCGCGCCCGGCCTTGCGCAACGCGCTGCTGCTGCTGGGCGTGTTCGGCGCCACGCTGTTCTATGGCGACAGCGTGATCACACCCGCCATCTCGGTGCTGGGTGCCATGGAAGGCCTGCAACTGGTCACGCCCGCGCTCGCACCCTATGTGATCCCGATCACCGTGGTCATCGTGGTGGGCCTGTTCGCGGTGCAGCGCTTCGGCACCGGCCTGGTGGGCAAGCTGTTCGGTCCGATCATCGTGCTGTGGTTCGTCACGCTGGGGGCCATCGGCGTGGTGCACATCGTGGAACAGCCGGCCATCCTGTCGGCGCTCAACCCGGTGCACGCCTGGACCTTCCTCCTGGAGCGCGGCTGGTACGTGTTCGCCGCGGTGGGCGCGATCGTGCTCGCGCTCACCGGCGCCGAGGCGCTCTACGCCGACATGGGCCACTTCGGCCGCAAGCCGATCCAGCTCGCGTGGACCGGCCTGGTGCTGCCCGGTCTGGCGCTCAACTACATGGGTCAGGGCGCGCTGCTGATGGCCGACCCCACAGCCATTGAAAACCCGTTCTACCGCCTCTTCCCCGAGGCCTTCGTGCTGCCCGCGCTGGTGTTGGCCACGCTCGCGGCCATCATCGCCTCGCAAGCGGTGATCTCGGGCGCGTATTCCATGACCAAGCAGGCCATCCAGCTCGGGTTTTTGCCGCGCATGGCGATCAAGTACACCTCGGCGCGCGAGGCCGGGCAGATCTACATGCCGGCGGTCAACTGGGTCCTGATGGCGGGCGTGGTGGCCGCCGTGGTGGGCTTTGGCAGCTCGTCGGCGCTCGCCGGTGCCTACGGCATCGCGGTCACGCTCACCATGATGATCACCACCGTGCTGACCTACTTTGTGGTGAGCGAGGGCTGGCGCCTGCCCAAGCCGCTGGCCATCGGTGCCACGGTGTTCTTTCTGGCCATCGATGTGCTGCTGGTCGCCGGCTGTGCGGTGAAGTTCTTCGACGGTGGCTGGTTCCCCCTGGCGCTGGGCCTGGTGCTCTTCGGCCTCATGAGCACCTGGTCGCGTGGACGCGAACGCGTGCTGCAGGGCATTCGCCGCGATGGCCTGGAACTGCAAGGCTTCATCGACAGCCTCGACCCCAAGACCATGCACCGCGCGGAGCGCACCGCGGTGTATCCGGTGGCCGACCCGGGCACAGTGCCGCAGGCGCTGCTGCACAACCTCAAGCACAACCAGGTGCTGCACGAGCGCAACGTGGTCCTCACCGTGAAGTTCCACGAGGTGCCGTGGGTGCCGATGAACGAGCGGGTGGAAGTGCAGGCGCTCGGACACAGCTTCTGGCGCGTCACGCTGCACTTTGGTTTCATGAACACGCCCGACGTGCCCAAGGCCCTGGCGCTCACCGAGTCGCACGGCCTGCGCATCCCGGTGTTCGAGACCAGCTACTTCCTCAGCCGCGAGACGGTGGTGCCCACGTCCGGCGGTGGCATGTGGCGCTGGCGCGAGCGCCTGTTTGCGGCCATGAGCCACAACGCCGGGGGGGTGGTCGACTTTTTCAGGCTGCCGGGCAACGCCGTGGTGGAGCTGGGCACGCGCGTCCCGATCTGAGCCGCGGACCCGCGGGATTCACCGGTCGTGGTGGGCCGGTGTGTCGGGTTGGGTGCCGTAGAACCGGTGCACGTCGCGCTCCCACGCCGGGTCTGCCATGTCGGGCCATTGGTGCTTGTCGAATCCGGGCGCGTTTTGCAGACGTGCCTTGCTCACGTGCAACACAAAACAGCGGCAAGCGGTGTCCAGCTCCAGCGCCGCCCAGGGCACCGCAAACAGCTTCTCACCGACACCGAAAAATCCGCCAAACGACAGCACGGCGTAGCCGATGCGACCGGTGCGCACGTCGAGCATGATCTCCCGGATCTCGCCGAGGTCCTCATCGGCATCGTTGAAAACGTCGTTGCCCGTCAGCGTACCGGCGCCCATGAGGCGGGGGCCCGGTCCCTGACGGGGAGTGCGGCCCGGCCTGAGGGGCGCGGCAGCATCCGCCGCTGCGGGTTCGTCGAGTGTTTCTTCGTGCATGGCGTGCCGCTTGTCAATGTCAGGGCTCCATGCTCGCAACCGAAGGACGCACGGTCTGTGCGCCGGCGTACCTTCAGACCTTGATCGCGTTGCGGCTCAAAGAAAACGAGCCGGACGGATCACCCGCATTTTTTTCTGCTGGCTTGGCCTGCAGCACCGCGTCGTTTTTCAGGCGATCGTAGGCGTCGCGGATCACGCCGTGGCATTCGCAGCTGTGGGCTTCCAGCCCCGCCCGGTCGATCACCGACATCTGCCCGCGCCCGTAGCGGATCACGCCCGCCTTTTGCAGTCGCAAGGCGCCACCGGTCACGCCCTCACGGCGGACGCCCAGCATGCTGGCAATGCGCTCCTGCGTGATGTGGAGCTCGTCGTCGTCCTGGCGCTCCAGGTGAACCAGCAGCCAGCGGGCGAGTTGCTGGTCGAGCGAGTGGTGGCGGTTGCAGGCCGAGGTCTGCGACATGTGCTGGAACAATGTTCGCGTGTAGTTCAGCAGGTGGTGCATCACCTGCTCCGAGCGTTTGGCCTGGTGCGCAATCGACTGCGCGCTCATGCGGTAGCCATGGCCGCCCCGGCTCACCAACGCCGTGTTCTGCGCCGTCACGGTACCGCTGGCGGTCGTGCCGTTGTTGGCGTTGCTGCTGCCCATGAAGGCGTCCACGCCCACCATGCCTTCGTTGCCCACCGCAGCGACTTCCACCGTGGCGCCGTCCAGCATGGTGGACACCAGCGAAACCACGGCGGTGGTCGGAAAGTACACGTGGCGCAGGCTGCTGCCGGCTTCAAACAAGGTGCTGTGCGCGGGCATCTCGACCCACTCCAGGTGGGACTCGATGTAGCGCCAGTCGTCAAACGGCAGGGCCGCCAGCAACTGGTTCTGTTCGCGGTGGGAAATGGCTGTTTGTGTCATTGCAGTGCGCCTTGAGTTTGTTCTCAGGGCGCAATGTAGGTTGATGCATATGGGTTTTCCATGTCGAAAGACACACGCGGAGAACGCTTTACACAACTTGTCAATCGGTTACATCCCAAGGTGATCTGCCTCACCAACGCCATCAGACCAGGGGCCGCTGCGGTGGGTGGCCGTCGCCATAGAGGTCCGCCAGCCGGGCCAGCGCCTTCACGTCGCGCAGGTACAGGCGCCCCTCCTTGATCTCGTGCAGCCCTCGCTTCTCCAACCGGCGCAAGGTCTTGTTGGTGTGCACCAGCGACAGACCCAGGGCATCGGCGATGTGCTGCTGCGTCAGCGGCCACACCACGCCGCCCTTGCCGTTGTCGTCCTGCAGCGCGGCCGCGCGCTTGAACAACAGGATCAGCGTGCTGGCAATGCGCTCCTCGGCGCTGCGCCTGCCCACGGAGAGCAAGGTGTCGTCCACCAGCGACTCTTCGTGCGCGGTCAGCCAGGTCACGTTGAAACCCATGGTGGGTGACCGGCGGTGGATTTCCCACAGCGCGTCGCGCTGGAACACGCAGAAGCTGGCCGAGGTGAGCGTGTCCACGCCGTGGGCAGCCGCGTCGCCCATCTTCTGCTGCACACCGATGAAATCGCCCGCCAGCAGGAAGGTGAGGATCTGGCGCCTGCCGTCGCTCAAGGTCTTGTAGCGGAAGGCCCAGCCTTGCAGCAGGGTGTACAGCGGCGAGTCGGTCTGACCTTCGTGGATCAAGGTCTCGCCCGCCTCCACGCGCAGGGAGCGGCGCTTGAGCGACTGCACCAGTTCCAGCTCCTCGGGCGTGTGGTCAACGAACAGCGGCAGGGGCCGCAGGGGGCACTCGGTGCAGGGCATGGCGGTCGGAGGGGCCTTGTCGGGCCATTCGGCAGCGTCTTTGGGCGGGACGTTGGTTGTCATTGTTTTTCTTGTCCATGTAGACCACCAGGTCAACGTGCGGCGCAGATCGGTGCACGAAACTCAGGTGGCCGCGAGTCTATTTGTAGCGCCGGACACAACAGGCGTCTGTTCGCTTTCACACGCATGCCTGGAGGGGTTATCTCACGCCCGACTGTTCGAGAACGCACAGACCGACGTGCGGCGGGGGCTTACGGTGCGGCTGTGCATCATCGCATTCCCGGTGGCGCCATCAGGAACCAGAAAGCACCCATGACCACCACCGCCCCCCGAGGCCGCAAAACCCGCCGGGTCGAGTCACGCCGTCCGGTGGCCAACGCCATCACACAGCTGCTGGTCGACCACAACGAGCTGCAGCAGATGTTCACCGCCTTCGAGAACACCCGCTCGGTCAACAACAAGCGTTTCCTGGTGCAGCGCATCTGCACCACGGTGGCCGTGCATGCGCAGGTCAAGGAGGAGATCTTTTACCCGGCGGTGGAATCGGTGCTCCCGCAGGCCACACCGGAACACACGACCATCAAGGCATTGGTGGCCCACATCCGGGGTCTGGAGCCGGTGGCTGATCAGGTGGACGGCCCGATCCAGGTGCTGGCCCAGGAGGTCAACGAGCACGTCTCCGACCTGCACGAGAGCCTGTTTCCGCGCGTGAAAGCGTCCGACATCGACCTGGAAGAACTCGGCCACCGCATGGCCCGACGCAAGGCCGAGCTGATCGCCCTACACGCCTGACGCGTCGCCCCATGGGGCGCTTCCCTCAATGCGACAGGCGCTGCCCTGCCGCCGTGCGGCTGTCGACAGCCTCGCGCTCTTCGAGGCGCCGCGCCTCCACCCGCTCGAACATCTCCAGCATCCAGGCCATGCGCTGGTTGAAAGGCCGCGTGGACATCCCGCTCGAGAACGCGGCGTCGTCCAGCGTCTTGCACTGGTCCACCAGGTAAGCGATGGCCGCCAGCGGCGGCACCGCAGCGGTCGAACGACCCAACCAACCCGACTGCACCGAAGCACACGCCAGCAGCACCAGCTTGCGCGAGGCCGGCACCACCGCACGGCGCGCGCACGGGTCCAGGCCGTCCCGGCGCAGCTGCTGGCCGATCTCGGCGTAAATCAGACGCGCCGCCAGGATGGCCGAGCGGCAATCGCGCGGCAACTGCGCGATGCCGGCGGCGGCTTGGTCGTACAGCCGGTCGGCCTCGGCCAGCAGCCGGGCCACCACCGCTTGCAGCGCGGGGCTGCCCACGGGCTGCAGCAACCAGGCGTCGGTGTCGATGCCGGCTTGCGACATCCACTGGCGCGGCAGGTACAGGCGGCCGTTGCGCGCGTCTTCGCCCACGTCGCGCGCGATGTTGGTGAGTTGCATGGCCACGCCCAGTTCGCACGCGCGCGCCAGCGCCTGCGGGCTGCGCACGCCCATGATCCAGCACATCATGGCGCCCACGCTGCCCGCCACGCGAGCGCCGTAGTCGTGCACCTGCTCCAGCGTGTCGTAGCGACGGCCTTGGGCGTCCCAGGCAAAACCATCGAGCAAGGCGTCGAGCAAAGGGCGCGGCAGATCGTGGCGCTGCACCACCACCGAGAGCGCGCGGTCTTCCACGAAATCCTGAGGGTCACCAGCGTAGATGCGGTCCAGCCGTTGCGAGAGGACCCGCATGGCGTCGTCGATGCCCATCGTGCCGCCGTCCACCATGTCGTCGGCCACGCGGCAAAAGGCGTAGAGCGCAATCGACGAGGCACGCACACGGACCGGCAGCAGTCGGCTGGCGGCGAAGAAGGTTTTGGAGCCGGTGCGCATGAGCGCCACGCAGGCGTCCAGATCGACCGCAGCGCGGGGCGCCACCGTCTCAGCGTGCAATGTGTTTGCGAGCATGTTGTTGCTGCCAGGTTGTTGCTGCGGGAACCACCGAATCCAGCGCCTTGGCCGACATCAACACGCCCGGCACACCCGCGCCGGGGTGGGTGCTGGCGCCCACCATGAAGAGGCCGTCCACGTCTTCGCTGCGGTTGTGCGGGCGGAACCAGGCGCTTTGCAGCAGCAGCGGCTCCAGGCCAAACGCCGCGCCCTTGAACGAAAGCAGACGGTCGTGAAAGTCTTGCGGCGTGGTGAGCAGCGAGGCGGTGATGTGTTGCTCGAAGCCCGGCAGCACGGTGCGGTCCAGCACCTCGGCGATGGCCCCGCGAAACGACGCGGCGCGGGTGGCCCAGTCGGTGCCGCTGTCCAGATGAGGCACCGGAGCCAGCGCATAAAACGTGTCGTGTCCGGCCGGTGCCATGGAGGCGTCGCTCGCCGTGGGGCGGTGCAGGTACAGGCTGAAATCGTCACTCAGCTTGTGGCGGCTGAAGATGTCTTTGAGCAGCTCCTTGTAGCGCGGGCCGAGCAGCATCATGTGGTGCGGTACGTCGGTGTACTGCTTGCTGGTGCCGAAGTACCAGACGAAGAGGCTCATGGAGTAACGGCCGTTCTCCACCTTGCGGTCGGTCCAGTGGCGGCGGTGTTTTGCCTCGATCAGGTTGCGGTAGGTCCACGCGGTGTCGGCGTTCGACACCACGATGTCGGCTTCGATGCGTTCGCCGCTGGCCAGCGTCACACCGGTGGCCACGCCCTGGTCCACCTCGATGCGTTGGACCTCGGCGTTGCAACGCAGCACGCCGCCCTGCCCCTCGAGCAGGCTCACCAGGCCTTGCACCAGCTTGCCGGTGCCGCCCACCGCCCAGTGCACGCCGTACTTGCGCTCCAGCGCGTTGATGAGGCTGTAGATGCAGGTGACCGAGAACGGGTTGCCGCCGATCAGCAGGCTCTGCAGGCTCATGGCCATGCGCAGCTTGGGGTGCTTGAGGTGCGCCGCCACCATGGCGTGCAGGCTGCGCCAGCCCCGCATCTTGAAAATGGCCGGGCTGGCCTTGATGAGGTCGCCCACCGTGTCGAAGGCCTTGTCGCCCAGGGCTTCAAATCCCAGGCGGTAGCAGTGGTCGGCCTCGGCCATGAAGCGTTCGTACCCGGCCGCATCGCCCGGGCTGATCCGGCGCACCTCGGCGCGCATCTTGTCGGGGTCACCGCTGTAGTTGAACTCGTCGCCGTCGTCGAAGCGGATGCGGTAGAACGGGTCGAGTGCGCGCAGTTCGATGTCGTCGGACAGCTTGCGCCCGGCCAGCGCCCACAGCTCCTCAAACAGAAAGGGCACGGTGATGATGGTCGGGCCGGCGTCGAACACATGGCCGTTCTGGTGGTGCACGTAAGCACGGCCACCGGGCGCGTCGAGTTTCTCCAGCACGGTGACGCGCCAGCCTTTGGCGGCCAGGCGCACCGCCGAGGCCAAACCACCAAAACCGCTGCCGATGACCACCGCGTGCGGCGCGTCGGGCAAGGGCCTGGCTGTCGCCGGACGGGACGCGGGCGGGATGTCCCACAAATCTTCAGGGGTTCGAAAAGCGTTCATGCTTTTTCCGGTTTGATCACCGGGCTGCGCGACATAGCCCAGCCCCAGAGTTTCTGCATGGGCGTCGGGAACGCCATGATCACGTGTTCCACGATCGCCAGGCCCAACAGGGCCGCCAGCAGCACCCAGCCGGTGGTCACGACCGTGGCGGCGCTGGACACCTGCCACACCATCCACGCCCACACCCCGCAGGACAGGCCCACGGTGAGGTAATAGAACAGCGTGAGCGGGCCGCGTTTGAAATAGCTGGCCAGGTACACGAGGTGCTTGGGCAGGTACTGCTCGCCGGTCTCGGGCACGCCGAGAAACAGGTTCATCTTGGCCGAGAAGCGCATGCACCAGAGCAAGGCAAAGGTGCAGATCGCCACGTGACCCGCCTGGCCCTGCTGCATCCACAGCAGCACGCCGAAATTGGCCAGCAGCGCCAGCTCGTGCCAGATCACGGCCTGCACCGACTGCGTGAAACGGGTCCAGCCGCGCGCACCTGTCTGCAAGGGCACGCGGCGCGGGCCGGTGAGCCAGCCAGTGAGAAAGGCCATCTCGTGCCAGCTCCACATCACGATCACGCTGGCAAAGGCCAGGTAGGCGCTGCCCACCGTGTGGTCCTGCATGCTGAGCTGGGTGGTCCACAGGCTGCCGAGCAGCAACAGGCTCAGGACACCGAGCGTCCAGGGAAAGGTGGTGGGCGCCCTGCGCACCAGCCACAGGATGGCACCCGTGCCGAACCACCAGCACAGCAGCGCAAACAACGCGGGCGCTGCCAGGGAGCTGGAGAGTTCGGTCATGGCTGGCAGCGGCGCTGGCTTACCAGACCGGTTCCATGCGGATGGTCTGCGGCAGCTCCTGCTTTTTCACCGGCAGCCAGTACAGGCGACCGAACGTGAACGCGGCCTGCACCGCACAGCTGGCCACCTGCAGCTTGCCCACCAGCCCGCCACGCTGCTTGGCGCGGTCGGCCGCCAGCGAGATCTTGAGCAGACGCTCCAGACCCCGGCTGAAGGCCGGGTTGTCGATGTCCACCTCGACCGGGAACACCTGGCGGCAGATGTCGTTGGTGATGCGGAACACCTCGTGGTCGTAGGTGGTCGACTCCAGCCCCATGGCCTCGTGCAGCAGCGGACGCGTGTGGTCGCGCACGTACATCGTGGCGTACACCGCCAGGATGAAAAAGCGGATCCAGAGCTTGTTGGCACCCTGCAGCAGCTCGGGCTGCGACCGCATGATCAGCGCGAACGACTCGCCATGGCGAAACTCGTCGTTGCACCAGCGTTCGAACCAGCGAAAGATGGGGTGGAAACGTTTGTCGGGGTGGCGCTCCAGCTGGCGGAAGATGGTGATGTAGCGCGCGTAGCCGATCTTCTCGCTGAGGTAGGTGGCGTAGAAGATGTACTTGGGCTTGAAGTAGGTGTAGGCCTTGTTGCGCTTCAAGCTGCCCAGGTCGATGCCGAGGTTGAAGTCCTTGAGCGACTGGTTGATGAAACCGGCGTGGCGCGATTCATCGCGCGCCATGTAGGTCATCAGCTGCTTGATGTCGGGGTTGCTGACGTTCTTGCGGATCTCGTTGTAGAGGATGCAGCCCGAGAACTCCGAGGTGAGCGAACTGATGAGGAAGTCCAGGAACTCCTGGCGCATCTCGGGCGAGAGTTGTGGCATCAGCGTGCGCACCTCTTCCGCGAACGCGGCGTCGCGCTGGAAGTGGTCGTGGTTGTTGTCGCCCTCGTACTCCTTCATCATCACGTCCCAGTCGGCCCGCACGCTGGACACGTCGAGCGCGTCCATGGCCTTGAAGTCGGTGGTGTAGAAGCGCGGCGAGAGCATGGTGCTTTTCACGGCTTTGGCGTTGGCGTCTTCGGCGCTGGCCACCGTGTCCATGAGCAGGGCAACGTGGTCGATCTCGGCGCTGGCGGTGGGGGTGTTCATCGTTGTCTCCTGAGGGTGGCTGGGTTCATGAAGCGGGCTTGGCCCACTGCAGCTGAGAGAACACGGCCGAGTTGGTGGGCCCGAACGACTCCAGGCTCAGACGCTGGCCGGTGGCGGTGTCCAGCAGCGTGATGCGGCCATCCACATGACCGGTCAGCTGGAACGGCAAGTCGGGGTTCATGCCGCTGCGCTTGCGCTCGCGGTTGAGGGCCCGCAGGCTGCCGCGCAGAAAACCCTGCTCGCCCTGGAACCGCGCCACCTCCTGTTTCGTGGCCACGTCCAGCACCGCAATGTCGCCGTTGGACTGGCCCACGAACGACAGCTTGCGCTCCCACTGCACGGCTTCATGGGGCTCGGGTGGCGCCACGCCAAACACCTTCATCTGCAGGGTCACACCGGCCAGGACCACCAGCAGGAAAATGCCCAGCGCCCAGATCGGCCAGGGAGTGACGGTGCCCAGGGGCGAAGGTTGGTGCGTGTTCATGGCGTGTTCCCGGTGGTGCGGTCAGGCGGTGGCGGCGGCGATCTCGCGCTCGCGCGGCTGGCGCGCAGGCGCAGGCACCTGCTCCTGTGTGCCCAGAATGGCCAGGGTGTCGGTGTTCTGAGCGGTCCAGGCTTGCAGGATCAGGGCACCGATCCTTTGTGCATCGGGCACGCAGCGCAGGCTGGGCTGCGGCTGCTTGAGCTGCCAGGGCCGTGCGTGGGGCCAGAGGTTGAGGTAGGCAATGCGGTCATCACCGGTCAAGGTCAGGGCGATGTCGCCGTGGCCCTTGGCTTGCGGGCGGATGGCCGCGGCAGCGAGCTTGCGCAGCGGGAGGTTGAAGGTGAGCGTGAGCACGATGCCGATGCGCATGAGGATGCGCCGGTCGGTCAGGGTGTAGACGGTGGTGCGTGCCGAAAACCAGGCGGTCAACGCCAGCAGACCCAGGGCTGTGCAGGCGAGCACGGCGCTGGTGAGCAGCGGCATCAGCAGCGAACCGCCGGGCTCGCCCAGCAGGTACAGCCATTGCAGACCGAACATGCCCGCAAAGTAAACGGCCAGCTTGCGCACGTGAAACGCGTGAATGGCGAGGGTGAGAAAGTCGGGGCTGCCCTGCCAGAGCAGGCGCTCGCCCTGCGGCAGCCGCTCGGGCAGTCCGGGCGCGGCCTCGAATTCGTGTTCGTGGTGCGCGTTCACAGCAGCGGCTCCATGCGATCGGGCGTGGCGTAAAGCAGACCGCCGCCGTAGTAGGCCATGATCTTTTCTTCTTCCAGCAGCGTGATCTGGTCCGGATTGCGCGTCTTGGGCACCGCCGCGAACTGCGCGGCCAGGATGGCGTGCACGCTGATCCCGTCCTTGCGGATGCGCGAGAAGTTCACCGGCAGCAACACCGAGCCGCCGCTCTTGAGATCCACCTCGATGTAGCGGAACATCATTTCCGCCTTGTCGACCCACATGTCTTTGACCACACCGGCGATTTCCTTGTCGGCACCAAACACCGGCAAGCCGCGGGGATCGGTGTCCTGACGGGCCACGCCGTGGTCGGCCGCGGCTCGCAAGGGAACGATCTTGGCTTCGCCGTGGTGCGTCATGTCGGGGTGGTCGGCGCGCGCGGCCCAGGCCCCAGGGCCCACACCCGCGAGCATCGGATCGCCCACCGGGTCCAGCGGCGAGCCGGCCCAGCGGTGGGTCGGTGTGGCCGAATACGCGCCGTCGGGACGGTTCACGTCGGGCGACAGGAAGGTGCGACCGTCCTCGAGCTCGTAGGTCTTGGGGGTGACGGTGGGCCAGCCCGGGGTCACCGGCCCGTTTTCCCGGCCGGGGTCCATCGGGTAACCCTCGCGGTGACTCTCTCGCTGGAGGTAGTAGATCAATCCGAAGAAGAAAATCCAGAATGCGTAAAGCACGAGTTGTGCAACGTCGACATACTGGGTGATTGCGCCTGTATCCATGGTGGTTCTCCTTCAATGAGGGCTGGCTCGGTGACTCGCTCGGTGACTCTGGTTCAACCCGGCAACTCGGCCAGGCCAATCGGATGGGGATTTCGCTCGGCCGCGGGTTTGGAACGGCGCACCAGCGGGCCCAACGCGATGAGCACCGCGAAGAGCAAATAGATTTCGAGGTGGAACACGAAGCTGTAGCCCGTGACCGGGGAGTTGAGTGCTTCGCCCAGCCAGCCGTGCGTGGCCAGGCTGCCCACCACATCGCGGAGGACACCGCCAAACGCCATGGACAAACCACCCGCGGTGGCCTGCACGGCGCCCCAGGCGCCCAGCACCAGACCGGTGAGTTCGCGCTCGGGCAGCTCCATCGCGGTGAGCAACATGCTGACCGAGAACAGGCCGCTGGAGAAACCGATCAGCGCCGCGCCGACCTGGAACAGGTGGGCCGAATTCAGGGGCGCCGAGAAAATCACACAGGCGAAGGCCGGCAAGCCGAGCAAGGCGCCGATGGCGGCCAGGCGGATGGTGTCCAGCCCGCGCGACATGAAGCGCGCCGACAGCACGAAGGCCAGCAAGGCGCCACCCGCGCTCATGGCGGTGAGCGAACTGGTGAGGCTGACATTGAGGTTCAGCACCTGGCCACCATAGGGCTCCAGGATGATGTCCTGCATGTTGAAGGCGACCGTGCCCAGGCCCACGGTCCACAGAAACCGCTTGATCCTGGGGATGGCCATGAGCCGCGCCCAGCTGCGCGAGAAACCGTGGGCTTCACGCGCACCACGGCGGGCCTGGCGGGGCTCCTGCTTCCACAGTGAGGTGATGTTGAGCACGGCCACCAGCACCGCAGCGCCCTGCACCACCTGCACCAGGCGCGTGGGCGTGAAGTCGATCAGCACAAAACCCAGCAGGGCGCTGCCCACGATCATGCCCACCAGCAGCGTGCTGTAGAGCAAGGCCACCACGCGCGGTCGCTTTTCTTCGGGCGAGAGATCGCTGGCCAGCGCCATGCCGGCGGTCTGGGTGATCTGCATGCCCGCGCCCACCAGCAGGAAAGCCAGTGCCGCGCCGATGCGACCGGCCCACACGCTGGCATCGGTCACGGTCAACAGCAACAGGGCGAACGGCATGATGGCCAGGCCACCAAACATGAGCAGGGTGCCGATCCACATGTAGGGCATGCGCTTCAAACCCAGCGCTGAAGGATGCGTGTCGCTGCGGTAGCCGATGAGCGCGCGCAACGGTGCGAACACCAGCGGCAGCGCCACCGAGAGCGCCACCCACCAGGCCGGCACCGCCAGCTCCACGATCATCACGCGGTTGAGCGTGCCCACCAGCAGTGCGATGGTGATCCCGATGGAGAGCTGGAACAGGGACAAGCGCAGCAACCGCCCCAGGGGCAGGTCGCTGGAGGCCGCGTCCGCGAACGGTGCGTACCGCCGGGTGATGTTCATCGCCCAGGCGGGGGAGAGCAGCCGGCTCAGGTTCACCGCGTCCACTCCCAGGCTTGTGAGGTGTAGAAGCCGCCGGACACGCGTTGGGTTCGGCCCTCGGTCCAGCCGCTGCCACCCAGACCCTGCAACAGCAAGGCGCGCAGCCGGGCTTGCGACACCGGCGTGAGCGCTGGCGAGCGGTCGCTGCTGGGGAAGAAGCGACCCATGGCGTGGGCCACGCTCAGCAGCGGGCTGCTGGGCGCGATGGTGAAGAGCACGCTGCCGCGCGTGCGGGCCGCCAGGCGCTGGATGGCGTTGGCGATGTCGGGTGTGTCGTAGTGGATCACCGAGTCCATCGCCACCACGTGGTCGAACTCACCGAGTGCGTCGTCCAGCATGTCGCCCGAGAGGTAGGTGATGCTGCCACCGCGCCCGTTGGGGGTGAGCGTGGCGTTGCGCTCGCGGCCCAGCTGCACCAGCGTGGGCGAGAGGTCGATGGCCACCACCTCCGCGCCGCGTTGCATCGCCTCCAGGGCCAGGGCGCCGGTGCCGCAACCGGCATCCAGCAGGCGCAGACCGCGCATGTCCTGGGGCAACCAGCTCAGCAGGGTGTTGCGCATCTCGTCGCGCCCGGCCCGCACCGAGGCGCGGATGCGGCCCACGGGTGCGTTGGAGGTCAGGCGTTCCCAGGCCTTGGCCGCGGTGCGATCGAAATAGTTTTCGATCTCCGAGCGGCGCTCGATGTAGTTGGCGTTGGAGGTTTTCATGCGCTGTCTCCGCTCAGTCGAAACCCAGCAGGTCGAAGATGTCGCGGTCTTTCATGGGCACGGCCGCCAGCGGCTCCACACCCAGCCAGAGCGAGGCGGCCAGGCGCATGTATTCCTTCTTCACCAGCTCCAGTTCGGGCGAGGTTTCCATCTCGAACAAGGTGCTCTTCTTCAGGCGGCTGCGGCGGATCACATCCAGGTCGGGGAAGTGCGCGGCGAGCTTCAGACCGATCTGGTTGTTGTACTTGTCGATCTGGTCGGTGGCCGAACTGCGGTTGGCGATCACGCCGCCCAGGCGCACGTTGTAGTTTTTCGCCTTGGCGCCGATGGCCTGCACGATGCGGTTCATCGCGAAGATCGAATCGAAGTCGTTGGCGGTGACGATGAGCGCGCGGTCGGCGTGCTGCAGCGGAGCGGCAAAACCACCACACACCACGTCACCCAGCACGTCGAAGATCACCACGTCGGTGTCCTCGAGCAGGTGGTGTTCTTTCAGCAGCTTCACGGTCTGGCCGACCACATAGCCACCACAGCCGGTACCGGCGGGCGGGCCGCCCGCTTCCACGCACATCACGCCGTTGTAGCCGGGGAACACGAAGTCTTCGACGCGCAGCTCTTCAGCGTGGAAGTCCACCGTCTCGAGTACGTCGATCACGGTCGGCAGCATCTTCTTGGTGAGCGTGAAGGTGCTGTCGTGTTTGGGGTCGCAGCCGATTTGCAGCACGCGTTTGCCCAGGTGGGAAAACGCCGCCGAAAGGTTGGAGCTGGTGGTGCTCTTGCCAATGCCGCCCTTGCCATAAATGGCAAAGACCTTGGCATTGCCGATCTTGAGAGAAGGGTCGAGCTGAACCTGAAGGCTGCCCTCCCCGTCTTCACGGCTGGATCGGCCGGAGGCACGCCTCAGGTCGGTCAGGGGAACGCTGGTTTCCATCATTCGGTAGCTCCTTCAAAAACACCTTCGAGCCGGTCTTCGAGTTCTTCGCTGGCCTGGCGCAGCGCCGCAAGAACTTCGGGATCGGGTTGCCAATATTGGCGATCGGACGCTTCCAGCAAGCGGTTGGCCACCCGCATGGAGGCCGTGGGATTGAGCTTGGCCATGCGGTTGCGCATGTCGGGGTCGAGCATGAAGGTCTGGCTCAGTTGCTCGTACACCCAGGGCTGCACCTGACCGGTGGTGGCCGACCAGCCCATGGTGTTGGTCACGTGCACCTCGATCTGGCGCACGCCCTCGTAGCCACTCTCCAGCATGCCCTCGTACCACTTGGGGTTGAGCATGCGGGTGCGCGTTTCCAGCGCCACCTGCTCCTTGAGGCTGCGCACCGCGCCGTCGCCCTTGGTCTGGTCGCCGATGTAGACCGGTGGCGTGACGCCGCCGCGCGCCCGCTTCACCGCCTGGGTGATGCCGCCCAGCGTGTCGAAGTAGTTGTCCACGGTGGTCACGCCGAGTTCCACCGAATCGAGGTTCTGGTAGGTCAGCTCCACATCGGCCAGCGCGCTTTGCAGCAGCGCGGTGTGTTGCACCGCCAGGCCCGTGCGGCCGTAGGCGAACCCCTTGCGGCGGCTGTAGGTCTCGGCGATCTCGTCGCCTCCGCTCCAGCGGCTGCTCTCGATCAGGTTGTTCACGTTGGAGCCGTAGGCGCCTTCGGCGTTGCCGTAGACACGCAGCGAAGCGGTCTCCAGCGAGCAGCCGTGTTCGGCCTGGTAGGCCAGTGCGTGCTTGCGGATCCAGTTCTGCTCGACCGATTCGTCGGCCGACGCGGCCATGAAGGCCGCTTCAGCCAGCATGCGGATCTGCAGCGGCATGAGGTCGCGGAAGATGCCCGAGAGCGTGATCACCACGTCGATGCGGGGTCGGCCCAGTGTGGCCAGAGGAACGAGCGTGGCGCCGGCGATGCGGCCGTAGCTGTCGAAGCGCGGCAGCGCGCCCATCAGGGCCATGGCCTGGGCAATCGGTGCGCCTTCGTTCTTGAGGTTGTCGCTGCCCCAGAGCACCATGGCCACCGACTCCGGCAACTGGTTGGACTCCTGCAGGTGGCGGTCGAGCAGGCGCTGCGCTTGCTCGGCCCCGTCTTTCACGGCAAAGGCGCTGGGGATGCGGAACGGGTCGAAGCCGTGCAGGTTGCGCCCGGTGGGCAGCACCTCGGGCGTGCGCAGGATGTCGCCGCCCGGTGCCGGGCGGATGTAGCGGCCGTCGAGCGCACACAGGATGGCGTCGACCTCGGTGTCCTTGGCAAGCATTCGGCCGGCGTCGGCCAGGCCGTGCATGGCCAGCACCGTGGCGTCATCGCTGTGCATGTGGCCGGCCTTCATGGCCTGTTCCACGCTCAGGCCATCGACCAGGGCCCGCACCGAGGCGCGGGGTGGTCGCTGGCCTTCCCAGGCTTCGCTCATGGCCAGCAGCATGTCCACGCACTCGGCTTCGCTGGGTGCGCGGCCGGTCACGTGCAGGCCGCAGGGAATCAGGGTGTATTCGAGTTCCAGCACCTGCTGGGCCAATACAAACACCTGGCGGTCGGCGTCACCCCCCGCCTCTGCGTTCCACACCGGCTCGATGTCCACCAGATCGAGTGCGGCGGCCTGCGCCTGCAGCATCGCCACACATTCCACGCGCTCGCGGGACGTGGGCTCCAGTCCGCGAAAGCGTTCAATGGCTTCCTTCAGATCGATCAGGCCCTTGTAAAGACCGGCCTGCGCCACCGGCGGTGTGAGGTAGCTGATGAGCGTGGCGCCGGATCGGCGCTTGGCGATCGCGCCTTCGCTGGGGTTGTTGGACGCGTAGAGGTAAATGTTGGGCAGGTCGCCAATCAGGCGGTCGGGCCAGCAGCTGCCCGACATGCCGCTCTGTTTGCCGGGCATGAATTCGAGCGCACCGTGGGTGCCGAAGTGCAGCACGGCGTGGGCATGGAAGTCTTCGCGCAGGTAGCGGTAGAAGGCCGAGAACGCGTGCGTGGGCGACAGGCCTTTTTCGAACAGCAGGCGCATCGGGTCGCCTTCGTAGCCGAACGAGGGTTGCACCGCCACCAGCACGTTGCCGAACTGTTTGCCGAGCACCAGGATGTCGCTGCCGTTGCTGAGCTGTTTGCCCGGGGCCGGACCCCACTGCGCTTCGATCTCGCTGAGCCAGCGCTCGCGTTTCACGTGGTCGTCGGCGCTGATGAGGGTGTGCACGTTGGCGTCCGCCCCGTGCAGCGCGGCGTTGCCTTGCAGGATGCCGTCGCGCAGCGCGTCCACGCTCTCGGGCATGTCCACCGTGTAGCCCTGTGCCTTCATGGCGGTGAGGGTGTGGAACATCGACTCGAACACCGACAGGTACGCGGCGCTGCCGACGTTGCCGGCGTTGGGCGGGAAGTTGAAGATGACCACCGCCACGCGGCGCTGGGCGCGCTCGCTGCGGCGCAGGCCCACCAGGCGCGAGACGCGCGCAGCCAGCATGATGGCGCGCTCGGGGCAGGACTGCATGTCCTGCGCGCTGTCGCTCTCGGTGAACGTGCAGGCGTGGTGGCAACCGGTGCAGGCCACACCCACCGGTCCGGCACGGCCACCGAACACGATGGGGCTGGTGGCGCCGTCGAGCTCGGGGATGGCGACCATGATGGTGCTCTCCACCGGCAGCAGGCCCCGGTCGGAGCCGCCCCACTGCGCGAGGTTCTGGAACTCCACCGGATGCGCGGCCACGTAGGGCACGTCGAGCCGGGCCAGGATGTCTTCGGCCGCCTTGGCGTCGTTGTAGGCCGGGCCGCCCACGAGCGAGAAGCCGGTGAGCGAGACCACGGCGTCGACGATGCAACGGCCGTCCTGCATGAAGAAGGCGTCGATCGCGGGACGTGCATCCAGCCCGGCGGCGAAGACCGGCACCACGCGCAGGCCACGGGCCTCCATGGCGGCGATCGCGCCGTCGTAATGGGCCGAGTTGCCCGAGAGCAGGTAAGAGCGCAACAGCAGCACACCGACCGTGCCCACGGTGGGGCGCGCGGCGGGCAGCGGCAAGGCGGCCACGTTGTCGGCCAGCCGGCCGGCCATGCGCGGGTGGTACACGCCGACCTCGGGGTACTCGATCGGTGGCTGCGCCTTGACCTGGGCGCGCATGGCCTTGCGCTCGCCGTCGGCACCGCGGTTCACCACGTGGCGCACCAGGTTGAGCACGTTTTCGTCCGAGCCACCCAACCAGTACTGCAGCGTCATGAAATACGCCCGCACGTCCTGCGCGGTGCCGGGCACAAAACGCAGCAGCTGCGGGATGCGGCGCAGCATCTTCATTTGCGCAGCGCCGCCAGTGGCCGCTTTTTCCTTGCTGCCGCGGAGCTTCTTGAGCATGGCCATGGGGCCGCTGGCGGGCTTGGCCATGTCGAAGTTGCCCAGCCGCGTGAGCTTGACCACTTCGGCGGCCGAGGCCATGCAGATCATGGCGTCGCACTGCTCGCGGCGCGCCTGCAGCGCAGGCAGGATGGGCAGGAAGTGGTCTTCCATGAAGAGCATGCCGGCCACCACGATGTCGGCACGGTGGATGTCTTCGATGCAGCGCTCGATGGCGGCGTCGTTGCCCGCGTATTCGGACGCAGCGTGCAGCGTGAGCGTGAGGCCCGGGATCTCGTTTTTCAGGGTGCGCTGTGCGCGCTCGATCGCACCGGCCAGGTGCGTGTCCATGGTCACCACCACCAGCCGCACGGGCAGCTGGGCGCTGGCCGTCGGGGTCTTAGCGCCCATAGTGAGCTTTGGCGTCATACAGCGTCTCCACGGTGATCAGGGACACCCCTCGGTCAATGGCGAAACGCTCGGTGTTGCGCTTGGCTTTTCCGCGAACGAAGAAGGGAATCTTTCGCAGTTCTTTTTCGGCATCGAGGCCCCAGGTGGCCTCCTGCGGCGTGAGGGTCTCGTTGGCGGCGGCCTGCTCGACAGGAACCACCACGGTCTCGGGTTGCACGGGTTGCGCAGCCATCACGGTCTTGGGCGTCACGGCACCACCGAGGTGCGACGGTGCGGCGTCTTCGTGGAACTCGGCGTCGCCACGGAACATGCCGATCAGGTGTTCTTCCAGACCCATCATCAGCGGGTGCACCCAGGTGTCGAACAACACGTTGGCGCCTTCAAAACCCATCTGGGGCGAGTAGCGTGCCGGGAAATCCTGCACGTGCACCGGGGCCGAGATCACCGCGCAGGGCACGCCCAGGCGTTTGGCGATGTGGCGCTCCATCTGCGAGCCCAGCACCAGTTCAGGCTGCAGCTCGGCGATGCGCGCTTCCACTTCCAGGTAGTCGTCGCTGATGAGGGCTTCCACACCGTAGAGCGCAGCGGCTTCGCGCACCTCGCGGGCGAACTCGCGGCTGTAAGTGCCCAGGCCCACCACGGTGAAACCCATCTCCTGCGCCGCGATGCGGGCAGCGGCGACCACGTGGGTGGCGTCACCGAACACAAACACACGTTTGCTCGTGAGGTAGGTGGAGTCCACCGATTTCGCGTACCAGGGCGCGCGCGCTTCGGCGTTGGCCAGCACGGCGGTGGGGTCCACGCCGGCCAGCTCGGCCACCTCGGCGATGAAATCGCGCGTGGCGCCCGAGCCGATCGGCACGGTGCGGGTGGACGGCTGGCCAAACGTGCGCTTGAGCCAGCCCGCGGCCACGTTGGCGATTTCGGGGTAGAGCACGACGTTGAAGTCGGCGTCGCCCAGGCGGGCCATGTCGGCGGGTGAGGCACCCAGCGGCGCGGTCACGTTGATGTCCACACCCATCTCGCGCAGCAGGCCGGAAATTTCACGCAAGTCGTCGCGGTGGCGAAAGCCGAGCGCGGCGGGGCCGAGGATGTTGCAGCGGGCGCGCTGGCCGGCTTCGCGAGGGGCGCGTTTGACGCTGGTGTCGGCCAGGTTGCGCACCATCTGGTAGAAGGTTTCCGAGGCGCCCCAGTTTTCCTTGCGCTGGTACGAGGGCAGTTCCAGCGCCACCACCGGCACCGGCAGATCGAGCGCCTTGCACAGACCACCCGGATCGTCCTGGATCAGCTCGGCGGTGCACGAGGAACCGACCATCATGGCCTGCGGCTTGAAGCGTGCGTAGGCTTCGCGCGCCGCGTTCTTGAACAGCTCGGCGGTGTCGCCACCCAGGTCACGCGCCTGGAAGGTGGTGTAGGTCACCGGCGGGCGCTTGGCGTTGCGCTCGATCATGGTGAACAGCAAGTCGGCATACGTGTCGCCCTGCGGCGCGTGCAGCACGTAATGCACGTCCTTCATCGCGGTGGCGATGCGCATCGCGCCCACATGGGGCGGTCCTTCGTAGGTCCAGAGCGTGAGTTGCATGGTGGGGGTGCCGTTGAAGGATCAGGCGGCCAGGCGCAGGCGGCGCACCAGCGGGCGGCTGAACAGCTCGGCCAGATCGGCCGCCTGCTCGTAGCCCTGGATGGGGGTGAAGACGAGTTCGATCGCCCACTTCGTGGTCAGCCCTTCGGCCTCCAGCGGATTGGCGAGGCCCAGGCCGCAGACCACGATGTCGGGCTGGGCAGCGCGGCAACGGTCGAGCTGGTTTTCCACGTGCTGGCCTTCGCTCAAAAACGTGCCTTCGGGCAGCAGCGCGAGCTCTTCGGCCATGTGCTGGCGGTGCAGGTACGGCGTGCCGACCTCGGCGAGCGTCATGCCGAGTTCGCGCGACAGAAAACGCGCCAGCGGAATTTCGAGTTGTGAGTCGGGGAAGAAGAAGATGCTTTTGCCGGCGAGTTGGGTGCGCTGGCGGGCCACGGCGCTGGTGGCGCGGTCGCGGGCGGGGGCTGTTGCCGCCTCGAACGTGGCCGCGTCAACCCCGAAGGCCGAAGCCGCCGCCTGCAGCCAGGCACTGGTGCCCTCCACCCCCAGCGGAAACGGAGCCGGCAGCCGGGTGGCGCCGCGCGCCTCCAGCGCCACCGCCGTGTCGGCCAGGAAAGGCTGGGCCAGCAAAAACACCGTGTTGGGGCCCACGGCAGGCATCTCGTTGGCCTGGCGCGGCGGGAAAAACTGCACCGGGCCGATGCCCAGCTGCTTGAACAGGCGGGCGAACTGGTCTTCAACCACGTCAGCCAGCGCGCCCACCACCATCAGCGACGCCGGGGCACTGGCGGCAGACGGAGGCAGAACGGGCACCAGCGAAGCCAGGCAGGCGTCTTCGCCCTGGGTGAACGTGGTTTCAATCCCGCTGCCCGAGTAATTGAGCACGCGCACGTCGGGCGAAAAACGGCCCGAGAGGCGCGAGGCGGCACGCGACAGATCCAGCTTGATGACCTCGGACGGGCAGGAGCCCACCAGAAACAGCAGCTTGATCTCGGGCCGGCGCTCGATCAGGCGGGTGACGACCCGGTCGAGCTCTTCATTGCAGTCGGCCAGGCCGGCCAGATCGCGCTCGTCGATGATGGCGGTGGCAAAACGCGGCTCGGCAAAGATCATCACGCCGGCGGCAGACTGGATCAGGTGCGCGCAGGTGCGCGAGCCCACCACCAGGAAAAACGCGTCCTGGATCTTGCGGTGCAGCCAGATGATGCCGGTGAGACCGCAAAACACCTCGCGCTGGCCCCGCTCCTTGAGCACGGGCGCGTCAGCGCAGCCCTTGGACACCGACTGGATGGGAATGACCGGGCTCATTCGGTACCTCCGCCCTGCGGGCTGCGGTGCGAGCTGGCTTGGGAACGGCCCAGCGCGGCGCTCATGCCTGCACCGCCACGGTGCCCGACGGGCCCTGGAGCCGCGCCATGCGCAGCTTGTAGATGAACTGACCGGCGTTGACCACGTAGGTGGCGTAAGCCGCCAGCGCCAGCCAGGCCAGGCCCCGGGCGTCCAGCGCACCGGTGAACAGCGCCACCAGGTAAGCGGTGTGCAGCGCCAGCACCAGCATGCTGAAAACGTCTTCCCAGTAGAAGGCCGGGGCAAACAGGTAGCGGCCAAAGACCACTTTTTCCCAGATGCAGCCGGTGATCATGATGGTGTAGAGCGTCAGCGTCTTGACAATCACCGACACCGTGGCCGCCGTCTGGCCCTCGCCGGTGGCCAGGAAACGCAGCACCAGCCCAAGGCTGATCAGGAACACCAGAAATTGCACCGGCGCCAGAACGCCTTGCACCAGCGTCCACACCGTGGCGTCTCGCCGCACCCGTTCTTCGGGGGTGTACAGGGAACGGCCGGAAGGCCGCTGACGGTCGGGGTGCATCTGTGGTGTCTCCATGGGTCTCGCTGGGGTCCAATTTAGATGCTCCAGCGAATTGTGTCAACTTAACTTGACGTATTTTTTTATTGACACCTTTGTGGGACCCCGGTAAAGTTTTCCGAAGGTCTTTTGAAATCTTTTGACGCGCCAGAGGGGCGGCAGTACAACGCGTTCTGCGGGCCCGATCCCGGCCAAGTGGCCGATGGGTCGGCCCCGACCGAACAGCACCGAGCAATTTCTGATCTCGTAAGACAAGCTTCGGCAAGCACCGTGGCCCCTGCGTATCGGCACCGCGCATTTGCGCCAGGAGACAGGCACATGGGCTCTTATTCCCGCTACTCGTCCGCCAAGGAAACCGACCTCTTTGGCGCACCGCCCCTGGAGGGCTGGCCCGAAGCGCCCTGCAGTCCGACCGGCGTCCCCGGTATCGACGAGCTGCTCCGGATGGACTCTGTCGAGGCCTCGAATGACGATGGGCTGCGGTCCGTGTTGCTGGCCAAGGCGGTGGAATACGAGATCATCCCGAGGCTGATGCTGGCGCACCGGGTGTCGCGCGATGGATTGGCGCAACCACAATCGACCGGCGAACATGTGTCTGCCGAAGACGTGCTGCCGTTTGCCGACCTGATCCTGCATGGCGACGACACCGTGCTGCGCAATTTCGTGGCGGTGCTGCGCGAGCGCGGCGTGCCCATCGAGTCGGTGTTCCTGGAGTTGCTGGCCCCGGTGGCTCGCCACCTCGGCGAGCTGTGGGAACGGGATCTGTGCAGCTTCACCGACGTCACGGTGGGCCTGGGCCGCCTGCAACAGCTGTTGCGAGAGCACAGCGCCGCGTTTTCGGACAGCCGCCTGTCACAGAGCCGCGGCGAAGCCCGCCGGGTGCTCCTGATGCCCTGCCCGGGCGAGCAACACACGTTCGGCTTGTCCCTCGTGGGCGAGTTCTTTCACCGCGCAGGCTGGGAAGTGGTCACCAGTTTCGCGGCGGCCGACGGCGCGCCCGGCATGGTGCAAAAGGACTGGTTTGATGTGGTCGGCTTTTCGCTGGGCTGCGAGACCGGCGTCGAGCGGCTGGCAGAAGCCATCGGGCAGGTCCGGCGCAAAAGCGTCAATGCCGGCGTCTCTATAATCGCCGGGGGTGCAATCTTTGGTATTCACCCGGAGTTTGGCGACAAGCTCAAAGCCGACGCCATCATCACCGATGGCCCCTCCGCGCCAGCGCTGGCGGAAAAATTGCTCGCCGACAGCAGAACCCGGATTCAGGTTTGAGGCACTCCTCCCCGACATAGTGATTTTGCTAGAACCACGAAAGCCCAACATGCAGCAGGCGTCACAAGCCTATGTCCACAAGCCGTTTGACAAGGCTGGCCAGTTTCTTGACGGCCTGGATGCAGATGCTGCCGCAGAGCTCGTCATGGCCTCCGCCGACGTGGTGCTCATCCTCGACACCGACGGCGTGATTCAGGACATGGCCCTCATCGGCAAGGACATGATGGGTCTGGGCTGTCAGGACTGGATCGGCAAGCCCTGGATCCAGACCGTGACGGTCGAGAGCAAACCCAAGATTGAAGACCTGCTCGGCCAGCCCACCGAAACGGGCCTGGACAACATCCGCTGGCGCCACGTCAACCATCCCATGGCCGACCGGGCGGACCTCCCGCTGTCTTACTCGGTGGTGCAGGTTCATCGCAAGACCCAAGGCAAGGCGGATCAGGTCTCGCACCGCGTGGCCTTCGGTCGCGACCTGCGCGGCCAGGTCGCGCTTCAGCAGCGCCTGGTGACGGCCCAGCAATCGATGGAACGCGATTACTGGCGCCTGCGTCAGGTGGAAACGCGCTACCGACTGCTGTTCCAGATGGCCTCCGAGCCGGTGCTCATCCTCGAAGGCTCCATCGACAAGCTGGAAGAAGCCAATCCGGCCGCTCACGAGTTGTTTGGCGAGCCTTCCCGCCTGCCCGGCTGGACCCTGCTCAACAGCCTTGACGTGCCCAGCCAGGCCGCGGTGCGCGACATGCTGGACCGCCTGCGCGCCAGCGGCCGTGCCGACCCCTGCACCATCCGCCTGGTCGATTCCACGCAGGACATGGTGGTCGCCGCCTCCCAGTTCCGCCAGGAAAACACCCTGCACTTCCTGCTGCGCTTCACCCGCCCGATGGATTCGGTGGCACCCAGCCTCTCGGCCAGCAAACGACAGCTGCTGCAGGTGATGGAAAGCGCGCCCGACGCGCTGGCGGTCACCGATCTCGACGGTCGCATCCTGAGTGCCAACCGCGCGTTCCTCGATCTCGGCCAGCTGGCCAGCGAAGACCAGGCGCGCGGTGAAGTGCTTGAGAAATGGCTGGGGCGCACCGGTGTCGATTTCCGTGTGCTGCTCACCAACTTGCGCCAGCACGGCAGCGTGCGCCTGTTTGCCACGCAGATGCGTGGCGAGTACGGCTCCACCTCCGAGGTGGAGATTTCGGCCGTGGCGGTGAATGCCGGCTCACAACGCTGCCTGGGTTTCACCATCCGCGACGTCGGCCGCCGCCTGGGCATCGAGACCCGCGCCAGCAAGGAACTGCCGCGTTCGGCCAGCCAGATGACCGAGTTGGTGGGTCGTTTGCCGCTCAAGGACATCGTGCGGGAAACCACCGACCTGATCGAACAGCTCTGCATCGAGGCGGCGCTGGAGCTCACCGGCGACAACCGGGCCTCGGCGGCCGAAATGCTCGGCCTCTCGCGCCAGAGCCTCTACATCAAGCTGCGCCGCTTTGGCATCCTGGAAGGTTTGAGCGAAGACACGCATTGAACGAATCACCCCCCGCGCCGCTTGGCGGCTCCCCCCTCTCTCGCCTTCGGCGGGAGGGGGGCGGCACCTGGGACCGGCGGAGCCGGATCCGCGGTGCCCCTGGACAAAACCAGCCTCTTTCTCCGGCTGGTTTTTTTTCGGCGGTGCGGCTGCGCCACCGCTTTCTCTTCCCCGGGATTTCCCTTGGTTTACATCTCATAGTGTCATTTTTCTTTGACACTTTTCGATGGGAGAGGTACAACCTTTTCCATGCAACTCCCTGCCCTGTCGGCTGTCACCGAGCTTTTCAAACCCATCACCTGGTTTCCACCCATGTGGGCGTTTGCCTGCGGGGTGGTGGCGTCGGGTGTGTCCATGGACGGGCGCTGGCTGCTGGCGGTGGTGGGCGTGGCGCTGGCCGGCCCGCTGGTGTGTGCGACCAGCCAGGCGGTGAACGACTGGTACGACCGCCACGTGGATGCCATCAACGAACCGCAGCGGCCGATTCCTTCCGGGCGCATTCCCGGGCAATGGGGCCTGTACCTCGCCATTCTCTGGACCGCGGTGTCGCTGGCGGTGGCCACTGCGCTGGGCCCCTGGGGCTTTGGCGCTGCTGCGCTGGGCCTGCTGCTGGCGTGGGCCTACAGCGCTCCGCCGGTGCGCCTGAAAGAAAACGGCTGGTGGGGCAACGCGGCCTGCGGTATCAGCTACGAAGGCATTGCCTGGATCACCGGTGCGGCCGTGATGGCCGGTGGCGCCATGCCCGGCGGTGAATCGCTGGTGCTGGCCGCGCTCTACAGCGCCGGCACGCACGGCATCATGACCCTCAACGATTTCAAGGCGGTGGCCGGAGACCGCCAGATGGGTGTGCGTTCGCTGCCAGTGCAACTGGGTGTGGACCGTGCCGCGCGCGTGGCCTGCTGGTTCATGGCGGTGCCGCAGGTGGTGGTGATCGCGCTGCTGCTGGTCTGGGGACAGCCCTGGCACGCGGCCGGCGTGGCCGGTTTGCTGTTGGCGCAAGCCGTGATGATGCGCCGCTTCCTCGCCGATCCCACGCCCCGCGCGCTCTGGTACAGCGGCTTCGGCGTGCCACTGTTTGTCTCGGGAATGATGGTCAGCGCGTTGGCGTTGCGCAGCATGACGGGAGCAGGCGCATGACACCGTTTGGCTGGGGCAGCATTGCGCGCCTTGGCCTCGTGCAGATGGCCCTGGGTGCCATCGTCGTCTTGACCACCTCGACACTCAACCGTGTGATGGTGGTCGAACTGGCCCTGCCCGCGCTGCTGCCGGGCATGCTGGTTGCCCTGCACTACCTCGTCCAGATCGCCCGACCGCGCATGGGCCACGGCTCCGACGTGGGTGGGCGCCGCACGCCGTGGATCGTGGGCGGCATGGCGGTCCTGGGCATCGGTGGTGTCGTCGCTGCCATGGGGACCGTGTGGATGGCCACCGACCGAACCGCTGGCATCGCGCTGGCCGTCCTGGGCTTTGCGCTGGTGGGGCTGGGTGTCAGCGCCAGCGGCACTTCGCTGCTGGTGATGCTGGCCAAGCGCGTGCCGGCTGCGCGCCGCGCCGGTGCGGCCACACTGGTCTGGATGATGATGATCGCGGGCTTCGCGCTCACCGCAGGCCTGGCCGGTCACCTGCTGGAGCCTTACTCGCCCGAGCGTCTGCTGGCCGTGACGGCCGGCGTGTCGCTGACCGCTTTTGCGCTCGCGCTGGTGGCGCTTCGCGGGCTCGAAGGTGCGCAGGCCTCGTACGAGCGCGCTGCAGGCGACGCGCCGCGTTTCAGCGAAGCGTTGACTCAGGTCTGGAGCGAACCGGTGGCGCGGCGCTTCACCATCTTCGTGTTCGTCTCCATGCTGGCCTACAGCGCGCAAGACCTGATCCTGGAACCCTTTGCAGGCACGGTGTTCGGCTACACGCCGGGCGCATCCACCCAGCTCTCGGGCGTGCAGCACGGTGGTGTGCTGGCCGGCATGTTGCTGGTGGCGTTCTCCGGTGCGTTGGCGGCCCGGTTTCCCTTGCATCCGCTGCTCGGGCGCATCGGTTCGCTGCGAGGATGGACCGTCGGCGGCTGCGTTGCGTCGGCTCTGGCGTTGTTCGGCCTGACGCTAGCCGGCCTGCAAGGCGAAGGCTCACCCCTCAAGGCCACGGTGTTCGCGCTGGGCCTGGCCAATGGCGCGTTTTCCATCGGCGCCATCGGTTCGATGATGCGGCTCGCCGGCGAAGGCCGGCAGTCGCGCGAAGGTGTGCGCATGGGCCTGTGGGGCGCAGCGCAGGCCATCGCCTTCGGGTTCGGCGGCCTGGTCGGCACCGGTGCGAGCGATCTGGCCCGCTGGCTGATCGCCACGCCGGGCTCGGCCTACGCGGCCGTGTTCGCGCTCGAAGGCTGGCTGTTCCTGCTCTCGGCCGCACTGGCCTGGCGCATCTCGGCACCGGCGGCCCAAGCACCGGGGCGCCTCTCTCCGTTTTCCAACGCCGGTGACGCCTTTGCCGTCGGCAACAACCCCAGGCAACTGTCATGAACACAGACGAAACCTTCGACGTGGTGGTGATCGGTGGCGGCCCTGCCGGCGCCACAGCGGCACACGAACTGGCCCGCCAGGGCCGTTCGGTGCTGCTGCTCGACCGGGCCGGCCGCATCAAGCCCTGTGGCGGCGCGATCCCGCCGCGCCTGATCAAGGACTTCGAGATCCCCGACGAACTGCTGGTCGCCAAGGCACAGTGCGCGCGCATGATCGCGCCGTCGAACAAGCACGTGGACATCCCGATCGACAACGGCTTTGTGGGCATGGTCAACCGCGAGTCGTTCGACGAATGGCTGCGTGCGCGGGCCGCCACGGCGGGCGCGGTGCGGCGCACCGGCGTGTTCGAAAAACTCAGCCGCGATGCGGACGGCACCAGCGTGGTTCATTACAGCGCGCGCGACCGCCACCAGCGTGGCGAGGGCACGCCGGCACAGGTGCGCGCCCGTGTGATCGTGGGCGCGGACGGTGCAAAGTCGCAGGTGGCGCGCCAGGGCGCGGTGCCCGGTGTGGAGGACACGCAGTACGTGTTCGCGTACCACGAGATCGTGCGCGCGCCCACCCCGGCGACCCAGCCCGCCGGCTATGACGGCACGCGCTGCGACGTGTACTACCAGGGCCGTTTCTCGCCCGACTTCTACGGCTGGGTGTTCCCGCACGGCGACACCATGAGCATCGGCACCGGCAGCGCCGACAAGGGCTTTTCGCTGCGCGGCTCGGTGCAGAAGATGCGCGAGGCCAGCGGCCTGGCCGGCTGCGAGACGCTGCGCCGCGAGGGCGCACCGCTGCCCATGAAGCCGCTGAAGCGCTGGGACAACGGCCGCGACGTGGTGCTGGCCGGCGACGCTGCCGGGGTGGTGGCGCCCGCCTCGGGCGAAGGCATCTACTACGCCATGCTCGGTGGTGAGCTGGCCGCACAGGCCGCGCACGAGATGCTGGCCACCGGCGACGTGCGTGCGCTCAAACTCGCGCGCAAACGCTTCATGAAACTGCACGGCACCGTGTTCACGGTGCTCGGCATCATGCAGTGGTTCTGGTACGTGAACGAAAAACGCCGCGAACGCTTCGTGAAGATCTGCGAAGACCGCGACGTGCAGCAGCTCACCTTCGAGTCCTACATGAACAAGCAGCTCACGCGCAAGAAGCCGATGGCGCACGTGCGCATCTTCCTCAAGGACATGAGCCACCTGCTGGGCTTCGCGCGGGTGTGACGGACCTCTGGCAGATCCGCTGGCTGCTCGACGTGGTGATCGTCTTCACCCTGCTGGAAGGCATGGGGTTGTGGCTGCACCACCGCCTCACAGGCCAAGGGCTGGCCCCGGGTGAATACGCCTTGAACATGCTCTCAGGCCTGTGCCTGATGCTGGCCGTGCGCGCCGCGGTCAGCGGACTGCCCTGGCCGTGGGTCGCCGTGTGCCTGAGCGCGTCGGGCGTGGCACACGGCTGGGATATCTTGAGGCGCTGGCGGCAGCGCCAGCCCTCTTTCAAGTGAGGCGCTGACAGCCGCCAGCGCTCCTCGGTCCCGGGTGTCAGCCGGCCTTCTTGACGTACGCGCTGCACCAGCCTTTGCCGGCCACCAACTTGCCGGGGAAGATGGCACAAGGGCCTGCCGCATCGGCGGGCTTGCCGGCGTACACCTGGCAGTTGCTGCACAGCTGCGTGGCGGCGTGCTTGGGAAACTTCTTGGCATCGACCTTGGTGGAGTCGGCCACGTAACCCAGCGCAGCGGCCTGGGCGTCCTTCTCATTGAGCATGGCGGCCTGCGCCTGGGCCTGGGTGGCCAGCAATGCGGTGCCGCTGGCGGCAGCGACTTGAAGCATGAAAACGCGACGATTGGAACCGTTCATGTGATGACCTCGTGGGTGTTGCGATATTGCTCCGACATCCTACGCCGCGCCGGATTAAGCCGGGCTGACACCCCCGAGCGCTTGAGTGCGGCAATGGCCCATTGCCCCGCCGGGGCTTTGACCTGACGCTGCGGCCAGACCGGCGCGGCCGACCCGAAACGACCGGACGGGCGGGGATACGTACACTTGGCAAAAAACCCCGCCCATGACGCCCCAAGACTACGTTCAGCAAAAAGCCGCAGCCTCGGGCAGCAGCTTCTATTACGCCTTTCTGTTCCTGCCCGCCGAGCGGCGCGCCGCCATCACCGCCTTTTACGCTTTCTGCCGCGAGGTGGACGACGTGGTGGACGAGGTGAGCGACCCGGCCGTGGCGCAGACCAAGCTGGCTTGGTGGCGGCGCGAGGTGGCGCAGTCGTTTGCCGGCTCGCCCACCCACCCGGTGATGCGCGCGCTCATGCCGCTGAGCACTGCCCACGCGATCGAGGCCCGACACCTGAACGCGGTGATCGACGGCTGCCAGATGGACCTGGAGCAGAACCGTTACCTCGACTTCGCCAACCTGCAGCGCTACTGCCACCTCGTGGCCGGTGTGGTGGGCGAGGTCGCCGCCAACATCTTCGGCCAGACGCAGCTGCAGACCACCGCGTACGCCCACCGCCTGGGTCTGGCGTTCCAGCTCACCAACATCGTGCGCGACGTGGGCGAAGACGCCGCGCGCGGTCGCATCTACCTGCCGGTCAACGAGCTTCAGAGCTTCAATGTGAAGGCACACGAACTGCTGCAACGCGGCGCAGCGCCCGGCACCGACGTGGCCGACTTCAACCGCCGCTTCACCGCCCTCATGCAGTTCCAGTGCACCCGCGCGCTGCAAACCTACGACGAAGCCCTGGCCCTGCTGCCCGCGGCCGACCGGCGCGCGCAGAAGCCCGGCCTGATGATGGCCAGCATCTACCGCACGCTGCTGCAGGAGATCGCGGCCGACCCGCTGCTGGTGCTGACCCAGCGCGTGAGCCTCACGCCGCTGCGCAAGTTCTGGCTCGCCTGGAAAGTCCAGGCATTGGGCAGGTTATGACCCCCACGCTCCGCCGCTTCGCGGGTTGCTGCCCCCCCAGAGGGCTGGTCTTGCTGGGGGCGGCCCGGCGTCGGGTTCGTGGCCCCCACGCTCCCCCGCTGCGCGTGGTCCGCTGCCCCCCCAGGGGGCTGGTCTTGCTGGGGGCGGCCCGGCGCTGCGACCGTTCTCCACCGATCCCATGAAAGTAGCCGTTGTCGGCGCGGGCTGGGCCGGCATGGCCGCGGCGGTGGAGGCTGCGGGGCTGGGCATGGACGTCACCGTCTTCGAAGCCACGCGCACCTTGGGGGGCCGCGCCCGTGCGCTGAGCGCCGCGAAGCCCGACGGCACATCCCTCACGCTGGACAACGGACAACACATCCTGATCGGCGCCTACAGCGAAACCCTGGCCCTGATGCAGCGCGTGCGACTCGAACTGCCCCACGTGCTGATGGCCCTGCCGCTCTCGCTGCCCTACCCCGACGGCACGGGCCTGCAGACACCGACCTGGGCCGCGCGCTGGCCGGCGCCGCTCGATGCGCTGGCGGCGATCGCCACCGCGCGCGGCTGGACCTGGGGTGAGCGCCTGGCGCTGATCCGCGCCTCGCTGCGCTGGCAGATGGCAGGCTTTCGTTGCGAGCCCTCGGCCACGGTCGAGAGCCTGTGCGAAGACCTGCCCGAGCGCGTGATGCGGGAGCTGGTCGAGCCGCTGTGCGTGTCCGCCCTCAACCTCCCCGCTTCACACGCGAGCGCCGCCGTGTTCCTGCGGGTCATGCGCGACGCCCTGTTTGGCCGCGGCGCGGCGGGGTTCAACGCGTCGAGCCTGCTGCTGCCGCGCACCGACCTCACCCGCCTGTTTCCGGCGGCCGCCGCGCAGTGGCTGCAGCAACAGCACGACAAAACCAGCCGCATCCAGTTGGGCGCCCGCATCACGGGGCTGCGCGCCGAAGGCGGGCGGTGGCGGCTCACCGGTGACGGCATCGACCAGGCCTTTGACCGCGTGATCTGGGCCACCACCGCCAGCGTGGCCGCACAGACCTTGCTGGCCCACGCCGACGACAACGAGGCGCTGGCCAGCTGGGCGCTGTCGGCCCACGCGCTGGGCTTCACCGCCATCACCACGGTCTACGCCTGGGCTCCCGGGGCCCGCCTCGCCGCACCCATGCTGGCCCTGCGGGCCGAACCCGACGAACAGGCGGCGCCCGCGCAGTTCGTGTTTGACCGAGGGCAGCTCAGCCCCGACGACGCCGCCGCGCAAGGCGTGCTGGCCTTCGTGGTGAGCGCGAGCACCGGCGAGCGCGACGACTTGCAGGCGCGCGTGTTGCAGCAAGGCCAGCGACAACTGGGCCTGGCGCTGCAGCCATGGGTCACGGTGGTGGAGAAGCGGGCCACCTTCGCCTGCACACCCGGCCTGGAGCGCCCCGGCGCGGTGATGGCCCCGGGGCTCTTCGCGGCGGGCGACTACGTGCAAGGCCCCTACCCGGCCACGCTCGAATCCGCCGTTCGCAGCGGCCTGGCGGCGGCACGCTTGGCCAAAGGCTGAGTCGGCACAACACCCGCAGGGGAACCTCTGCCCACCCCGGCGTTCCCACCGGTTGAAACTTTCTCAACCACCCACCAAGGAAGTCCGCGGGATGAACCAGACCAGCCCCACCCGAACCCTGCTGATGGCAAGCGCCCTGTGCCTGTCGGCACTCTTCAGCACCTCGGCCCAAGCACAGCGCATGGTCAGCGTGAAGGGAAGCACGCTGAACATGCGCGAAGGCCCGGGCACGCACACGGCGGTGTTGTGGGAACTGAAACAGGGCTATCCGCTGCAGATCACCGAGCGCAAAGGCAGCTGGCTGCGCGTGCGCGACTTCGAAGGCGACACGGGCTGGGTGGCGCGCTCGCTCACCGGCAACACCCCGCACCACGTGGTCAAGTCCCCGGTGGCCAACCTGCGCAGCGGGCCGGGCACGCAGCACCGCATCGTGGGCAAGCTCGAATACGGTGAACTGCTGCGCACCCGAGAAAAGCGCGCCGACTGGGTGCGCGTGGAGCGCAGCGAAGGGGTGAGCGGCTGGATCGCGAAACGGCTGCTCTGGGGCTTCTGAAGACCGGCGCTCAGTCGAACTCGCGCAACTGAACGTAGGCGGGCCGCGCCATGCAGCGCAGGATCCAGTCGTGCGTGAGCGGGTGGTCGGCCATCAGTGCCCTGGATGGACGTGCCCAGTTGAGCACGCTGGCCACGCACAGGTCGGCCACGGTGAACCGCGCCGCCGCCAGATGCGCCTGGCCCGCGTCCTTCTGTCGTTGCAGGTGCTGCTCGATGACGCGCAGTGGCACCGCGAGGCGGCGCTCGGCGGCCTCTGCCAACGCCGGTTTGCGCCGCTCTTCGGGCATCACCAGGCGGTGCATCAGCACGGTCAGCGCATCGGTCTCGGCTTCCGTCACGGCCCAGAAGCTCCAGCGCAGAGCCTCGGCGTCTTCACGCGGCGTGGCGGGTGTGATGCTCACCCCGTCCGCCAGCCCATGGTGCCGCGCGATGTACAGCGCACAGGCCATGCTCTCCCACACCACCACGTCACCGTCGGGTCGCGCATCGACCACCGCCGGCACATGGCCATTGGGATTGATGGCCAGGAACGCCGGTGTGCGTGTGCCGCCACCCTGGTAGTCCAGCTTTTCGTGGTGGAAGTCGAGGCCGAGTTCGGTGGCCGCCCAAAGGGGGCGCACGGCGCGGGAGGCAGCGATGCCGTGGATCGTGAGGCTCATGGCGGTGGCTTTGGCAAAAAGAAGGGTCAACCGATCTGGCGGCACAGGTCCATCAGGTCGGTCACGGTGGTGTGGGGCTGCAGAGGGGCATGGTCCCAGGCCAGCCCGGTGCGGTTGATCCAGGCCACCTGCATGCCGGCGCGAAGACCACCCACCACGTCCAGCACCGCGTCATCCCCGATGTGCAGCACTTCGGTGGGGTCAACGCCGGCGGCGTCGGCCGCCGCGTGGAAGATGCGCGGGTCGGGTTTGCCCACACCGAACTCGCGTGCGTTGAAGGCCGCGTGAAAGTGGTGGCCGAGGCCCACGCGGTGCACGTCGGCATTGCCGTTGGACACGGCCACCACCGGAAAGCGCGTGCTCAACCATTCCAGGGCCGGCATCGCATCCTCAAACAGCTGCACGCGCTGACGCTCGTCGAAAAACACGTCGAACGCCGGCTCGGCCAGCGCGGGGTCGTCGCCGGCTCGGTGCAGCACGTAGCGGATCGACTCACGCCGCAAGGCGCTGAGGTCGTAGGCCAGGTCGGGCCGCAGGGTCTGCAGGTGGTTGCGCGCTTCCCGCAACGCCCCGGGTGTGGCGTAGAGCTTGGCGGTGGCCGGCGCGTGCTGCGAGAGCCAGTTGGCCAGCATGGCCTCGGCTCGCTCGATGGTGGGCCAGATGGGCCAGAGCGTGTCGTCCAGATCGATGCTGATGGCGCGGATGCGGGTGGGGTCCAGCACCAAGGGGGTGGCGGGCAGGTCGGTACTCATGGGGGTTTTCATGCTTGCGAGAGAATAGCGCATGCCCTTCAACACCGAACCGCCCTTCAAACACGGCCAAGCCGCCCGCACCGCAGTGCTGCTGTGCAACCTGGGCACCCCCGACGAGCCCACCGCACCCGCCCTGCGCCGCTACCTCGCCGAGTTTCTGGGCGACCAGCGCGTGGTGGAGATCCCGCGCTTCGTCTGGATGCTGATCCTGCACGGGATCATCCTGCGCGTGCGGCCCAAGAAGTCGGCCGCCAAGTACGCCGGCATCTGGATGCCCGAGGGCTCACCGCTGAAGGTGTGGACCGAGCGCCAGGCCACGCTGCTGCGCGGGTATCTGGGCGAGCGTGGTCACCAGGTCAAGGTGCGCTACGCCATGCGGTACGGCAATCCGTCGATCGCCTCGGTGATGGACGAACTCAGGGCCGAGGGTGTGACCCGCGTGCTGGTGGTGCCGGCCTACCCGCAGTACAGCGCCACCACCACGGCCAGTGTGATCGACGGCGTGATGAACTGGGCGGCCAAGGTGCGCAACCTGCCCGAACTGCGCTTCATCAACCGCTACCACGACCACCCGGGGTACATCCAGGCGCTGGCCAAAACCATCAAGGCCCACTGGGCGGCACACGGCCAGAGCGAACAGCTGGTGATGAGCTTCCACGGCGTGCCCGAGCGCACCCTGCAGCTGGGCGATCCCTACCACTGCGAATGCCACAAGACCGCGCGCCTGCTGGCCGAACACCTGGGACTGCCCAAGGACCGCTACAAGGTCACGTTCCAGTCGCGCTTCGGCAAGGCCAAGTGGCTGGAACCCTACACCGAGCCCACGCTGATCGACCTCGCCAGCAAGGGTTTGAAAAGCGTGGACCTGGTCTGCCCCGGCTTCACCAGCGACTGCCTGGAAACGCTGGAAGAAATCAACATGGAAGCGCGCGAGGCCTTCCTGCACGCGGGCGGCCAGAGCTTCCAGTACATCCCCTGCCTGAACGACCAGCCCGAGTGGATCCGCGCACTCACCGACGTGACCGAGCAGCACCTGCAGGGCTGGGCCACCAAAACCGCCGACCACCCGATAGAGCTGCAGGTCAGCCGTGAGCGCGCGCTGGCGATCGGCGCGAAGGACTGAGCCCTGTCGGCTGCCTGGCCTGTCTTTCTGCAGGGTCTGGCCCTGAGCCTGGGTCTCATCGTGGCCATCGGCGCGCAAAACGCCTTTGTGTTGCGCCAAGGCCTCAGGCGCGAGCACGTGGGCAGCGTGGTGGTCTTCTGCGCCGTGGCGGACGCTGCGCTGATCACGGCCGGTGTGCTGGGCATGGCGCAGGCCCTGGGCAACAGCCCTGGCCTCGCGCGCGCACTCGCACTGGCAGGTGCGGCCTTCCTGGCGGTTTATGGATGGCGCGCGCTGCGCCGGGCGCGGCATCCAGAGCGGTTGACCGCATCGGACACCGGCGCGTCCATCAGCCGGGCGGCCGCCCTGGCGCAGGCCGCCGCCTTCACGTTGCTCAACCCCCATGTGTACCTGGACACGGTGCTGCTCGTGGGCAGCATCGGCGCGCAACAACCCGCCGCCCTGCGCGGCTGGTTCGTCGCAGGCGCCAGCACGGCCAGCCTGCTCTGGTTCGGGCTGCTGGGCTTCGGTGCGCGCTGGATGGCGCCCTGGTTTGCGCGGCCCAAAGCCTGGCAGGTGCTCGACGCCCTGATCGGGGTGACCATGTGGCTGCTGGCCGCGCTGCTGCTGCGCCACGCCCTGGCCAACCTCTGATCCGGCGTGCTCAGGCGCTCACTGCGCCACGGCGACCCGGCGGGCCAGCAAGCGCGGCACCAGCAAAACCAACACCACGACCGCCAGCAACGTGGCCGACATCGGGCGCTCGAAGAACACCATGAAGCTGCCCTCGCCAATGGAGAGTGCATTGCGCATCTGAGCCTCGGCCATCGGGCCCAGGATCAGCCCCACGATCACCGGCGCCGTGGGAAAGTCGTAGCGGCGCATCACCACGCCCAACAGTCCCAGACCGTACATGAGGAACAGGTCAAACGAACTCTGGCGCATGCCGTACACACCCACCGTGGCAAAGATCAGGATGCCGGCATAGAGCTGCGGACGCGGGATCTTCAGAAGCTTGATCCACAGACCCACCATCGGCAGGTTGAGCACCAGCAACATCACGTTGCCGATGTAGAGCGAAGCGATCAGCGCCCACACCAGTGTCGACGAAGTCTGGAACAGCTGAGGCCCGGCGTTGATGCCGTAGTTCTGCAGCGCGCTCAGCAAGATGGCCGCCGTCACCGAGGTGGGAATGCCCAGCGTGAGCAGCGGCACCAGCGTGCCGGTCACCGCAGCGTTGTTGGCGGCCTCGGGCCCGGCCACGCCCTCGATGGCACCCACCGTGCCGAACTCGGCCTTGTGCTCGGGGCTGGCCAGTTTGCGCTCGGTCGCGTAGCTGAGAAACGTGGGAATCTCGGTGCCGCCAGCGGGGATGGTGCCGAACGGAAAGCCGATGGCCGTGCCGCGCAGCCAGGCGGGCCAGGAGCGGCGCCACTCGCTGCGCGTCATGTGGGCGCGGGTCATCTTGTTCATGAAGGCCGGGCTTCGTCCCTCGTACAGCGCGTTGTAGAGCGCCTCGGCCACGGCAAACAAACCCACCGCCACCAGCACCACCTCGATGCCGTCCATGAATTCGAGCACGCCGGCGGTGTAGCGCACCTGTGCCGTGATCTGATCGATGCCGATCAGGCCGAGCGCCAGGCCAAAGAACAGCGCGGTGAGGCCGCGCAGGGTGCTCTGGCCCAGCACCGCGCTCACGGTGGTGAAGGCCAGCAGCATCAGGCAGAAATACTCGGGCGGGCCGAGTTGAACCGCGAACTCGGCCAGGAGGGGCGCGAACAAGGTGACCAGGATGGTGGCGATGCTGCCCGCCACGAACGAGCCGATGGCCGCACTGGCCAGCGCCGCACCGGCGCGCCCGCTCTTGGCCATCTTGAAACCTTCGAGCGCGGTGACCATGGTGCCGGTCTCACCCGGTGTGTTGAGCAGGATGGACGTGGTCGATCCGCCGTACATGGCGCCGTAGTAGATGCCCGCAAAGAAGATCATCGACGCGGTGGGTTCGACCTGGCCGGTGATGGGCAGCAGCATGGCCACGGTCACGGCCGGGCCCAGGCCGGGCAGCACGCCGATGGCTGTGCCCAAAGCGCAGCCGGCAAAGGCCCAGAGCAGGTTGATCGGCGTGCCCGCGGTGGCGAAGCCACCGAGCAGTTGGGTGAGGGTGTCCATCATGTCGTTGCAGCCTGGGCGGTCAGATCCAGCCCGAGGCCGTGATGCCCGGCAGGTTCACCGCGAGCAGTTGGGTGAACAGCCAGAACACGGGTGCGGCGATCAGCATGCCGGTGACCGCGTCCTTGGCGGTCTGGCGCAGGTCGCCTGCCGGCTTGCCTTCGCTGGCGCGCAGGCCACGAACCGCGAGCACAAAACACAGCGAGCAACTGAGAATGAAGCCGATGGTGGTGATGAGTGCCGCGTTGAGCAACACGCCGGCCGAGACCCAGGCCAGCGCGCGCCAGTCGCCGCGGGCCGCACCCGAGGGCTCTTCCATTTGCCGATAACCACCCGTGAGCACTTCGCGGATCAGCATCACGCCGCACAGGCCCAGCGCCGCGCTGATCACCCAGGGCAAAAAATTGGGGCCGACGCCGGCATAGCCCGCGTCGGAAGGAATGTCCATCGCGCCCCAGGCCAGCACGGCGGCCACGATCAGCGCGCCGATGCCCATGGCCAGCTGGCCAGGGCGGTGGTTGGGGTTCTCGGAGTTTGCTTCGGGGGTGGTCATGGACACAGGCTCAAACCATCCCGGCGCGGACCATCGTGGCGCGCAGCGAAGAAAAATCTTTGTCCACGAACTCGTCAAACGCCTTGCCGGTCAGCAGCGCAGGCATCCAGTTGTTTTTCTCCACGGCAGCCGCCCACGCCTTGCTTTGCGTGGCTTTCATCACCATGGCGGTGAGCGCATCGCGCTGGGCCGGCGTGATGCCGGGCGCGCCGTACACACCGCGCCAGTTGCCAATTTCCACGTCGATGCCCTGCTCTTTCAAGGTGGGCACGTCAATGCCTTTGACACGCTGCGCCGACGTGACGGCGATCGCGCGCATCTTGCCGCTCTCGATGTACTGCTGAAACTCGCTGAAGCCACTGCCGCCCAGGGTGACGTTGCCGCCCAGGATGGCGGCCACCGCTTCACCACCGCCGCGAAACGGCACGTAGTTGATCTTGGACGCCGGCACGCCGACCGACTGCGCGATCTGCGCGGCGGCAATATGCTCGGTCGCACCGCGCGAACCGCCGCCCCACTTGATGCTGCCCGGATCCTTCTTGAGCTGATCGACCACGTCTTTCATGGTCTTGTAGGGCGAATTGGCCGGCAGCACGAACACGTTGTATTCGGTGGTGAGGCGGGCAATCGGGGTGAGCTGCGTGATCGACACCGGCGGCTTGCCGGTGATGATGCCGCCGAGCATCACGGCGCCCATGACCATCAGCGCGTTCGGATCGCCCTTGCTGGCGTTGAAGAACTGCGCCAGTCCAATCGCGCCGGCCGCGCCGCCCTTGTTTTCGAAGGTGACCGAGGAAGCCACGCCTGCATCGCGCAGGGCTTCGCCCAGCGCACGGCCAGTGCCGTCCCAGCCGCCACCGGGGTTGGCGGGAATCATCATCTTGATGTTGGCGCTGGCCCAGGCGGCGTTGGGCAACGCGCCGGCAGCGGCCAGTGCGGCCAGGGATTTGAGGAAGGTGTCGCGACGCATGGTGTGTCTCCTGCTGTGTGTGATCTGACGTTGGTATCTTGCGGTTGAGCCCTGTCAATTCGCTGTCCGCCAGCTTGGGGGAAACCCTGAGCTGGCGGACAAGGCGTCAGAAGCGGTGACGCAACCCGACCTGGATGCCGTTCGAATTCGATCCCGCCACCGGGCTGTTGAAGCCCAGCGCCGACGCGGTGTCGTTGTCCACCGCGGTGAGGTGGCCGTAGATCGCGGTGCGCTTGGACAGGTTGTGGCTGGCCTGCAGCGTGTAGAGGCGCGCATCGTCGCTGGCGGCGGCGGCCGAGCCGTTCACGTCCTTGGCCTGCGCCGCGCCCACCGACACGGTGGTCTGACCGAACTTGAACGCGGCGGCCACGCCGTAAACCTTGAGCTTCTTCGCGGCCTTGTCCTCGGCGTCGTAATAGCCCGACAACGTGAAGCCGCCGAAGTCGTAAGCACCCACGAGCAACACCGCGTCGCGGCCCTGCCGGCCCGCGAGCACACCGTCGGCGTCGGTCACCCGCATCAGCGAAATGCCGGCGGTCAGTGGCCCGTGGGCGTACAACGCGTGCGCGCTGGCCTGCTTGGCGAAATCCGCGCTGGTGTTGGTGCTCACGCGCTCTTCGCCCAGGCTGTACTGGAGCTGGAACACGGTGTTGGCCACGGTGGGCGAGACGTAGGTGAGCGCGTTGTCCACGCGGTTGTAGTCGCCGTTGCCGATGATGGGCACCACACTCAACACGTCGTAGGTCTTGGTGCCGATGATGCTGACGATGTCGTCCATCGGCGTGTACTGGCGGCCCAGACGCACCGCACCCCAGCCGCCACCCAGGCCCACAAAGCTCTGACGCCCAAACATCCGCCCACCCTGGCCCAGCGTGCCCGTGTCGGCGTTGAAGCCGGTCTCCAGCACGAACAGGGCCTTGAGCCCACCACCCAGGTCCTCGCTCCCGCGCAAACCCCAGCGCGAGCCTTGCTGCTGGCCCGAGGTGACGCGGGTGAGGGAGGTCGCGCCCTTGACCCGCTCGACGGCCACGTCGACGACGCCGTACATGGTCACGGACGACTGGGCAGAAACCAGTCCACTGAACAGCCCGAGAACGCCCAGGACGATCGCATTTTTTTTCATATTGACCTCAAGAATGGATGGACAACCGCAACAAGCCTGATGCGTCCGGTGCGGCGATCGGACAGGCTGCATGCTCGGTTTGCAGGCTGTCAGTCGGCTGTCCACCCCATCCGGACAAACCCTGTGCATCGGTCGAACGGCGTGGGACCCGTGCCCATAATCGACGCCCATGAAAGTGCTGCTGATCGAAGACAACGCCACCATGCAGACCACCCTGCGGCGCAGTTTTGAGCGGCGCGGTGTGCACGTGCTCAGCTGCGACGACGGCGCCCGTGCGCTGGCCCTGTGGCAGGCCAGCCTGCCGGATGCGGTGCTGCTCGACCTGAGCCTGCCCGGCCTGGACGGTCTGGAAATCCTCAGCCGGGCACGCGCGGCGGGGCTGGAGACGCCGGTCATCATCCTGACCGCCCGCGGCACCGTGGGCGACCGCATCCTGGGCCTGAACACCGGCGCCGACGACTACCTGCCCAAACCGTTCGACCTCGACGAGCTCGAAGCGCGGCTGCGTGCGCTGGTGCGTCGCTCCGCCAGCGCCGACCACTTGGCAGGCCAAGCGGGACGGGGGCCCGTGTGGTGCGGCATGCACGTGGAAAAAGACAGCGGCGCGGTGTACTTCGGCGGCCAGCCCATGGAACTGGCGCCGCGCGAACTCTCCCTGTTGCAGGCCCTGCTCGGCAAGCCGGGGCATGCCATCGCCAAGGAGCGGCTGTTCGAGCTGGTGTTCCCCGGCGAAAGTCAGGTTCAACCCGAAGCCATTGAAGTGGTGGCCTACCGGCTGCGCAAGAAGATCGCCCACACCGGCGCGCAGCTGGTGACACTGCGCGGTCTGGGCTATCTGCTCAAGGCCGAGCGCTGATGAGCGTTCCCGCCACCGGCCACCGGCCCCACGCCCTCTCGCTGCGCCGCACCTTGTTGCTCGGCATTCTGCTGCCGGTGTTCGCCTTTCTGTTGATCAACACGGTGGTGCTGTACCGCCAGGCGCTGGCCGCCGCCGACACCGCTTACGACCGCACCCTGCTCGCCACCGCCAAGTCGCTTGGTGAACAGCTGCGCGTCACCGGCACCGGCAACGAACTGCGGGTGGAATCCACTGTGCTCTATTCGGCGCTGGAGGCCTTCGAAGCCGACAACCGCAGCCGCATCTTCTATCGCGTGAGCGGCCTGCAAGGCGAGCTGGTGTCCGGCTTCGACGACATGCCACCGGGGCGCAGCGACATCCCGCAAAAGAACCTCTATGCGGCGCTGGTGAACTTCTACGACGACCAGTACCAGGGTGTGCCGGTGCGCATGGCGGTGTTGCTGCAGCCGGTCTCGGGCGTCTACGAACAAGGCATGGCCACGATCCAGGTGGCCGAAACGCTCGAGCTGCGCGAGACCCTGGCACGCCAGATCCTGATCGACACGTTGTGGCGACAGGCAGCGCTGGTGCTGGTGATCGCGCTGGTGGTGGTGTTCGTGGTGCAGCGCGCCACACGCCCGGTGCGCGCGCTCAGCCAGGCGCTGGGCATGCGCAGCGAGAACGACCTGTCGCCCCTGCCGACCGAAGGGGCACCGCGCGAACTGCTGCCACTGCTGGACGCCACCAACCAGCACATGCAGCGCCTGTCGCACCTGCTGGATCACCAGAAGCGTTTTGTGCGCGACACCTCGCACCAGCTGCGCACGCCGCTGGCCGTGCTCAAGACGCAGGTGCAGTCGGCCCAGCGCGGCGATGTGGAGCCGCGCCAGGCGCTCGATGAGATCGGCCACACGGTGGAGCGTGCCACCGAGCTGGCCAACCAGATGCTCGCGCTGGCCAAGGTGGAACAGTTGCGGCAAGAAAAGAGCACGCCGGTGCACGAGTGGTCGGCCGTGGTGCGCCTGGTCGCACTCGACCTGTCGGCGCTCATCGCCGAGCGCTCGCTCGATTTTTCCATCACCACCCAACGCGCGCCCGTGCGCGCCCACGAATGGGCCCTGCGCGAGCTCAGCCGCAACCTGCTGCACAACGCCATCAAGAACACGCCACCGGGCTCAGCGCTCACCGTGGCACTGGTGGCGGACACCCAGACCGCCGCACTCACCATCAGCGACGCGGGCCCGGGCATCTCGGCGGCACTGCGCGAGCGCCTGTTCCAACCCTTTGCCACCGAACAGCGGCCAGGCAGCAGCACCGCCGGCTCCGGGCTGGGGCTGGCGATCTGCCGAGAGATCGTGCAGTCGCTTGGTGGCGCCATCGACCTCGACAACCGCACCCGCTCCGGCCAGGTGAGCGGACTGGACGCCACCGTGCGCCTGCCCCTGGCCCCACACACGCCCCCTGCATGAAACCCGCCCACACCGAATCCTCAGCCACCAGAGTCCGGCTCGACAAATGGCTCTGGGCCGCGCGCTTTTACAAAACGCGCAGCCTGAGCAGCGAAGAAATCGAGAAGGGCCGCGTCAGGCTCAATGGCCAACTGGCCAAACCGTCGAAAGAGGTCAAGACCGGCGACACGCTGGAACTGCGCATCGGCCACGAGGTTCGCACGGTGGTGGTCCAGGGCTTGAGCGGCGTGCGGTCTTCAGCGCCGGTGGCCGCACTGCTGTACGAAGAGACCGCCGCCTCGCTGGCGCAACGCGCCGCGAACGCCGAAATGCGGCGCCTCGCGCCCGAGCCCGCTCACAGCCAGCCCATGGGGCGGCCCACCAAGCGTGACCGGCGGGACATCGAGGGTTTGCGCGACGCGCCGCCCCGAGGCGAATGGAACGATCGCTGGAGCGCGTCGCTCGACGAGTGACCGCCCCAACGCCAAGGCCCACCACGAACCGGCCGCACCCATCCAGAGGCATCCAGGGTCCGGCCAAAGAGGGGGGGGGGAAGCCGCGTCAGCGGCGCGGGGAGGAGCTCAGCCTTTCCGCAGCCCCAGCCACATCACGGTGGCCACCACCAGCAGCCCACCGGCCACCTGCACCGCTGCAATCGACTGGCCCAGGATCGCCCAGGCCAGCACCAGCGCAAAGATGGGTTCGATGTTCATGATGGCCGAGTTGCCCACCACGCCGAGTCTGGGCAACACGGTGAACATGATGGTGAACGCAGTGCCGTAGAGCACGGTCAAACCGAACAGCCCCCACCAGCCCACCGCCGCCTGCGGCAAGGCCAGGCCACCCTGCACCGCACAAGCGACGAGCGCCATGATGCCCACGATGCTCATGGTGGTGGCGGTGCGCAGGCGGCCATCGAGATCACCTGTCTCGTGCTGCGTGATCACCAGCGCCAGGCCAAAAGTCGCCGCGGCCGTCAATGCGAACGCCACGCCCACACCAATGCGCGACCAGTGGCCCGATGCGCCCAGACCAGAGGCCGCGCCCGACACATCGAGCGCGAGCGCCAGCCCGAGCAGCATCACCGGCATCGCGCGCAGCACGCGCGGCTGCGGCCGCTGGCCGTAGACCACGCGCGCCCACAGCGCGGTCCACAGCGGGTAGGTGTTGAAAGCCAGCAAGGCCAGCGCCACCGGCAGCCGCGCCACCGAGGCGTAAAGACACAAGCTCTGCACGCCCACCAGCACACCGATCGCCGGCAAGGCCTTGCGGTGATGGGCCTGCAAGCGCACCGGCACCCGGTATGCCAGCACGATCAAGCCCACCACCAGCGCCGTGACACCACTGCGAAACGCCACCGCCGTGGCCACGCTCACCCCGTGGTCAAACGCCAGCCGGGCCGCCACGTGGTTGGCACCCATCATGAACGCGATGAGCAGCAGCGTGGCGAATGCCGAGCCGGACAGTGAGGCCGTGGGTGCATGGGGTGCGGACATGCCCGCATTTTGGGGGGTCGGACATCGAAACCCGTGTCACGCCCGGACGCACACCAACGGCGCGGACATGAAAAACGCGCCCGAAGGCGCGTTTTGTTTTCTTGTCTGGCGGAGCGAGAGGGATTCGAACCCTCGATGAGGCTCTACACCCCATACTCCCTTAGCAGGGGAGCACCTTCGGCCACTCGGTCATCGCTCCGGAAGCTGCGTATTATGCCTCATCTCACCCGGCCTTCTCCTCTGAACAGAAGGTTCAGCCGGTGATGGTGTCGGCGGTCTGGTCGAGGTCGAACTCACGGTGCAGTGAACGCACGGCGAGCTCCATGTATTTCTCGTCGATCACCACCGACGTCTTGATCTCCGAGGTCGAGATCATCTGGATGTTGATGCCCTCGGTGCTCAGGCATTTGAACATGCGGCTGGCCACGCCCACGTGGCTGCGCATGCCGATGCCCACGATGCTGACCTTGCAGATGCGCGCATCGCCCACCACTTCGGCAGCACCCAGCGATGGCACGACCTTGGCCTTGAGCAGGTCCATGGTCTTCTGGAAATCGTTGCGGTGCACCGTGAAACTGAAGTCGGTCTTGCCGTCCTTGCTGAGGTTCTGGATGATCACGTCGACCTCGATGTTCGCGTCCGCCACCGCACCCAGGATCTGATAGGCGATGCCGGGGGTGTCGGGCACGCCGAGCACGGAAATCTTGGCTTCGTCGCGGTTGAACGCAATGCCTGAGACGACGGCTTGTTCCATGGTTTCTTCTTCCTCAAAAGTGATCAGGGTGCCGGAAGCGGCTTCAATGTTCAGGTCGATGTCCCAGGGCGTGAAGCTGGAGAGCACGCGCAGGGGCACCTTGTACTTGCCGGCGAATTCCACCGAACGGATCTGCAGCACCTTGCTGCCCATGCTGGCCATCTCCAGCATCTCTTCGAAGCTCACGCGCTCCAGGCGGCGAGCTTGCGGCACCACGCGCGGGTCGGTGGTGTAGACGCCGTCCACGTCGGTGTAGATCAGGCACTCGGCGGCCTTGAGGGCTGCGGCCACGGCCACGGCCGAGGTGTCGCTGCCGCCACGGCCCAGCGTGGTGATGTGACCTTCCGGGTCCACGCCCTGGAAGCCGGTGACGATGACGACCTTGCCGGCGTTCAAATCGGCCCGGATGCGCACGTCGTCGATCGACTCGATGCGGGCCTTGGTGAACGCGCTGTTGGTCTTGATCGGTACTTGCCAGCCGGCGTAGCTCACCGACTCCATTCCTTCGGCCTGCAGCGCAATGGCCAGCAATGCCGAAGACGCCTGCTCGCCGGTGGAGGCCAGCATGTCGAGTTCGCGGCTGTAGGCGGTGGTGGCCTTGCTCGGCGCGAGCTCTTTCGCCAGGCCGAGCAGGCGGTTGGTCTCGCCGCTCATGGCGCTGGGCACGACCACCAGCTGGTGGCCCGCACGGTGCCACTTGGCCACGCGTTTGGCCACATTGCGGATGCGCTCGGTCGACCCCATGGAGGTGCCGCCGTACTTGTGAACTATCAAGGCCATCGGGTTGGATTGGTTGGGTTGAACGCGCCGGCTGCGCCACCGGGCAAAGCCCGTAATTATAGGGCGGGGGTGTAGCGCAGGCACCCACCATCGCGCTCCACATGACCCGGACCCACTTTCAAGTGGATGCGGTGGCCGCGCGTGGTGCAGGCCTCGATCTGGTCGAGCAACTCGTCGAGTTGCGCGGTGGCCGCGGCCACGCCCGCGCTGCTGCGCAGCCAGTGGCGCAGGGCATTGGTCTGCCGATCGCGCGAAAGCGCTTGCAAGCGAACGATTTGAGGAGGCACACCGGTCTGGGCCAGGTCGAGGACAGCCAGCTCATCCAGCAGGCGCTGAGCCTGCGCGGCGTGGCGGGCGCTGCGAGCGAGCATGGGACGAAAGCCGGGGAAGCAGGCTTCCCAGGCGGGCATGAGCACGGCCCGGATGCGGTTGCGGGTGAAACGGGTGTCGGCGTTGCTGGGGTCGTCCACGAACGCGTGCCCTTCACTCAGCAGCCAGGTGCGCAACGCGCGGGCGGGCACGTCCAGCAGGGGCCGACCGAAACACATGCCTGCGCGTTCAAATCGTTCCGGCATGGAGGCCAGGCCCGGCACACCCGCGCCGCGGCTCAGCGCCAGCAGCAGGGTTTCCGCCTGATCGTCGGCGTGTTGGCCAAGCAGCACGCAGCCGACGTCGGCGCCATGGGCCAGGCGGGCCAGCGCAGCGTAGCGGGCCAGGCGGGCCGCGTCTTCCGGGCTCTGCCCTGGCTCCGGTGAAGCCCGCACACGCTCCACCCGCAACTCGACGCCATGGCGTGCGCAGAACCGACGTGCGTGGGATTCGAAGTCATCGGCCGCCGCCTGCAACCCGTGGTGCACGTGCAATGCCACCAACCGCCCGGGCCAGCGCTGCTGTGCGGCCAGCAAGAGTGCGGTGGAGTCGGCACCCGCGCTGAAGGCCACCGCGATCTTCAGCGGCTGGGCCTCGAAGCGTTCGCACCACCGTGCCAACGCCTGCTCGCAGGGGTTGGCGGGTGCGGTGCTGCGGTTCACGTCAGCGCTTGTCGCTCTTGGCGTCGGCCTTGGTGTCGGTGAAGCGGCCGTAGCTGTTGAGGCGCGCATAGCGGCGGTCCACCAGCTCTTTGACCTTGAGGTCGGTCACCTGGCGCCATGCGTCGCCCAGCGCGCGCTTCAGGAAGGCCGCCATCTGCTTGTGGTCGCGGTGAGCGCCGCCCACCGGCTCGTTGACGATCTTGTCGACCAGACCCAGCGCCTTGAGGCGGTGTGCGGTGATGCCCAACGCGTCGGCTGCGTCGCTGGCGCGGTCGCTCGTTTTCCAGAGGATGGAGGCGCAACCCTCCGGGCTGATCACCGAGTACACCGAGTATTGCAGCATGAGCACCTGGTCGGCCACGGAGATGGCGAGCGCGCCGCCAGAGCCGCCTTCGCCAATGATGGTGGAGATGATGGGCACCTCCAGCTGCGCCATTTCGAAGATGTTGCGGCCGATGGCCTCGGACTGGCCGCGCTCTTCCGCGTCGATGCCGGGGTAGGCACCGGGCGTGTCCACGAAGGTGAAGACCGGCAGGCGGAACTTCTCGGCCAGCTTCATCAGGCGCAAGGCCTTGCGGTAGCCCTCGGGCTTGGTCATGCCGAAGTTGCGCAAGCCCCGCTCTTTGGTGTCGCGGCCCTTCTGGTGGCCCAGCACCATGCAGGGCTGGCCATTGAAGCGGGCCAGACCGCCCACGATGCTCAGGTCGTCGGAGAAATGGCGATCACCGTGCAGCTCGACGAAGTGCGTGAAGATTTCGCGCACATAGTCCAGCGTGTAGGGTCGGTCGGCGTGGCGCGCGATCTTGGTGATCTGCCACGGCGTGAGGTTGCTGTAGATGTCTTTGGTGAGCTGCAGGCTTTTGCCCGCGAGCTGTTCGATCTCTTCAGAGATGTCGACCGCGGACTCCGTCTGCACGTAACGCAGTTCCTCGATCTTGGTTTCGAGATCGGCAATGGGCTGCTCGAAATCGAGAAAGTTCTTTTTGGCCAAGGTGGACTCCTGTGGTCTTGTGGTGCGGAGCGTCGCGCTTGACATGCGTCAGCGCGGCGGACCGTGGCCCGATGCTTCGGGCTTGTGCTTCAACGACGTGTTCGGGATCAGTAGGCCACAGGGGCCGGATCGAGCGAGCGCCAAATATACCAAGTCGCCACGCTGCTGAAAGGGGCCCATGAGTTGGCCACTTCGCGGATGTCGCTGCGGCTCACCGGCTCGCCTGAAAAGTAGCAGCGGCTGATGCCGTTCTGCAGTCCAATGTCGTCCAGCGGTAGTACGTTGGGCCGCATCAGGTGGAAGATGAGGAACATCTCGGCTGTCCAGCGGCCAATGCCCCGGATGGCCACCAGCTCGGTGATGATGGACTCGTCGTCCATCTCCCCCCAGTCCTTCACGTGCACCTGGTGGTTCGCAAAGTGCAAGGCCAGGTCCACCAGGTACTCCACCTTGCGGGCCGACAGGCCGGCCGCGCGCATGTCGTCGACCTTGAGCTTGAGCACCTGCGCAGGCACCATCTTCTTGGGCAACACGGCAAACCGGTCCCAGACCGACTGCGCAGCCTTCACCGATATCTGCTGCCCCACGATGCTGCGTGCGAGCGTCACGAAAGCATCACCACGGGACTGCAGGCTCACCCCGCCGTGCAGCGGGATGAGCTTCTTCATCACGCGGTCGCGCTTCATCAGGTGACGGCAGGCCTCCTGCCAGTAGTCGGGGGCGTCTGGACCCACATCGGGCAACACGGAACTGACCATCAGGCGCGTTCCCAGGTGGTGCCCGCGGGGCTGTCCTTGAGCACGATGCCCTGCTCCAGCAAGGTCTGGCGGATGCGGTCGGCCTCGGCAAAATCCTTCGCCTGTTTGGCGGCCACGCGTGCAGCGATCTGTGCGGCAATGGCGGCCTCGTCCGGACCATCCGAGGCCCCTGCCCCGCCCTGCAGATAAGTCGCTGGGTCCGCCTGCAAAAGGCCCAGCGTGGCACCCAACGCCTTCAACTGTCCAGCCACGGCAGCGTCCTTGCTGCGGTTGACTTCGCTGGCCAGATCAAACAGCACCGCCACCGCTTCGGGCGTGCCGAAGTCCTCGTCCATCGCGGCGCGGAATCGCTGCGCGTGCGGCTGGTCCCAGTCGATCGCAGTCACTGGCGCAGCCGGCACCAGCGACAAGGCGGTGTACAGCCGTTTGAGCGAGCCACGCGCGTCGTCCAGGTGCACGTCGCTGTAATTCAGTGCGCTGCGGTAGTGCGCGCGCAGGATGAAGAAGCGCACCGTCTCCGGGTCGTACTTGGCCAGTACCTCGCGGATGGTGAAGAAGTTGCCCAGGCTCTTGGACATCTTTTCGTTGTCCACGCGCACAAAGCCGTTGTGCACCCAGAAGCGGGCCAGCGGTTTCCCGGTGGCGCCTTCGCTCTGGGCGATTTCGTTTTCGTGGTGGGGAAACTGCAGGTCGGCGCCGCCCCCGTGGATGTCGAAGGTTTCGCCCAGCGTGGCGCAGCTCATGGCCGAGCACTCGATGTGCCACCCAGGGCGGCCCGCACCGTACGCGCTGGCCCATTGCGCCTCGGCCGGCTCATCGGGCTTGGCCGATTTCCAGAGCACGAAGTCCAGCGGATCGTTCTTGTCGCTGGCCACCGCCACGCGCTCGCCGGCGCGCAAATCGTCGAGCGACTTGCCCGAGAGCTTTCCGTAGCCTTCGAACTTGCGCACGGCATAGTTCACATCGCCGTTGTCGGCCTGGTAGGCCAGACCTTTTTTCTGCAGGGTGTCGATCAGCGAGAGCATTTGCGGCACGTATTCGGTGGCGCGGGGCTCGAGGGTCGGTGGTTCGATGCCGAGCACCGCGATGTCCTGGTGCATGGCGGCGGTCATCTCATCGGTGAGTGCGCGCAGCGTGATGCCACGCTCGACCGAGCGCTTGATGATCTTGTCGTCGATGTCGGTGATGTTGCGCACGTAAGTGACGCGGTAGCCGCTCACCTTGAGCCAGCGCTGGATCACATCGAACGCCATCATCATGCGGGCATGACCGATGTGGCACAGGTCGTAGATCGTCATGCCGCAGACGTACATGCGCACGTGACCGGGTTCGATCGGCTGGAAGTCTTCCAGGCGGCGCGTGAGCGTGTTGTGGATTTTCAGGGTCATGTCGGGAAGGCGGGCACGGAGACAGCGCAGCGAAACGGGGTGGGAAACCTGACGCGGCAGCTGATGCGGTCGGCCTGTGTCACACAGGCCACGCGGGGTGCAGCTGGCGGTCTGGATCGGCCATGGGAAACAGACCCCTCAGATACAATGCGCCAGTATATCCAGCCCGGTGCAGCGTGCCATGCAGCGCCGGGCCTTCGATCAACGTATCGCTGGATGCGACCGTCTTGCGGTGGCCCAGATTCGCTCTCCGAGGTCCCATGCCCCACCCAGTGAAATTTTCAGCCACGGCCCGTGGCAACCCTTCCTTTGTGGTCCGCTCCGGTATGGGTTCGCGCCTGCGCTGCATGGCGGTCGCAGCAGCATTGGCGCTGGGCACCTCGCTGGCCTGGGCACAGAGTGAGGACTACGCCGAAGTCAACCGCCTGCTGCGCAGCGGCCAGCTGGCCGAGGCCCTCGCCAAGGCCGACCAGTACCTGGTGGGCAAGGCACGCGACCCGCAAATGCGCTTTCTCAAGGGTGTGATCCAGACCGAAAGCGGCAAGACGCAAGATGCGATCGCCACTTTCAGCAAGCTCACCGAGGACTACCCCGAGCTGCCCGAGCCCTACAACAACCTCGCCGTGCTCTACGCCGGCCAGAGCCAGTTCGACAAGGCACGCGCTGCGCTCGAGATGGCGATCCGCACCAACCCGAGCTACGCCACCGCCCACGAAAACCTGGGCGACGTGTACGCCAAGCTCGCCAGCCAGGCCTACAGCAAGGCCCTGCAGCTCGACGGTTCCAACCCCGCTGTGGCGCCCAAGCTCAGCCTGATCCGCAACCTGTTTGCCGCCGACACGCGCTCGGGTGCCGCCGCTTCGGTGGCCGCCGCTCCAGCACCTGCCGTTGCCAAGCCGGCCAGCCCGGCACCTGCAGCGCCCGTGGCCGCTGTCACGAAGCCCGCTGCGCCCCCAGCGCCCGCTGCAGCCCCGGCACCCGCGCCGACCACACCCGCGGTGGTGGTCAACGCCCAACGTGAGGTGGAAGCCGCCGTGCGCACCTGGGCCGGTGCCTGGTCGTCCAAGGACATGACCGGTTATCTCGGCGCTTACGCCAGCAACTTTGCGCCGCCCGGCGGCCAGGCGCGCAAGGCCTGGGAATCCGATCGCCGCGCGCGCATCGAACCGCGCACCCGCATCGGGGTGGATGTGAGCAACCTGGAGGTCACGGTGGAAGGCGACAAGGCCACAGCCCGCTTCCGTCAGGCCTACACCTCCGACACCCTCAACGTCACCAGCCGCAAAACGCTCGACATGGTCAAGAGCGGCAACCGCTGGCTGATCGTGCGCGAATCCACGGGCTCTTGATGGCCGGTCGGCGGATGGGTCAACGCGGACATGCCAGCGTGGCTGCGGGTCTGCAAGGTCAAGGCATGAGCCGGCGCACAGGCGGGGTGATCGCCGCCTTGGCGGCCGCCGTGCTCCTGGCCGTGGGGATCAACAGCGCTCGGCACGGTGACGGTCCAACCCGCGGTGCAAGCGAATCGCTCGACTCCACCGAGCCTTCCCTGCTCAACCAGGCCATGGCCCGTGTGCAGGAAGCCGCGCGCAGCCAGTTGCCCCCCAGCCCGTCGGGGTTGGAGAGCAACAGCCTCACCCCTGACCGTTTTGACGAGGTGAAACCCATGCTCGGCCAGGCCGAGGCGCGCCTGATCGCGATTTACCAGCTCATCAGTCAAGGCCAGCACCGCGAAGCGCTCGCGCTGGCCGACCAGCTGGTCACGGACCACCCCAACTTTCAGCTCGCGCACCTGGTGCACGGAGATCTGTTGAGCCTGCAAGCCCGACCCGTGCGCCAGCTGGGCGATGTGCCCGACACCAAGGCGCTGGTCGCCAGCCAGCAACTCGCCTCTCTGCGCGAAGAATCCCGCCGCCGCCTGCTGGCGCTCACCGAACGCCCGCCCGAGGGCAGCATCCCCAGCCAGTTCCTCACGCTGGCGCCGCAGAGCCGTCACGCCATCGCCATCGACGCATCGCGCTCGCGCCTGTACCTGTTCGAGAACCTCAACCCGGCGCGCTCGACCCAGAACGATGACCGGCAACCCAAACTCAAGCTGGTGGGCGATTTCTACATTTCGGTGGGCCTCTCGGGCATCGAGAAAGCGGTCGAGGGCGACAAGCGCACGCCGCTGGGCGTGTACTACATCACCAGCACGCTCAACCCGGCCGATCTGCCCGATCTGTACGGTGTGGGTGCCCTGCCCATCAACTACCCCAACCCGCTGGACGTGCAACGCGGCAAGACCGGCAGCGGCATCTGGCTGCACGGCACGCCCAGCGACCAGTTCGTGCGGGCACCGCAAGCGTCCGACGGTTGTGTGGTGCTGTCCAACCCCGACCTGGAGCGCCTGCTGCGCACGGTGCAGATCCGCACCACACCGGTGGTGATCGCACCGCAACTGCAGTGGGTGCAACCCGACACCTTGAGCGGCGACCGGGAACAATTCGAGAGCGTGCTCGAAGCCTGGCGCCGCAGCCGCAGCGACGGCAATCTGGCCGAACTCAAGGGGTTTTACTCCAGCCGCTTTTCGAACCAGGGCCGCGATCTGGCTCAATGGTGGCCCCGTGTGGAAAGCGAGCTGCGCAGCACCGGCCCGCGCGAGCTGGCGCTCAAGGACATCTCGGTCCTGCGCTGGAACGACACCGACGACACCCGCGTCGTCACCTTCGGCGAAGTCGCCTCAGGCCAGACCCGCGGTGTGACCAAACGCCAATACTGGATCCGCGAGAACGATCGCTGGACCATCTTCTTCGAAGGAACCATCGGATGAACACCCACAACCCCAACCCGCTGCGCCGAGGCGTGCTGGCCGCGCTCACCGTGGCCGTGTCCCTGGCCTGGCTGCCGGCCGGGGCGCAGCAAGCCGCCCCCCGTGTGAAGCTCACCACCTCCATGGGCGACATCGTGCTGGAGCTCTATCCCGACAAGGCGCCCAAAACGGTCGAGAACTTCCTGCAGTACGTGAATGACAAGCACTACGACGGCACCGTGTTCCACCGCGTGATCAGCAACTTCATGGTGCAGGGCGGCGGCTTCGATGCGAGTTACAAACAAAAGCCGACCCGCGCACCCGTGGCCCACGAAGGCCAGGCGGCACTGCAACGCGGTGGTCCGCGCAACACCGTCGGCACGGTGGCCATGGCGCGCACCAACGACCCCCAATCCGCTTCTTCCCAGTTCTTCATCAACGTCAAGGACAACGCGTTCCTGGACCCGACCATCATCCCGCCCGGCGACCCGGTGCCGCGTTTCGAGTACAACGGCCAGGTCTACGAAAACGTGCCGCGCGCCAACCTGGTCAACGCCGCGCAGCTCTACGGCTACACCGTGTTCGGCAAAGTGGTCTCGGGCATGGACGTGGTCAACAAGATCAAGGAAACGCCCACCGGCGCCGGCGGCCCGTTTCCCACCGACGTGCCCAAAACCCCCATCACCATCCTCAAAGCCACCCTGGAGAAATGACCATGGCCAATCCCCAAGTCGAATTGCACATCACCGGTCACGGTGTCATCACGATCGAACTCGACGCTGAAAAAGCGCCGCTGTCGGCCGCCAACTTTCTGGCCTATGTGAACAAGGGTCACTACAACAACACGGTGTTCCACCGCGTCATCCCCGGCTTCATGGTGCAAGGCGGCGGCTTCGAGCCCGGCATGACCCAGAAACCGACCGACGCGCCGATCGCCAACGAGGCCAACAACGGCCTGAAGAACGACACCTACACCCTGGCCATGGCGCGCACCAGCGACCCGCACTCGGCCACCGCGCAGTTTTTCATCAACGTGGCCAACAACGGCTTCCTGAACCACACCGCGCCCAGCGCGCAAGGCTGGGGCTACGCCGTGTTCGGCAAGGTCGTCTCGGGCGCCGAGATCGTGAAGAAGATCGAAGGACTGCCCACGGGCCGCAAGGGCTTCCACGATGACGTCCCGAAGGACGACGTGATCATCGAAAAAGCCGTCGCGCTGTGATCCCGGGGGCCCGGCCCCTGGCAGTCCTGCTTTGATGTCCGCCCCCTCCCCCGACCGCCTCGACCAGTTGCGCGCACCCGTGCACTGGCAGGCGGTCGATTTCATTTCAGACCTGCACCTGCAACCCGGCGAGCCACAGACCTTCGAGGTCTGGCGTGCCATGCTGCAGCGCCCTGTGTCGGAGCGGCCTGACGCCCTGTTCATCCTGGGCGATCTGTTCGAGGTGTGGGTGGGCGACGACGTGCTCGCATCCACCGCCTCCACCGACCAGGCTTTCTGGCGTGCTTGCGCCGAAGCACTCCGGGTTTTCAGTGTTCACACACCGGTTTACTTCATGGCCGGCAACCGCGACTTCCTGCTGGGCGCGCAGGGCCTGCACGCCTGCGGCATGCACGGTCTGAGCGACCCGACCACCTTCGATTTTCTCGGCCAACACTGGCTGCTCAGCCACGGCGATGCGCTGTGCCTGGCCGACACCGACTACATGCGCTTTCGTGCGCAGGTTCGCCAGCCGTCGTGGCAGCGCGATTTTCTGGCGCAGCCTTTGAGCGAACGCACGGCCATCGCCCGCGATCTGCGCGAGCAGAGCGAAGCCCGCAAACGCAACACCGCCAACGACCCCAGCCTGTGGGCCGATGTGGACGCAGCGGCGGCGCGTGCCGCGCTCCAGGCCACCGGCGCCCACACCCTGATCCACGGCCACACGCACCGCCCCGCTGTCCATGCCCTGGGCGACGGCCTGCAGCGCGTGGTGCTCAGCGACTGGGATGCCGCCGCCCACCCACCGCGTGCGGAGGTGCTGCGGCTCGATGCCCAAGGCCTGCGCCGCGTCCCCTTGCCCTTGTCATGATCGATCTGCTGCAACGCCTGCTGCCGCGCTCGCTGCGCCAGCCCACACCGGTGCCCGACGCACTGTGGCACGCCACACTCGCCGCCCACCCGTTCTTGTCCGCGCTCGACGGTACCGAGCAAGAACGGCTTCGCCTGCTCTGCACCCACTTCCTGACCGAGAAAGAATTCCACGGTGCCAACGGGCTGGTGCTGACCGACGCCATGGCCCTGGCCATTGCCGCACAGGCCTGCTTGCCGCTGCTGCACATGCACGGCACCTCGGGTGAGGCGGTGCGCGACCCGCTCAAGCTGCTCGACTGGTACGGCGATTTCGTCGGGATCGTGGTGCAGCCCGGCGCCGTGGTGGCGCGGCGCAAGACCACCGACGGCGCGGGTGTGGTGCACCACTTTGACGAAGTGCTGGCGGGCGAAGCCATGGACCGCGGCCCGCTCATGCTGAGCTGGGAAGAAGTCGCCCACGCCAGCGTGGCGGCCGAAAGCGGCAGCAACGTCGTGATCCACGAGTTTGTGCACAAGATGGACATGCGCGGCATCTCGCTGGGCGAGCACCCCGACGGCGCACCGCCCTTGCCCAAAGGCTTCCTGGGCACTCGCGGCGCGTCGGAAGCGCGCCAGCTGTGGCGCGACACGATGCAAAGCGCCTTCGATGCGTTCCGCGAAGCGGTGGCGATGGCCGAGCGCTTCGGCGCCGAACGGCCTTGGCTCGACGACTACGCAGCCAAGGACCCCGCCGAATTTTTTGCCGTGACCTGCGAGGCGTACTTCGTGAACCGCGAACGTTTCACCCAGGAGTTTCCGGCGCTCGTGGCGCTGTACGACGGCTTCTTTCGAACAGCCTCGCGCGCCTGAGCCATTCAGAACACCGCGGAACCGGCTTTGCCGGGCCGCAGGTGTTGCCCCTTGGGGGAAGGCGCCGAAGGCGCTTCGGGGGGAAGCCGATGCTGCTCAACGCTTGAGCAACACCTTCAACACGGTTTGAAGCCGGCGCGCAGCCGAGGCATCAAACGCTGACGCCAGCACACCCGCCACATCGTCCACCCAGGTGTCAACCGGCGCTGCCGCATGGCGGCGCGTGAGCAACTGCAGCTGCAACATGCGTCGCTCGCTCAGGTGCTCGGCCGGCGTGGGCACTTCGGCCGCCATCTCCAGGCGCAGCAAGGTCTCACCCGGCAAGGCAGCGGCCGGTTTGGACAAGGCGGCCGACCAGGCGCTGCGGTTGGCCGCGTTCACGCGCGAACCCAGGGCTTGCACCGTCGGCATCTGCTCGGCGTCGCGCTGTTCCCAGGCGGTCATGAGTTGCGTGAGCACTTCACCGTGGGCCTGTGCGGCGAGCTTGCGCAGGCTGGCTTCGGCCGCCTCAATGGCCTGGCGCTGGGCGCGGAACGCTGCATCGCCCAGGCGTGGGCCGCGCTGCTCGCGCTCGTCGCGCCAAGGCGTTCCCGCACCCGGACCCCGCGCGTCGCGTGGACCACGCGAATCGGGGCGACCCGCACCACCGTCACGGCGTCCGTCGGGACGAGCACCACGCACATCGCGGCCGGCAGGCTCGGCCTTCTTCATGCCCGGACGGTCGTCACCGCGCATGGCCACCAGCTTCTTGGGCGGTGCAGCGGGTTTGGCGGGCGCCACCGGCTCGGCCGGGGAGGCCACGTCGGCCGCCTCGGCGTCGCTGGGTGCAACGGCTTCTTCAGTCGTTTCTGCGAGGGGCTCTTCCGACGCTGCGGCGGACTCGCTGGTCACGGCCTTTTCGGCCACAGCGGCGGCTCGGACCGGCTCAACCGCTGCCGGCCGGCCAGCCAACGCCGACTCCAGCTCCTGCATGGCCGCACGGATGCGCTGTGCGTCACCGCTGGCACTCGCCTGCTCCAGCGCACGAGACGCGTCGAGCACCCGCTGGTCGTGCGCGTTGAGCGAGGTGGCGGCCTTCTCGCGCTCGGTGGTCTTGCGGTTGAAGGCTTCGTCGATGGGCTGGCGGAACGCCTCCCACAACTTCTGCTCGTGCTTGCGCTCCAGCGGCACCGCATGGGCTTCGGCCTGCCAGCGCTGTTGCAGCGCTTTGACCGCGTCGATGCGCAGCATGGGCGCAGCCCCCAGTGCGGTGGCTTCTTCGATCAAGGCCTTGCGGCGCGCTGTGCTCTCGGCCTGTGCCGTCTCAAGACCGGCGTGGGCCGCGTGCATGGCGTCTTTCCACTGCGGCTGCATTTCGGCAAACGCTTTCTCGCTCATGTGACCGGCTTCGCGCCAGCGCTCGGAGAACGTGTGCAGCGCGCGCACCTGGGCTTTCCAGTCGGTGTTGCCGGTGTGCGCTTCGGTCCAGGCCTTGAGCTCGGCAATGATGGCAAGGCGCTGGGTCTTGTGCGCGTCGGCTTGCTGGCGCACCTGCACCAGCCAGGCTTCGACCAGCTTGTGGGCTTCGGTGCAGGCTTCGTCAAAACGCTTCCACAGCGCGTGGTTGGGCTGGCCGCCCTGGTCGGTGGTTTTCCACTGGTCGCGCAGGCCGCGCAGGGTTTCCTGCATCTTGCGGCCACCCAGTCGCTGGCCTTCGGGGGCTTGCAGCAAGGCTTCGGCCTTGGCCACGAGTTCTTCGCGCAACTGGTCGGCACGCCAGCGCTGCCAGCCCTCGAGCTCACCCGCCTGGCTCAAGGCAGCGTGGGCGCGCGCATCGAGCGCAGCACTGACGAAGCGACCGTTGGCCTTGAGGATCGAGCGCACGTCAGCTGCCGCCTTGGGTGTGGCCTTGCCATGGCCTTCGGCCAGTTCACGTTCCAGCACATCGAGTGCGTTGCCGAGTTCGGTGGTCACGCGGGCACGACGCTCCTGTTGCGCTTGCGTGTCCGCAGCGGGCTTCTCGGCCACGGGGGCGGCTTCGCCACCGCGAGCCACGCGCAGCTCGTCGGCCCACACGGGCACAGCGGGCAGCGGGGCCTGTGCGTCGGCGTCGGCCGCCACGGCCTGAGCCAAAGCGGCTTCGAAGGCGTCCCACACCAGTTGCAGCTGCTTGCGCGAAGCGTCGAGCATGGGCGGGAACTTCACGTCCACGCTGGCCCATTGCGGGTCTTGTGCCAGACCGCTGGCCTGCGCCTGCCAATGGGCCACGTCGGTCTGCAGCGTCTGGGCACTGTGCTGGGCTTCGCGCCAGGGTTTGGTGGAGAGCACTTCGATGCGCTGCGCGATCAACACCGCGGCTTCGCGCTCCACTTGCACCCGGTGCTGCAGGTCTTCGATCGACTTGACGCGCTCGGCCAGCGACTGGCGCAGCGTGGCCAGCGGCTCACGCGACAGCGGCGCACCGGCACGGGCCGCGTCGCGCTGCCAGGCCAGGGCGTCGGCCAGGTTCAGGCGCGAGTGGTCCAGCAGGGCCTGTGCCTTCTGCGCCCACTCCACGGCCATCTGCTCCTGCGTCTTCATGCGCTTTTGCTCGTCGAGCTTTTCCTTCAGCGGTTTGGCCGCACCGCGGTCGCGGTTGGACAGCTCCTTGTAGACCTCGTTCATCTGCTCCAGGCCCGGCTCGGTGGCCAGCCACTCGCGGATGCGCGCAGCGCGTTCGCCCGAGGTGGGCGCGGAGAACGCGCCACCGGTCACGGCGTCCAGGGGATGGGCCGCGTTGGCGGACTTGGAAGGGGTGGGCGTGTTCACGGCAGTGGGAGAAGCTTGAGGGGAAGAAGACTTGCGCAGGGAAAACAGCGACATGGAAACGTCAGTTCGATCAGGACAGAGGCCGCGCCAGAGCGGTGCGGCAAACGCGTATTGTCGCCGCTGTTCGCCCGCGCGGCACCGCCCGTGCTTGATGGGGTCTTGGCGGGGGGAGGGATCAGCGCGGCGCCAGCCGCAGTTCGGCTTGCGGACGCCAGTCTTCGCCCTGGCGAACCAGCTGCGGTGCACCAAGGAACATGCGGTCTTCGGGCAGCGAACGGCTGGCCAGAAAGTCCTTCACCGCCTGGCCGCGCGCCACCGCCAGATCGCGCAAGGCGTCGGGCGTGACTGGGATCGAGGCCAGCAGCAAGGCTTCCATCTCGGCCTGCGGGATGTCCTTGGCGATGCCGATCAGGTTGCGCGGCTTGGGGATGTCGGCGCGGCGGTAGACCTCCTTGAGCAGCGCGGGGTATTCCTCGGCCGATACAGCGAGCCTGTCGGGGATGGCTTTGCCATCACGCGCCAGGGCACGGCGCTTCTCGGCCAGCACACGTTCGTCGAGACGGCTTCGCTGGTAACCGCTGCGCTCGGCCTCCAGGTCGCTGTGTCCCACCACGGTGATCTGCAGCGCAGGCCGATCGGCCAGCGCCTGGGCCACCGACGCCAGGCGCTGCTGGTTGTCAGCCGCCAGCACCGCGCTCCCCGGCGCAAACACCACCTGACTGGGCGCCTCGGCGCCACCACCGAACGCACTGGCGATCAGCGAGAACGGCGCGGTGATGGCCTTGCCGATGAGGTTGACGATGAGCTTGAAGATGATGGGCGCCAGGCGGAACTGGGGGTCGTTGATGGAGCCGCTCACCGGCAGGTTGATGTCGATCACGCCATTGCGGTCGGCCAGCAGCGCCACCGCCAGCTTCACCGGCAGGTTGGGCGCGTCGCTGCCGGCCACACGTTCGCCAAAGCTGAGCTGGTTGAGCACGATCTGGTTGCTGGCCACGAGCTGGCCGTCGGGATCGATCTTGTAGGCCACGTCCACGCTGAGCTTGCCGCGCTCGATGCCGTAGCCGGCGTACTTCACGGTGTAGGGAGAGAGCGGCGGCAGCTCCAGGTTGCGCACGCGGCCTTTGATGTCGAGCGCCAGCGGTTGCGCCAGCGGGTTGAGCTGGCCGTCGATCTCGAGCGCGGCCGTGCCCTCGGCGCGCCCGCGCAAGGACAAGGCCGCCAGCTCGGGCGCGGCGCCCGCGGGCCTGGCGTTGGAGAAAGCGCCCAGGCTGCCGGTGAGCTCGCTCAGGTTGGCGGTGTAGTTGGGTTTGATGAAACGGTCGGAGAAGCGCACACGGCCGTTCACCAGGCTGATCGGGCCCAGGCGGATGTCGGGCGCGGGGCCGCTGCTGGTCACCACGGCCGGCGCGGGAGCGGGATCGGCAGCAGGCGCCGCACCGGGCTGTTTCACCAGGCCTTGCAGGTTGATTTTGCCGGCCTCGTCGATGATCACCCGGGCAAAGTAGTCGCTGAGCACGGTCTCGCGCACCGCCACCGTGGTGGCTTGGCCTGGGGTCAAGGCGAGTTGCAGGCCGCGCACCTGGAGCGATTTCCAGGCCAGCAGGTCTTCGGCAGGCGACAAGGTGTTGGCACTCAGATCGTCCAGCGCTGCGTCGCCCTGCAGGTTGAGCGCGAGCGCACCCCCCGGCAGGCCCAGCTGAATCCGGCCGCGGTAGCTCGCGTCGGCGCGCAGCAATTCCAGGTTGAGCCGGTCGGCAAAGTACGGCTCCAGCGCGTGCGCCGGCAGCCGCTCGATCTGGGCACGGGCGTCCAGCCGCAAGCCCGCGCCGCCCGGTGCGCCGGGTGCCGGCAACCGCAAGGCGCCCACGAGCGCCATCTGGCCGGGCGCGACCTGGCTGGCAGCGCCAGCGCCCACGCGCGCCTTGACCGACCAAGCCATGTCTTTCTGCTCAGCCTCCATCGGCCGAAGGCCCTTGAGGTCCAGTTGCAGTTGGGTGATGGCCAGTGTGACGGGCTGGCCAGGCACGCGGTCCACGAAGCCGATCGAGCCGTCCGTGAGTTGCAGGGCCTCCAACCCCACGCGCCACGGCGCTGATGCTGCAGTTGAAGCCGTTGTTGGCGCGGCCACCAGCCAGGGCTCAAACATCCAGGCGCCGTCGGCCTCGCGTTGCACCCGCATCTGGGGTTGGGTGAGGGTCAGGTTGCCCATGTCGGCGCTTCGCTGGACCAGATCCACGCGCAGGTCTTCCACCAGCAAGCGCTTCAAACTGGCGAGTGGCTGCCGGGGCGGTCCGAGTTTGAGTTCATTCACATCGACACGGGCGGACAGCAATTGCAGCGCCATGGGCCGGTCGCCCTGCGCGGCCTGCCATTCGAGCCGACCGCCGGCGTTGAGCTTGCCTTCCAAGGCAGGTTTGAGCGCGCTACTTATATAAGGAGCGAAACGCCCCAAGCGAATGTCGCCCAGCGACAGCTCGGCTTGCGCAGCCGTGTCGGTGGCTGTCCCTCGGATGCCGATCACTGTCTGGTCGAGCTGGGCCGACCCTTCGAACGGCATGGGCGCACGCACCGGCCAGCTCACACCGCGGGTCTGCACGCGCAACGCCGACACCAGCATGTCGGCGGCCGGCTTGACGGCATCGTCGCGCCATTGAAGGACGCCACCGTCCAGATCGAACCGGGCCAGCCGGATGTCCCATGGCGCGGCTTGGGCAGCAGGGGCCTGAGTGGCGACCGGATTTTCAGCTGCCGCAGGAACGAATCCCCCGGCCAGACGGGCCAGGTTGAGTTGCCCCTGGGCGTCGCGCGACAGGCTCAGGCGTGGCGCCTTCAGCTCGATGGAGGCCAGATCGATCCGCCGCGCCAGCGGCTCCACGCGGTTGAGCGTCACGCCCAGGCGCTCCCACGACAACACGGCGGCCCCGCCCTCCACCAGTTTCAACCCCGACATCGCCACATCGCCCGAGACCCAGACCTGTGGCACGTCGCGCTGCGCAAAGTCCAACTTCAAGTCCAGGTGCAGCACGCCAGCCTCGGGTTTGACCGGCCAGGCCGCTGGCCAATAAGGAAAGTACGGCGACAGATCAAGCGCCGGGATGCGCAGGCGGGCGTCGGTTTCGCGATCGACGGCGAAAGGGGTGGTGGCAGCACGCGAATCAAAGGCGCTGCCGTTGAGTTCGAAGGCCAGGCGCGGCTCGGTTACCACCTCGCGGCGAGATTCCAGGTTGCTGAGGAACGGAATGCTCAGCGTGAGGCCCTGCAGGCGGTGGGTGGCGCCCACCGGTTCGTCCACCAGCGTGAATTCACCGCCTTGCAGGTCGATGTTGAAGATGGCAAACCGCGCCGGCTCGGTCGCGGGTGCTGACGGCGGGACCCTCAGACGAGCCACGATGTCGTCCACGTCGTAACGCCCGCCACCCAGGTGCCTCACGGCAACGCGTGGCTGTTCGATCTTCAAGACGTCGATCACCGGCGCCCAGCGCAAGATCGACTGCAATTCGGCATTCACATGCACCCGCGCCACCGACAACTGCTCGGCATCTCCCCGCGCGCTGGCGACGCGCAATCCCTCGATGGTCAAGGCCAGCGACCACGGTCGAAACTCCACCTTCTCCACTGTCAGGCTGCGACCCAACGCCTGGCTGGCCTGCTTTTGCAGCTGCCATTTCAGGAGCGCCGGTACTGCAAGCCAGGCGATCAGCCAGAGCGACAACAGACCCACAACGGACCAGACGATGCGTCGGACCCAGGGACGGGCGAAAGGCAGGGGGCGGCTGTGGCTCATGGGCGCAGGAGAGGGATGGACAGGCTTGGCGCCAGTGTCTCCGAACTCTTGCCCGGCAGCACGGGGTTCGATACAGAGCCCCAGAAACAAGAAACCCCGACAAACGAGGTTTGCCGGGGTCGACGGCGGGCCTGATGCTCATGCCGTCATTTTTGGCGGAGGGAGTTGGATGTCTCTCCAGCCTGGAAGCAACAGATTGCTCCCGTTGGGGGCCGTCATGCGGTTGCACCGCTGGGTCGGCTGGTACCGGTCTCCAAGACCGGCCTGTGAAGGGTACTCCGGCGATCTTTTGACGGCAAGACGTGCTGGCGCAAACACCCATGAAGCTTTTCAATGGCGATGGCCAAGCCCATGCCGGCGGCCTGAAAGGCCACTTTGCGACCTGAAAGGTCGGCGCGAACCGACAAACGGCAATTTGGACGCTGCCCGGCCGCAGGCCTTGTGGGCGCTGGGTTTTCCGCTAGCGAAGCGCTCGAACGGTCGAATGAAACCGGATGTTTATAACCAAAAGTGTCTTTAAACAATGTTCTAAACATTGACTGGGTATTTATAAGTCCATACCATCCGGCCACTTTGACCCGTTGAGGGTTAACCCCGACCGCGGCCGGCACCGGCCAGGTCGATCGCCAAACCCATTTGCAAGGCCATCGACAGCGACCACACTGGGCCAAGCCGTTCACAGCGGCCCAAGCCATGAACGGAGCGACACCATGACAAGCTTGACCTCGCCACACAAGAACACCTCAGGTGTCGTGGCATCCATCAAAACCACCCTGGGCGACACCTACCGAGGGTTTCTGGACATCACACACAACAGCGTGGCACTGCTGGGCACCTTGTTCGCCGTGGGCTTGATCGTGCTGAGTGCGCGCGCCGACCTTCGACAGAGCGCGGAACAGCAATTGCTGGGATGGCTGCTGCAGCGGCAGGAAGCGACCATGGAAGAGACCGTGATCGCGGTGGAGCCCACCGCCATCGACCGCGTCACCGCCGCCGACCCGGGCGATCTTCCCAAACAACAAGCCAACGTGACGTTCTGGCTCAGCCGCAAGTACCGCGTGGCGCCCGAGCCGCTGGGTGCCCTGGTGGCCGAAGCATTCGAGATTGGCGAAAAAGCCAAGCTCGACCCCACCCTCATCCTGGCCGTCATGGCAGTCGAGTCCCGCTTCAACCCCTTTGCGCAAAGCCCCGTCGGCGCCCAAGGCCTGATGCAGGTGCTCACGCGCGTGCACACCGACAAGTACGAAGACTTCGGAGGCCAACTGGCAGCCTTTGACCCTGTGTCGAACCTGCGCGTGGGCGTGCGGGTGCTGCAGGATTGCATCAAGCGCGCCGGTTCGGTCGAGGGTGGATTGCGCCTCTATGTCGGCGCGGTCACCAGCGACGGTGGGTGGTACATCGACAAAGTGATGTCCGAGCACATGCGCATCCAGAGCGTTGCACTGGGCAAGCCTCTGCAGCGCTACGTACCAGCGGCCCGCACGGTCGACGTGGTTGCACCAGCACCACCCGCACCAGCGGTGGCGCCAGGCACCGAGATCGAAGCTGGACCGGCCGCCCCCGCGACCACGCCACAAGTGGCGCCTCTGGCCCAGTCTTGAGCGTGCGGGTTTTGCAGCGTCATGGCCGCTGAAGCCACGCCTCTCGGCTAAACTCAGAGGGTGCGCAACTGGCGATAGGCGAGCACCCTCTGCGAGGAATACGAGAGGTTTGCTGCTGACGTGGACCCCCTGCCCGATCACTCCAACCAGCGATCAGCGGCCGGGACAACCACTGGGAAGCGCACCACCCCGCTGATGCAGCGCGGGTGTTCAGCCGTTCGCCTGGGCAGCCCTTGTCAAAGCGCAAGGATTCACCTCTAGAAGGACTGCCATGTTCGACCGCAACATTCTCATCGAGCAAACCGACCCCGAGCTGTACGCTGCCATCCAGGCGGAGAACACGCGCCAGGAACACCACATCGAGCTGATCGCCAGCGAGAACTACGCATCGCCGGCGGTGATGGCCGCCCAAGGCACCCAGCTCACCAACAAATACGCCGAGGGCTACCCTGGCAAGCGCTACTACGGCGGCTGCGAGTTCGTCGACATTGCCGAACAACTGGCCATCGACCGCGTGAAGCAGATCTTTGGCGCAGACGCGGCGAACGTCCAGCCCCACTGCGGCGCGTCGGCCAACGAAGCCGTCTTCCTTGCGTTCCTCAAGCCTGGCGACACGATCATGGGCATGAGCCTGGCCGAAGGCGGCCACCTCACCCACGGCATGGCGCTCAACATGAGCGGCAAGTGGTTCAACGTTGTCTCTTACGGTCTCAACGACAAGGAAGAGATCGACTACGACGCCATGGAGCGAAAGGCCCACGAAACCAAGCCCAAGCTGATCATCGCGGGGGCATCGGCCTACAGTCTGCGCATCGACTTCGAGCGCTTTGCCAAAGTGGCCAAAGATGTCGGCGCGATCTTCCTGGTCGACATGGCGCACTACGCTGGCCTGATCGCAGCGGGTGTTTATCCGAATCCGGTTCCCCATGCCGACGTCGTCACATCCACCACCCACAAGAGCCTTCGTGGGCCGCGGGGCGGCATCATTCTGATGAAGGCACAGCACGAAAAGGCCATCAACAGCGCCATCTTCCCTGGTCTGCAGGGCGGCCCGCTGATGCACGTGATCGCGGCCAAGGCGGTCGCATTCAAGGAAGCACTGGCGCCTGAATTCAAGCTTTACCAGCAACAAGTGTTGACAAACGCGCGCATCGTCGCGGAAACCTTGACATCGCGTGGCTTGCGTATCGTCAGCGGGCGAACCGAAAGTCACGTGATGTTGGTCGACCTGCGAGCCAAAGGCATCACTGGCAAGGAAGCCGAAGCGGTGCTGGGCAGCGCACACATGACGATCAACAAGAACGCCATTCCGAACGATCCAGAAAAGCCGATGGTCACCAGCGGCGTGCGCATCGGCACACCGGCCATGACGACCCGCGGCTTCAAGGACGAAGAAGCCCGCGCGACGGCCCACCTGATCGCCGATGTGCTCGACAACCCGCGCGACGCGGCCAACATCGAAACGGTTCGCGCCAAAGTCAATGCACTGACCGCGCGCTTCCCCGTCTACCGTTGATCCCCCTGAGCCCGGCCCGATGAAATGTCCGTTTTGCGGCCACCTCGAAACTCAGGTGGTGGAAACCCGAGTGTCGGAAGACGCGGATTTCATACGGCGCCGGCGTCAGTGCGGTCAGTGCGAAAAGCGTTTCACCACCTACGAGCGGCCCGAGGTCAGCTTCCCCGCAGTGGTGAAAAAAGACGGTCGCCGGGTGGACTACGCACCCGACAAACTGCGCGCCTCATTTGCCCTGGCACTGCGCAAACGCCCGGTGAGCACTGAGCAGGTGGACGCAGCCATTGAGCGTATCGAAGAAAAGCTGCTCAACCTCGGCAACAGGGAAGTGGCAGCCAACCGATTGGGCGAAATGGTGATGCGGGAGCTCAAAAAGCTCGACAAGGTGGCCTACGTGCGCTTTGCGAGCGTCTACCGCAGTTTCGAAGACATCGACGAATTCCGGGCGCTGGTGGACGAGGTGCGGCGCTGATCCTTGGCGCAAATGTCACGCTGGACCTGCACCCGCTCGTCGTAGCGCGCTGGTCACTCATCGGCTCCGGGCCTGGGTTAGCGGCTGTAACAGCGAAACTGTGTCGATGAAAAACGGGGCAGTTTCAAACGTTCGCTTTCGCAGAGGAGCCGAAAGAGGGTTCACTTTGGTGGAACTGATGGTGGTCGTCAGCCTGCTTGCTATCGTGACCACGCTGGCCGTGCCCAGTTGGCGCGCTCTCCAGACCCGCAACGCCATCAGGACGCTCGTCAACGACTACACCCTCTCGCTGTATTTTGCGCGCTCAGAGGCCGTCCGCTTGAACTCACCTGTCACATTGTGTCCGAGCAATGATGGTGCAACGTGCACCGACAGCGCCTTGGAGAACGGCTGGGTCGTCTTCGTCGGCTTGAGGGACGCTCTCGCACCCCCGTTGCTGCAAGACACCATGCCCAGAACCCTGGTGAGAACCAGATTCACTGCGGCACTCAATGCAGTGAACGGTCGCTCGGTAACATTTCTTCCAAACGGGCAACCGCTCGGTAATTTCGTTGGTACCACGGTGCAAATTTGTCCTGATTTAGCCGCATTTGACGCAATGTCGCGGGATATCGTCATCAACAGGACGGGGCGGGTCCGAATCGATACACCAGGCATTTGCAATATTCCATGAATGGCTCTATGACCAAAGTCAGCCAACGTGGCGCAACGCTCATCGAGGTGCTCATCACCATGTTGGTGGTGGCCGTGGGGTTGCTTGGAGCGGCAGGCTTGCAGCTCGCCTCGACAAGGTATCAGCAAACCTCAGCCATGCGATCTCAGGCATTGTTGCAAGCAGAATTCATCATCGAGAAAATTCGAGTCAACAGCGTCAATTTGACAAATGCCAATCTACCTATTGCGCAGGCTAACCCTTTGACGGCTTACCTTGCTGCCGATGAGTACCCTGCAGCAGCAGCAGTGCCTCCCGACCCCGCCTGCGGATTGGCGGCGCAGCCAGCCTGCACCGCGGCACAAGCTGCCCAGCGCGACCTGAGAGATTGGAAGCTCTCCTTGGCCAGAGATCTTCCTGGCGGGCGGGGTTCCATCTTTCCCGTTGCCGCAGGAGCGGCCACCGAAGCCAACGCGCGTCGCATCGTTGTGATGTGGCGTGAGAAGGAAGAAGCAGCCACCGACAATCTTGCGAATCAGGATGCGGTTGAGGCGGATGATCCATCTTGCCCTGGTACGGCGGCCACGCGAGTCCCGGGTGTCCGGTGTTTGAATGTTTGGATAACACCATGACTCAAGCAAAATTCATTCAACGCGGCGCTTCGCTGATCGAGATACTGATCGGCTTGGCCATCGGGCTGATAATTCTGGTGGCGATCGGGACAGCCTACGTCAATGCTAACAATACAATCCGCCAACGCGAGGATCAAGCGCAACTCAACGATCCAGCGCGCGCAGTATTGACCATGCTTCGGCAAAACCTCATGCAGGCTGGCTATGTAGATGCTTTTGATCTGGATGTGGCAGGTCAAACAAGGGCTGCGTCTTTGTTCACACAAGGGGACGAGGACTTAGCGAATTTGTTCATCCGCAGCCCGACGCGACCGATCAGTACTCCAATCACACTCATGTTTCCGGGTTTGACCCCGATCTTTGGCTGTGATGGGACAATGAACGGGACTCCCAACGGTATTGCAACGGCGGCACCACCTGCCGTACAAACTTGCGGTGCCTTGAGTGCTACGAGGCACACACTTCAAATCGCTTACCAAGGGGTGCCGAACAATGCTGGCAACGCCACGAACAGCTTGGCTGCTTTGAATCCCAATACGGGTGATGGTCTCGATTGTCTTCAGCAGGCACCACCAGCTGGACAAACAATTGTGATCAATAGGTTCTCCCTTAGTCCATTGCCACTTGCTGCTGGAGCCGATTCACAGCTTCGATGTGCGGGTTCGGGAGGTGCTGCTGGTCAGGATATTGCGCCCGGTGTGGAGGAGTTTGTACTCCGATACCAGATGTCCGCCCCCGGTGTGACGCCTGGCCCCTTGGATCAAGGCGTAGCAGCAGGCGGCGGACAAGAGAGGTATCTCACCGCCGCACAAGTCACAGCCAGTGCTCAAAGATGGGCGGGTGTTACAGCGGTTGAAGTCTGTATGGTCTCTGCAACCCCGGCCTCAAGAGGCCCAGCCGCTCAAGGAACCATCGACCTGCAGCCGAACCGACCAACGTGCACAAGAGACGCAACCGGTGCGTTCAATCCCAATGTGGCACGCGCAGCAGGAGACGCACGCTTGTGGAAAAGATACACCGCAGTTGTATCGCTCAGGAACGCGGTATTTGTCACCCCGTTGTAAATCACCATGAACAGCAAATCAAACAGCGGATTCGTGTTGGTAACCAGCCTGATTTTCCTGATCGCTCTTTCGATTTTGGGCGTTATGGCGATGCGGGGCTCCCTGTTCGAAGAACGCATGTCATCGAATGACCGGGATCGAACATTGGCACGCGAATACGCAGAGCTCGCATTGCGCGACGCGGAAAGAGACATCCTGGGCATTCGTTTTGACGGCGCCTTGTGTGCCGTGGCTGGCGGATGCGGAACACTTCGACCGCCAGGCACTCGTCCGTCCAATGCCGTCGAGCAACAAAACTTCTGGGACGTCAACTCCGCAACCAATTACGACGCGGTTTTTTCTGATGGGGGGCGTACATTGGCCCTCCCTTTCCAAGGGGTGTATACCCCGGAATCAGCCACCGATTGCGGAATGCCTATTTGGAGTGGTGCGGACTGGCAGGATGGTGCGAATCCAGCCAGGAGTTGTGCTGCGGGTGGGGCCATTGGAGCGCCTGTACCAACCATCGCCTATGGAACTTTCACGGGAGCCCCCTTTCCCGGGGAACCAGGGACGACCTTGCCACGTTACATCATCGAAGTATTCTCGTCACCTCAACTCACTGGCAGAACAGACAATAAAGTCTTTTTCAGAATCACCGCTGTGGGATTCGGGCGAACCGTCGGACCCAATGGACAGCGTACTTCGATAACACTCCAATCTGTCTTTTCACCCTCTTGATCAACCCGAAGAGAACATCATGAAGATCAAAGACACCATCAAGTCAGCCGCGGCCGCCCTGACTTCATGCTTGGTTCTCACATCGTGGGCATTCAGTCCCAGCCAACAACCGCCAGATACGACAGCCGTCCCAGGAAACGTGGTTTTGGCGTTGTCTGTTGAGTTTCCAACTGGAACACAAGCCTCATATCCAACGAACAGTTACACCTATACGATTCGCTATGAAGGCTATTTCGACAATCGAAAATGCTATACCTATTCGACAATCAACGAGGTATTCACCCCGGTAAGCGCTCAAGATATCAGCACTGGTTTGTGTCCATCGGCTGATCAATGGAGCGGCAATTTGCTCAATTGGTTGACCATGACCAACTTGGATCAATTTCGTTCAGTGCTGACAGGAGGTACGCGTGACGACTTCTCATCAATGTCGGGAATTCATGCTGGCGACACGACAGATCGAACAGTTCTGATACGCACCTATGGAAGCCAGCAAGGCAGCGCTGGCAACAACCCCACGAGAAATCTCACAGTGGGAACCCCAGGCATGCCTTTAACGGGGGTGAATAAATCCGCCCGCTCCTTTGGCTACGGCTCCAAGCTCATCGTTTCCAACGCCAACAACTTTGGAAATCTTTCCCTAACTGAACAAAAAGCAAGGTGCTCTGCCACTCCATTACCGGGCAATGCTGGAACCAGCTGGTGTTTCAACATCAGGGTTGAAGCTTGCTTGGCGGTCCCAGGTGTGGGACTCGAAGCGAACTGCAAGAACAAGTACTCAGGCGTAGCGAAGCCAGAGGGCCTGATACAAGAGTACAACGTCAACATGCGATTCGCCGCCCTTGGCTATTTGAACGTCGCCAATGGAACACGAGACGGTGCAGTATTAAGATCGGCCATGAAAAGTGTTGGCCCAGTCGCAGCCACTGCGTCTGGGGTTATCACCAATCCAGCACCCGAATGGGACAGCACCACAGGTATTTTGATCAAAAATCCGGATCCTACCGACGCGACCGCCAGTGGAGTAGCCAACTCTGGCTTGATCAACTACCTCAACAAGTTTGGCTACTCCGGTATTTATGAAACTTACGATAATGTGAGTGAATTGTATTATGCCGCACAACTGTACTTGAGAGGAAGAGCGCCGCCGGCCGGTTATTCGAACAGTTTGACGGCCGCCCTGAAGGATGATTTTCCTGTGATCACAGGAAACAACTTGCTGAGACAGGGAACTCGCGATCCCATGATCAATACCTGCCAGAAGAACTTCATTCTTGGTATCGGGGATATCAATACCCATTGTGACGGCAATCTTCCAGGTTCGAACAATACGAAATGTGGCGGAGGGACTCCACCTGACACGGACGGTATCAACGTCCAATCGCTCTGGAGTTCGATTGCTGGTATGGAGGGATTGGCGCTCAACGGTGCTGTGGGTGTTGGAGGCGGAGTTGGCCTGAATGGTGGAAATACTCCATACATCGCATCACTGGCGTTTTGGGGCAATACGAACGACATACGCAGCGACCTTGCAGGTACCCAAAATATTCGCACTTACTGGGTGGATGTGCTCGAAGCTTGGACTGGCACGGTCGCACAGGCCAGTCTGCGAAAGACTCAGTACTGGATGGCCACCAAGTATGGCGGATTCAAAACCGATCTCATCTCGGGCAACAACCCCAATACCAATCCCTTATCTTGGGATGGCAATGGCAATGGTTCACCCGACAACTGGTTTGCCGGTAACAGCCCAACCCTTTTGCGGAATGGATTGTCGACGGCATTTGCAGACATCGCCAGCATCTCTGCCGGTGGATCAGCATCAAGTGCTGCCGTTACTTCAAGCAGGCAAACGTCGAGCAGTCAGATCATTTACGCCGGGTACGACCCCAAAGATTGGAGCGGCAGTGTCAGAGCATGCAGCCCAGTTCAAACTGCTGCGCAATGCACAGCAAGCCCAATATGGGAAGCCTCGCGCTGGTTCAAAACAAGCCTGCCCACGCTGGTGGCATCGCCATTGACACCCTCAACCCGAAAGATCATCACGTCTTGGAAAACCGCTACGTTCAGTCGCATGCCTTTCCAATGGGATGAATTGAACGCAGACCAAAAAGCACTTTTGGATCTCACTGACAACCAGGGCACTCTCAGGCTGGATTACCTACGGGGTAGCCGAGTCAATGAAACATCGCTCTTCCGTCCGCGTGCTCCGAATCTTCTTGGTGACATCGTCAACTCGGGAGTGACATACGTTTCTGGATCTGGTCCCGCTTTGCTCGGAGCCAAGTACCCTGGCCATGTCGCCTACCGAATCGCAACCAGAAACCGTCCTCCAGTGGTGTATGTGGGCGGCAACGACGGCATGTTGCACGCGTTCTCAGGCAAAGATGGGAAGGAGCTGTTCGGGTATGTTCCCAGCGGTGTATTCAGCAATCTGCCTGCGCTGACCTCTCTCAACTTCCAACATCGCTTCTTTGTTGATAGCACTCCCATGGTCGGTGACATTGAGAAAACACCCAGCAACTGGGGTACCTTGTTGGTGGGAGGGCTTGGAGCGGGGGGGAAGGGTTACTACGCCCTGGATATCACGAGTCAGAGCACTTTTGAAACCACTGGCGAATCTGCCTTGGCAAGCACGTTGCCAATTTGGGAGTTCACCGACACGGTTGACTCAGACCTCGGTTACACATTCAACGAACCATCCATCAACCCTCTGACCGGCGCGTATCAGCAAATTGCCAAGATTGCGGACTCCACCGAGAAGAACGGCTTGTGGAGAGTTATCGTGGGCAACGGCTATGGGTCCACAGGCATCTCAACGAATCCCCCAACACCGGGTCGTGCGGTCCTGTTCATGCTCGACGCAAATACAGGAACTGTTGGTGCCAAGTTGATCGCCGACGGCGGGCCAGCCAATGGTTTGTCAGCGCCGACGCCCGTTGATACCGATCGAGATGGACTGGTTGACACCGTCTACGCGGGTGACGCCTTGGGTAACATGCACAAGTTCCAGTTCAGCAAACCATCCGGCGTCGACTTCGTGCGCGCTCCCTCTGGTGACGTGGCAGGTCAATGGCGCTACATCGGAAAGGTGTATGCGACAGGTGAGCCCATCACCACAGCGCCAGCTGTGGCACAAGCCTGTGACGGTATTGGCTGGAGCGTTGCCTTCGGCACGGGCAAATTGAACGAAAACTCCGACTACGGCGATAACGCCGCACGGGGTTTCTACAATGTCACCGACAAAGCACCCTCTTCCGCGCTCACTGTTCCGGCTGCCGATCTCGCCAACATTGTTTACACCGGAACCACGACACGGAGTTGGACCACTCCCGTTCTCACCAGCAAACGTGGATGGAGGATGAGTTTTACGGGAGGCGAGAGGGTTCTGTCCAACTCGACGCTGCCGCCGGACACCGGATCCGTGCTGTTTGCCACCACAAAGCCCGCTGGCGACATCTGTACGCCAGGAAATACAGGGTTCGTGATGGCGGTAAACCGCTGCTCCGGAAAAATTGGCGATCTGATTGTCAACGGTAACGTGGTGGGTGGAGCGGCAATCAGCTCCACTGGCGTGATCAAGGTCAGCAACACCTACTCTGACTCAAAGAACAAACAAACGGTCGTCTGCAACCAGAATGATTGCAAGGCTGGCGGTATCGGAAGCGGTGGCGGCGCAGCCCCTCCTCCTCCGGGCAATGCCTGCGACGACGAGTCCACGGCCGGGATCGTAGAGGCCTGCAATTGCGACGATCCCGCCACCGCAACTGTGGTGGAAGAATGCTCAATCAACATGGGTCCTGCAGTGACCCCTCGTGGACGGTATTCTTGGCGAGAAATTCTCACAAAATGAACAACGCAACGCATCACCGCTCAAACGCGCGGGGCTTCACACTGATCGAATTGATGATCGTTGTGGCTGTGATCGGCATCTTGTCGGCTATCGCCATCCCCAGCTACAACGCCTACATCCTGCGCAGCCATCGTGCAGAGGCCAAGAACTTTCTGCTGTCGGTTGCCCAGCGGCTGGAACAGAACTACACGTTGTCGGGTAGTTACGCAAGAACAGCGGGAGCCGTTGCAGACGACATTGACAACAATTGGATCGCCAACACAGGCTTCGGGACTGTTCCCCCCGGAGGTCCAGTTCGTTACAACATCACCGCTGTAGCGGCCGGGGCATTTACATTGCAAGCCGCGCCAGCGGGTGCTCAATTGGCGGATGTTTGTGGAACCTTGCTGATCAACCAACAGAATATCCGAGGGGCGGGAGCGCCGCCCGTTTTGGGTAACCGTTTGCAAGCCACCATCGATTGCTGGGGTCGCTAGCGGTGTCGCCAAGTCAACGGGGATTGATGGCTGCGCTTGATCTCGCCAGCCAATCCATTCGAGTCTCCAACCCAAACCCACGCGTAGGATGCACCATTGTTTCGCCCGAGGGGCAAACCATTGGCGAAGGGCATACCCAGCAAGCAGGTGGACACCATGCGGAAGTCATGGCACTGAGCGATGCGCAAACGCGAGGTCTCTCTGTCGTTGGCGCCACGGTAAATGTCACACTGGAACCATGCTCTCACCACGGACGCACTCCGCCATGTTGCGATGCTCTGATCCGGGCTCAGGTCGGCAAAGTGATGGTGGCCACAGTGGACCCCAACCCCTTGGTGGCGGGTAGGGGTATCGCACGATTGCGCGAAGCGGGGATCGAGGTCGTTCTTCTCCCCGTAGACGATTCGGTTGCACGTGCCTCGCGAGAACTCAACATAGGGTTTTTCAGCCGCATGACCCGCCAAATTCCTTGGGTGCGGATGAAAGTTGCTTCGTCGCTGGATGGCACAACTGCGCTCGCAAACGGCACTAGCCAATGGATCACCGGTGAAAAGGCGCGCATCGACGGACAAAGTTGGCGCGCGAGATCTTGTGCAGTGATCACGGGAATCGGCACCGTATTGGAAGACGACCCCATGCTGGATGTGCGCTTCGTGGAGACGCCACGACAGCCGCACCTCGTGGTTGTGGACAGCCAACTCAAAATGCCCTTGCATGCGCGTCTGTTTCAACCCACATCGAACGGTCTGAAGCGCCAGATACTCGTCTATCACGCGTGCGCAGACTCGGACAAACAATTAGCACTTCAAGAGAAGAGCGTGGTGTTGGTCAACTCTCCAGAGAGCGCGGCAGGGAGAAACAAGGTTGATCTGCAATTGCTCTTGCAGGACCTGGCTCACCGTGAAGTCAACGAAGTCCTTTTGGAGGCTGGTCACGGTTTGAACGGGTCCTTTGTAAAAGAGGGCTTGGTGGACGAATTTTTGGTCTACCTGGCACCCAAATGGCTTGGCAAAGGTTCAGGCATGTCCAACTTTGGCCCGATCGACAAGTTGGAAGACGGCGTCCAACTGCAGTTTCGTTCGACAGAAACGCTGGGGGATGACCTTCGCATCCTCGCGAGAGTTGCTGGTCGCGATGCATTTCTCAACGGTTGAACTCAGACGGCAGCGCAGCTGAGGGCTTAGCACCGCCGATCCTCCAAGTTTGAAAACCCTGCGAAAATAGCCGGATGTTTACCGGCATCATCACCGGCGTGGGGCGCATCGCCGCCCTCCACGACCTGGGCAGCTCTTTGGACCATGGCAAGCGACTCACCATCGAGGCACCCTCCGGGTACCTCGATGACGTTGGCTTGGGCGACAGCATTGCGCTCAACGGCGCCTGCATGACCGTGACCTCGCTGGATCTGCCCCAGCACCACTTCACCATCGACATCTCGGCCGAGTCGCTGGCCCGGACCACCGGGCTGGCGCAGACCGGCTATCGCATCAACCTCGAGAAAGCGCTGCGCGCGCACGATCGTCTTGGCGGCCACATTGTCTCCGGGCATGTGGACGGGGTTGGGCGCGTGACACGCTTTGCCCAAGTGGGCGAGAGTTGGGAGCTGCGCGTGGTTGCGCCACCCGAACTCGGCAAGTACCTGGCTTACAAGGGCTCCATCACCGTCAACGGCGTCAGCCTGACCGTCAATGCGGTTCAGGACCGTGCCGACGGCTGCGAATTCAGCATCAACCTCATACCCCACACGGTGGAGAACACCTCGTTGGGCCAGTTGTCTGACGGCAGCCCGGTCAACCTGGAAATCGACACGGTGGCGCGTTATGTCGAGCGCATGCTCAGCGCCGGTCATCACATCAATCTCAAGGAATCCGCATGAACGCGCCCGAAACGCTGGCCCAGGTGGCCATTTCCCCTGTGGCCGAAATCGTGGCCGACATGCGCGCCGGCCGCATGGTGATCCTGGTCGACGAAGAAGATCGGGAAAATGAAGGCGACCTCGTGCTGGCCGCCGACCACGTGACGCCCGAGGCCATCAACTTCATGGCCCGCTTCGGACGGGGCCTGATCTGCCTCACGCTCACCAAAGAGCGCTGCGAGCGCCTGCAGTTGCCGCCCATGGTGCCGCGCAACGGCACCAAGATGGGCACGGCCTTCACCATCTCCATCGAGGCCGCCGAAGGTGTGACCACCGGCATTTCGGCCGCCGACCGCGCTCGCACGGTGCAGGTGGCGGTGGCGCCGAAAGCAGTGGCCACCGACCTCGTTCAACCCGGCCACATCTTTCCGCTGCAAGCGGTGGAAGGCGGCGTGCTCATGCGTGCCGGCCACACCGAAGCGGGTTGTGATCTTGCCGCCATGGCCGGCTGCAGCCCGAGCGCCGTGATCTGCGAGATCATGAAGGACGACGGCACCATGGCCCGCCTGCCGGACCTGCAGCTGTTCGCTGCCGAGCACGGCCTGAAGATCGGCACCATTGCCGACCTGATCGAACACCGCAGCCGCACCGAAAGCCTGGTGCACAAACTCGGCACGCGGCCCCTGAACACGGCGTTTGGCGAATTCACCGCCACCGCCTTCCGCGACGAACCCAGTGGCGCGCTGCACCTCGCGCTGGTCAGGGGCCAGTGGAATCCCGACCAACCGGTGGACGTGCGTGTGCACGAGCCGCTGTCGGTGCTGGATGCGCTGGAAGTCGGCCGCTCCATGCACAGCTGGAGCCTGGAAGCGAGCTTGCGTCACATCAGCGAAGCAGGCGCGGGGGTGGCTGTGCTGCTCAACTGCGGCGAAACCGCCGGCCAGTTGCTGGCGCAGTTTGAAGGCACGGCACGTTCGGCCCAAGCGCCCGAGCGGGGCCGCATGGACCTGCGCACCTACGGCGTGGGCGCGCAGATCCTGCGCGAATGCGGCGTGCAGAAAATGCGTCTCATGGGCAACCCGCGCCGCATGCCCAGCATGACCGGCTACGGCCTGGAAATCACCGGGTACCTCAGCCGCAACGGCTGAACCCATTCACCTCTCAAGAAGAAACGGAGCCGCACATGTTCGGCGCAGACAAAGGCACGGCTGACTTGCTCGACGGCAAAAAGCTCAGCATCGGGATCGTTCAGGCCCGCTTCAACGAACCCATCACCGACGCGTTGTACGCCGCCTGCCTCGCAGAGCTGCTCGCACTGGGTGTGCAGGAAAAGAACATCGCCCACGTCAAGGTGCCCGGTGCACTGGAAGTGCCCGTGGCCCTGCAGGCCATGGCCGAGCGCGACGATTTCGACGCGCTCATCGCCCTGGGCTGCATCATCCGCGGCGAGACCTACCACTTTGAACTGGTGGCCAACGAATCCGGTGCGGGCGTGACGCGCTTGGCGCTGGACTATCAGATCCCCATTGCCAACGCCATCCTGACCACCGAAACACTGGAGCAGGCGATGGCGCGCAAGACCGACAAGGGCCGCGACGCGGCCCGCGTGGCGGTGGAAATGGCCCACCTGCTGCAAGAGATCGGTTGAACATGTCCACAGAACTTCCCACCACCGAGAGCGACAAGCCCAAAAGCGGCTTGATCGGCCGCAAGGCCGCCGACAAGTCGGCGCGCACCCGCGCCCGCGAATTCGCCTTGCAGGCGATCTACCAGCACCTGGTGGGCCGCAACGCCGCCACCGACATCGACGCGTTCACGCGCGACCTGGCCGGCTTCCACAAGTGCGACAGCGTGCACTTTGACGCGCTGCTGCACGGTTGCATCAACGAAGCTGACGCGCTGGACGCCATGATCAAGCCGGCACTGGATCGCCCGCTGAGCGAGCTCTCCCCGATCGAACGCGGCGTGCTGTGGATCGGTGCCTACGAGTTCCAGCACTGCCTGGACGTGCCGTGGCGCGTGGTGCTCAACGAGTGCATCGAACTGGCCAAATCGTTCGGCGGCACCGACGGCCACAAGTACGTCAATGGCGTGCTGCACCAGCTGGCCGCGCAATTGCGCCCTGCTGAAGTGGCCGCAGCGCCTGCAAAACCCGGCACCCGCAAGAACGCCGCACCGTGAGGATTTCGCAGCGCGCCCAGCGCGTCGAACCGTTCTACGTGATGGAGCTGGCCAAGGCCGCGTCAGCCATGGCGGCCCAGGCCCAGCCGGGCGACCGATCGATGATTTACCTCAACATCGGCGAACCGGACTTCACCGCTGCGCCTTTGGTTGTGGCCGCGGCAGAGCGCGCCATCCGCGACGGCAGCAGCCAGTACACGCAGGCGCTCGGCCTGCCCGCCCTGCGCGAAGCCATCAGCGGGTGGTATGCGAGCCGATTCGGTCTGGCCATCGATGCGAGCCGCATCGTGGTGACTGCGGGCGCTTCCGCCGCGCTTCAGCTGGCCTGCCTCGCGCTCATTGAAGCCGGCGACGAGGTGCTCATGCCCGACCCGAGCTACCCCTGCAACCGGCAGTTCGTGCAGGCGGCCGAAGGCCGCGCGGTGATGATTCCCAGCGGCCCCAAACAGCGCTTTCAACTCAGCGCAGATCAGGTCGAAGCCCACTGGAATCCCGCCACACGCGGCGTGCTGCTGGCCTCACCTTCCAACCCCACCGGCACGTCCATTGCCCGTGACGAACTCGAACGCATCGCGCGCTTCGTGCGCTCCAAAGGCGGCGTGACCATGGTCGACGAGATCTACCTCGGTCTGAGCTACGAGGACGATTTCGGCCACAGCGCGCTCGGTCTGCCCGACGGGTTGGGCGACGAGGTGATCAGTGTCAACAGCTTCAGCAAGTACTTCAACATGACCGGCTGGCGACTGGGCTGGCTGGTGTTGCCGCCCGCGCTGGTGCCTGCCGTGGAGCGCCTGGCGCAGAACCTGTTCATCTGCGCGAGCACCATCGCGCAACACGCCGCCCTGGCCTGCTTCGAAACCGAAAGCCTCACCGAATACGAGCGTCGGCGCAGCGAATTCAAGGCACGGCGCGACTATTTCATTCCCGAACTCAACCGCCTGGGCTTGACCGTGCCCGTGATGCCCGACGGTGCCTTCTACGCCTGGGCCGATGTGACCGGGCTGTGCGAGCGCTGGGGCATCCCTCCGCAAGGCGCGCGTGCTGATGAAGGCGGCAGCTGGGCGCTGGCTTTTGAGCTCATGAACCGCTGCCAGCTCGCCGCCACACCGGGGCGCGATTTCGGCAGCGCCGACCCCGGCCGCTACCTGCGCTTCTCCACGGCCAACTCCATGGCACAGCTTCGTGAAGCGGTCGCTCGCCTGGAGCATGCACTGTGAGCCTGCCCGCGCTGCAAGCGGCCCCATTCACGTGGCCCGTGCGTGTCTACTGGGAAGACACCGACGCGGGCGGCATCGTGTTCTACGCCAACTACCTCAAGTTCTTCGAGCGCGCCCGCACCGAGTGGCTGCGTGCACTGGGCGTTGAACAACAGCGCCTGCGAGAACAGCTGGGCGGCATGTTCGTCGTCAGCCAGACCCAGCTGCAATACCACCGACCGGCGCGGCTGGATGATTTGCTTCTGGTTACAGCGCGGGTGGTGGATGCGGGCCGTGCGTCCATGACAATCGAGCAGACTGCGCTCCTGAAACCGCAGCAAGGCGGTGCGCAGGCCGAGCTGCTCTGCAGCGGCACCATCCGCATCGGCTGGGTGGACGACCGCCAGTTGCGCCCGCAGCGCATTCCATCCGCCGTGATGGCCGCGCTCCAGCTGACCCCCTGAAACTTCTTCGCGACCCGCCCTCTCCGAACACCCATGAACCAAGATCTTTCCATCGTTCAATTGATGCTCAACGCCAGTTGGGTGGTGCAGGCCGTGGTGGTGCTGCTCATGGTGGTCTCCGTCATGAGCTGGGCCGCCATCTTCCGCAAGGTGTTCTCGCTCAAGCGCGTGCGCGCCCACAACGAAGACTTTGAACGCGAGTTCTGGTCCGGCACCAACCTCAACGACCTGTACGCCGCAGCCGCCCAGAGCGCCAAACACGGCGGCCCCATGGAGCGCATTTTTGCCAGCGGCATGCGCGAATACCAGAAGCTGCGCGAGCGCCGCATCACCGACAACGGCGCCCTGCTCGACGGCGCGCGTCGCGCCATGCGCGCGAGCTTTCAGCGCGAACTCGACGTGCTGGAGACCAACCTCTCCTTCCTCGCCTCGGTCGGCTCGGTCTCGCCCTATGTCGGCCTGTTCGGCACGGTGTGGGGCATCATGCACGCCTTCACTGGCTTGGCCGCCCTCGCGCAGGTGACGCTGGCCACCGTGGCACCCGGCATCGCCGAGGCGCTGGTGGCCACGGCCATCGGCTTGTTCGCCGCCATTCCGGCGGTGGTGTTCTACAACCGCTTCGCGCACGACATCGACCGCGTGGCCAACGCCATGGAAACCTTCATGGAAGAGTTCTCCAACATCCTGCAGCGCAACCTCGGCGCGCAACAGCAAACCCCGTCGGGACACTGACCATGCCCGCCGTCTCATCCCGCGGCCGGGGCCGCCGCACCATCAACGAGATCAACATGGTCCCGTTCATCGACGTGATGCTGGTGCTGCTGATCATCTTCATGGTCACGGCCCCGCTCATCACGCCCAGCCAGATCGCACTGCCCAGCGTGGGCCAGGCTGGGCGCCAGCCCGACCGGTTTGTGGCGGTGATGATCGACAAGGACGAGCAAATCCAGGTGCGCGAAGGCTCTGCCAGCACCGAGCCGCAGCCCGTGAGCCTGACGCAGCTGGTGGCCCGGGTGCAGCAACTGCAAAGCAGCAAGGGCGCCCCACCCGAGGGCGGCGTGCCGGTGGTGATCAGCGCCGACAAGAACGTGAAGTACGAAGCCGTTGTTCGCGTGATGGACACCTTGCAGCGCGCGGGCATTGCCCGCGTGGGCCTGTCGGTGCAAACCTCGCGCTGATTTCATTCGCGCACCATGCAGTCCACCGCCGACCACCTCGACCTCGCGCCGCCCCCCAGCGGCCGCTGGCTCGGCCCCATGGGGCTGGCGCTCGTCGTGCACGGTCTGCTGGTGATTGCACTGACCCTAGGCGTGCAGTGGCAGCACGACAGCGAACCCGTGTCGGTGGAAGCCGAACTCTGGTCGCGCCTGCCCCAACAGGCGGCGCCGCGTGCGGTGGAACCCCCTCCCCCGCCGCCGCAACCCACCCCGGCTCCGGCCCCGAAACCGGCTCCTGCGCCCACCCCCGCGCCGCCCCCGCCCGGCCCCACCCAGGCCGAGATCGCCACCGCACAAGCGAAGAAGAAGGCGGAGGCGGAGAAGAAGGAGCGCGAGGAAGAGGCCAAGAAGATCGCGGCGGACAAGAAAGCGGCGGAAAAGGCGGCGGCCGAGAAAAAGATCGCGGCGGAAAAGGCCGCCGACGAAAAGGAGCGACAGCAAAAACTCGCTGCCGAGAAGCGTGAGCAGGCGCGCAAGGAGGCCGCAGAAGAAAAGCGGCTGGCGCAGATCCGGGAAGACCAGATCAAACGCATGATGGGCCAGGCCGGCGCCACCGGTGGCCCACAAAGCACCGGCACCGCCCAGCAGTCCAGCGGTCCCACCCCGGGCTACGGCGCCAAGGTGGCCGCGCGCATCAAACCCAACGTGGTGTTCACCGACGTGGCGCCGGGCAACCCCCGCGCCGAGGTCGAGGTCCGCACCGCGCCCGATGGCACCATCACCTCGCGCAAGCTCACCAAGAGCAGCGGCAACGCCGCCTGGGACGAAGCCGTGCTGCGCGCCATCGACCGCACCAACAGCCTGCCGCGAGACACCGACGGGCGAGTACCGTCGTCACTGGTGATTGGTCTTCGTCCGCTGGACTGAAGAAAGCGGGGCCGGAGCGCGTGCCCCCACACCAGAAACATCGCGGAACCGGCTCTGCCGGGCCGCAGATGTTGTCCCCCTTCAGGGGGAAGCCGCGCAGCGGCGCAGGGGGTGCCTTCTAGTCAAATACGATCTCCGCCCGCCGCTCATGCGCCTGCGCCATCCAGCTGGCCAGCGCCGCATCGGTCGGGAAAAACAACGCCCGGTCGTCCAGCTGCAACTCACACTGCGCGCCCTCGCGCAGCAGCTGCAGGCGCACCGGCAAGCCCCGCACCAGCTCACCCTGCTCCGTCACCTCCCGCTTGGGCGGGAACTCGCGCACCAACTGCGCCACAGCCGGCGCGTGGCCGTTCACCGCCACGCGCAGGTACTTGCCGAAACGGCAACGCGCGGCGGCCAGGTCCCACACCTGCTGGATCTTCAGGCGCACGCCGCCCGAGAAACGGTCGGGCTGGGCCACGGCCTGCACGACGATGAGTTCGTCGTCTTTCAGCAGGTTGCGGTGCGCGTTGATCAGGTTCTCGTCGGCGCTGGTCTCGAACACGCCGGTCTTGTCGTCCAGCTTGAACAGCGCGAGCTTGCCGCGCTGGCCGTTGATGACACGGAAGTCGGTGACGATGCCAGCCAGGATCACCGGGTCGCGGCTCTCCACCACGTCGCCCAGCGGGGTGCGTGCGAAGCGCCGCACCTCGCGCTCGACCTCGTCAAACAGGTGGCCCGAGAAGTAGAAGCCGATCGCGGTCTTCTCCATCGTCAGGCGTTCCTTCACGCCCCAGGGCGTGGTGGCCACCAGGTCGGGTTCCTGCGTACTGGAACCGTGGTCGTCACCGCCCATCATGTCGAACAAACCGCCCTGGTTGGCGTTGGCCAGGCTCGCGGCAGCGAATTCAAACGCGCGGTCCACCGAAGCGAGCAGCTCGGCGCGGTTGAGGTGCAGCGAGTCAAAGCCCCCCGCCTTGATCAGCGCCTCGACCGTGCGCTTGTTCAAGCGCGTGCGGTCCACGCGCACACAAAAATCGAACAGGCTCTTGAACGGGCCCTTCTCGTCACCCCGGGGCCCCTCGCCGCGGCCTTCGCGTGCGGCCACGATGGCTTCGATGGCTTGCTGGCCCGTGCCCTTGATGGCGCCCAGGCCGTAGCGGATGGCCTTGTTGGTGACGGGTTCGAAACGGTGGACGCCGCGGTTCACGTCGGGCGCCTCGAAGCTCATGCCCATCTTGAGCGCGTCCTCCACCAACACCTTGAGCTTGTCGGTGTCGTCCATTTCCACCGTCATGTTGGCGCAGAAGAACTCGGCCGTGTAGTGCACCTTGAGCCACGCCGTGTGGTACGCCAGCAGGGAGTAAGCGGCGGCGTGCGACTTGTTGAAGCCGTAACCCGCGAACTTCTCCATCAAGTCGAAAACCTCGTCGGCCTTCTCCTGCGTGATGCCGTTCTTGGCCGCACCGGCGCGGAAGATCGAGCGGTGCTCGGCCATCTCCTCGGCCTTCTTCTTGCCCATGGCACGGCGCAGCATGTCGGCGCCGCCCAGCGAATAGCCGCCCAGGATCTGCGCGGTCTGCATCACCTGTTCCTGGTAGACCATGATCCCGTAGGTCTCGCTCAGCATCTCGGCCACCAGCGGGTGCGGGTACTCGATCACTTCCTTGCCGTGCTTGCGGTTCACGAAGCTGGGGATCAGGTCCATGGGACCTGGCCGGTACAGCGCGTTGAGTGCGATCAGGTCTTCGAGGCGCGACGGCTTGGCGTCTTTCAGCATGCCCTGCATGCCGCGGCTTTCAAACTGGAACACCGCTTCGGTCTGGCCACGCGAGAACAGCGCGTACACCTTCGCATCGGTCAGGGAAATGTCTTCGAAGCGGAAGTTCTCCTGACCCGGGTGGCGCTTGATGATCAGCTCGCGTGCGATCTCCAGGATGGTCAGCGTGGCCAGACCCAGGAAGTCGAACTTGACGAGGCCGATGGCCTCCACGTCGTCCTTGTCGTACTGGCTCACCGCCGAGTCGCTGCCGGGCTGCGCGTAGAGCGGGCAGAAGTCGGTGAGCTTGCCCGGTGCGATCAGCACACCCCCGGCGTGCATGCCGATGTTGCGCGTCATGCCTTCGAGCTTCTGCGCGAGTTCGATCAACGTCTTGACGTCGTCTTCCTTCGCAATCCGCTCGGCCAGCACCGGCTCCATCTCGATCGCGTAGTTGTTCTTGTCGCCCTCTTTCTTCGGGTTGGGCGGGTACTGCAGCGTCACCGACATGCCGGGCTTGTTCGGGATCAGCTTGGAGATGCCGTCGCAGAAACCATAGGAGAAGTCGAGCACACGCCCCACATCGCGGATAGCGGCACGCGCGGCCAGCGTGCCGAAGGTGGCGATCTGGCTCACCGCGTCCTTGCCGTACTTGTCCTTGACGTAGTCGATCACCCGGTCGCGGTTGGTCTGGCAGAAGTCGATGTCGAAGTCGGGCATGGACACCCGCTCCGGGTTCAGGAAACGCTCGAACAGCAGCTTGTATTGCAGCGGATCGAGGTCGGTGATCTTCAGTGCGTACGCCACCAGCGAGCCGGCGCCCGAGCCCCGGCCCGGACCGACCGGGCAGCCGTTGTTCTTGGCCCAGTTGATGAAGTCGCCCACGATCAAGAAGTAGCCCGGGAAGCCCATGTTCAGGATCGTGTTGATCTCGAACTCCAGCCGCTCCACGTAGCGCGGGCGCTCGGCGTCGCGCATGGCCGGGTCGGGGTACAGGTGGGCCAGGCGCTCCTCCAGTCCCTCGAACGACGACTGGCGGAAGAAGTCCGCCATCGGCATCGGCACACCATCGATCAGCGGCGTGGGGAAGTTGGGCAACTGAGGCTTGCCCAGCACCAGCGTGAGGTTGCAGCGTTTGGCGATCTCCAGCGTGTTGGCCAGGGCCGAGGGCACGTCGGCAAACAGCGCGCCCATCTGCTCGGCGCTCTTGAAATACTGCTCGCGGGTGAAGCGGCGCACGCGCCGGTTGTTGCCCAGGATCTCACCCTCGGAAATACAGACCCGCGCTTCGTGTGCCTCGTAGCCATCGGGCTCCAGAAACTGCACCGGGTGCGTGGCCACCACCGGGAGGTGCAGGCGCGCGGCGAGTTTCACGGCCTGCGTCACGTGGCGCTCGTCGTCGGCGCGTCCGGCGCGCTGCAGCTCGATGTAGAAGCGGTGGGTGAACAGCGTGGAGAGTTGCAGCGCCATGTCGGTCGCACGCTGCGTGTCGCCCTGCATCAAGGCCTGCCCCACCGGGCCAGCCTGCGCGCCCGACAGCATGATCAAGCCGGCGTTGCACTCCCGCAGCCAGTCGCGGTGCACCAGCGCCTGCCCACGTCCTTCGTTGCGCGTCCAGGCGCGGGCCAGCAATTCGCTCAGGTTCAGGTAGCCCTGGTGGTCCTGCACCAGCAGCAGCACGCGGGGGGCGGCGGGCTGGTGACTGCCGGGCATGGCGCCCGGGGTCTCTTCGGTGAAGCCCTGCAGCATCACCTCGGCGCCGATGATGGGCTTGACCCCCACACCGCGCGCGGCCTTGTAGAACTTGACCGCGCCGAACAGGTTGCTCAGGTCGGTGATGGCCAGGGCAGGCTGGCGGTCGGCGGCCGCGGCGGCCACGACTTCGTCGATGCGGTTGGTGCCGTCGACGACGGAGAATTCGGTGTGCAGGCGCAGGTGTAAGAACATCGCCCCATTTTAGGAGCCGGCACCCGCCGCCACGGCCTCAGGGCAGCGGTGTCACATCTTCTTTCAGGATGTGCAGCACTTCGGAACGGAACTCGCGCATGTAGAGGATGGCGACCACCGCGAGGGTCGCCAGCACCATGGACAGGGGCGAGATGAACCAGGCCAGCGCGGCGAACGAAAAATAGTACGCGCGCAGCCCGTCGTTGAAGGTTTCGGCCGCGGCGCCCACCATGGCGGCGGCGCGGCGGGCATAGTGATCGCGGTCGAACTTGCCGGCATCAAAATCTTCGGGCGATGGCATGGCCCCGATCACCAGCGCCACAAAGGTGTATTGCCGCATGCACCACGAAAACCGGAAGAAGGCGTACACGAAGATGGCCACCATCACCAGGATCTTGAACTCGAAAACGATCAAGGTGGTGGTCTGTGCGAACGGGATCTCGCTCATCAACTCGGTGGCTTTGTCCGTGGTGCCCAGCAAGGCAAACAGACCACCGATGACCAGGATGGAGGTGGACGAGAAGAAAGCGGGGGTGGTGGACAGCGTCTGCGTGATCACACCATCGAGCATGCGCGGATCGCGCGAAGTGGCCTGGGTCATCCAGTAGCCGCGGTAGCGGTTGGTGGTCTGGATCAGCGAACCCTTTTTTCGTCCCCAGACGCGGGCAAACCAGGCGTAGCCGGTCCACAACGCAAAAAAGCAGACCAGCGCCAGCCAGTCTGCCCAGGGAATGATGCTCAGGAATTTCATCCGGCGAATGTTACGCCGCAGGAACCCTGGATCAGGCCTTCAAGCCTTGAATTTCGCCGCCGTCGCAGCGACGCGCTCACCGAACAAACGAGCCGTTTCCAGATCACCCGGCAACATCTCGTTGGCGCCGGCATCCGACGGGCTTTGCGCCATGGCACCAGCGAACGAGCCGACGTAGTTCACGTCGTTGCGCTGCGCCGCCTTGCTGTTCGAAGGCATCAGGCCGGTGCCGACCCAGATGCCGCTGTGCTGCATGGCCAAGGTGAACAGGTAGTGCAGCGTGGACAGCTTGTCGCCATTCATCGTGGCGCTGTTGGTGAAGCCGGCAAAGACCTTGTCTTTCCACTGCTGGCTGAACCAGGGCTTGCTGGTGGCGTCGGCAAACTTCTTGAACTGCCAGCTCACGGTGCCCATGTAAGTGGGCGAGCCCATGATGATCGCGTCGGCCGCGGCCAAGGTTTCCCAGCCGCCTTCGGGCAGATTGCCTTCGGCGTCAATGGCGAGCAACTCGGCGCCGGCGCCGTCGGCGACCGATTGCGCCATGCGCTGGGTGTGGCCGTAGCCGGAGTGGTAAACAACAACAACTTTGGTCATGGGATGGCTTTCAGAAAAAGCGCCCTTCGCAAGTCGGGCGCGGGTTGAAGGAAAAGCGGGATTGTGTGGGCTTCAGGCCTTGCGGCGGGCGTCCACGCTGAATGCACCAGCGCCGAAGGCGGCCAATGCCAGCAGGCCACCGACCACACCAATGTTCTTCATGAACATCAGCTGCTGCACCATCTGCTGCTCGGCGGGCAGCGCCCAGTAGGCGTGGAAGAAGAACGAGGCCACCAGCGTGAAGCCGGCCAGTGCCAGGGCCGCCCAACGGGTGCCGAAACCAATGATCAGCGCGATGCCGCCGAGCACCTCGACCGCGATGGCAATGGCTGCGCCCAACTCGGGCATGGGCAGGCCGACCGACCCGATGTAGCCGGCTGTGCCGGCGAAGCCGCCGATCTTGCTGATGCCAGCGGGCAAAAAGAGGGCTGCGAGCAACAGGCGGGCCAGCAGGGCGAAGGGGTTTTGCAGAGCGTTCATGAAGAGTCCTTGGGGTCAAAAAAACAGGATTGAAAGATTCAGGCGGCGAGGTCGAACACCAGCACTTCGGCATCCTTGCCGTTGGCCAGCTGGAGTTGGCTCTCAGCGGCCAGCACCGCGGCGTCACCGCCCTGGAGCGTTTCGCCGTTCACATCGAGCGAGCCGCGCACCAGATGCACATAGGTCTTGCGCGCCGGGTTCAGGGCCAGTTCGGCGGTCTCAAGACCATCGAACAAACCGGCGTACATGGCCGCATCGGCGTTGATGTGCACCGAGCCGTCGGCGCCGCCGTTGGACGCCACCAGGCGCAACTTGCCGCGCTTCTGGTCGTCGGCAAAACTTTTCTGCTCGTAGCCCGGCTCGATGCCCGTCACGTTGGGCTCGATCCAGATCTGCAGGAAGTGCGTGGTGCTGTTGGGCGCGTGGTTGAACTCGCTGTGGCGCACGCCGCTGCCAGCACTCATGCGCTGCACGTCGCCGGGCGGAATGCCTTTGACGTTGCCCATGCTGTCCTTGTGCGCCAGGTTGCCCTGCAACACGTAGCTGATGATTTCCATGTCGCGGTGGCCGTGGGTGCCGAAGCCGGTGCCCGGGGCGATGCGGTCTTCGTTGATCACGCGCAGATTGCCCCAGCCCATCCAGGCCGGGTCAAAGTAGTCAGCGAACGAGAACGAGTGAAAGCTCTTGAGCCAGCCGTGGTCGGCATGGCCGCGTGCATCGGAGCGTCGAATCTGGAGCATGGTGTGGTCCTTTCCATCGGGGAGTGGCGCCGCTGAAACCGGGTGGAGTTCGTTGGCATGGGACGAATTGTGGGCGGGCGCATGGACTTTGAGACTGCACGGATTTGATGGCATCATTCAAACCGTTTGAACAGTCAGACCTCACCACCATGGCCACTTCCACCCCGCGCGCTGCCCTGTCCCCCGAAAACCTGGGCCTTCTGGAGGCCGTGGCGCGGCTGGGCAGCATGGCCGCCGCCGCGCGCGAGGTCGGCATGGTGCCGAGCGCGCTGACCTACCGCATCCGCCAGGTGGAAGACGCGCTGGATGTGCTCCTGTTCGACCGCAGCGCGCGCCGCGCCGTGCTCACGCCGGCGGGCGCCGAGCTGCTGCGCTCGGGCCAGTACCTGCTGAACGAACTTGACGCGGTGGCGCAGCGCGTCAAACGCGTGGCCACGGGCTGGGAGCCGCAGCTCACCATCGCCGCCGATGCGATCATTGCGCGCGCCACGCTGTTCGAACTCTGCGAGGCCTTCTACGCCGAAGGCGCACCCACTCGCTTGAAGCTGCGCGCCGAAACGCTCTCGGGCACGGTGGAGGCGCTGCAAATGGGCCAGGCCGACCTGGCTCTGGGCGTGCCCAGCGACCTTTCGCTGCCCGAAATCCAGTCGGCACCACTGGGTCCGATCACCTTCGTCTATGCGGTGGCACCCCACCACCCTTTGGCAGCCGCGAACCACAGCCTGTGCGACGAAGAGCTGCGCGAACACCGCGCCGTGGCGGTGGCCGACAGCACGCAACGCGGGCGCGGCGTCACCCACAACCTCTTGCCCGGGCAGGACGTGTTCACGGTGCCCACCATGCAGCACAAGCTCGAAGCCCAGCTGCGCGGCCTGGGCGCCGGCTTCCTGCCGCTGCCGCTGGCGCAGCCTTTCATTGCGGCCGGCCGGCTGGTGGTGAAACAGGTGCAGCGCCCCGATCGCAGCCTGGGCGTGGCCTATGCGTGGCGCCTGTCCCGCACCGCGAGCGAAATGGGTCGCGCGCTGCGCTGGTGGCTTGATCACTTGCAGACGCCGCAAACGCGAGCGGCACTGCTCAACCACCACCACCAGACCTGATCTCGATGCCGGCCCGCATTCCGCAGGCGGGCTGCTACAGTCAACAGCACACCACCCAGCCCGAGCAAGCGTCACCCAGAAAGCGCCCCGAGACATGACCACCGCCAAAAAATCCCGCGCATCCAAAACCCCTGTTCCCCGAAGCGCCCAAGTGCCGGGCTTGCAGATCGCCGTGGTGGGTGGCGGCATGGCGGGTGTGGTCTGTGCACGCACGCTGGTTCAAGCGGGGCATCGCGTCACGCTGTTCGAGAAGAGCCGGGGCCTGGGCGGTCGCATGTCGACCCGGCGCACCGAGTTCGGCGGTTTCGACCACGGCTCGCAGTATTTCACCGTGCGCGACCAACGCTTCGAGACCGCGCTGCGCAGCAACGCCACCTCGGTCGTGCGCCCCTGGAGCGCCAGCACCGTGCGCGTGCTCGACGAGTTCGGCCATGTGCTGGCCAGCGCACCACCCCCCACCGAGCCGCATTTCGTGGCCTCGCCCGGCATGAACGCGCTGGTGGGTCTGTGGGGCCAGCCGCTGGCCGCCAGCACCCTGCTCGACACCCGCGTGACCCAGATCGAGCGCGACGCCCTGCACGCCGAACAATGGCAATTGCGCACCGAAGACAGTGCCGGCGGTCAGCAAGTCGTGGGTGGCTTCGACCGCGTGGTGCTGGCCATGCCGCACCCGCAGGTGCACGACCTGCTGCGCGCCTCGGGACTCGCACCCGAACTGCGGCAGGCGCTGGCTCCTGTGCACGTGGCCCCCTGCTGGACGCTCATGGTGGCCTACCCGCAGGCCATGCAGCCCGGCCTGGCCCACCTGGGCCCGCAATGGAATGCGGCACGCAGCACGCACCACCGCATCAGCTGGCTGGCGCGCGAGTCGAGCAAGCCCGGTCGCGACCCCATCGAACGCTGGACCATCCAGGCCAGCCCGGCCTGGTCCACCAAACACCTGGAAGACGACGCCGAGCGCGTGAAAGCCAAGCTGCTCAAGGGCTTTGCCGAGATCACGGGCATCCGCGCCACGCCCACCTTCGCGGTGGCGCACCGCTGGCGCTTCGCGCAAACGCAGACCCCGCTGGGCAAGAGCCACCTGTTCGACAAGGCGCTGGGCATCGGCGCCTGTGGCGACTGGTGCCTGGGCCACCGGGTTGAAGACGCGTTTGTCTCCGGCCTCGAAATGGCGCTCGAACTCGCCTGAAGCCCTGCCTTCCTGCGTCCGCTCATCCTGAGCCTGTCGAAGGATCGAAGCCCCGCCCAGATGGCCACCTACCGGGGCAGGTTCGCCCCCTCCCCCACCGGCCCGCTGCACGCGGGCTCACTCGTTGCCGCGCTGGCCAGCTGGCTGGACGCCCGCGCCCACAACGGCAGTTGGGTGGTGCGCATCGAGGACGTGGACACGCCGCGCTGCGTGCCTGGATCGGATCAACGCATCCTGCAGCAACTCGCCACCTGCGGCCTGGTGGGTGACGAACCGGTGATCTGGCAGTCGCAACGCGAGCACCGCTACCAACAGGCGCTGAACCAACTCGTCGAACACGGCCATGCTTACCCATGCGGCTGCTCGCGCAAGGACATCGAGGCGGTCCTGCAAGCACATGGCACCCACCGCGAGCGCCACCACATCGCGGTCTATCCCGGCACCTGTCGGCCAGCCAACGGGGGCCTGCAAGGCCCGTCCGCGCGCGCCTGGCGCTTCCAGCTCCCTGGCTGGGCCGAGGTGCACTGGACCGACCGCCGCCTCGGCCCACAGACGCAAAACGTCGCCACCGACGTCGGCGACTTCGTCCTGAAACGCGCCGACGGCCTCTGGGCGTACCAGCTCGCCGTGGTGGTGGACGACGCGGAGCAAGGCATCACCCATGTGGTGCGCGGTGAAGACCTGACCGACAACACCGCGCGCCAGATCGTGCTGCAACGCGCCCTGGGTCTGCCCACACCCGCTTACATGCACATGCCACTGGTGATGGGCGCCAACGGCGAAAAACTGAGCAAACAGAACGGGGCCCAGCCGCTCGACCTCACCGACCCCATGCGGGCGCTGAACGCCGCAGCAGGCACGCTGGGGCTGCCCACCCACACAGGCGGCTTGACCGAGGCACTGGCTGCATGGACCCGGGCGTGGGCGGCCTAAAATTCACGCCTTTGCCGACCAGAGCCACCCCATGACCGACCCCCGCCACGCGCAGCCGCGCACCCCACCCAGCGAAGCGCCCTACCTGCGTGAGGTGAAAAGCTATGTCCTGCGGGCGGGTCGCATGGGGCCCGGGCAGGCACGCGCCTTCGAGCAACACGGCCCGCGCTTTCTCTTGAACTACACACCCGGACCGTTTGACGCGACCGCCGCCTTTGGCCGCAGCGCGCCGCTGGTCCTGGAAATCGGCTTCGGCATGGGCGGTGCCACCGCGCACATTGCGGCGGTGCGGCCCGGCGACAACTTCCTGTGCTGCGAGGTTCACGAGCCCGGCGTCGGTGCGCTGCTCAAGCTGGTGGGCGAACAGGGCCTGGAGAACATCCGCATCCTGCGCCACGACGCGGTGGAGGTGCTCAACCACATGCTCGGCGAAGCAAGCCTGGACGGCGTGCACATCTTTTTCCCCGACCCCTGGCACAAGAGCCGCCACCACAAGCGCCGCCTGATCCAGCCGGCGTTTGCGAGCCAGCTCGCGCGCCACCTCAAACCCGGCGGCTACCTGCACCTGGCCACCGACTGGGAACCCTATGCCCACCAGATGCTGGAGGTGCTGAGCGCCGAGCCGCTGCTGCAGAACACCGCCGAACCCGGCGGCAACGGCTTTGTGCCCCAGCCGGCGTACCGGCCGCTCACCAAGTTTGAAAACCGGGGCTTGAAGCTCGGCCACGGGGTGTGGGACCTGGTGTTCCGCCGGGCCTGAAAACCCGGCCCACCCACGTGGCACGCCCGCCGAAGAGTCCAGACATCCCCGCACGCCACGGCGTGTCCGCCAGTTGCGTGGCGCTTCCCCACGCCAAGGGAGCTCCCTGGCCGCTGCTGCTGGACTTCCTCGCTGAGCGACTCCATGGGGTGGACCGAGCGGCCTGGGCCGAACGCATGGCGCGCGGAGAGGTGCTGGACGACTCCGGCCAGGCCCTGCCGCCCCGCACACCCTTTCTGCCCGGTGCGCGCGTCCACTACTACCGCCACCTCGACGGCGAACCCACCATCCCGTTTGAAGAGACGGTGCTGTTTCAGGACGACCACCTGCTGGTGGCCGACAAGCCGCATTTTTTGCCGGTGACACCGGGTGGACGTTACGTGCAGCAAAGCCTGTTGGTGCGCCTGAAACGCCGCACCGGCATCGACACACTCAGCCCCATCCACCGCATCGACCGCGAAACCGCGGGACTTGTGCTGTTCAGTGTGCGCCCGCAAGACCGCAACGCCTACCAGGCCCTGTTTCGCGACCGCGCGGTGCACAAGACCTACGAAGCCATCGCCCCCCACCGCCCCGCGCTCAGTTCCCCGCTCAGGCGGCGCAGCCGGATCGAGGAAGACAGCACACGCTTCTTTCGCATGGTCGAGACCGACGGCGAGCCCAACAGCGAAACGCTGGTCGAACGCACCGAGGTGCACGGTGACTGGGCGCGCTACACGCTCTCACCGGTCACGGGCAAGCGGCACCAGCTGCGCGTGCACATGAACGCGCTGGGCGCGCCCATCGCGGGTGATCAGTTCTACCCGAAGGTGCTGCGGGGGCCGGACGACGACGAAGACTTTGCCGAACCGCTGCGGCTGCTGGCGCGCGGCATCTGTTTCAACGACCCGGTGACGGGCTTGGAGCGGCGCTTCAACAGCGGGCAGACCATGGCGTGGCCGGACACCGGGTTCCGGGCGTGATGCGCAGCGATCGTCCCGACGCGGTCGGCCCGCGTGGCCGTCAGGCGCGTGTGTCCAGCAGCGAGCCCAGGACGGCATCCTGCGTCTGCACCGTGCGCAAATTGGCGGCGAAGCTGTAGAGGCTCATGCGCTGGTCGACCAGGTCTTCGGCCAGGCGATCGAAGCCGTCCGCACCCTGTGCCTGTGTGGCCGGCTCCCGGACGACCAGTGCGTTCACGCCACCCGAGCCGGGCTGGGCGGTCTGCGCCACCTGCTGACGCCTGAAACCGGGCGTCTGCAGGTTCGCCAGGTTGTGCGCGCTGGTGTCCAGCCGCCATTGGGCCGCACGCATGCCGCTGAGGCCGGTGAATGCTGCAGAGGTGCTGGAAGAAACGGCAAGTGACATATCGAAGTGTGGGACGGACACACGGAATTCCGTCTGTCTCCCCTTGGGCTATCGGCATGCCAACACGCCTCTGAAGCCCGCCGGCGTCCCGCCCGACGAGCGGTGCGTCAGGTGCGTCACATTCAAGCGGGGAGCAGATCCGCCAGCAAGCGGCTCACGTGCACGGCCTCGCGTTGCGCGCCATCGGCGATCTGGTGGCGGCAGCTGGTGCCGTCGGCCACCACGATGGCGTTGGGCACGGCACGCACCGCCGGCAGCAAGCTGAGTTCGGCCATCTGCATCGACACCTCGAAGTGCGAGGCCTCGTAACCGAAACTGCCGGCCATGCCACAGCAACTGCTTTCGATCAACTGCGGCTGGGCGCCGGGAATCCAGCGCAGCACCTCCAGGATGGGTGAGACCGCGTCGAACGCTTTCTGATGGCAGTGCCCGTGGAGCAGCACCGGCTGGTCCACCGCCTTGAGCTGTGCTTTCAAACGCTCCAGCCGACCCGCCTTGGCTTCGCGCGCCAGAAACTCTTCAAACAACCAGGCGTGCTCGGCAATCTGCTGCGGCGCGGATCCCAGGCCCATCACCAGCAGCTCGTCGCGCAGCGTGAGCAGGCACGAAGGTTCCAGCCCGACAATGGCGATGCCCTTGTGCGCAAACGGCAGCAGGCTTTGAACCACCTCGCGCGCTTTCTCCTTGGCCTGCTCCACCATGCCACTGGCCAGATACGTGCGGCCGCAGCACAGGTGTTTGCCGTCGTCCTGCGCCTTGGTCGCCACGTGCACGGTGTAGCCCGCCGCTTGCAACACCTTCACCGCCGCGTGCGCGTTCCCCGATTCGAAGTAGCCGTTGAAGGTGTCGACGAACAGCACCACACCGCGCTCGGCGGCCAGCACCTCGTCGCGGGTGGCCGTCTTCACCGGCGCATTGAAGAAATGCTGCGCGTGCCATTGCGGCAGGCTGCGCTGGGCCGAGAGGCCCAACCACTTTTCAGACAGCGAAGCCAGCAAAGGAATCCGGTTGCGCAGGTTGAGCACCGGCGCGAGGCGTGCGGCCCAGGCGGCGTAGTCGGGCAGTTGCGCGACCAGCCGGTCTTTCAGTGTGTGGCCGTGTTTGGCCTTGTAGTGCTGCAGGAACTCGACCTTCATCTTGGCCATGTCCACGCCGGTGGGGCAGTCGCGCTTGCAGCCCTTGCAGCCCACGCAGAGGTCCATGGCCTCGCGCACCACCTCGCTGGTGAGCGCATCGCTGCCCGCCAGACCCGGGATCTGCCCGCTGAGCGCCAGGCGCAGGGTGTTGGCGCGGCCGCGCGTGAGGTGCTGTTCGTCGCGCGTCACGCGGTAGCTCGGGCACATGGTGCCGGCGTCGAACTTGCGGCAGTGGCCGTTGTTGTTGCACATCTCCACCGCCTTGGCGAGACCCCGCGCCGGGTCTTCGCCGGTGCCCGGTGCGGTGGTCACTTCGGTCACCGGGTCGGCCTTCACGTCCCACGCACTCCAGTCGAGCACGGGCTGGATGGGCACCACCTTGTAGCTGGGCGGAAAGCGCATGAGCCGCGTGTCGTCCATCTTGGGCGGGTTGATGACGCGGTTGGGCGAGAGCAGCCCGGTGGGGTCGAGGTGTTGCTTGATACGCGCAAACGCATCGTTGATGCGGGGGCCGAACTGCCATTCGATCCACTCGCCGCGGCACAGACCGTCACCGTGCTCACCGCTGTAGGCGCCCTTGTACTTGCGCACGAGTTCGCTGGCCTCTTCGGCGATCTGGCGCATCTTGGCGGCACCGCCGCGGCGCATGTCGAGAATGGGCCGCACGTGCAGCGTGCCCACCGAGGCGTGGGCGTACCAGGTGCCCCGGCTGCCGTGTTTGTGGAACACCTCGGTCAGCGCGTCGGTGTACTCGGCCAGGTGCACCAGCGGCACCGCGCAGTCTTCGATGAAGCTCACCGGTTTGCCGTCGCCGCGCAGGCTCATCATGATGTTCAGACCCGCCTTGCGCACCTCCCACAGGTTCTTCTGCGGCGCGTCGTCGATCATCTCGACCACGCTGCCGGGCAGGCCGAGGTCACCCATGAGTTCCACCAGTTCGCGGATCTTGTGCGCGATGTCGGCCTTGCTCGGACCGCTGAACTCCACCAGCAGCACGGCCGCGGGCTTGCCGCCGTTGATGTGCGGCGAGAGCGCGGTGCGGATGGTCGGGGCGAACGCCGGGTTCTGCAGCGACAGCTCGATCATGGTGCGGTCGACCAGCTCCACCGCCGTGAGCTGGCCCACGGCCATGCCCTCGCCGAGCTTGACGATGTGCTGCGCGCTGTCCATCGCCTGGAAGAAGGTGGGGAAGTTCACCACGCCCAGCACCTTGGCGCGCGGCAGTTCGCGCAACTGCAGCTTGAGCGAACGCGTGAGCGCCAGCGTGCCTTCGCTGCCGATCAGCAGGTGCGACAGGTTCACCGAACCGTCGTGGGTGTACGGCTTTTCGTTCTGGTTGCGGAAGATGTCGAGGTTGTAGCCGGCCACGCGGCGCAGCACCTTGGGCCAGCGTGCGTCGATCTCGTCGGCGTGCTCCAGGGCGAGGTCGCGCACGAAGTTGCCGATCGCTCTGGCCTGGGGGCTGGCGCTGGCGTGGTCACCGAAGTCGATGAGGCTGCCGTCGGCCAGCCAGGCCTGGGCCCCAAGCACGTTGTGCACCATGTTGCCGTAGGCCACCGAGCGGCTGCCACACGAGTTGTTGCCGGCCATGCCGCCCAGCGTGGCCTGCGCGCTAGTGGACACGTCCACCGGGTACCACAGGCCGTGGGGCTTGAGTTGCGCGTTGAGGTGGTCCAGCACCAGGCCGGGCTCCACCGTGGCGGTGCGCCCTGACACATCCATGTCGAGCACGCGGCGCATGTGTTTGGTGTGGTCGATCACCAGGCCCGCGCCCACGGTCTGGCCACACTGACTGGTGCCGCCGCCGCGCGGCACGATGGGCACCTTCAGATCGCGGCAGATGTCGAGTGCCAGGCGCACATCGTCCGCGTCTTGCGGCACGAACACGCCCACCGGCATCTGCTGGTAGATGGAGGCGTCGGTGGCGTAGCGCCCGCGATCGGCGGGGCTGAACAGCACCTCGCCCCGGGTTTCCCGGGTGAGTCGGCGGGCCAGCTGCCCGGCCACTTCGTTGCCAATGGCGGCCACGCGCTCGTAAGCCGCATCGGCCGTCTCCAGGGTCACGTTCAGGGGCAGGGGTGCGTTCATTCGGTGGCTCCGGGCTGCTGCATGGTCTGCACTTCCATCGAGCGCAATTGTTCGATGACCACGTCGCGCTTGTTGTTGAGGTGGGTGGTGAGCACATGGGCCAGAGCCGCCGAGTCGCGCGCCTCCAGCGCCTGGATCATGGCCTCGTGCTCCTTCACCGCGCGGCTCCACTTCTCGCCATCCTGGTTGGAGCGAAAGCGCAGCGCCTGCAGGCGCGCATTGACCTGGTTGTAGGTGCTGGTGAGCACCGGGTTGCGCGCCGCGGCGTTGATCGCGCGGTGGATCGCGGCGTTGAGCGGGTAGTAGGCCGAGAGATCGCGCCGGGTGTAGGCGGCCAGCATCTCGTAGTGCAGGGCCTTGATCTCGGCGAGCTCGGCGTCGGTCACGCGCTGCGCCGCCAGTTGGCCCGAGGCCGCTTCCAGCCCGGCCATCACTTCAAAGGTGTTGTGCACGTCGGTCTCGGTAAGCTGCACCGCCACCGCGCCGCGGTTGGGGAGCAGCTCCACCAGGCCTTCAGCGGCCAGGGTCTTGATGGCCTCGCGCAGCGGGGTGCGCGACACCTTGAGCGCCTCGCAGAGTTCGCGCTCGTTGAGCTTGGCACCCGGGGCGATCTGGCCCTCGACCAGCATCTGGCGCAAACGGTGGGTGGCCTGCTCGTGCAAGGCGGCAGGAGGCATGTTGAAAATCTGGGCCGTCATGTTTTGTATTCAAAAATTGGGCTGTTTTTCGCCATTTTAGGGCTGTTCCGATTGACAGATTCAATTTGTATGCAAAAAATGCGGCCATCACACAACCAAAAACCGCCATGCTGACCACCGACTTCCACCCCACCGGCCGCCACTTTTTGCAGATCCCGGGCCCCTCGCCCGTGCCCGACCGGGTGCTTCGCGCCATGAGCCTGCCCACCATCGACCACCGCGGCCCCGAATTCGCCGCGCTGGGCCTGAAGGTGCTGGCCGACATGCAGAAGATCTTCCAGACCCAGCACCCGGTGATGATTTACCCGGCCTCGGGCACCGGCGCCTGGGAGGCGGCGCTGGTCAACACCCTGAGCCCGGGCGACCACGTGCTGATGTACGAGACCGGGCACTTCGCGTTTCTGTGGAACAAGCTCGCCACGCGCCTGGGCTTGAAAGCCGAGGTGCTGGCTTTGCCCGGCACCGACAACGGTGTGCCCGCGAGCTGGCGCCACGGCGTGCAGGCCGACCTGATCGAAGAGCGCCTGAAGGCCGACACCGCGCACAGCATCAAGGCCGTGTGCGTGGTGCACAACGAAACCTCCACCGGCGTGACCAGCAACATCGCGGCCGTGCGCAAGGCCATCGACGCAGCGAAACACCCCGCCCTGCTGCTGGTGGACACCATCTCGGGCCTGGCCAGCGCGGAGTACCGGCACGACGCCTGGGGCGTCGACGTCTCCATCAGCGGTTCGCAAAAAGGCCTGATGCTGCCGCCCGGCATCAGCTTCAACGCGCTCTCGCCCAAGGCCATCGCGGCCAGCAAGACCGCCAAGCTGCCCAAAGCCTTCTGGGCCTGGGACGAGATCATCGAGATGAACAAGACCGGCTACTGGCCGTCGACCCCCAACACCAACCTGCTCTACGCGCTGAGTGAAGCGGCCGACATGATCCTGGGCCAGGGCCTGGACGTGGTGTTCGCGCGCCACCAGCGCTGGGCCGACGGCGTGCGCGCGGCCGTGCAGACCTGGGGCCTGCCGATCCAGTGTGCCGAAAACGGTGTGCACTCGCCCATCCTCACCGGTGTCATGACGCCCGAGGGCGTGGACGCCGATGCGGTACGCAAGATCATCTACGAACGCTTCGACTGCTCGCTGGGCACCGGCCTGGGCAAGATCAAGGGCCACATGTTCCGCATCGGTCACCTGGGCGACACCAACGACCTCACGCTGATCGCGGCCGTGGCCGGCTGCGAGATGGGCCTCAAGCTGGCCGGCGTGAAGCTCGCCGGCTCGGGCGTGCAGACCCTCATGGACTACTACGCCAGCCACCCCGCCGCCGTGCCCCTGCGCAAGGCCGCCTGAGCCGCCCCGCATTCACCGATCCCCCGCGCGTTCCACACCCACACGACAACAGGAGACAACATGCAACGCAGAACCTTCGTCACCGCCACGGCGGCCACCGCAGCCACCCTGGCCGCACCCATGCTGAGAGCCCAGACCTTGCCCAACGGCCCGGTGCGCATCGTCGTGGGATTTGCGCCCGGCGGCGGGACCGACGCGCTGGCGCGCCTGGTCGGCCAGAAGCTGCAAGGCATGTGGAACCTCACGGTGGTGGTGGAAAACCGGGCCGGTGCGTCGGGCGTGATCGCGGCCGACATGGTGTCCAAGGCCGCGCCCGACGGCAACACGCTGCTCATGGCCCACATCAACAGCCACGCGCTGGCCCCGGGTTTGATGCCCAAGCTGGGCTATGTGGTGGACCGCGACTTCACACCGCTCACCCTGGTGGGGGTCACGCCCAACCTGCTGATCTGCAACAACGACCAGCCCGCCAGGACCGTGGCCGACCTCGTGGCCCAGTGCAAGGCCAACCCGGGCAAAGTCACCTTCGGCTCTGCCGGCCAGGGCTCGGCCCAGCACCTCGCGCTGGAGTCGTTCAAACTCGCCGCCGGCGTGTTCGCACTGCACATTCCGTACAAGGGCTCCGGCCCGATGCTGACCGATCTCATGGGCGGGCAGATCGGCTATTCCTTCGACACGATGACCGCGGCCACCCCACACGTCAAAAGCGGCAAGGTGCGTGCCATTGCGCAGACCCGCGCCAAGCGCGCGTCGGGCCACCCGACCGTGCCGACCATGGCCGAGTCCGGCTTCCCCGGCTTCGAGGCCACCACCTGGTACGGGCTGGTGGGCCCGGGCAAGATGCCGCCGGCCATGGCACAGCGCATGAACGAAGACATCAACAAGGTGCTCGCCATGCCCGACGTGAAGGAAAAGCTGGACCTCTACGGCGCCGAAGACGGCGGCGGCTCGGCCCAGCAGTTCGCCGACTTCATCCGCACCGAGCAGGTGAAGTGGTCCAAGGTGATCAAGGACGCCAAGGTCACGATCGACAGCTGAGCGCCGACGCATGACCGACCAAGGCCAGGTGCGCCTGCAGATCGAGGCCGGCGTGGCCTCGGTGCTGTTTGACCGACCCCAGGCGCGCAATGCGATGACCTGGGCCATGTACGAACAGCTCGCGGCCATCAACCGCCAGCTGAGCACCGACCGCAGCGTGCGGGTGGCGGTTTTTCGCGGTGCCGGTGGGCAGGCCTTTGTGGCCGGAACCGACATCGAGCAGTTCGCGGCCTTCCAGACCGGCGAGGACGGCGTGACTTACGAGCGCCAGATCGAGGCCGGCATCGAGTTGATGTGCAACCTGCCCATGCCCACGGTGGCCGTGGTCGAAGGCTGGTGCGTGGGCGGCGGGCTGGCCATTGCCACCGCCTGCGACTTCCGCCTGGCCACGCCCAGCGCGAAATTCGGCGTGCCGATTGCCAAGACGCTGGGCAATTGCCTGGCCATTGCCAACGTGGCGCGGCTGCGCGCGGCCTTCGGGCACCAGCGGGTGAAACGCATGCTGTTGCTGGCCGAGTTCATTGGCGCCGACGAGGCGCTGGCTTGCGGTTTTCTGCAGGCCATCGAGGCACCCGAAGCCATCGAGGCTGCCACCACGACGCTCGTGCAAAGGCTCGCTGTGCTCGCGCCGGTCACGCAACGCGTGAGCAAGGCCACGCTGGAGCGCCTGGCCACACACGACCTGGCCGCGTCTGAAGACCTGATCCGCGCGGCCTATGGCAGCGACGACTTCCATGAAGGCGTGGCCGCCTTCGTGGCCAAACGACCCCCTGTCTGGAGCGGCCAGTGAAACCATCCACCGGCCCGCTCGCGGGCCTGCGCGTGCTCGAAGTCACACAGATCATGTCGGGCCCCACCTGCGGTCTGCTGCTGGCCGACATGGGCGCCGACGTGATCAAGATCGAGAAGATTCCCGGCGGCGACGACGCGCGCGGCTACCGCGATCCGCAAGTGGGCGGTGTGTCGGCGCCGTTCATGATGATGAACCGCAACAAGCGTGGCCTCGCCCTCAACCTCAAGAGCCCCAAGGGCCGCGCGCTGCTGCTGAAGATGGTGAAGAACGCTGACGTGCTGGTGGAGAACTTTCGCGGCGGCACCATGGACAAGCTGGGCCTGGGCTACGAGGCCCTGAAGGCCGAGAACCCGGGCCTCATCTACTGCGCCATCACCGGCTACGGGCGCAGCGGGCCCTATGCCGACAAGGGTGGCTTCGACCTGATCGCACAAGGCTTCGCGGGCCTGATGTCCGTCACCGGCGAAGCAGGCCGCCCACCGGCCAAGAGCGGCAACGCGGTGTCGGACATGAACGCCGGCATCCTGGCGGCGCTCGGCATCCTCGCCGCCTACATCCACAAGCTCAAAACCGGCGAAGGCCAGGTGGTGGACACGTCGCTGAGCGACGCGGCGCTGCAGCAGACCTACTGGCACGCAGCGGTGTGGTTCGCCACCCAACGCTCGCCCGAGCCCACCGGCTCGGCGCACATCCTCACCGCGCCGTATCAGGCGTTTGAAGCCAGCGACGGCTGGATCAACATCGGCGGTGCCAACCAGACCAACTGGGAACGCATCTGCGATGTGCTGGGCCACCCCGAGTGGCGCAGCGACGCACGCTTTGCCACCAACAGCGACCGCATGGCCAACCTCGCCGTGCTCGTGGACCTGATGAACGCGGTGGTGCGCACACGCACGCGCGAGCAGTGGCAGGCGGCGTTCGACGCAGCGGGTGTGCCGGCCGGCCCGGTGCACACCATCGGCGAAGCCTTGAGCCATCCGCAAACCGTGGCGCGCGGCATGGTGGTGGATGTGGAGCATCCGCAAGCCGGTGCCACGCGGGCCATCGGCTGCCCGATCCACTTCTCGGCCTCGCCCGATCGCAGCAGCACACCCGCGCCGCTGCTGGGCCAGCACACGCGCGAGGTGCTGCGCGAATTTGATCTGCCGGAGGCAGAGATCGACGCCCTCGTGGCCGAGGGCGTGATCGCAGAACCCTGACCTCTGAAGGTCAGGCCCGCTCGGCCACCCAGGCCTGCACCGACTTGAGCGCGGCGTCCAGGTTGGAGGCATCGGTGCCGCCGGCCATGGCCATGTCGGCCTTGCCACCGCCCTTGCCACCGACCTGCTGGGCCACGAAGTTCACCAGTTCACCGGCCTTGACCTTGCCCGTGCTGTCGGCGGTGACGCCAGCGGCGATCTGCACCTTGTTGCCGTCCACGGCGGCCAGCACGATGGCGGCGGTCTTGAGCTTGTCCTTGAGCTTGTCCATGGTCTCGCGCAGGCCCTTGGCGTCGGCGCCGGTCAGCACCGCCGCCAACACCTTGATGCCCTTGACATCCACCGCCTGGTTCACCAGCTCGTCGCCCTGGGCCGAGGCCAGGCGGCTCTTGAGCGCGTTCATTTCTTTCTCCAGATCGCGCATCTGCTCCAGCAGCGCACCCACGCGCGCAGGCACTTCGCCCGGCGTGACCTTGAGCGTGCCGGCCACACCACCGAGTGTTTCTTCCATGCCTTGCACGTAGGCCAGCGCGTTCAGGCCCGTCACGGCTTCCACGCGGCGCACGCCGGCGGCCACGCCACCTTCGGCGGTGATGCTGAAGAAGCCGATGTCGCCCGTGGCCTGAACGTGCGTACCGCCGCAGAGTTCGCGGCTGGTGCCGATGTCCAGCACCCGGACCGACTCGCCGTACTTCTCGCCGAACAGCATCATGGCGCCGGTCTTCTGGGCCGACTCGATGTCCATCACACGCGCCTGGGTGGGCGCGTTGGCCACGATTTCGGCGTTCACCTTTTGCTCGATCGCGCGGATCTGCGCGTCCGTCACCGGCGCGTTGTGCGTGAAGTCGAAGCGCGTCTTGTCGGCGTCGACCAGGCTGCCTTTTTGCTGCACGTGGTCGCCCAGCACCTCGCGCAGGGCCTTGTGCATCAGGTGGGTGACCGAGTGGTTGCGCACGGTGGCGGCTCGCACCGCCGTGTTGACCTGCGCCGCTGCGCTGTCGCCCACGCTGATGGTGCCCTGCACCACGGTGCCGTGGTGACCGAACACGTCGGACTTGATCTTTTGCGTGTCGCCCACGTCGAAGCGCGCCGAGCCGCTGGTGATCACGCCCTCGTCGCCCACCTGGCCGCCGCTCTCGGCATAAAACGGCGTGCTGTCGAGCACCACGACGCCTTGTTGACCGGTCTTGAGCTCGGCCACGGGCGTGCCGTCCAGGTACAGCGCCACGATCTTCGCGGTGGCGTCCAGCTGCTCGTAACCCACGAAGGTGTTGCCCGCGCCGGTGTAGTCGAGCGCCTTGTCCATCTTGAACTTGCCGGCCGCGCGGCCCTTGGCCTTTTGAGCTTCCATGGCGGCGCGGAAACCCGCTTCGTCCACCGTCAGCCCGCGCTCGCGGCACACGTCGGCCGAGAGGTCGAGCGGGAAGCCGTAGGTGTCGTGCAGCTTGAAGGCCACGTCACCGGGCAGCACCTTCGCCCCGTCGGCCAAAGCCGCATCCAGGATTTCCATGCCGTTGGCCAGCGTCTCGTAAAAACGCTCTTCCTCCACCCGCAACACCTCGGTGATGCGTTGCGCCTGGCTCGCCAGGTTGGGGTAGGCCTCGCCCATCATGCGCACCAGGTCGGGCACCATCTTGTGGAAGAACGGCGTCTTCTGGCCGAGCTTGTAGCCGTGGCGGATGGCGCGGCGCACGATGCGGCGCTGCACGTAGCCGCGGCCTTCGTTGCTCGGGATCACGCCGTCGCTGATGAGGAACGAGGTGGCGCGGATGTGGTCGGCGATCACCTTGAGCGACGGGTTGCTCAGGTCGGCCGTGTGGGTCTCGCGGCCGGCGGCCTGGATGAGCGCGTCAAAAATGTCGATCTCGTAGTTGCTGTGCACATGCTGCAGGATGGCGGCCAGGCGCTCCAGGCCCATGCCGGTGTCCACGCAAGGCGCGGGCAGCGGCGTGACCGAGCCGTCCTCGGCCATGTTGAACTGCATGAACACGTTGTTCCAGATCTCGATGAAACGGTCGCCGTCCTCATCGGGGCTGCCCGGGGGGCCGCCGGCGATGTGATCGCCGTGGTCGTAGAAGATCTCGGAGCACGGGCCGCAGGGGCCGGTGTCGGCCATCATCCAGAAGTTGTCGCTCTTGTAACGCCCGCCCTTGTTGTCGCCGATGCGGATCACGCGCTCGGGCGGCAGGCCGATCTCTTTCGTCCAGATGTCGTAGGCCTCGTCGTCCTCTTCGTACACCGTGGCAAGCAGACGCTCTTTCGGCAGCTTATAGACCTCGGTCAGCAGCTCCCAGGCCCACTTCAGGCTCTCGCGCTTGAAGTAGTCGCCGAACGACCAGTTGCCCAGCATCTCGAAGAAGGTGTGGTGGCGCGCGGTGTAGCCCACGTTTTCCAGGTCGTTGTGTTTGCCACCGGCGCGCAGGCAGGCCTGCACCGAGGCCGCGCGCACATAGGGCCGCTTGTCGGTGCCCAGGAACACGTCCTTGAACTGGACCATGCCCGAGTTGGTGAACATGAGCGTGGGGTCGTTGCCCGGGACCAGCGAGCTGGACGCGACCACGGTGTGGCCCTTGGAGGCGAAGAAGTCCAGGAAGCTCTTGCGGATGTCGGCAACGGAAACAACTGCAGTGGCGGGGCGGGTCATGGTGGCCTTGTGGTTTTCGGTCGAGGGATGCGGCTGCCGCGCGGGCGCGCGAAACCCCGTATTTTCCAACATGGCGGACCGGTCGCTCCAAAGCGGGCTTTCACAGCACGTTCGCCGCGGTGGACCGGGGGCCAAGGTCGCCAGCGGTACTGCACGCCGCACCCCAAAAGACTATGCTTTCGAGCTGCCCCGCCACCCTGGCGCGCACCGAACACCGGAGACTGCCCATGGACATGAAGACTTCCCCCCTCGCCCTGCTCAAGGACCCCACCCTGCTCAAGACCGACGGCCTGGTCAACGGCCAGTGGATCGCCGGCAGCAGCCGCTTCGACGTGCTCGACCCGGCCACCGGCCACAAGCTCGCCGACGTGGCCAACCTCGGCCCCAAGGACGCCGAAGCGGCCATTGCCGCGGCCAACGCCGCCTGGCCCGCCTGGAAAGCCAAAACCGCCAAAGAGCGCAGCACCATCTTGCGCAAGTGGTTCGATCTGCTCATGGCCAACCAGGAAGACTTGGGCCGCATCCTCACCGCCGAGCAAGGCAAGCCGTTTGCCGAAGCCAAAGGCGAGATTGCCTACGGCGCGAGCTTCGTGGAGTGGTTCGCCGAAGAAGCCAAGCGCGTCAATGGCGAGACCCTGCCCACTTTCGACAACAACCGCCGCCTGATCGTGCTCAAGCAGCCCATCGGCGTGTGCGCGGCCATCACGCCGTGGAACTTCCCGCTGGCCATGATCACGCGCAAGGTGGCGCCCGCACTGGCCGCCGGCTGCCCGGTGATCATCAAACCCGCCGAGCTCACGCCACTGACGGCACTCGCTGCGGCCGAGTTGGCCATCCGCGCCGGCATTCCGGCCGGTGTGCTCAACATGCTGTGTGCCGACGCCGACAACAGCATCGCCGTGGGCAAGGTGCTGTGCGAGAGCGACGTGGTGCGCCACATCAGCTTCACCGGCTCCACCGAAGTCGGCCGCATCCTCATGGCGCAGTGCGCGCCCACGGTCAAGAAAATGTCGCTCGAACTCGGCGGCAACGCACCCTTCATCGTGTTCGACGACGCCGACATCGACAGCGCGGTGGAAGGCGCCTTCGCCAGCAAGTACCGCAACGCCGGCCAGACCTGCGTGTGCTCCAACCGCATCTACGTGCAGGCCGGTGTGTACGACAGCTTCGTGGAGAAGTTCGCCGCCAAGGTGAAGACCACCAAGGTCGGCAACGGCTTCGAGGACGGCGTGAGCCAGGGCCCGCTGATCGAAGAGGCGGCGCTCGTGAAGGTGCAGCGCCACGTGGACGATGCCGTGGCCAAGGGCGCGCGCGTGATGACCGGTGGCAAGCGCTTGACGAACATCGGCAGCGGCCAGTTTTTCGAACCCACCGTGGTGGCCGATGCCACCGCCGACATGCTCTGCGCCAAGGAAGAAACCTTCGGCCCGTTCGCGCCGGTGTTCAAGTTCCAGACCGAGCAGGAAGCGATCGATGCAGCCAACAACACCGAGTTCGGCCTGGCCAGCTACTTTTACAGCCGCGACGTGGGCCGCATCTTCCGCGTGAGCGAAGCGCTGGAATACGGCATGGTGGGCATCAACGTCGGCATCCTGGCCACCGAACACGTGCCGTTCGGCGGCGTGAAGCAATCGGGCCTGGGCCGGGAGGGCTCGCACCACGGCATGGACGACTATGTGGAGATCAAGTACCTCTGCGTGGGCGACATCCTCAAGTAAACTCTGCCGCTCTGCGGGTGTAGTTCAATGGCAGAACGGCAGCTTCCCAAGCTTCATACGAGGGTTCGATTCCCTTCACCCGCTCCACACATGCAAAAGGCCCCATTCGGGGCCTTTTTGCTTGGTGGTCAGCCGATGAACGACTTGCCGACACCCAGCAGTGTCAGCACGCCCAGCACCGCAAAAATCAGCGCTGCGACGCCGTGCACCAGCTTGATGGGCACGCGCCGGGTGAGCTTGTCGCCAAAGAACACCACCGGCGCGTTGGCCAGCATCATGCCGAAGGTGGTGCCCGCCACCACGGCGATCAGGGGCTCGTACTGTGCGCCCAACGCCACGGTGGCGATCTGGGTCTTGTCGCCCATCTCGGCCAGAAAGAACGCCCAGGTGGTGATGAAGAACACGCCCATGCGACGTTGCGGCACGGCGTCGTCGTCGTCGAGCTTGTCCGGGACCAGCATCCACAAAGCCATCGCAATGAAGGACACGCCGAGCACCCAGCGCATCACGTCGGGCCCTGCAGCGGCCATGATCCATGCGCCCGCGAGTCCCGCCAGCGCGTGGTTGAGCAAGGTGGCGGCGAGGATGCCCCAGACGATGGGCCACGGTCGCTTGAACCGCGCGGCCAGCACGAGGGCCAGCAATTGCGTCTTGTCGCCCATTTCAGCGAGGGCGACGATGCCGGTGGATATGAGGAAAGCTTCCAAGACAGTGCTCCGAGGGCCGGCAGAAACCAAAAGACCACACGGCTTCCCCGGCCCATCCGGAAGCAGTGTGGTCAAAGGTCTTGCCAGGCTGAAGGCTGTCGGCGCCATGGCCTTGAGGGCCAAGTGTGTTGACGCAGACCTCTGCGAGGTGCAGAGCGGCTACTCCCCAATGACGGGTGCGGTAGGGAGTATAGCCCTCAGATCAGCGCGGGCCCGGTCTTGGACTGGATGAACTCGCGCGTGACACCCGGGGCCAGCTCCACCAGCTTCAGGCCCTGCGGCGTCACGTCCATCACGCCGAGGTCCGTGATGATGCGGTTGACCACGCCCACACCGGTGAGTGGCAGCGTGCACTGGTCGAGGATCTTCAGGTCTTCGGTGCCGTCCTTCTTCTTGGCCACGTGCTCCATGAGGATGATCACGCGCTTGACGCCCGCCACCAGGTCCATGGCGCCGCCCATGCCCTTGACCATCTTGCCGGGGATCATCCAGTTGGCCAGATCACCTTGGGCACTCACCTGCATGGCACCGAGGATGCTCAGGTTGATCTTGCCGCCGCGGATCATGGCAAAGCTGTCGTGGCTGCCGAAGATGGACGAGCCCGGGATGGTGGTCACGGTCTGCTTGCCGGCGTTGATGAGGTCGGCGTCGACCTCATCTTCGTTGGGGAATGGGCCGATGCCGAGCATGCCGTTTTCACTTTGCAACCACACCTCTTTGTCGGCGGGCACGAAGTTGGCCACCAGCGTGGGAATGCCGATGCCCAGGTTCACGTAAAAGCCGTCTTCGAGTTCGTGGGCTGCGCGCGCAGCCATCTGGTCTTGGTTCCAGGGCATCTCAGACTCCTTCCTTGGGGGTGATCGTGCGCTTCTCGATGCGCTTCTCGGGCGTGGCGTTGAGCACCAGGCGGTGCACGTAGATGCCGGGCAGGTGGACATCGTCCGGCGCGATGGCGCCCTTCTCCACGATCTCTTCGACCTCGACCACGCAGATCTTGCCGGCCATGGCCACGGCGGGATTGAAGTTGCGCGCGGTGAAGCGGAACTGCAGGTTGCCCGAGGTGTCGGCGCGCCAGGCTTTCACCAGGGAGACGTCGGGCACCAGCGCACGCTCCATCACATAGGTCTCGCCGTCGAACTCGCGCAGTTCCTTGCCCTCGGCGACGATGGTGCCCACGCCGGTCTTGGTGAAGAAGGCGGGAATGCCGGCGCCGCCGGCGCGCAGCTTTTCGGCCAGCGTGCCCTGGGGCGTGAACTCGAGTTGCAGCTCACCGGCCAGGTACTGGCGTTCGAACTCCTTGTTCTCGCCCACGTAGCTCGAAATCATCTTGGTGATCTGGCGCGTCTCCAGCAGCTTGCCCAGGCCGAAACCGTCCACGCCCGCGTTGTTCGAGATCACGGTGAGGTTCTTCTTGCCGCTGTCGCGCAGCGCGTCGATCAGCGCCTCGGGAATGCCGCAGAGGCCGAAGCCGCCCACGGCGAACAACTGGCCATCGGCCACGATGTCTTGGAGCGCGTCGGCCGCGCTCGGGTGGATCTTGTTCACGTTGCTGTCTCCTGGGTTGAAGCAAGGGTGCCGGTACGATACTACGTAACGGCATACGTAGTAACTCGTAAAGCAAAACCCTCACCGCATGGACATCGACTACCGCCTGGCCTTTGACCTCGCCCCCGTGGGCCTGGCGCTGTCGCGTCAGCGCACCATGGTCGATTGCAACCAGGTCCTGTGCGACATGTTCGGCGCCACGCGCGAACAGTTGGTGGGCCAGAGCTTCCAGATCCTGTACCCCAGCGCCGACGAGTACGAGCGCCTGGGCGCGCGCATGGCGCCGCTGCTGGGCAAGGGCGGCACCTACGCGGACGACCGCATCATGAAACGTGTGGGTGGCCGCCTGAAAGACGAGACCTTCTGGTGCCATGTGACCGGTCGCGCCTTGAGCCGCGAAACACCCCACGCCGCCGGCATCTGGAGTTTTGAAGACCTGAGTTCACGCCGCGCCGTGAAAGCCGACCTCACGCCCCGCGAGCGCGAAGTGGCGGCCCACCTCATGAGCGGCCTCACCAGCAAGGAGATCGGCAAGGCCCTGGACATCAGCCACCGCACGGTGGAGATCTACCGGGCAAGGCTCATGCGCAAGTACGGCGCACACAGCACACCGGATCTGGTGCACAGGCTTCTCGCCGGGTAAGTGTCATTGAGGGACAAAGCCGCTGTCCTGAATGATCTTCGCCCACACCTTGCCGTACGCCTGTTCACGCGCACCCAGCTGCTCGCCGGTCATGAAACCCACGCTCAGACCCATGGCGGTGAGTTTCTCGCGCACGTCGGGCTGGGCAATGGCCTTCTGCACCGCTTGCGCCATGCGGTCCAACGTGGCCTTGGGCGTGCCGGCCGGGGCGAACAGGCCGTAGTACGGCACGTCTTCAAATCCCTTGAGGCCCAGCTCGGCAAAGGTGGGGACCTCGGGCATGGCGGCCTGGCGCTGCGTGCCCATCACCGCCACCACCCGCAGCTTGCCCGCCTTGTGGTTTTCAATGAAGTCGGGAATGGAAGCCACGCCGGCCGGGATCTGGTTGCCCAACATGTCGGCCATCATGGGCGCGCTGCCACGGTAGGGCGCGGCCACCAGGTCCAGCCCGTTCTGCTTCGCGATCACCTGCACCAGGAACTGTGGCACCGATGCCGGCGCCGGAATGCCCACCGTGCCCTTGCCGCCGGCGGCCTTCACGCCGTCCACATACGCCTTGAAGCTGGTGGCGGGCGTGCCGCTGCTCACCGCAAACGCGTTCACGAACGTGGCAAAACCGGCCACGGGAACGAAGTCTTTGGCGGGCTCGTAACCCGGCGCCTTCATCACCATGGGCAAGATCGTGATGCTGTGGTCGTGGCTCAGAAACAGGGTGTTGCCGTCGGCCGCGGAAGCCTTCAGGGTCTGCGCGGCGATCTGCCCACCCGCGCCGGGTTTGTTCTCCACGATAACCGGATGACCCAGTTCTTCTTTCAGGCGTTCGCCCAGGATGCGCGCGATCGCGTCGGTGCCGCCACCCGGGGGAAAGCCCACCAGGATGCGGGTGGTGGTCTGCGCCTGGGCCAGGCCGAAACCAACCATCAATGAGGCCGCAACGGCGGCACGGCGGGTGATGGAAAACGACATGGAGACCTCCTGTGAAAAAGTCATGGGGATTCGACGTCAACCACCGACGCGGCGGTGCGAAACGCCTCCACCGCGGTGGGTACCCCGCAGTAGACGGCCACCTGCAGCAGCACCTCTTGCAGCTCGGCCGGCGTGGCCCCGTTGTTGAGCGCGCCCCGCACATGCCCCTTGAGCTCGTTCTGCTTGCCCAGCGCAGCCAGCATGGTCACGGTGATCAGGCTGCGCGTTTTCAAGTCCAGGGTGCCGCGCTGCCACACGTCACCCCAGGCCTTGCGCGTGATGTGTTGCTGGATCGGCTCGGTGAAGGGGGTCATGTTGGCCAAGGCGTTGGCCACGAAGGCCTCGCCCATGACCTGCTTGCGCATGGCCAGGCCGCGTTCGAACTCGGGGTCGTTGTTGTCTTGCATGGTGTGATCCGGGGGTTGGGAAAGGGAGTCGCGACAACGATACCGCAGGGGCGCAGCGGCCGGTACGATGCGTTGCGTCCAACACAACCTGCACCCACCGGAGACCGACATGAACCGCTACCCCGCGCCCGACATCAACGACCTGCCCGAAGACATCAAGGCGAAAGTGCTGGAAGTGCAGGCCAAGGCCGGTTTTGTGCCCAACGTGTTCCTGGCGCTGGCCCGCCGCCCCGCCGAGTGGCGCGCGTTCTTCGCCTACCACGACGCGCTCATGCTCAAGGAAGAAGGATCGCTGACCAAGGGCGACCGCGAAATGATCGTGACCACCACCAGCGCGGCCAACCACTGCCTGTATTGCGTGGTGGCGCACGGCGCCATCCTGCGCATTTACGAGAAGAAGCCGTTGGTGGCCGATCAGGTGGCCGTGAACCACCACAAGGCCGACATCACCCCGCGCCAGAAAGCCATGCTGGACTTCGCGATGAAAGTCTGCCTGGCCTCCCACGAGATCAACGACGACGACTTCGCGCCACTGCACGCCGACGGTTTCTCCGACGAAGACATCTGGGACATCGCAGCCATCACCGCGTTCTTCGGCCTGTCCAACCGCATGGCCAGCTTCAGCAACATGATGCCAAACCCGGAGTTTTATGCGATGGGGCGGGTGCCGAAGGCCAAGCCCGCCTGAAGTCAGTCGTGCAGGTACCCCAGCAGCTTGTCGGGAATCGGTGCCGACTTCTGCTTCGGGAAATCCACCCATACCGTGGTGGCACCACCCGAGGCGTAGATCGTTTGCGGGTCGTCGCTTCGCGTGAGCGTGCACCACGTCTCGAAGCTGCTGCGCCCCACGTCGCTGGCGAACAGGGTGGCGATGACATCACCCGGGTATTCGAGCTGCTTGTGGAAGGTGCAGAAGGCGTTGACGATCACCGGGCCCTCGCCCTGCGGGTCGGGTTGGCAGCCGATGCTGCGCATCCACTCGATGCGGATCGTCTCGAGGTACCGGAAGTAGGTGGTGTTGTTCACATGCCCCATCGCGTCCATGTCGCCCCAGCGGATGGGGATGGTCATGCGAAACACCGCCTTTTTCTTCTCGGGCAGTTCAAATTTCATCGGTGGGCCTTGATGGACGCGAGGATGCCGAGCACGAACAGCGCACACGCGGCCCACTGCAAAGCAGCCGGCCAGGCACCGTCCCAGGCGAAGCTGTAGACCAGCCCGAACACCGTCTCACTGACGATGAGTTGCCCAGCCAAGCTGGCGCTGAGCCGGCGGCTGGCCATGTTCCAGAGCACCGAAGCCACCCAGGCCGCACCGATGCCGGTCACGGCGCACACCAGCACGAAGGTGCCGAAGCCCGGGCGCGCGACCAGCGTGGCCAGGTCGGTGCCTGCCACCGCCCAGATGGCGAGCGCGCCCGCGCCCGCGGCCACGCCCAGCCAGTTGGCCCACAGGGTGGAGTTCACCTCGGGGTGCCTGGCCAGCCAGCGGGCGTTGAGCAATCCAAACGCGGTCCACGACATCATGGCCAGCACGGCATAGAAGATGCCCAGCCACAGGTCCGTGGCCACGCCGTCGTCCTGCCCGTGCGCCGTGGCCTGCATCATCAGCGCCATGCCCGCCACAGTGAGCAGCAAACCCGGTACCAGCGAACGCCAGCGCAGGCCCTTCGGCTTGCCGAGCAACATGATCCACAGCGGGATGGTGCCGATGATCAGCACCGGCAGCGCCGCACCCGCGGCCTGGATGGCCAGCACCAGCAGCAGGTAGTAACCCGTGTAGCCCAGCAGGCTGAGCCAGAGCGCCGCACCCGCCTGGGCCAGCGTGGGGCGTTGCGCCTCACCCCGCAACGCGGACCAGAGCAACAGCACCCCCGACAGCAGGCCGCACGACAGGTAACGCCCCACCGTGAGGTCGATCGAGCTGAAACCGGGTGCGATCAAGGGCGCGATGAAGGTCGTTCCCCAAAAGGCGCCTGCACCCACACCCGCCAGAATGCCGGCGACCATGCCCGGCGGCCAGCCCGGGGGCCGGCCCAGAACCGCAACGCTCATTCAGGCGCCAAAGCCATCGTCCGCCGCAATCACGGCGCCGTTGATGAAATGGCTCTCGTTCGAACACAGCATCACCAGCACCGCGTCCAGATCGGTCGGCACGCCCACGCGTTTGCGCGGCAGCATGCCGATGAGCTTCTGGCCCTGTTCGGTCTGCCAGTGGTGGTGGTTGATCTCGGTGTCGATGTAACCCGGGCAGATGGCGTTCACGTTGATGCCGAACTTGCCCCACTCCACCGCCATGGCCTTGGTCATCTGCACCACGGCGGCCTTGCTCATGCAATACACACCAATCTGCGGCAGCACCTTCAGGCCCGCCATGGACGCGATGTTGACAATGCGCCCACCCACGTAGGTGCCGGGGGCCGCGCCCTTGGCGCGGGCGAGCATGCGCTTGCCCACCTCTTGCGCCACGAAGAACGCACCCTTGGTGTTGGTGTTGAAGATGAAGTCGTAGTCTTCCTCACTCACGTCCTGCAGCCGCTGCGTGGTGCTCACGCCCGAATTGTTGACGAGGATGTCGATCGCGCCCACCTCGGTTTCGGCGTGTGCCACGGCCGCCTTGATGGAGGCCTGATCGGTCACGTCCATGGCCACCACGTGGGCGTCGCCGCCCTCGGCTTCGATGTGCGCGCGCAGGGCCATGAGGCGGTCGGTGCGGCGGCTGGCCAGCACCACGGCGGCGCCCGCCTTGGCCAGGGTTTTGGCAAACTGCTCGCCCAGGCCGCCCGATGCGCCGGTGATCAAGGCCACGCGGCCCGACAAGTCCATGCTGTATGCCACGATGCAAGCCCTCAGTGAAGATTAGTACGACCGTTCGATTTTGTGCGGGTGCCGCATAAAATGCTGTCTGTCGAGTGACACGCAAGGCACACTCTGCGCCTTCTCAAAAATCATTATCTGCGAGACCCCCCGATGACCCACGATGAATTGCTGGCCCAGTTCGGCCCCCGCGAAGCCATGGAATACGACGTGGTCGTGGTCGGCGGCGGACCCGCAGGCCTGTCCACCGCCATCCGCCTGAAACAGCTCGCCACCGAAAAGGGCAGCGAGATCAACGTGTGCGTGCTGGAAAAAGGCTCCGAGCCCGGCGCGCACATCCTGAGCGGCGCGGTGATGGACCCGATCGCCATCACCGAGCTCCTCCCCGACTGGAAAGAGCGCGGCGCCCCGCTGCACCAACCCGTGACCGGCGATGACTTGCTCGTGCTGACCGAGACGGGCTCCACCCGCACGCCCGACTGGCTGATGCCGCGCAACTTCCACAACGACGGCTGCTACGTGATCAGCCTGGGTGCGGTCACCAAGTGGCTGGGCGAGCAGGCCGAAGCCCTGGGCGTGGAGATCTTCCCCGGCTTCACCGCGGCCGAGGTGCTGTACAACGACGACGGCTCGGTCAAAGGCGTGGCCACCGGCCACCTGGGCCTGGGCAAGGACGGTGAGCCCACCGGGCACTTCCAGCTCGGCATGGAACTGCACGCCAAGTACACCGTGTTCGCCGAAGGCGCACGCGGCCACCTGGGCAAACAACTCATCGCCAAATACAAGCTCACCGAAGGCAAGGACGCGCAGACCTTCGCCATCGGCATCAAGGAACTCTGGGAGATCCCGGCCGACAAGGCCAAGCCGGGTCTGGTGGTGCACACCGCCGGCTGGCCCATGGATGCCGACACCTTCGGCGGCGGTTTTCTCTACCACCTTGAAGGCAACAAGGTCACGCTGGGCCTGGTGGTGGGCCTGGACTACCAGAACCCCTGGATGTCACCGTTTGAAGAAATGCAGCGCTGGAAAACGCACCCCAGCATCCAGGCCCACATTGCCGGCGGCAAGCGCCTGGGTTATGGCGCGCGCGCACTCAACAACGGCACGCCACAGGCCCTGCCCAAACTGGTGTTCCCCGGGGGCGCCATGGTGGGTTGCAACGCTGGTTTCCTGAACGCCGCGCGCATCAAGGGCAGCCACGCCGCCATCAAGAGCGGCATGCTCTGCGCCGAAGCCGCGTTTGAAGCGGTCGCCGCCGGCCGCCAGAGTGACGAACTCGCCGGCTTCACCGAGCGCTTCGAGAAAAGCTGGCTGCATGAAGAGCTCTGGACCTACCGCAACTTCAAGAACTGGTTCAAGAAGAGCCCGTTGCTGGGCAAGCTCATGACGGGTGTGGAGCACTGGTTCCTGCCCAAGGTGGGCGTGAAAACGCCGCCCTGGACGCTGCACAACACCACGCCCGACCACCTGAAGCTGCGCCCGGCGGCCGAGATGCCGAAGATCAGCTACCCCAAGCCCGACGGCAAGATCACCTTCGACAAACTCTCCAGCGTGTTCGTGAGCAACACCAACCACGAAGAGAACCAGCCCGCCCACCTCACGCTGCGCAACAACACGGTGCCGGTGCAGATCAACCTGGCCAAGTACGCCGGGCCCGAGAGCCGTTACTGCCCGGCCGGCGTGTACGAATACGTGAAGAACGACGACAACACCGACCGCCTGCAGATCAACGCGCAGAATTGCGTGCACTGCAAAACCTGCGACATCAAGGACCCGACGCAGAACATCGTGTGGGTCACGCCCGAAGGTGGCGGTGGTCCGAACTACGCGGGCATGTGAGCGAAATCACACGCTTCAAACGTTCACGCTGAAGGCCGCCTCCGGGCGGCTTTTTCATGTCTGCGTTTCACCGCGGCGTCACATGGCGTGGCCAGAGTGCGGGCTCGTGCTTCAACCCCCGCCACACCATGCTGAACAAGACCGACAAGGGCCGCGCCGAACTGCAGCCCGGCCAACGCACCCTCGGGCAGCGCGAGCGCGCGGTGCTGCTGGTGGCCGACGGGCGCAAGGCCACGGCCTCGCTCGAGGCGCTCTTTGGCGGCCTGGGCGCCGACATCGTGCGCGGGCTGCTGGCCCAGGGCTACATCGTTGACGAGACACCGCTGGCGCCGCCGGCACCACCACCGACAGAACCCGCAGCGTCCAAAGGCTCGGTCGACGCCTTTTCGGGCCCGCGCTCGCTCGCCAGCGCCCGCATGTTCCTGTTCGACCTGAGCGAGCGCATGTTCGCCCCGCGCGACAAGGCGCTGGCCCTGCATTTCCGCGACGCCCTGCGCGAGGCCCGCGACGCGGGCGCCATGCTGGCGGTAAGCCGCGAGATGCTGGTGGCCATCGAACGCATGGCCGGCGCCGACCGGGCCGACGCCATCAGCGAGCGGCTGGCCAAGCTGCTGCCCGAATCGGCCCTGCAAGACGCCTGAACCACCCCGGGCGAACGCTCTCGGCTACACTCGGCGAGGTCAGGAGAGCGCCACCCCCGAGGTGGCCGCCGAAGGCGCAGGAGGTCACCCATGTGGCCCTGAACGCTCAGGCAAAAGGACTGACAAGCACAGGCCGCAAGGCCGGTGTACCCCCCTGGAGAGAGGTCGCTCACCGAGGCGATCCACCGAAGGAGCAAACGCGGCATCGCCCGCGTGAATCTCTCAGGTAAAGCGGACAGTGGGGCAGCACACGGATGAACCGTGTTCCGCCCCCTTGGGGCCTGCCCCTTTTGCCCGCGAGCCCGCCGTGTCCGACACCGATCTCCTCCAGACCCCGCTGCACGCCTTGCACGCCGAACTCGGCGCCCGCATGGTGCCCTTTGCCGGCTACAGCATGCCGGTGCAGTACCCCGCCGGCCTGATGGCCGAACACCACCACACCCGCGCGGCCGCGGGTCTGTTCGATGTGTCGCACATGGGGCAGCTGCGGCTGGTGGGCGCGGACGCCGCCGCGGCCTTCGAGTCGCTGATGCCGGTGGACGTGATCGATCTGGCCGTGGGCAAACAGCGCTACGGTCTGCTGCTCAACGACGCCGGCGGCATCATCGACGACCTGATGTTCGTCAACCGCGGTGCGGACATTTTTGTGATCGTGAACGGCGCCTGCAAACACGGCGACCTGGCCCACATCGTTGATCGCATCGCCAGCCGCTGCAGCGTGGAGCCCCAGTTCGATCGCGGCCTGCTCGCCCTGCAAGGCCCGCAGGCCGTGACCGCGCTGCAGCGGCTCTTGCCCGGCGTCGAAAAACTCGTTTTCATGACCGGCGGCGCTTTCACGTGGCAAGGCACCGACCTGTTCATCACCCGCAGCGGCTACACCGGCGAAGACGGCTTCGAGATCTCGGTGCCGGCGGATCGCGCCGAAGCCTTCGCACGCGCCCTGCTGGCCGAGCCTGAAGTGAAGCCGGTGGGCTTGGGTGCGCGCAACTCGCTGCGCCTGGAAGCCGGCCTGTGCCTGTATGGCAACGACATCGACACCTCCACCACGCCGGTGGAAGCCGCGCTCAACTGGGCCATGCAGAAGGTGCGCCGCACCGGTGGTGCACGCGCGGGCGGTTTCCCGGGCGCTGACCGGGTGCTCGCGCAGCTGGACGGCACCGAGCCGCTGACGCGCAAGCGCGTGGGCCTGATCGCCCTCGAACGCATTCCCGTGCGCGACCACACCGAACTGCAGACCCCCGCTGGCGAGACCGTCGGCGAAGTCACCAGCGGGCTGCTGGGCCCCAGCGCCGACAAGCCCGTGGCCATGGGCTATGTGAGCCCCGCGCACGCAGCCATCGGCACGCGCATGCACGCGATCGTTCGCGGCAAGCCGGTGCCCATGGAAGTGAGCGCCATGCCTTTTGTGCCCAACCGCTACTTTCGCGGTTGAATACCGGTCCCCTTTCTTTTTTCAGGAGCTTTCACATGACCACCAAGTACACCGAAGACCACGAATGGATCAGCGTTGACGGCGACATCGCCACCGTCGGCATCACCGTGCATGCGCAGGATGCGCTGGGCGACGTGGTCTTCGTCGACCTGCCCGAAGTGGGCAAGACCTTTGCGCAGAAAGACGTGGCCGGCGTGGTCGAGTCCGTGAAGGCCGCGGCCGACGTGTACATGCCGGTGACCGGTGAAGTGACCGAGGTCAACGAAGCCCTGCGCGCCGACCCCTCGCTGGCCAACAGCGACCCGCTCAAGAGCGGGTGGTTCTTCAAGGTCAAGCTGTCCGACCCGGCCCAGGTTGACGCCCTCCTTGACGAAACTGCTTACAACGCCTTCTCAGCCAACGCCTGATCCATTCCGCCGGAGCCCTTCCATGCTGATGCCGTCTGTCAAACCCCTGGATGAACTCGAGAACCCGTCCGAGTTCGTGGCCCGCCACATCGGCATCGGCGAAGCCGACGAAGCGCTGATGTTGTCCGTGATCGGCGAGGCCTCGCGCCGCGCGCTGATCGACGGCATCGTGCCGCGCAGCATCGCGCGCAGCCAGGGCATGCAGTTGCCCCCGGCCATCACCGAAGCCGCGGCGCTGGCCGAGCTCAAGGCGATCGCCGAGCAGAACCAGTTGCTCAAGAGCTTCATCGGACAGGGCTACCACGGCACGCACACGCCGGGGGTGATCCTGCGCAACGTGCTGGAGAACCCGGCCTGGTACACCGCCTACACGCCCTACCAGGCCGAGATCTCGCAGGGCCGCATGGAAGCGCTGATCAACTTCCAGACCATGGTGTGCGACCTCACCGGCATGGCCATTGCCAACGCCTCCATGCTGGACGAGGCCACTGCCGCGGCCGAGGCCATGACGCTGGCCAAGCGCTCGGTCAAGAGCAAGGGCCACACCTTTGTGGTGGCCGGCGACTGCCACCCGCAGACCATCGAGGTGGTGCAGACGCGCGCGAAGCCGCTGGGCCTCACCGTGAAGCTCGCCAACTCGGCCGCCGAATGGGACGCCGCACTGGCCGGCGACGACTACTTCGCTGTGCTCGCGCAGTACCCCAGCACCAGCGGTCGCATCGAAGACCTCGCCGCCGACGTGAAGACCGTGCAGTCCAAAGGCGCGGCCTTCATCGCTGCCGCCGACCTGCTGGCGCTCACGCTCATCACGCCGCCCGGCGAATGGGGCGCCGACATCGTGGTTGGCACCACGCAACGCTTCGGCATGCCCATGGGCGCGGGTGGCCCGCACGCTGCCTTCATGGCCTGCCGCGACGAGTTCAAACGCTCGCTGCCCGGCCGCCTGGTCGGTGTGAGCGTGGACGCGCACGGCAACCCCACCTACCGCCTTGCGCTGCAGACGCGCGAGCAACACATCCGCCGCGAGAAGGCCACCTCCAACATCTGCACAGCGCAGGTGCTGCCGGCGGTGGTGGCGAGCATGTACGCCGTGTACCACGGCCCGGCTGGCCTGAAGCGCATCGCGCAGCGCGTGGCGGCGTACACCGCCGTGCTCGCGCAAGGGCTGGAGCAACTGGGCTGGACGCCCACCAGCGAAAGCGCCTTCGACACGCTGACCTTCAAGGCGGGCGACCGCGCCGCCACGTTGCTGAAGCGCGCGGTGGACGCCGGCATGAACCTGCGCCTGAGCTGGGGCGAGTACGTGGGCATCACGCTGGACGAGACCACGACGCGCGAGGACATCGAGAAACTGTGGGGCGTGTTCGCGCTGCAGGGCCAGAGCCTGCCCGGCTTTGCGACGTTCGAGAAAGGCATCGAGCCGCGCATTCCCACCGAACTGCGCCGCACCAGCACCTACCTCACGCACCCGGTGTTCCACAACCACCACTCCGAGACCGGCATGCTGCGCTACATCCGCGCGTTGTCCGACAAGGACCTGGCGCTGGACCGCAGCATGATCCCGCTGGGCTCGTGCACCATGAAGCTCAACGCCACCAGCGAGATGATCCCCATCACATGGCCGGGCTTTGCCAACGTTCACCCGTTCGCACCCGCGGGCCAGCTGCTCGGCTACAAGAAGCTCGACGAACAGCTGCGCGCCTGGCTGTGCCAGGCCACGGGTTACGCCGGCATCAGCCTGCAACCCAACGCCGGCTCGCAGGGCGAATACGCCGGCCTGCTGGTGATTCAGGCCTACCACGCCTCGCGCGGCGAGAGCCACCGCAACATCTGCCTGATCCCCAGCAGCGCGCACGGCACCAACCCGGCCTCGGCACAGATGGTCGGCATGACGGTGGTGGTGACCAAGTGCGACGAGAACGGCAACGTGGACATGGCCGACCTGCAGGCCAAGTGCGAGCAGCACAGCGCCAACCTGGCCGCGGTGATGATCACCTACCCCAGCACCCACGGCGTGTTCGAGACCACGGTCAAGGAACTCTGCGCGCTGGTGCACCGGCACGGCGGGCGTGTGTATGTGGACGGCGCCAACATGAACGCGCTGGTGGGCGTGGCCGCCCCCGGTGAGTTCGGCGGCGACGTGAGCCACCTCAACCTGCACAAGACCTTCTGCATCCCGCACGGCGGTGGCGGCCCGGGCGTGGGCCCGGTGTGTGTGGTCGAAGACCTGGTGCCGTTCCTGCCCGGGCACGCCACGGGCGGTCTGCCGGTGAACGGCGTGGGCGCGATCTCGGCGGCGCCGCTGGGCAATGCGGCGGTGTTGCCGATCTCGTGGATGTACATCCGCATGATGGGGGCGGACGGCCTGAAGCACGCCACCGAGGCGGCCATCCTCGCGGCCAACTACATCAGCAAACGCCTGGCCCCGCACTACCCCACGCTCTACGCGAGCGCCAACGGACACGTGGCGCACGAGTGCATCCTGGACCTGCGCCACTTCAAGGACACCAGCGGCGTGATGGCCGAGGACGTGGCCAAACGCCTGATGGACTACGGCTTCCACGCGCCCACGCTGTCCTTCCCGGTGGCCAACACGCTGATGGTGGAACCCACCGAGAGCGAGACACTGCAGGAGCTGGACCGTTTCATCGACGCGATGATCGCAATCCGCGAAGAGATCCGCCTGGTGGAAGCCGGCACCTGGCCGCAGGACGACAACCCGCTGAAGAACGCACCGCACACGGCCGCCAGCCTCATGACGGCCGAGTGGTCACACCCCTACGCGCGCGACGTGGGTGCGGCGAGCACCTCAACCCGGGCGCATGCCAAGTACTGGCCGCCAGTTGGGCGGGTGGACAACGTGTACGGGGATCGGAACCTGTTCTGCAGTTGCGTTCCTTTGTCCGACTACTCGGCTTGAGTTCCCGCGTTTCTCGCCTGCTTGGTGGGTGAGGGCGGGTGGTCCGGGCCATTCGGACGCTGGCTGCTCGCGGGTGTCTGTCCGGGCGCGCCTGCGCCGTTTTGTCAACACCGGGCGGGCGCTCGACCTCTGTGGCAACCGCGAATGAGGCCAGCGTCCGCCTGACCCAAACCACCCGCCCCAGTGCGATGGTGGAGTTCAACGATGGGTGCGCCGCCACCGGCCTGACGCGAGGTTGCCGAGCGAAACCTCAAAGCACCAACCCCACAACTCGGAACAACCACCCCAAGCCTCACAATCAAGGGGCCCGAAAAGCGACACCATGACCACCCCAGCCCTGCGCGTGCTCAGCCTCATCCCCCCGATGACGCAGCTCAACACGCCCTACCCCTCCACCGCCTACATCACCGGCTTCCTGCGTTCGCGCGGGGTCGATGCGGTGCAGGCCGACCTGGCGCTGGCGCTGGTGCTCAAGCTGTTTTCGCCCGCCGGGCTGGAGTCCGTGCGCAGCCACGCGCTGGCGCAGGCCGAGGCCGACCGCACGGCCAGCGTGCACGCCTTCCTCGACCAGTTCGCCCGCTACCGCGCCACCATCGGCCTGGTGATCGCCTTTCTGCAAGGCCGCGACTCGACCCTGGCGCACCGCATCGCCGCGCGCGAGCTGCTGCCCGAAGGTCCTCGCTTTGCCGCGCTGGAGGTGTATGTGGACGCGGCACTCAGTGAAGAAGGCGGCGACCCGCTGGCCTGGGCCTTTGGTGCGCTCGGCGTGCAGGACAAGGCGCGTTACATCGCCACGCTCTACCTCAACGACCTGGCCGACGTGTTGCGCGACGCGGTCGACGATCGTTTTGCTTTCGTGCGCTACGCCGAGTCGCTGGCCAGCAGCCAGCCCACCTTCGAGCCCATGGCGGCCGCACTCGCTGCACCCTTCACGCTGGTCGACGAGATCCTGCACACGCTCACGCTGGCCACCCTGTCGCAGCACAAGCCCGACCTGGTGCTGCTCTCGGTGCCCTTCCCCGGCGCGCTCTACGCCGCGCTGCGCATGGCGCAGACCATCAAGGCGCAGAACCCGCACATCACCATTGCGCTGGGCGGCGGCTTTGTGAACACCGAGCTGCGCGAACTCGCCGAGCCGCGCGTGTTCGACTTGGTGGATTTCGTGACGCTCGATTCCGGGGAGCGGCCCTTGCTGGCCCTCATGGAGTACCTGCAGAGAAAGCGCTCGAAACAGCGCCTCGTGCGCACCTTCGTGCGCGAAGAAGCCACCGTGCGCTACATCAACTTCGTCGAGTCGGAGGTGCCGTTCGAAGAGGTGGGCACGCCCACCTGGGACGGGCTGCCGCTGGACCGGTACCTGAGCCTGCTCGACATGCTCAACCCCATGCACCGGCTCTGGAGCGACGGGCGCTGGAACAAGCTCACCGTGGCCCACGGCTGCTACTGGAAGAAATGCAGCTTCTGCGATGTGAGCCTGGACTACATCAGCCGCTACGAGACCGCCTCGGCCGCCACATTGGCCGACCGCATCGAGACCATCGTCAACGAGACCGGTCAGACCGGCTTCCACTTCGTGGACGAAGCCGCTCCCCCCAAGGCCTTGAAGGCATTGGCCGAAGAACTCATCCGACGGCAACTGAACATCTCGTGGTGGGGCAACATCCGGTTTGAAAAAACCTTCACGCCCGAGCTCTGCCAGCTGCTCGCCGACAGCGGCTGCATCGCCATGAGCGGCGGGCTCGAAGTGGCCTCCGACCGCCTGCTCACGCTGATGAAAAAGGGTGTGACGGTGGAGCAGGTGGCGCGCGTGACCAAGGGCTTTTCGGATGCCGGCATCCTCGTGCACGCCTACCTCATGTACGGCTTTCCCACGCAGACGGTGCAGGACACCGTGGACGCGCTGGAGTACGTGCGCCAGCTGTTCGAGAACGGCTGCATCCAGAGCGGCTTCTTCCACCGCTTCTCGTGCACCGTGCACTCACCCGTGGGCCTGGACCCCGCCGCCTACGGCATCGAACTGATTCCCTTGCCGCCCGTCACGTTCGCCAAGAACGACATCGGCTTCATCGACCCCAGTGGCGTGGACCACGAGGCCCTGGGCATCGGCCTGCGCAAGGCCATTTACAACTACATGCACGGCATCGGCCTGGACGAAGACGCGCGCGCTTGGTTCAGCCACTTGCCGGGCAAGGTGCCCAAGCCCACCGTGGGCCGGAACCGCATCGCCAAGGCACTCACGCAGGCCGCGTGACGCTCAGGCCGATTCCGCCGCAATCTGCCGCAGCGCCTGTTCGAACACCGCCGCGGGCTGCCCGCCCGAGATCAGGTGCTGGTCGTTGATGATCACCGCCGGCACCGAATGGATGCCGACGCTGGTGTAGAAACCCTCGCGCTCGCGCACCGCCTGGGCGAATTCATCGCTGACCAGGATGGCCTGCGCACGGACCTCGTCCATACCCACCTCGCGCACACAGGCCAGCAGCACGCCGTGGTCGCCCATGGCTTCCGAACGTGTGTGGCAAGCGGCCAGCAGCGCCTTCTTCAACGCGTGTTGCTGCCCCGGCGCGTCTTCGAGGGACGCCCAGTGCAGCAGGCGGTGTGCGTCAAACGTGTTCCAGATGCGGCCGCGGCCTTCCGGGTTGAAGACAAAACCCACCTCGGCGCCGCGCGCGCGAATGGTTTCGCGGATCTGCACCTGCTGGGCAGCGGTGGAACCGTATTTCTGCGTCAGGTGTTCGCCGATGTCCTGGCCTTCGGCGCCCATCTTCGGGTTGAGCTCGAACGGCTGGAAATGCAGCTCGGCCGACACCTCACCCTGCAGCTTGCCCAACGCTTCTTCGAGCGCGCCCAGCCCGACGGCGCACCAGGGGCACGAGACGTCGGACACAAAATCGATCTTGAGGGATGTGGTCATGGGCGCGATGGTAGGCCGTGGCCCTTGACCGCAAACGCCGCAGGGGCTTGCGCGACAATCGCCGCACCCCCATTGATTGCACGCACATGACCGACCGCTACGCCGTCCTCGGCAACCCCATTGGCCACAGCAAGTCTCCCCTGATCCACGGTCTGTTTGCGCAAGCGACCGGGCAGGACATCGCCTACACCGCCATCGAAGTCCCGCTGGACGCATTCAACGAGACGGTGCTGGCCTTTCGCGCGGGCGGTGGCCGCGGGCTCAACGTCACCTTGCCGTTCAAGCTGCAGGCGTTTGAGATCGCCACCGACCCCAGCGAACGCGCGCGCCTCGCCGGTGCGGCCAACTGCCTCAAATTCGACGGTGAGCGCATCCTGGCCGACAACTTCGACGGCGTGGGTCTGGTCAACGACCTGCGGCGCAACCTGGGCTGCCCGCTGGCCGGCAAACGCGTGCTGCTGCTGGGCGCTGGCGGCGCCACGCGCGGCGCCCTGCTGCCGATCGCAGCCGAAGGCCCTGCCCTCATCGCAGTGGCCAACCGTACGGCCGGCAAGGCGCATGCGCTCCAGCGCGATTTTGCCGCCCATGCCCAACTGCAGTCGGGCGGTTATGACGATCTCGGAGGGCAACGGTTTGACGTGGTCATCAACGCCACGTCGGCCGGCCTCACGCAGGAGACCCTGCCCTTGGAGGCCAGCGTTTTTGCGCCAGGCGCTGTCGCCTACGACATGGTCTACGGCAAGGGCCTCACGCCGTTTCTGCAGCAGGCCCGCGCCGCGGGCGTGAGCCGCGTGGCCGACGGCGTGGGCATGCTGATCGAGCAGGCCGCCGAAGCCTTCGCCTGGTGGCGCGGCGTGCGGCCCGAAACCAGGGCGGTGATTCAGCAGCTCACCGTGCCGCTGGCCTGAACGCCACGGCCGCGACCGCGCTGCACGACCACCAGCGCGAGCAAGGCCAGCATCAGGAGCGCCAGCGTGCCGGGCAATGGCACGCCGTAGATGCCGAGCGCGGCCTGGGCAAACAACCCGTGCACGAGTGCCGAAGGGTGCAGCACGTCGGAGAACAGCGAATTGGCACAGTCGGCTCCCAAACTGAAGAAGAACGAGCCGCACGGCCGGTCGGTGTTGGTCACGCCAAAGTCTTCGGCATTCAGCAGCACATGGTTGGCGATGCCGGCCATGTCGAGCAGCTCGATGTTCAAGCCCGGAAAGAACGCCTCCAAACCAAACAAGTTCGGCACCAGCGAGTTGAAACTGCCAGACGCCGCGGTGGAGGCCGCTTTCAAGCCGAGCAGGGCAGCCTCGGGGGTGTTTCCCAGGTCGGGCAGATTGGCGATCAGCACGTGGCGCGCACCGCTGGCGGCCAGGTACTGGATGGCCTGGGACAAGCCCGCGATCGCGACCGCCGCAGCGGAGTCCCGGCCCAGCGTGTCAGCGGCGGTGTCCCCCTGGAATGCCAGGCGCGCATCGCGCATGTCGTTTCCGCCCCCCACCACGACGTAGAGAGCGTCGGGATCGGCAACGCCCACCGCCGGACCCCAGATGCCGGCCACTTGCGCCAACACCCCCGGTGGGGTGAGGGCTGTACCCGTGCGCGCACCCGCATACGCATAGTTGTTGCCCCCCAGCAGGTATGGGCTGGCTTGGCCTCCCAGTCCCAAGCCCCAGGCCAGGCCCTCCACCCACAGGGCGCCGTCCGAGAAACGGCCGCCGTCATACGGCTGCGTCGGGTTGGGTTGCGGGTTCTGGGTGCCGGCGGTGACCAGGCTCAGGTTGCCCGTGTCGGACAGGCTGTCGCCGAACACATAGATGCCACTGAACGGCCCGGCTTGCACCGATACCGAAGCCGCCACCAACATCGGCAGCAGCAGGGCGCGCAGGGCGGCGCGGATGCACTTCAAAGTCATGGGATGTCTCCTGGTGTTGTTGTGGTGCGCCGCGTGGTCACACACGCAGGACGCAGCCAGAAGCATCCGCGTGTGACCGGACACCCGACACGGGGCAAACCCTCAGGCCGGCGCAACGCAGTCACCCGCACGACAGCACGGGCCCGCGGCCTATACTCCCGTCGCCCGACCCGGGACACAACCACCGCAACGCCATGAAGACCCTGCTCATCCTCAACGGCCCGAACCTCAACCTGCTCGGCACGCGCGAACCCGAGGTCTACGGCGCCACCACCCTGGCCGACGTGGAAGCCGGCTGTGTGGCACACGGCCAGCGCCTGGGCTTTGCGGTCGAGTGTTTCCAGAGCAACCACGAAGGTGCGCTGATCGACAAGGTCCAGGAAGCGGGCCGCCGCTTCAAGGCCGGTGAGCTGGCCGGCGTGGTGTTCAACGCCGGGGCTTTCACCCACACCTCGGTGGCTTTGTTCGACGCCATCAGCGGCGTCAAACCGCTGCCGGTGATCGAGGTGCACATCTCCAACGTGCATGCGCGCGAAGCCTTCCGCCACCACTCCTACCTGTCGCCGGCCGCAGCCGGCATCGTGGTGGGTTTCGGCACCGACGGTTACCGGCTGGCCATCGAAGGCCTGGCGCACAAGGCCCAGGCCGCCTGACCCTGCGGCGAGTCCTGCTCGCGACAGCGGGCACAGCGGTGCGGGCCAGACCGCACCGCACAATCGGTCGGTGAAAACCCGCCACTTCGCCCAGCTCGTGGGCCTGTCCGCGCTCTGGGGCGCGTCCTTTCTGTTCATCCGCATCGCCAGCCCCGTCATCGGGCCGATGGTGCTGGCGGGTTGCCGCGTGGCGCTGGCGGGCCTCACGCTGGCGTTCATCATGCGGGGCCTGAAACAGCGCTGGCCCTGGGAGCACTGGCGCGAACTCTTGCTGCTCGGCGCGCTCTCGGTGGCCGCGCCCTTCCTGCTCTATGCCTGGGCCGCGCTGCGCCTGCCGGCCGGCTACAGCGCCTTGCTCAACACCACAGCGGTGTTGTTCGGCACGCTGGCCTCTGCCTGGTTCAAGGAAGACACGCTCACCGGGCGCAAGCTGTTGGGCTGTTTGAGCGGCTTCATCGGTGTGGGGCTCATCGTGCGGCTCGGACCGGTGCAACCCGACGCAGGCACCATCGCCGCGGCCCTGGCCTGTGTGCTGGCCGCGGCCTGCTACGGCTGCTCCACCCCGCTCATGAAACGCGCCACCACGCGCATGCAGCCGCTGGCCATTGCGGCCGGCATCCACCTCGCGGCCATGGTGCTGGTGTTTCCCGGTGCGCTCTGGGCCTGGCCCGAAGCGCGTTTCACGCCGGCGGCCCTCGGCGCCCTGTTCGTCATGGGTGTGGTCACCTCCGGTCTCGCCTACTGGGCGCACCTGCGCATCATTCGCCATGTGACGCCCGTGGCGGCCATGAGCCCGGCCTTTCTCATTCCGGTGTTCGGCGTGACCTGGGGGCATCTGTTCCTGGGCGAGGCCTTGTCGCCCGGCATCTTTGCCGGCGGCGCGCTGGTGCTGCTGGCCACCGCGCTGGTGACCGGCTTCAACCCCCTCCGGCGCTGGTTCTCTGCAACGCCCACGCCCTGACGGCACACACGCAGGCCACCGCCGCGCAGGCCGATGAGAGCCAGAACACGCTGGCCAGCCCGAAGGCCGAGCTGAGGAACCCCCCGGCCACACCACCCACCACGCCCGGCAGGCCGTAACCCACCACGGTGTAAAGCGCCTGGCCGCGGCCGCGCAGGCGCCCCGGGAAGTGGTGCGACAGCATCGCGATGCACACCGTGTGGTGCGCGGCGAAGGTGATCGCGTGCAGGGCCTGCGCCAGCAGCAGCACCGGCCACACCAGCGGGAAACCGGCGGTCAGGCCCATGCGCAAGGCCATGAGCGCCGCGGCCAGCACCAGCCAGGCCGAGAGCGACAGGCGCGGCAGCCAGCGGCCCTGGGTGAAAAACCAGCCGATCTCGATCACCACCGACAGCGCCCAGAGCAGGCCGATCACCGTCTTGCTGTAGCCCAGCGAGTCCAGGTAGAGCGACAAGAAGACGTAGATGAAGATGTGCGCGAGTACGTGGAAGAACACGGCCGCAAAAAACCAGCGCACCGGCGGCTGGCGCAACACCGGCCACACGCTGGGCTGCACTTCGTCGGCGTGCGCGGGTTCGCGGAAGTCGGGCAGCAGCCACACGCTGAGCGTCACCGCCGCCAGCGTGGCCAGGGTCCACGCGGGAAAGTGCAAAAGGCCGAAGCGCTCGAACCAGAAGCCCGCGGCCACCACCGTCACGAGAAAACCCAGCGAACCCCAGAGGCGGATGCGGCCATAGCGCTTCGCATCGAAAGCGCCGCCATGGCTCACCAGATGGGCCAGCGCGGCTTCGCTCATGGGCATCATGCCGCTGGTGTGGGCGAACATGAGCAACAACACCACAAAGAGCCCCACACCGCCGAGCTCGAACCACAGGCCCAGCGACAGCAGCAGCGCCGCCGTGGCGCCATAGCGCAGCAGGCGCACGCGCTCGCCGGTGCGGTCGCTCAACGATCCCCAGAGGTACGGCGCAAACAGGCGCGAGGCCGACTGCACCGAGGTCAGCACGCTGATGGCCAGCAGGCTGAAGCCAAGCTCCTTGAGCCAGAGCGGGAGGTAGGGGTTGAAAAAGCCGATGTGCGCGAAGTAGCTCGCGCTGAGCATGGCAAACGGAAACAGTTTCTTTTTCTGGCTCACAGGAATCTCCGTTCGCCCCGAGCTTGTCGAAGGGCCGTCTCGGTCCGAACGGGTTGTGGGTCAGCCGCGCGCTTTGGCCGCGATGTCGGGTGTGGGCAAATGCACGTCGCCGCACTGCGCGCGGTGGCGCAGCGCGTGGTCCATCACCACCAGCGCCAGCAGTGCTTCGGCAATCGGCGTGGCGCGGATGCCCACGCAGGGGTCGTGGCGGCCTTTGGTGATGATCTCGGTGCTCTCACCGGCCACGTCGATGGTCTCGCGCGGAATCAGGATGGAGCTGGTCGGCTTGATGGCGATCGACACCTCCAGGTCTTGCCCGGTGCTGATGCCGCCCAGCACACCGCCGGCCTTGTTGGCGGCGAAACCTTCGGGCGTGAGGCTGTCGCCGTGCGTGCTGCCCTTGTCGGCCACGCTGGCAAACCCGGCGCCGATCTCCACACCCTTGACGGCGTTGAGGCCGAGCATGGCGTAGGCGATGTCGGCATCGAGCCGGTCGTACAACGGCTGGCCCAGGCCCACCGGCATGCCTTGCGCGGTCACGCGGATGCGCGCGCCGCAGGAGTCGCCGCTCTTGCGCAACGCGTTCATGTAGTCCTCGATCGCGGACACATCGGCCACGGGCGCGAAGAACGGGTTGTGGGGCACGTGGTCCCAGCTCTCGAACGGAATGACCACGTCGCCCACCTGCGTCATGCAACCCATGAAGGTGGTGCCGAATTTCTCTTTGAGCCATTTGCGCGCCACGGCGCCGGCGGCCACGGTGGGCGCGGTCAGGCGGGCCGAGCTGCGGCCACCACCGCGCGGGTCGCGGATGCCGTATTTCTGCCAGTAGGTGTAGTCGGCGTGGCCGGGGCGGAAGGTCTGGGCGATGTTGCCGTAGTCCTTGCTGCGCTGATCGGTGTTGCGGATCAGCAGGGCGATGGGGGTGCCGGTGGTCTTGCCTTCGTACACGCCGCTCAGGATCTCCACCGCATCGGGTTCGTTGCGCTGGGTGACGAACTTGCTGGTTCCGGGGCGACGTCGGTCCAGCTCGATCTGGATGTCGGCCTCGCTGAGTTCCATGCCCGGCGGACAGCCGTCGATCACGCAGCCAATGGCTGGGCCGTGGGACTCACCGAAGTTGGTGACGCAAAACAGGGTGCCGAAGGTGTTGCCGCTCATGCGCTGGATTATCCCTGAGGCCCGCTGGTGCACCGGTGGGCCAGTCTGGTGCGTGCCTTGCGCTGAAAAATGGGTCGCAAGGGCCAGCGTTGGACGGGAACATTTTGTGCTTTGCGCTGCAGTGCAGCAAATCGTTGCTGTGCAGCCCCAGAAAGGAGCACACCATGCTCGATCGCACCAGCACCCTGTTCTCGCACGTCAAAGGCACCGACAACCCCTGGGCCTCCGGTGGTCTGCGGGACTTTTTCCTCTACCGCGACCTCGGCATCGCCGCCGCCACACACGGCAAGGTGATTGCGCACCTGGTCAAGGCCAATCTGCCGCCCGAGGAAGGCACGGGCTGGCACCGGCACGAGGCGGACTTCCAGATCGTGATCATGATCCAGGGCTGGGCCAAGTTCATGTACGAGGACCAGGTGACGCTGGTGGAGGCCGGGGACTGTGTGCACCAGCGGCCGGGGATTCGCCACTACCTGTTCGACTATTCGCCGGACATGGAGTACCTGGAAATTGTTTCTCCGGCGGATTTCAAGACCATCGATGTTGAGCCGGTTTGTGAGATTCCCAAGCCTGGGGCTTGGGTTTAGGTTCGGGGTCGGGGACTTCTGGCCATGTGGGTTTGTGGGCCCCGGAGGATGGGTGCGCGGCTCCGCGAATGTCCTCCGGGGCCTTTCGCCCCTCCCCCTTGATTTCGCTGCGCCGCGCACCCATCCTCCCGGGCCTCGCCACCGTGCAGGCACTCCAACGCTGGAACACCAACCCGCTGTTGGAACGGGCGCCAGGGCGCTCTGCGCAGCGAAATCAAGGGGGAGGGGCCGCAGGCCCCGGGGGACATTCGCGGAGCAGAGCGCCCAGGTGCCCGATCCCGCGAGGTACAGCCGAGAGACGCAACGAAAGACAAAACCTCAGAACTCCGCATCCAGTTCATCGATGTCATCCGGCTCAGCCTCCGCAGCGGCCACCCACTCCTTCATCGCCGGCAGCGCCATGATGGTGTCGCAGTACGCCACACACACCTCGTCGATCGCCACCCCGTAGGTGATGAAACGTGTCACCACCGGCGCAAACATCGCGTCCGCCATGCAGGGCCTCGCGCCGAACAGGTACGGCCCGCCGTAGGTTTCCAGACACTCCGTCCAGATCGCCTCGATGCGGTCGATGTCGGTGCGCGCTCGCGACCAGAGTTTGAAGTTCGGAAAGTGCGCCTTGATGTTCATCGGCAGCGACGAACGCATGGCGCTGAAGCCCGAGTGCATCTCGCCGCAGATCGCGCGGCAATGCGCACGCGCTGCGCGATCGGCCGGCAGCAAACCCGCCTTGGGCTTGATTTCGTTGAGGTATTCGCCGATCGCCAGCGTGTCCCACACATGGATGCCCTCATGCTCCAGCGCCGGCACCCGCATCGAGGCCGAGAGCAGCAGCATTTCGGCTCTCATGGCCGGATCGTCGGGGGAGATGATCTTTTCGGTGAACTCCAGCCTGGCCAGGCGCGCCATGAGCCAGCCGCGCAGGGCCCAGGCACCGTAGTTCTTGCTGCTGATCGTGAGTACCGTTGTGGCCATGCCTGCTCCTCGTAGACCCTGCGTCGTGGACCCTCCTCTCAGCAAGGGCTGTGCCACAACAGCGTCACCGTGCGCACCGGGGCGGTGCAGCACTGGCTGGCGCGTTCCTTGCCTGCAACGCGACACGTTGTTTCAGGATGCCAACATGCTGTATCAGGCCTACCAGACCCAGTCCGACCTGCTCTCGCCGTTGCGACTCATGGCCCAGCACCTCAGTGCCTCGCTGTGGCTCCAGGACACCGAACGCAGCGTGGTGCGCAAGGTGGCCGCCGCCTGCGACGTGATCGCCCGCCTGCGCCTCACCCACTCGCGCCCGCCCTACAACATCGGCGAGGTGATGGTGGGCGACCAGGCCGTGCCCGTGACGGAAGAAGCCGTACTCACCCTTCCCTTCGGCACCCTGCTGCACTTTCGCAAGGAAGGCGTGGAGCCGCAGCCGCCGGTGCTGCTGGTGGCGCCGCTCTCGGGCCACTTCGCCACCCTGCTGCGCGAGACCGCGCGCACCCTGCTGCAGGACCACGACGTGTACATCACCGACTGGCACAACGCCCGCGACGTTTCGCTGCGGCACGGTGGTTTTTCGCTCGACGACTACATCACCTACCTGGTGCAGTTCACCGAGGCCGTGGGCCCGGGATGCCACATGGTGGCGGTGTGCCAGCCCTGCGTGGCGGCACTCGCGGCCACGGCGGTGATGGCCGAAGACGACCACCCGGCGCAACCCCGCAGCCTCACGCTCATGGCCGGCCCGGTGGACTGCCGCGTGAACCCGACCGAAGTGAACCGGCTCGCCACCAGCCAACCCATCGAATGGTTCGAGAAAAACCTGATCAACCACGTGCCGCTGCCGCATGCCGGCTTCATGCGCCGCGTGTACCCCGGCTTCATCCAGCTCTCGGCCTTCATGGCCATGAACCCCGAACGCCACAAGCAGTCGTTCCGCAACATCTACGACCACCTGGAACACGGCCGCACCGAAGAGGCGCAGGTGATCCAGGACTTTTACGAGGAGTACCTCGCGGTGAACGACCTGCCGGCCGAGTTTTACCTGGAGACGGTGGCCAAGGTGTTCCAGACCTACGACCTGCCGCGCGGTGAGCTCACCTGGAACGGCCGCAAGGTCAACCCGGCCGCCATCCGCCGCACCGCGCTCATGACGGTGGAAGGCGAGCGGGACGACATCTGCGCCGTGGGCCAGACCGTGGCGGCGCAAGACCTGTGCAGCAGCGTGCGCCCCTACCTCAAGACGCACCACGTGCAGACCGGTGTGGGCCACTACGGCGTGTTCAGCGGACGGCGCTGGAACCAGCAGATCTACCCTCGGGTGCGCGACATGATTTCCAGCACGATGGGATGAGTCTGCAGCGGCCCCCATGAAAAACGCCCCGGCTTGCGGGGCGTTTTTCATGGGGGCTGTTCAGCTCAGCGGGCCGGGGCGGCGGGCTGCGCCTCGTCTTCGGCCGGCCAGTCGCGGATGTAGGCCTTGAGCATCTGGTTCTCGAAGTTCTGGCTGTCCACCACGGCCTTGGCCACGTCGTAGAAGCTGATCACGCCCATCAGCATCTTGTTGTCCATCACCGGCATGTAGCGGGTGTGCCGCTCCAGCATCATGGGGCGCACCTGCTCCAGCTCGGTCTCGGGCGTGCAGCTCATGGGGTGGTCGTCCATCACGGTGCGCACGGTCTTCTCGCCCAAGGCGCCGCCGTTGCGCGCCAGGGTGTGGATGATCTCGCGGAAGGTCAGCATGCCGACCAGCTCGCCGTGGTCCATCACCGCCAGCGAACCGATGTCGAACTGCGACATGGTCTCCACCGCGCGCTGCAGGGTTTCCATGGGGTGGGTGGTGTAGAGCGTGCCGCCCTTGACGCGAAGGATGTCGCTGACTTTCATGGCTGGTCTCCTGTTGTGGTGGTGTCTCCAGCAGGGCTGGCATGCCCGCAATATACCCCCACAATAACGCTCAAAACCAGTGCGCGTCAGCCCCGTGCCGCGACACCGGCACACCCAGGAGACTTCCCCATGTCCGGTTATTCAGACCCAGGCTTCGACACGCTCGCGCTGCACGCGGGCGCCGCGCCCGACCCCGCCACCGGCGCGCGCGCCGTGCCGATCCACCTCACCACCTCCTTCGTCTTCGAATCCAGCGACCACGCCGCTGCGCTCTTCAACCTGGAGCGCGCAGGCCATGTTTACAGCCGCATCAGCAACCCGACCAACGCGGTGTTCGAGCAGCGCATGGCCGCGCTGGAAGGTGGCATTGGCGCCATCGCCACCGCCAGCGGCCAGGCCGCGCTGCACCTGAGCGTGGCCACGCTCATGGGCGCGGGTTCGCACATCGTCGCCAGCACCGCGCTCTACGGCGGCAGCCAGAACCTGCTGCACTACACCATGCGCCGCTTCGGCATCGAGACCACCTTTGTGAAGCCGGGCGACATCGACGGCTGGCGAGCTGCGGTGCGACCCAACACGAAACTCTTTTTTGGCGAAACCGTGGGCAACCCGGGGCTGGACGTGCTGGACATCCCCACCGTCTCGCAGATCGCGCACGAAGCCGGTGTGCCGCTGCTGGTGGACTCGACCCTGACCACGCCCTACCTCATCAAACCCTTCGAGCTGGGTGCCGATCTGGTCTACCACTCGGCCACCAAGTTTCTCAGCGGCCACGGCACCGTCATCGGTGGCGTGGTGGTGGACGCAGGCAGCTTCGACTGGGAGAAGTCGGGTCGCTTCCCCGAGCTCACCGAGGCCTACGCGGGCTTCCACAACATGGTCTTCAGCGAAGAAAGCACGGTGGGCGCCTTTCTGCTGCGCGCGCGGCGCGAGGGCCTGCGCGATTTCGGCGCCTGCCTCTCACCGCACAGCGCCTGGCTGATCCTGCAGGGCATCGAGACGCTCTCGCTGCGCATGGACCGCCACATGGGCAACACCGAAAAGGTGGTGCAGTTCCTGGCCAGCCACCCGCTGGTCAGCCGCGTGGGCCACCCGCTGCTGGAGAGCCACCCCAGCCATGCGCTGGCGGGCAAGCTGCTGCGCTTTGGCGCCAAGGGCGCGGGCTCGGTGTTCAGCTTCGACATCAAAGGCAGCCGCGAGCAGGGCAAGGCCTTCATCGAAGCGCTCAAGATCTTCAGCCACCTGGCCAACGTGGGCGACTGCCGCTCGCTGGTGATCCACCCGGCGAGCACCACCCACTTCCGCATGAGCGACGAAGCGCTGGCGGCTGGCGGCATCGGGCCGGGCACGATCCGGCTGTCCATCGGTCTGGAAGATGCCGACGATCTGATCGACGACTTGAAGCGCGCCTTGAAGGCCGCAGAAAAGGCAGGTGCGTGATGATCATCAACGTCAACGGTGCCCCCACCTACTGCTACACCGGAGGCAAGCCCTTCGATGCCGCCAAGCCCACCGTGGTGTTCATCCACGGCGTGCTCAACGACCACAGCGTCTGGATCCTGCAGAGCCGCTATCTCGCCCACCACGGCTGGAACGTGCTCGCGGTGGACCTGCCGGGCCATTGCAAGAGCGAGGGCGAGGCGCCTGCGTCGGTGGAAGCAGCGGCCGACTTCGTGGCCGCGTTGCTCGACGCGGCGGGCGTGCAGAAAGCCGCGCTGGTCGGCCACAGCTGGGGTTCCCTCATTGCGCTGGAAGCGGCCGCGCGCCTGAAAGACCGAGTGAGCCACCTCGTGCTGGTGGGCGTGGCCTACCCCATGAAGGTGTCGCCCGCACTGATCGAAGCCTCGCTCAACGAGCCGGAGAAGGCGCTCAAGATGGTCAACGTGTTTTCACGCAGCACCCTGGCCGCGCCCCCCTCCGCGCTCGGCCCGGGCACCTGGGTCTATGGCGCGAGCATGGCACTGGGTCGGCGTGTGTTGCGCAGCAATTCGGCGGTCAACGTGTTTTACCGCGGCTTCGTGGCTTGCGACACCTACACCGGTGGCGAGGCGGCCATGGCGCAGGTGACCTGCCCGGTGCTCTTCCTGCTGGGTGGGCAGGACCAGATGACGCAGCCCAAGGCGGCGCAGGGCTTGATCTCCGCCGCCAGGGCGAAGGGCTTGCGCGTGCTGGTCACGAGTGTGCCGGTGGGTCACCACCAGATGACCGAAGCACCCGAAGAAACCCTGGTGGCGATGCGCAGCTTCCTCGCCACCTGAAACGGCAGCAGGCTACTTCACACACTGCAACTGGCTGGTGTCCTTGCTGGAAGCGGGTGGCACGGTGATCACGCAGGACATGGCGCCGCACATGCAGTGCACCACGCTCGCCCCACCCGTGACCACCAGCGTGGGGGCAGAGCACTGGCAAGCGGGCGCCGACATGACGCTCTGGGCCAGGGCCGGCGCGGTCTGGAGCGAGAGCACCAGCGCCCCAATGGAAAGTCGAGACATGCAGGAAGCCATGAAGTTCTCCTTGGTTCAACAACGCCACCATCAGCGCAGCCGTTCATGCTACGCCGCTGCCACCCCATCTCGACCATGACCTTCGACATCACACCGGCCATGACGCCGGCCCAAGCCCGCGAGATGGCTGCGACGTTCGACCTCCGTGCGCTGCAGCCCGCGTTCCTGGCCAACCCCTACCCGGTCTATGCCGCCCTGCGCGAACGCGAACCGGTGCGCCGCATGCCCGACGGATCGGTGTTCCTCACGCGATGTGCCGACCTGATGGCGGTGTACCGCGATGCGCAGACCTTCAACTCCGACAAGCAGGTCGAGTTCGCGCCCAAATACGGCGTGGACTCGGCGCTGTTCGAGCACCACACCACCAGCCTGGTGTTCAACGACCCGCCGCTGCACACCCGCGTGCGCCGGCTGATCATGGGCGCGCTCACGCGCCGGGCCATTGCCGACATGGAGCCGGGCCTCATCGCCCTGGTCGACAGCCTGCTGGACTCGCTGGCCGAGCGCGGCGGTGGTGACCTGATCGAAGACTTCGCTTCGGCCATACCGGTGGAGATCATCGGCAACCTGCTGGATGTGCCGCATGCAGACCGCGGTCCGCTGCGCGACTGGTCGCTCGCGATCCTGGGCGCGCTGGAGCCCACCATCACGCCGGTGCAGCAAGCCCTGGGCAACCAGGCCGTGACCGACATGCTGGGCTACCTGCGAACGCTGGTGCTGCAGCGCAGGCAGCGCCCCGGCGACCCGGAACGCGACGTGCTCACGCGGCTGATCCAGGGCGAAGCTGGCGGTGAGCAGTTGAGCGAGGTGGAGCTCCTGCAGAACTGCATCTTCCTGCTGAACGCCGGCCACGAGACCACCACCAACCTGATCGGCAACGGCCTCATCGCGCTGCAGGAGCACCCGCAGGCCCGCCAGTTTCTGCACACAGCGTTGAAGCAAACCGAGGGCGATGCGGCGGCGCGGGAGGTGGTGCTCAGCCGCGCGGTCGACGAGTTCCTGCGCTTCGAATCGTCCAACCAGCTGGGCAACCGGCGCGCCGTCAAAGACACGCAGGTGGGCGGTGTGGACCTGCCCGCCGGCACGCTGGTGACCCTGTGCATCGGCGCGGCCAACCGGGACCCGGCGCAGTTCACCGACCCCGAAGTGATGGACCTCGCGCGCGAGAACAACAAACACCTGGCCTTCGGCTTCGGGATCCACCAGTGCGCGGGCCTGAGCCTGGCGCGGCTGGAGGGGCGCGTCGCCATCGGGCGCTTTCTGCAGCGCTTTCCCGATTTCAAGCTGACCGAAGCGCCGGTGCGCGGTGGCCGGGCCCGATTTCGCGGCTTCCTCCGCGCGCCCTTCGCGGTGCGCTGAGCGGCGCGTCAGCCGGACGCGACCGAAGGCCCTTCGAGCATTTCCTGCGCCATCGACGGCACGGGCGTGGACGCCAGCGCCTGCGCCAGCGTGAGCCTGGCCCAGTGGCTTTCCGACCAGAAGCGCGTGGTGTTGGGTTGACGCGCCAGCAGCAGGCGTTCCACCAGTGGCGCCATCAGCGTGTCGCCCGGCGCCACCAGCAAAACGTAGCGCTCACCGTCTTCGTCCAGCCGGCCCAGCCAGTCCAGCGCGACCAGCGCGGCCACAGGCTCTTCCAGCTGCAAGGCATCGACGCGCAGCACCTGGGCCAGAGCCTCCAGGCTCAGGCCCTTGGGTGCGGTGTCGCGCGCGGTGTCCAGCTGCTCCAGCACCTCCAGCGCCAACTGAAAACTCCACCCCGGCGTGTCGCCGCGCCGGGCAATGCCCGACAGCAGGCTGGGCAGGTAGGCCGAAACCACCGCACCCAGCAGCACGATCACCCAGGCCACGTAAAACCACACCAGCAAAATCGGCACGGTGGCAAAGGTGCCGTACACCACCGAATACGTGGGCACCTGCGCGAGGTACCAGGCCAGCAGCTTCTTGGCCAGCTCCAGCCCGGTGGCCACAAAGATGCCGCCGATGAGCGCGTGGCTCCAGCGCACCCGCGTGTTGGGCACGTAGCGGTAGAGCGCGGCAATGCCGCCGGTGAGCAAGGCAAACTGCACGGTGTCCAGCAGAAAACGCACACCACCGGGCAGGCCAGAGACCACGCCGCGCGACGCGGTGACGGCGTAGGTGGTCACCGTCAGGCTGCCAGCCAGCAGCAGCGGCCCCAGCGTGAGCACCGCCCAGTACACCAGCACCCGCTGCGTGAACGAACGGGGCTGGCGCACGCGCCAGATGTCGTTGAGCTTGCGGTCGATGGTGAGGATCAGGGCGAGCGCCGTGACCAGCAGCACCAATGCGCCAGCCCAGCCGATCTGCCCGGCCTTGCCGGCAAACTGGTTGAGGTAGCTGAACACCTGCTTGGCGATGTCGGGTGGCACCAGGCTTTGCACCAGCCAGCGCTGCAGGGTGACCTGCAGCCGGTCGAACATCGGAAACGCGCTGAAGATGGCCAGGGCCACGGTGAACAGCGGCACCAGCGAGATGGTGGTCGTGAAGGTCAGGCTGCTGGCGGTGATGCCCAGGCGGTCTTCCCGGAAGCGTTCGCCTAGTGTGATGGCGGTGTTGGCCCAAGGGAAGCTCAAGGCGTCGCGCCACAGGGCGCGAGCGAGGGTTTCCAGGGCACGCAGGCGCTCTTTGAAGGTCATCCCGGTATCATGCCATCTGCCCTTTCCTGCCTGCTATGCCCGACACCACTCCCCCCACCAGCCCAGCCGACCACCTCCACGAACAGGAAGATTCGGCGCGCGCCGTCAACGCCACCCGCTGGCTGGCGGTGGGCAGCCTGCTGGGCCTGATCGTGCTCGGCTTCCTGTGGGAGATGTGGCTGGCCCCCCTGCGCGAGGGCGGGTCGTGGCTGGTGCTCAAGGTGCTGCCACTGACCATTCCACTGGCCGGTTTGCTGAAAAACCGCATGTACACCTACCGCTGGGTCAGCCTGATCGTGTGGCTGTACTTCACCGAAGGCGTGGTGCGCGCCACCAGCGACACCGGTCCCTCGGTCTGGCTGGCGCTGATCCAGACGCTGCTGTGCGTGGCCTTGTTCGCGGCTTGCGCGCTGCACGTGCGCATCCGCCTGCGTGCGGCCGGCAAAGAAGCGGTGGCGGCCGACGTGGCCAGCAACACCGCCGCTGCGCAGGGCACGGCACCCGCCACCCCGGCCCAACCATGAACGCGCAACACGCCGAACTGCTGACGCAACTGCGCCAGGCGGTGGGCGGCTCGCAAGTGCTCACGCACGAAGACCCCACGACCGACCTGTCGGCCTGGGAACAGGACTGGCGCAAACGCGCACATGGCCGGGCGCTGGCCGTGGTGCGCCCCGGCAGCACCGCCGAGGTGGCCGCCGTGGTGCGCGCCTGTGTCGCTGCGGGCGTGTCGCTCGTGCCGCAAGGCGGCAACACCGGACTGGTGGTGGGCTCGGTACCCGACACATCCGGCACGCAGGTGGTGCTCAGCCTCATGCGGATGAACACGGTGCGCGCCATCGACCCGGCCAACCTCACCATGACGGTGGAGGCCGGCTGCATCCTGCAAACCGTGCAGGACACGGCCGGAAAAGCCGGTTTCCTGTTCCCCCTGAGCCTGGCGGCCGAAGGCAGCTGCAGCATCGGCGGCAACCTCGCCACCAACGCCGGCGGCACGCAGGTGGTGCGCTACGGCAACGCGCGCGACCTCTGCCTGGGTCTGGAGGTGGTGACAGCGACAGGCGAGGTGTGGCAAGGGCTCACCGGTCTGCGCAAGGACAACACCGGCTACGACCTGCGCGACCTGTTCATCGGCAGCGAAGGCACGCTGGGCGTGATCACCGCGGCCACGCTCAAGCTCTACCCATTGCCCGCTGCGCAACTCACCGCCTGGGCCGCCCTGCCCACGCTGGACGCCGCCGTGGCCCTGCTCGGCCTGGCCCACCAGCACCTGGGCGCAGGACTGACCGGGTTTGAAGTCATGGGCCAGTTCGCGCTGAGTCTGGTGGACAAACACATGCCGCAGTTGCGCGTGCCGCTGTGGCAAGACACGCCCTACTGCGTTCTCCTCGAAAACAGCGACAGTGAATCCGAAGAACACGCGCGGACCCAGTTCGAGCGCCTGCTGGAAACCGCCTTCGAACAAGGCCTGGTGACCGACGCGGTGGTGGCCGAGAGCCTGGCGCAGGCGCACGCGCTCTGGCACATCCGCGAAAGCATTCCGCTCGCGCAGGCCGAAGAAGGTCTGAACATCAAGCACGACATCAGCATCCCGGTCTCGCACATCCCGGCCTTCTGCGCCGAGACCGATGCCCTGCTGCAGCGCGAGATCCCCGGCGTGCGGCTGGTGAATTTTGGCCACCTCGGCGACGGCAACCTGCACTACAACGTGCAGGCGCCCGAGGGCGGCGATGCCAGGAAATTCCTGAACGAGCAGGAAACGCACGTGAACACGCTGGTCTTCGACGCGGTGGCGCGCTACCATGGATCGATCAGCGCCGAGCACGGCGTGGGCAGCCTCAAGGCCGACCACCTGCCCCACTACAAGGACCCGGTTGCCCTGGGTCTGATGCGGGCCATCAAGCAGGCGCTGGACCCGCACAACCTCCTGAACCCCGGCCGCGTGCTTACATCATGATTTCCCGACTCTGGCTCCGCTGTCTGCTGGCGCTGGCGCTCGCCGCCACGGGGCAGGCGCACGCGGCCGACGCGGTGGATGCAGCCCAGCGTCAGGCTTGGCGCGAACAGGCGCAGAGCCTTGAGCACGGCGAAGGCGTGAAACGCGACACCGAAGCCGCCATCCGACTCTATTGCCAAGCCGCCTTGGCCGGCGATGCGGTGTCGGCCTACAACCTGGGCTGGCTCTATGCCAACGGACGCGGCGTGGAACGCAACGACGGTTTTGCCGCCCACTGGTTCGCGCGCGCCGCGCTGCTGGGCGACACCCACGCCGAAGGCATGTTCAAGCGGCTGGCCACGCCGGCCGACAAGCCCGAATGCGTGCAGCAAGCCGAGCGCACCGAGCTGCAAAAGGCCAACGAAGCCCAGCAGGCCGCCGAGGTCACGGCGCTCGCCACGCGTTACCAGGACCTGGTGGACACGCCCGAAGAGCGGCGCATCATGAAGATCGTCTACAAGCTCGCGCCGCAGTTCGGCATCCAGCCCGGCCTGGCGTTTGCGGTGATCCGCGCCGAGTCCAACTTCAATGTGAACGCGCTGTCCGACAAAAACGCGCAAGGTCTGATGCAGCTCATCCCCGAAACGGCCGAGCGTTTCAGCGTGCGCAAGCCGTTCGACGCCGAGCAGAACATCCGCGGTGGCCTGTCTTACCTGCGTTGGCTCCTGGCCTATTTCAGGGGCGATGTGCCTTTGGTGCTGGCCGCCTACAACGCCGGCGAAGGCACGGTCGACCGCTTCCGTGGCGTGCCGCCTTACCCCGAGACGCAGGGCTACATCAAACGCATCCAGCAGGTGTTTTCGCTGCAGCACCATCCCTTCGACGCCCGCATCACCTCGCCTTCGCGAGCCCTTCCCCTGCGCAACCCATGACCCGTCCCATCCGATCGCAGTACGAAGACTTCATGCGCCACGTCTTCACCACCGGCGTGCAGAAAACAGACCGCACCGGCACCGGCACCACCAGCGTGTTTGGCCACCAGATGCGCTTTGACCTGAACGAAGGTTTCCCGCTGGTCACCACGAAGAAGGTGTTCCTGCGCGCCATCATCGTGGAGCTTTTGTGGTTCCTGCGCGGCGACAGCAACGTCAAGTGGCTGCAGGAACGCGGCTGCACCATCTGGGACGAATGGGCGCGCGAGGACGGCGACCTGGGTCCGGTGTACGGCGTGCAATGGCGCAGCTGGCCCACACCCGACGGTGGCCACATCGACCAGATCACCGACGTGATGAACACGCTCAAGAGCAACCCGGATTCGCGCCGCATCATCGTGAGCGCCTGGAACGTGGCCGACCTGAACAAGATGGCGCTGATGCCTTGCCACGCGTTCTTCCAGTTCTACGTGGCGCCGGCCACCGAGCCGGGTGGGCGCGGCAAGCTGAGCTGCCAGCTCTACCAGCGCAGCGCCGACATCTTTCTGGGTGTGCCCTTCAACATCGCCAGCTACGCGCTGCTCACCCACATGGTGGCGCAGCAGTGCGACCTGGACGTGGGCGACTTCATCTGGACCGGCGGCGACTGCCACATCTACAGCAATCACCACGAACAGGTGGCACTGCAGCTCTCGCGCCAGCCCATGGCCTACCCGACGCTGCACATCAAGCGCCGCCCGGCCAGCATTTTCGATTACGAGTTCGAGGACTTCGAGGTGCAGGGCTACGAACACCACGCGGCCATCAAAGCGCCCGTGGCTGTGTGATCCCGGCGTGATCAACCGCCGCCAACTGTGGGCGCTGCTGGCGCTCACGCTCATGTGGGGAGTGAACTGGCCCATGATGAAGCTCTCGCTGCAGGAGCTCTCGCCCCTGTACTTCCGCGCCAGCACCATGCTGCTGGGCGCGCTGTGGTTGTTTGTGTATGTGGCTCGGCGTGGGGAACGCATGTGGCCGGCGCGGGCGGAGTGGGCCACCATTGCCTGGCTCGGCCTGCCCAACGTCCTGGGCTGGCACACGCTGTCCATCTTCGGCGTGAAAGAGCTGGCCTCGGGCCGCGCGGCCATCCTGGGATTCACCATGCCGATCTTCACCGTGCTGATCGGCGCGGCCTTTTTTGGTGAGCGCATCACCCCCCGCGTGCGCGTGGCGGTGGTGTGCGCCGGCATCGCCATCGGCCTGCTGCTGTGGCACGAACTGCAAAGCCTGAGCGGTCGGCCCGTGGGCATTGCCTGGATGCTGGGCGCGGCCTTCTGCTGGGGACTGGGCACGCTGATGTTTCGCCGCGCGCACTTCACGCTCTCGCCCATGGTGGTCACGGTGTGGATGCTGCTGCTGGGCAGCGCGGTGGTGTGGGCGCTCGCGCTGGCGCTGGAGCCGCTGCCCCGTCCATCGGATTTTTCCGCCCCCATGTGGATCAGCCTGCTGTACGGCGTGTTCATCAACTACGGCGTGGCACAACTGATCTGGTTCGGCATGGCGCGCGACCTGCCGCCGGCCACCAGCGCCATGAGCGTGATGGCCATCCCATTGGTGGGCACGCTGAGTGCCACCTTCATCGTGGGCGAGGTGCCGCATTGGCAGGACTGGATGGCCATCGGTTTCGTGATGATGGCGATCGCCAGCGTGCTGCTGCCAGCGCGCACCGCACGGCCAGGCTCGGGTCCGGCGGCACAATAGCGGTATGTCCGCCACCGCACCGCACCCTCCGCGCCTCCACCTGATCTTCGCGCGCGCCGCCAACGGCGTGATCGGGCGCGACAACGCCCTGCCCTGGCACCTGCCGGAGGACCTCGCCCACTTCAAACGCACCACGCTCGGCAGCCCCGTGATCATGGGCCGCAAGACCTGGGATTCGCTGCCGCCCCGGTTCAGACCGCTGCCTGGCCGGCTGAACATCGTCGTCACGCGCAACGCGCAGTGGAAGGCCGAGGGCGCCTTGCGCGCCGGCTCGCTGCAGGAGGCCGTGTCACGCTGCCCACCCGAGGCCGACGCGTGGGTGATCGGCGGGGCGCAGTTGTATGCAGCGGCCGAGCCGCTGGCGCAGCGCGCCGTGATCACCGAGATCGACCAGGCCTTTGATGGCGACGCCTGGGCACCCACCTTTGGTCCGGCCTGGGTGGAGACCACCCGGGAAACGCATGTGGCCGCCAGCGGCCTGCGCTACGCTTTTGTCACCCTGGAACGCCGGTCATGAGCTACGCCGTCAAGGAAATGTTCTACACGTTGCAAGGCGAAGGCCTGCGCGCAGGTCGGCCCGCGGTGTTCTGCCGTTTTGCGGGCTGCAATCTCTGGAGTGGTCGCGAGGAAGACCGCGAACGCGCGGTCTGCCGGTTTTGCGACACCGACTTTGTCGGCACCGACGGCGTGCGGGGCGGCAAATTCGCCGAAGCGTCCGCGCTGGCAGAACAAGCCGCAGCGCTGTGGCCGGCCGGTCAGGGGCACCGCTACATCGTGCTCACCGGCGGCGAGCCGCTGCTGCAGGTGGACTCTGCATTGATCGGCGCGCTGCACGCCGAAGGCTTCGAGATTGCACTGGAGACCAACGGCACGCTGCCGGTCCCTCCAGGGATCGACTGGATCTGCGTGAGCCCCAAGGCCGGCGCCGACTGGGTGCAGCGCAGCGGCCACGAACTCAAACTGGTGTGGCCACAGCCGGCCTTGCTGCCCCAACAAGTGCAGGCACAGACCGACCTGCACTTCGACCACTGGCTGCTGCAACCCATGGATGGCCCCGAGCGCGGCGCCAACACGCGCAGCGCCATCGACCATTGCCAACAACATCCGCGCTGGCGCCTGTCGCTGCAGACGCACAAGATCCTCGACATCCCATGACCCCATCCACAACCGGCGTGCACGAACTGTCGCAGCGCTTTTATTTCGAGGCTGCCCACACACTGCGCCGGGAAGTCGAGGCCGAAGGCAGCCGCCGCGTGCACGGCCACACCTACGAGGCCGAAGTGACCGTGCGCGGCACGCCGGACGTCCAGGGCATGGTGATCGACCTGGGACGGCTCAAGGCCGAGATCGCGCTGGTGCGCGATCGGCTGGACCACCATTTCCTCGACGAGGTGGCCGATCTGGGCATCCCCACGCTGGAAAACCTCTGCAGTTACATCCGCCGCCACCTCGCACCCACCGTGCCAGGACTGTGCGCCGTCATGATCGAACGCCGGGCCAGTGGTGACCGCTGCGCGCTGCGCTGGTAACCAGGAACACGAGAAACCCCATGCAAATCGCCACCTGGAACATCAACTCGCTCAACGTGCGCCTGCCTCAGGTGCTCGAATGGCTGGCCGCCAACCCGGTGGACGCGCTCGGGCTGCAGGAGCTCAAGCTGGTGGATGAAAAATTCCCTTTCGATGCGCTGCAGGAGATCGGGTACCACGCGGCAGCCTTTGGCCAGAAGACCTACAACGGCGTGGCCATACTCAGCCGCACACCGCTGCGCGATGTGGTGCGCAACATCCCCGGCCACACCGATGAGCAGGCCCGCGTGATCGCGGCAACGCTGGACACCCCCGGTGGCCCGCTGCGCCTGCTGAACTGTTACTTCGTCAACGGGCAGGAGCCCGGCAGCGAGAAGTTTGCCTACAAGCTCCAATGGCTGGCCGCGCTGCACCGCTGGATCGCCGAAGAAATGCAGACGCACCCCCGTCTGGTGCTGGTGGGCGACTTCAACGTCGCCCCCGAAGACCGCGACTCCTTCGACCCGGTGGGCCTGAAAGACACCATCCACCACACGGTGGAAGAGCGCGCCCACTTTCAAGCGCTGCTCGGGTTGGGTCTCACCGACGCGTACCGGATGTTCGAGCAGCCCGAAAAGAGCTACTCGTGGTGGGACTACCGCATGTTGGGCTTCCAGAAAAACCGGGGCCTGCGCATCGACCACATCCTGGTGAGCCAGGCGCTGAGCGACAGTGTGAAGGCCTGCACCATCGACCGCGCACCCCGCAAGAACCCGCAACCCAGCGACCACGCGCCGGTGGTGGTCACTCTAGATTGAGTTCTTGAATTTTCCGGGTGATCGTGTTGCGACCGATGCCCAGCTTGTGCGCCGCCTCGATGCGGCGGCCCCGCGTGTTGACCAGCGCAGTCTGGATCAGCCTGGTCTCGAAACGCCGGGTGAGCACGTCCCAGACGTCGGTGCGACCTTCTTCGAGCAGGGCCATGGCCTCGGCCTGAAGCCCGGACTCCCAGGCGGGCGCCGAAGACAGGTGCGTGGTGGCCAGCGCGGGTGCGTGATCTTTCACGGCCGTTGCGACAGCACCGAGGTGCAACACCTCCGACAGCGCCGCGGCCACCGGCGCAGCCACCGTGACCGGGGCTGCAAACGCCTGCGTGGTCGCGGTGTCTGGCACCACGGCGAGTGATGGCACCGACGCGCCCGCCATGGCCAGCACCTCGGGGGGCAGATCCTTGAGTTCGATCACCTGCGCGGGCGCCATCACGGTCAGCCAGTGACACACGTTTTCCAGCTGGCGCACGTTGCCCGGGAAATCGAACGTGCCGAGCAGGCGGATGGCGGCCTCGGAAATGCGCTTGGGCTCCACCCCGAGCTGCTTGGCGCTTTGCTGGAGAAAAAACCGCGTGAGCATGGGCACGTCTTCACGTCGCTCGCGCAGGGCCGGCAGGCGCAGGCGGATCACGTTGAGGCGGTGGAAAAGGTCCTCGCGGAACACGCCCTCCTTCACGCGCTGTTCCAGGTTCTGGTGGGTGGCGGCGATCACGCGCACGTTGGCGCGCACCGCGCTGTGCCCACCCACGCGGTAGAAATGCCCGTCGGACAACACGCGCAGCAAACGCGTCTGCAGGTCAAACGGCATGTCACCGATCTCATCCAGGAACAGCGTGCCCCCATCGGCCTGCTCGAAGCGGCCGCGGCGCATGGTCTGCGCACCGGTGAAGGCGCCGCGCTCATGGCCGAAGAGCTCGGACTCCAGCAAATCCTTGGGAATGGCGGCGGTGTTGATGGCCACGAAAGGGCCGGCGGCGCGGGGTGAGTGCTTGTGCAGCGCGCGCGCCACCAACTCCTTGCCCGAGCCCGATTCACCGGTGATCAGCACCGTCACCTGGCTCTGGCTCAAGCGCCCGATGGCACGAAACACATCCTGCATGGCCGGCGCCTGGCCCAGCATCTCGGGCGCGGCGGTCATGCGTTCTTCGGCCACCTCTTCGCGCTGGCTCTCTTCCACCGCGCGGCGGATCAGCTCCACCGCCTTGGGCAGATCGAACGGCTTGGGCAGGTATTCGAAGGCACCACCCTGGAAGGCCGACACCGCGCTGTCGAGGTCGGAAAACGCCGTCATGATGATCACCGGCAAACCGGGCAACATGGCCTTGACCTTCTCCAGCAGTTCCAGACCAGAGCCACCGGGCATGCGGATGTCGCTCACCAGGATTTGCGGGCCTTCGCTCTCGGGTGTGTCCGTCAGGGCCTTGAGCACGTCCTGCGGGTTGGTGAAGCTGCGTGTGGGCAGGTTCTCGCGCAACAGCGCTTTTTCAAGCACGAAGCGGATCGATTGATCGTCGTCCACTATCCAGATCGGCTTCATGTTGGTGTCGTCCCTTCTTGTGGCGCAGCGCTCGGCAATGGTTTCTGGGTTCTAGGGCAAGGGGATGAGGATCTTGAAGTCCGTGCATCCCGCCACGCTCTCACACTCCATCAATCCATGGTGCTGCTGCACGAAGGTTTGCGCCAGCGTGAGCCCCAGGCCAGAACCACCATCACGCCCCGACACAAGCGGGAAAAAGATGCGGTCCTTGATCGAGTCTGGAACGCCAGGCCCGTTGTCGATCACATGCAATTCCAGTGCCAGGCGGTAGCGCTGTTTGCCGAAGGTCACTTGCCGCCCCACGCGGGTCTTGAAAACGATCTGCGCGTCGCCCGCCGCGATGCGATCGGCCAGCGCTTGCGCCGCGTTGTGCGCGATGTTGAGCACCGCCTGGATCAGCTGCTCGCGGTCACCGCGAAACTCGGGAATGGATGCGTCGTAGTCGCGCACCACGCGCAGCCCCTTGGGAAACTCGGCCAGGATCAGCGAGCGCACCCGCTCGCAAACCTCGTGGATGTTCACATCCCCCACGACATGCGGGCGTCGGTGCGGCGCGAGCAGTCGGTCCACCAGCGACTGCAGCCGGTCGGCCTCGTGGATGATGACCTGCGTGTATTCGATGAGCTCGCGCGAATCCAGCTCCATCTGCAGCAGCTGCGCGGCGCCCCGGATACCGCCCAGCGGGTTCTTGATCTCGTGCGCGAGGTTGCGGATGAGTTCTTTGTTGGCCTGGGCCTGGTCGATCAGACGCTCTTCCCGTTCCTGGCGGGCTTGCTGCTCCAGCGGCAACAACTCGACCACCACCTCGCCCTTGCTCTCGGTCTGCGCCACCACCACGTGCACCGGCAAGGCCTCGTGGTTCACCCGCTTGAGCCAGGCGTCGTATCGCAGGGCGGCAAACTCGTTGCCCCGTGCGCCATTGAGCGCGCTGTCCAGCAGGGCGGGCTCGGTGAAGCAGTCTTGAAACAGGCTGTGGGCGATGCTGCGCCGGGATGTGCCCAGCGCGTCTTCCAGCGCCGCGTTGGCATACAGCACATGCCCCTCCGCGTCGACCACCGCCACCAGTGTGGCCAGCAAGTCCAGCGATTGAAAACGGCCCGACAAAGGCGCTGTGCCCTTTTTCGAGCCGCTCATCTCGCGGCGTTGCCCGACGCACCGGGCAATCGACCCAGCTCCCGCTGCAAGCCGGCCACATCGCTCTCGGCCCGCGTCACCGCGGCCTTGAGTTCGGCCACGCGATCCAGGTAGCGCTGGTAGTTGCGCGACTCGATGCCCTGCTTCTCGGGCTCGCCATTGGCGTACGCCTTTCGCGCTTGCGCCAGCCGCTCTTCGGCCTTGCGCAACTCCGTTTCCAGGATGGCTTTGGCATCGCTGTCGCGCGCGCGCTGGGCGCTCGGGTCGACGCGATCATTGCCGCTGCGCGTGGTGGCCGTGGTGTTGGCTGGGGGAGTGCGGGCTGCCGGTGCCGGCTTGACGCCCTCCACGATCGTGATGTTTCCACCTTCCATCGGCGTGCAGTTGCGGCTTTTGGCCACCTGGGCGTTGTTGGTGTATTCGTTACCGCATCGGTAAATGCGTTCCTGGGCCTGGGCGGGCAGGCTGCTCAGCAGCACGGCACCGGCGACGAGGCCAGGAACAAAAGAAAAATGCAGAGGGGACATGGGCACGAGGTCTCCGTTGGGTCGACGCGGCAAGACTGCGCCGTTCATCTCAAATCAGTATGACGGAAAAGCCTTTGAAAAGTGCCGCCGCCGGCCCCGTTCACAGGGCCAGATGTCGCACCAAAACAAAAAGGGACGGCTTGCGCCGTCCCTCGTCTGCAGGTTCGCCCGGTCAAACCGGGCGGTCCATCACAGGCTGTAGTACATGTCGAATTCGACGGGGTGTGGTGCCATGCGGAAGCGCGTGACTTCGCCCATCTTCAGTTCGATGTAGGCATCCAGCATGGAGTCGGTGAAGACGCCACCCTTGGTCAGGAAACTGCGGTCGTTGTCGAGGTACTCCAGCGCCTGGTCGAGGCTGTGGCACACGGTCGGCACCAGCTTGTCTTCCTCGGGCGGCAGGTGGTACAGATCCTTGGTGGCGGCTTCGCCCGGGTGGATCTTGTTCTCCACGCCGTCCAGACCAGCCATCATCAGTGCCGAGAAGCACAGGTAGGGGTTGGCCGAAGGATCGGGGAAGCGTGCCTCGATGCGACGGCCCTTGGGGTTCGCCACGTAAGGAATGCGGATCGAGGCCGAGCGGTTGCGGGCCGAATAAGCCAGCTTCACCGGGGCTTCGAAGCCGGGCACCAGGCGCTTGTACGAGTTGGTGCCGGGATTGGTGATGGCGTTGAGCGCGCGGGCGTGCTTGATGATGCCGCCGATGTAATACAGGGCGAAATCGCTCAAACCAGCATAGCCGTCGCCAGCGAACAGGTTCTTGCCGTCTTTCCAGATCGACTGGTGCACGTGCATGCCGGAGCCGTTGTCACCAGCGTAAGGCTTGGGCATGAAGGTCGCGGTCTTGCCGTAGGCATTGGCGACGTTCCACACCACGTACTTGAGCACCTGCGTCCAGTCGGCGCGCTCGACCAGCGTGCTGAACTTGGTACCGATTTCGTTTTGGCCTGCGCCTGCCACTTCGTGGTGGAACACTTCGACCGGAATGCCCAGCGATTCGAGGATCAGGGACATCTCGGCACGCATGTCTTGCGTGCTGTCGACCGGGGGCACGGGGAAGTAACCACCCTTGACGGTGGGACGGTGGCCACGGTTGCCGCCTTCGAGCTTGGCGCCGCTGTTCCAGGGAGCTTCGTACTCTTCGATCTCGCACATCACGCGGCCGGGTTCGTTGCTCCAGCGCACGCCGTCGAAGATGAAGAACTCAGGCTCTGGTCCGAAGTAGGCGGTGTCGCCCAGGCCGGAGGCCTTGAGGTAGGCCTCGGCGCGCTTGGCGATCGAGCGGGGATCGCGGTCGTAGGCCTTGCCGTCACCCGGCTCGATCACGTCGCACTGCAGGAACAGCGTGGTTTCTTCGAAGAAAGGATCGATGTTGGCGGTGTTGGAATCGGGCATGAGCTGCATGTCCGAGGCTTCAATGCCTTTCCAGCCAGCGACCGAAGAACCGTCGAACGCGTGGCCCGAGGTGAATTTGTCTTCGTCGAAGTGGGACACGGGCACGGTGACGTGCTGCTCTTTGCCCCGGGTGTCGGTGAAACGGAAGTCAACGAACTTGACGTCGTTGTCCTTCACCATCTGCATCACGTCTGCGACGGTCTTGGCCATCAAATACTCCTGTAGCTGGGTGAGTGAAAAGTGAATTGTCTCGGGATTGAAGCAGTATCTGTGCCAAATGCCATTCGGTTTCACCCGAACGGGGCATCTGCCTTCAAACGCGCGGTGATTATCGCGCAGGCCATGCGCCATAAAGGGTCGCAACCCAGTTCAGGACCGGAACCTTGACCCTCAGCGAGGCGCAAAAACCGATCAATGGGTCAAATGCACTTGGTTGGTGCATATCGAAACGATGGCACCATGGTTGGGCATGTCAGTTACGCACCAATTCGGGGCCCAATTGGGCGCCATGCCGTTGAAGCCCCACCAGCAGGCTCGCGAAGGCATCGGCCACCGCTGCAGAACCGCCCTTGACGCCCAGCTCGATGTGCCGCCCGTATGTGGGATGGTCAACGCTGGGCAGGCTGAACACCTTGACCGGGTGCTCTCGCTCGATTTCTTCCATCAGCGGCGTCAACGCCGCCTCCATGGCGCCCATGACGATCACGGAGCGCTCCAGCGACGCACCACGCTGATGCAAATGTGCGCAGCGGTGGTCCAGGACCCATTCGATCATCGGCCATGCCATGACCGGGAAGCCGGGCACAAAGTGGACCTCGGCGCCGCCAGGTCCCGTGCAGCTGAATCCCGGGATCTTGTTGTACGGGTTCTCGATGATGGTGGAGCCCACGGGGAACACGCCCATGTTGTAGCGGTGCACATTGTCGGGTCGCTGCGGGTCGAAGACCTCACCCTGCTCCGCCGCCACATCGCGCATGCGCGACTCGATCAAGACCTTCGCCTGGGGATGCAAGGCCAGCTCCACCCCAAGCGCGGCCGCAGCGCACTGGCGGGTGTGATCGTCGGGTGTGGCGCCGATGCCACCGCACGAAAACACGATGCCCGGCTGCGCAAACGCGTCGCGCAGGTTGGCCGTGATGCTGCGCCGGTCGTCACCCACAAACCTGGCCCACGACAGCGCCATGCCGCGGGAACCGAGCAACTCGATGACCTTGGCCAGGTGTTTGTCCTGACGTTTGCCCGACAGGATTTCGTCGCCAATGATGATCAGGCCGATGGCGGGTGTCATGTGGTGGTCTCCGGTCCATGGATTCGTCTTGTGTCGTCCAGCTTGCCCGCCGCGCCCCCATGCCCCGGATCGGCGTCCAGCACCTCCACGGGCACCACCGCACGCAGGCGCTGCAGTGCTGCAAGGGCGTAGTGAGCGAACCAGAGCGAGGCGAACGCGAACACAAGCGTGTAGATCCAGATCGCCAGCGGCACCAGCAGCGGCGCCATGGCGATGAACATGGCACCCGATGCCCACAACAGGCTCGGCGCAGCGCCCAGGTAACCGCTGAGCACCCCCATCAGCAACAGGCTGCCGCGGTGGTCCTTCAAGATGGCTTTGCGCTCATCGCTGCTGGCGTGCGTGGCCAGCGCATCGAACGCAAAAACGCGGTAGGTGAGCCAACCCCAGATCAAGGGCGGCAGGATCAGAACGAGGGGTGGAACCAGCCACAGCGGCATGGAGATGACGAGCGCGACGATGGCCAGCAACGTGGACCCCAAAGACCAGAACACGCTGACCACCAGCGACCCCCCGTGCTTGCGCTCCAGGCCTGCAAAGCGGCGCTGCCCGACCAGATCCACCATGGCCGGCGTCATGAACATCGCCACCAGCAACAAGCACAACAACACGATCACAGGCGTGGCGAGCACGAGAACCAGCAGCGGCGCAAACACGCTCCGCAGGGCACCCAGGCCGATCTGGTCCAGCCAGGCCAGCAAGGCCTCGACCAGTTCGAACGAAGCCAGCCACGCAGCGACCGAAGCCACCGCACCTTCCCAGAAAAAGTAGCCCAGACCGAAAGAAAGCAAGACCATCAGGATCAACGGCAAGAACGACAGGGCGATCACGCGGGGATGAACGCAGTACGCCACCGCCCGCCAGAATGAATCAAGCAACAAGGTCATCGCCTGAGAATACAGCCAAACAAAGTCAACGACGGCCGCTGCGCAGTGGGCCATGGATCACGTGGAAGACAACATCAAGCGGTCGCCGCCGCTAGCATCGGGCAGATGAACCACCTTGTCGTTGCAGGCTTGGCGCTCGAAGTGGCCCACATTCCGGGTCCAGCCGATCGGGCACCGCTCGTGTTTCTGCATGAAGGCCTGGGCAGCGTCTCGCAGTGGCAGCAGCGCGGTCGCCACTGGCCTGCCGAGATCTGCGCGGCGAGCAGCCGCGCCGGCTGGATGTACTCAAGGCGCGGATACGGACAGTCCGACCCGGTGGAGGACGTGCGCGGCGCGCCGGGACGAAGCGGGCCATGGCACACCGGGCGCCACGAACCCGACTACATGCATCTCGAAGCCAACGAAGTGCTGCCGCAAGTGCTTGCGCAACTGGGCGTGTCGCGCCCGGTGCTGGTGGGGCACTCCGACGGCGCCACCATCGCGCTGCTGCATGCCGCCCGGCACGACGTGGCGGGTTGCGTGGCCATGGCTCCTCACGTGTTCGTCGAAGATGTGTCGCTGACCGCCATTGCCCAAGCGAAACACCAGTATCTGGCCGACCCCGGCAGCGCAGGCTCCTTGCGACAACGTCTGGCCCGTCACCACAAGAACGTCGACAACGCCTTCTGGCAATGGAACGATGTCTGGCTCAGCGAAGCCTTTCGAGCGTTCGACATCCGCGCAGAAATGCGCTCGATCACCGCGCCCTTGCTGCTAGTGCAAGGCGTTGACGACGAATACGGCTCGATGGAGCAGATCAGTTCGATCGAAACAGCCCATGCCCAGATCACTCGACTTGCACTGGTTCGGTGCGGGCACAGCCCGCACCGGGACCAGCCAGATCGGTTGACCGAAGCGGTTCAGCGCTTCCTGACACCGCTCGCCTGACCGCCGGTTCGCAGATACCCCCTTTGTGGGATGTACGAACGTCCAGCGGGTGTGCACAATCCAGGGTGTGTGTGAAGTGGAACAAATGGCGCACGCCGCGGCGCGCAAACCCCAAGAAATTCACACCTTCTTCGTGTATCGAACTTGCAAATTCCCCGCAATGGGCGGCAACTGCATACACTTTGATACAAATCGACGACACCCCTTCTCGACCCATGACTGACTGGACCAACCCCTGGCTGCTTGCAGCGCTGGTGCCTGCCTTGCTGGCACTCGGCGCGCTGCTGCATCGCCTCTGGGCTGACCGACAGGCCAGGGAGCGCAGGCGGATTCCCAAACACTGGCCGCTGAGCACGCGCGCGCTGGCCAACAGCGAAGAAGCCCGGGTCTGGCACTGGCTGGCGAGGGCTTTCTACGATCACCACGTGATGATCAAACTCCCGGTGACGCGCTTCACCTTGCCCCGAGACCGGGAGCAAGGCATGGAGTGGTACAAGCTGCTGGGCGGCGTGTACTGCACCTTCACCGTGTGCCGTTCTGACGGTCGTGTGCTGGGATGCCTCGATGTCCCCGGCAGCGCCGGTTTGCCGCGCAGCACGCGAGCGTTGAAACATTCGTTGCTGACCCAATGCGGGCTGCCTTACTGGGTGGTGCGCTCCAACAGCCTGCCCACGGTGGCCGAGATCCGCGCAGAGTTCCTGGGCGAATCTGCGCTGAACCAATCCATGCGCGAACGCGAAATGGAAGAACGGGCCATCATCGCCGCGCAGGCCAATCTGCGCACCGTCCTGACGCGCCAGCGCAGCACGAGAGCGAGCGATTTTTCACCCCTGTCCACCTGGCCCAACAGCACCACCGGCGAACCTCGAAGCGATTTCAACTCGCAGTGGCAGGAGAATTCGTTCCTCATGCCGCTGGACAGCCGCAAAGGCGATTTGCTCTGATCCGCCCTGCGGGCTTGGGACACTGGCTTCAGCCCGAGGCTTTCCCGGTGAGTGAAGCGACCTCTTCCCCGGTCAACCAGCGCCAGTGACCGGGCATGAGCCCGTCGGTCAATGAAAGCACCCCCACAGACGATCGGTGCAGGGCCTCGACCCGGTTGCCAACCGCCGCCACCATGCGCTTGACCTGGTGGTACTTGCCTTCGGTGAGCGTCAGTTTCAGGTGGAACTCCCCTTCGGCGGAGCAGGCCTGCGCCTTCACCGGCTTGGGGTCGTCGTCCAGCACCACGCCAGCCAGCAGGCGATGGACCTGCTTTTCGTCCAGCGGATGCTTGACCTGCACCTCGTACACCTTGGGCACATGGTGGCGCGGCGATGTCAACCGGTGAATGAACTTGCCGTCATCCGACATCAACAGCAGTCCCGTGGTGTCCTGGTCCAGGCGGCCGACCGCCTGCACACCCGCCGCCGCGCCACCACCGCGGGTGCGCAACGGACCTGGCAACAACGTGTAGACGCTGGGGTAAGTGCTGGGCTTTTGCGAGCACTCGAAGCCTGCGGGTTTGTGCACCATCAGGTATGCCCGCTCGTGGTAAGCCCAGCGCTCGCCTTGCACATGAAACATCAACCCCTCTTGCTCGAACATGTCGGTGGGGTCGCTGCAGATCCGCGGCCCCGCGCTGTCCTCCACCTTCACCAAACCTTGCTGGATGAGTCCGCAGCAGATCCGGCGCGTGCCAAAGCCCTGTGAAAAAAGAATGTCCTGCATTTGCATCATGGTGCGGGAATTGTCGCTGCTCTGCCGGGCTCCAAAATGCCATCCCACACGGAAGCCCCGCCACATGTCTGTCCGCCTGCGTCTCATTCGATGAAAAACAAACTCAAAGCGTGGCTGCCCAAGCCCGAGACGGTGCAGCGCAACCGCTGGCTGCGTTGGATGGGACCGGTGCTCAACCACCCCAGGCTCTGGCACTTCAGCCGCAAAGGCATTGCACTGGGACTGGCGCTGGGCATTTTTTTCGGACTGTTGATCCCGGTCGCCCAGATTCCGTTCGCAGCCACCGCGGCCGTGGTCCTGCGCGCCAACGTGCCCATGGCGGTGGCCAGCACGCTGGTGACCAATCCGATCACCTTCGGTCCGGTGTACTACGGCGCTTACCGGCTGGGCCGGGCCATCCTCGGCGAGCCGCCGCTGTCTGGTCCAGCGATTTCCGCCGCGACAGGCGCCACGCCCACGCCAACCGAAAAAGCACCAGGTGGGCCGGAGCGGTGGCGAGGCTGGCTGGCGCAACTGACCACCGTCGGCAAACCCCTGATGGTCGGATTGGCGATCGTTGCCACCGTCAGTGGGCTGGCGATGTACGCCCTGGTCAGCATCCTCTGGACACTGAAAACCCGTTGGACACGTCGCAAGCGGCTGCAGACCCGCCCGGCGAAACCACCCCGGGAAACCTGAGGAGCCTCCGCTGCTCCCGAACCCGGGGGCCGTGCGCTGGCGCGAACAACTTGCGGGTTGCGCAAGCTCAATGCGGGGATGAACCGGTCTTCGAACAATGGGTGCCCTGTGCTGATGGCTTGCGACACCGGCCTGGGCGCAGAGTTGTTCCAACACCGCATTCCCGGACAGGTCCGGGGCAAGGCAACCCATGTCGACTGTGCTCACCGCGGAGCCGGTACACCTCGGCTCGCTGGCATTGCCGGGCGATCTGGTCGTGCCCGTCCCGGCGCTGGGCTTGGTCGTGTTGGCTCAAGGCTGCAGCCGTGACCGCCTGAGCACGCGCAACCAATGGGTGGCCCGGGCCGTGCAGCGCACGCGCATGGCCACCCTGCTGTTCGACTTGCTCACCGACGAGGAGGCCTGCGACCGCCATCGGGCTGTCGACGTGGACCTGCTGGCGCAGCGCGTGCTTGAGGCCATCCACTGGACGGAGCACCACCCGGAACTGGCCCATCTGAGACTGGGGCTGTTCGGGACAAGCACGGGTGCGGCCGCGGCGCTGGTGGCGGCCGCGGCCCGGCCCGACCGCGTGGGCGCCCTGGTGTGTGGCGGCGGGCGCCCCGATCTCGCCCAGGCGAGCCTGCCGCGGGTGCAGGCGGCCACCTTGCTGATCGTGGGCGGGTTGGACACCGACGTGCTCAAACTCAACCGCCTTGCCCTGCGCCAGCTGCCATCACCCAAACGGCTGGAGGTGGTGCCGGGCGCCGGTCACCTGTTTCAGGAGCCGGGTGCGCTGCGCAGCGTGGCGGCCTTTGCCTGCGGCTGGTTCCGGGAACACCTGGGCAACGGGAGGTGAGGATGACTCGATTTGACGAAGCGGGATTCGGCCACCCGAACGTTTTCCAGGACAGCATGGCGCTGATGCACGGCTTGGCGCTGACGTGCAAACCCTTCGCCAACCGCACCCAGGCGGGGCGGGCGCTCGCCGATGCCTTGCTCGTCATGCACCTCAAACCGCCGCTGGTGGTGCTGGCCTTGCCGCGCGGAGGCGTGCCGGTGGCAGCGGAAATTGCCCGCGCGCTGGGCGCACCACTGGACCTGCTGCTGGTGCGCAAGATCGGCGCGCCCTTCCAGCCCGAGCTGGCGGTGGCGGCGGTGGTGGAAGGCACACCGCCCGACGTGGTGATGACCGGGGAGGCCTCCGATCGGGATGGCGTGGACGACGCCTACATCCAGGCCGCCCTGCCGGCCGCGCTGCAGGAAATGGCACGCCGCCGGCGCCTCTACCTGCGGGGCCGGACGCCGCAGCGGGTGCAGGGTGCCACCGTGATCGTGGTGGACGACGGCATTGCCACGGGCACCACCATGCGTGCTGCGCTGCTGGCGCTGCGTCGGCGTCAACCGGCGCGGCTGATCGTCGCGGTGCCGGTGGCACCACACCAGAGCGTGGTGGCACTGGGTGAAGCGGTCGATGAGGTGGTCTGCCTGCAGGAGCCGCGACCGTTTCGCGCCATTGGCCTGCATTACCTCGACTTTCACCAGCTCGGCGACGACGAGGTGTGCGCGGCGCTGCAGGCGGCCGACGCTGGCCGGCCGCGCTAGGACGCGGGTCCCGGCTCCGGCGCGAAGCTCACCAGCACCAGACCGGTGATGCCGCTCTTGCCGGCGACCCGGCGGGTGCGCACCCGCAGGTGCTGAAGACCAATGCCGCTGAACGCATGGCTGATCAATCGGTCCTCACCCGGGACCTGGACGGGCGCCTCGCTGTCGAGCAGCTCGCGCATCGCGGCAAAGTCCCATTGGCCGTTGGCGATTTCGTAGATACCCCGGCCCAGCGTGTCGTCGGCCCGACCACCGAAGAGCGCCAGAAAGGCCCGGTTCGCGGTGAGCACGCGCCCTTGTTCGTCGAGCACCACGAGCGGCTCGTAGGCGGTGTCCACCACCGCTTCGGCCAGATCGCGTGCCTGGCGCATCGCCAGCGCATGCACCCGGTCGGTCACGTCGTTGAAAGTCAGCACCACGCCGTCGATCACGTTGTCCAGCGTGCGGTAAGGCTTGATGCGCGTCAGGTACCAGGTGCCGCCCGCGGTGCGCACCTCACGCTCCACCGGCGTGAGCGTGTCGAGCACGGCCTGCGCGTCGGTCAACAGGTCCACGTCCAGCAACTCGCAACGGATGTCGGCCAGCGGACGGCCCATGTCCGAAGGCACCAGCCGGTACACCGCTGCGGCTTCGCGGGTGAAGCGTCGGATCAGCAGCCGTCGGTCCAGAAAAATCGAACCGACGCTGATGTTGTCCAGCAGGTTCTTCATGTCGTCCTGCATGCCGGTGAGTTGCTCCACCTTGGTCTGCAACTCCGAGTTGACCGTGACCAACTCTTCGTTCACCGACTGCAGTTCTTCCTTGGAGGTTTCCAGCTCTTCGTTGGTCGACTGCAGCTCCTCGTTGGTGGACTGCAGTTCCTCGTTGGTCGACTGCAGTTCTTCGTTGGAGATCTGCTGTTCCTCGACCATCGCTCCCAGCGTCTGCTTGCTCAGCATGAGTTCGTGCTCCAACGCCTGCACGCGCTGGGCCTCGGTGTTGGTGCCGGCCTTGCGCCGGCGGGCCGGGCTGCGCGTCCGGGGATCGAGTTCCTGAAAACTGAACAACAGCAGATTGCGGCTGGGCTCGGGGCCAGCGAGCGGGCGCACACTCAGCGTCACCGTGCAGATGTCGCCGTCGACCTTGAGCGCGACGTCGCGGCTGAAGCTGCTCAGGCCGCCCGCGGCCGCTTTCTGCAAGGCGTCCCTCACATCGATCTGCAGGCCTTCGGTGGCCATGTCCACCACGTTGTGCGTGGGCTGGCCCGGCGCCAGGCGCAAGAAGCGGCCGGTTTCGCCGTGCACGAACTGGATGTCGCCCTGCAGGTCGGTCAGCACCGAGGCCGGCGCAAAGGCCTGCAGCAGCGTGCGCCTGGCGAGGTCGGCGGCGGCGGTTTCGCGGGGTTTGCCCACCACCGCCGGCACGGTTGAGCCCTGCCCGTCCGTGGTCCACGACAGCCGGCTGCTGATCACCGCGCGGCGCGAGGCCACGGTGGGTCGCGCGCGGTAGATGTTGAGGCGCCGGTCGAGCGTTTCGAACAGCTCGGCGTGGTTGCCGATGCTCTCGGAGGGCGACAGGCACAGCACACCACCGGGGCGCAATGCGTAATGAAAGATGGGCACCAGCCGCTCCTGCAGTTCCGGCTCCAGGTAGATCAGCAGGTTGCGGCAGGTCAGCAGGTCGAGCCGGGTGAAGGGCGGGTCCTTGATGACGCTTTGCACCGCGAACACCACCATCTCGCGGATCTCCTTGCGCACGCGGTAGCCCGCTTCTTCCTTCACGAAGAAACGGCGCAAGCGCTCGGGCGTCACGTCCTGCACGATGTTGGGCGGGTACAGGCCGGCACGGGCCACGGCGATCGCATCGGCGTCGATGTCGGTGCCGTAAATCAGCACAGGCCAGTCGCGCCGCTGCTCGTCGGCCAGTTCGCGCAGCAACATGGCCACGGTGTAGGCCTCTTCACCGGTGGCACAGCCCGCCACCCACACGCGCATGGACTCGTTGTCGGGGCGGTGCGCCAGCAGCGCGGGCAGCACGTCGCGTTTGAGCGTGTCGAACACCGTCGGATCGCGAAAGAAACTGGTGACATTGATCAGCAGTTCGCGAAACAGCATCTGCACCTCGGGCGGATGCTCCTTGAGAAAACGCTCGTAGGTGGTGATGTCGTCAATGCCTTGCTGTGTCATGCGCCGCTCGATGCGCCGACCCAGCGTGCTTTTCTTGTATTGGGAGAAATCGTGGCCGGTACCCTGGCGCAGTTGCATGAGCACACCCGAGAGCTTTCGCAAGGCCTCACCGCCTTCGCCCCCGGCCGGACGCGACGCCAGGTGCCGGGCATGCGCCAGCAGCAGCGCGGGCATGGCCTCCACCGCCAGCGCCTGCGTGGCAAAGCCCGACTTCAGCGCGCTCGCCGGCATGCCGTCAAAGCGCGCGGTGGACGGCTCCTGCACCAGCCCCAGGCCACCCGCGCCATGGATGGCCCGGATGCCCAGCGTGCCGTCGGTGCCGGTGCCCGAGAGGATGATCCCCACGGCCGATTCGGCCAGGTCGGACGCCAGGGCGCGAAAAAAGCTGTCGATGGGCAGGTGTCGCCCGCGCGGCTCGCTGGGCAAGCTCAAGCCCAGCACACCGCGCAGGATCGTCATGTCCCGGTTGGGGGGGATCACATGCACGCGGTTGCGCTCGACCACCATGCCGTCCCTGGCTTCCACCACCGGCATGGTGGTGCTGCGCTGCAGGATCTCCGCCAGGATGCTGGGGTGGGTGGGGTCCAGGTGCTGCACCAGCACAAAGCCCATGCCGCTGTCCACCGGCATGGCGCGCAGAAACTGCTCGAAGGCTTCGAGGCCGCCGGCCGATGCGCCCAGTGCCACCACCGGACAGCCCGAGGCCATGGCCGATGCGGCCAGCTGGCGGTGGGCACCGCCGCTGCCGCCGGGCGATGCTTGCTCATTGTTCGTGACCATGTCCACTCCTCGATGCCCGGTATTGTCACCCGGGCCTGAGGCCGGAGCGTTCATCAGAGGTGGGGCGTTGCGCCCAGATCGCTCTTGTCGAGCTGGTGCTCCAGTCCAAACCGGATCAGGGCGGCCGTGCTGTCGAGCTGGAGCTTCTCCAGGATGCGGGTTTTGTGGGTGCTCACCGTCTTGATGGACAGGTGCAGGGCCTCGGCAATGTCGACGAGGCGCTCGCCGGCCACGATGCGCTGCAGGATGTCCAGCTCGCGGTTGGACAAGGTGCTGATGTCGCTTGCGTGGCGGCGGCCGTTGAGCTGCTGCACCACCCGCTCGGCCAGCACCGAGGTCACGAAGACACCGCCAGAAGCCACCTTGCGCACCGCCGCGACCAGTTCATCGCAGGCGCTGTCCTTGGTGACAAAGCCGCTGGCACCGGCCTGGAAAGCGCGCATGGCGTACTGCTCCTCGCTGTGCATGGTCAGCACCAGCACGGCCACGCCGGGGAACCCGTCCTTGATGCGGCGGACAAGTTCGAGCCCGCTCATGCCGGGCAGGGACAGGTCGGCGATGACAAGGTCGAACGGTTCGCGACGCAGGAACTCGAGCGCCTGAAAGCCGGTCCCCGCCTCGGTGATGGCCCATTGGTTGCCTTGTGGGTCCAGCAGTCGCTTGAGACCTTCGCGCACCACGGTGTGGTCGTCCACCAGCAGGAGCCTGAGCCGGGGCGCGGTCTGTGCGCAGATCATGATGGTCTGCCCGAGCGATCCGCCGGGGTTTCGTTCAGGCCCAGGTTCTGGGTCAGCTTGAGGCCGATCCACCCGGCGCTGTCGGGGCTGGTGTCGAAGCTGAGGTGAGCACCGAGCAGGCGGGCCCGGTGGTCGAGGATCATCGATGGTTCGGAGCGGGTGTCCAGCCGCCACGGGGCTTTGAGCTCACCGCCCCGGGCGCGCATGGTCAGGATGAACTGACCCAACGGACGGCGCACATCGATCACGAGGTCGGAGGCGTTGGTCTCGTGCAGCAGGTAGGACAGCGCCCCCTGGAAAAAGCGATAGAGCGCCAGCGACTGCGTGCGGCCCAGGGGGGGGTGGTCGTTGTCCATGTTCAGGGTGAGCTTCAGATGGAGACGGCGGGCCGTGTCCTTGGCCAGCCACTCCATCGCCGAAGCGAGCCCCAGGTCGTCCAGCATCGGCGGCCGCAGATCGGCGGTGATGCGCCGCACCAGCGACACCGCCTGGTCGATCTCGACCTGCAGCGCTGCCTTGTGCGTGGCACTCGCCTGCCCGGCCTCCTCGGGCAGCGCGGCCAGCTGCATCTTGATGGCGCTCAGGCGCTGGCCCAGATCCTCGTGCAGTTCCAGCGCCAGGCGCCGGCGCTCCGATTCGCGGGCATCCGCATCGATGGCGGCGATGCGGCGCTCCACCTCCGATCGCATGCGGTCGGTCACATCGGTGATCGACACACGCAGGTTGGGCACACCCTCGTCCACGAGCACGCGAACGCTGTTGATCGCAGCAAACCACTGCAGCGTGCCATCGGCAAAATTCATGGTCAGGTCGATGCGTTGCGGCGTTTCACGCCCCAACGCCCAACGCAAGTAGAGATGCCAGCGGTCGGCGTCGTTCTGGCTCACGAAGCGCGCCAGCGGCTTGCCTTGCAACGCCGCCCGCGGCTGCCCCAGCAAGCCCGCTCCCGTGAGGTTGATCTTGACGATGCATCCCTGTGCATCCAGCGTGCAATAGCCCACCGGCGCAAAGTCGTACAGGTCGCGGTAACGATCGTGGGCCGCCGCCAGATCGAACTGCGCACGCTGCAGCTCCTCGTTCTGCTGCTTCAATTCGACCTGGTGAACGCGCAGCTCATGCGACAGCGCGTCGTGGCTGGCGGTGGAGGGCATCGGTGTGTCAGTCATGGGCTCTCCTCAATCAAGACTGTCGTGGATGGAATCGTCGAACAGCGGCTCCACCGCGTCCTGGTCGTGGTCACCGGGCGCCGGCGCTGCGGGCTGCGCCATGGGCACGTGCACCACCAGCCGGGCTCCGCCCTCCGGCGCATTGCTCACGGTCAGGCGCCCGCCCAGCATCAGCACCCGCTCCCGTATGCCGAGCAGGCCGAAGGAGCCGGGGTTGCGCGAACGGATGCCCTGGGTGAAGCCCACGCCGTTGTCCTGGATGCTCAGCGTCAGCTCGCGGTTGCTGCCCTCCAGCTCCACCGAGACCCGCGTCGCCCGTGCATGGCGGGTGATGTTGGTCAAGGCTTCCTGCACGATGCGGTACAGCGTGGTCGCCAGGTGGGGGGAAAGCTCGCACAGGTTGTCGTCAAGCCTGGTGACGACCTCCATCCCGGTGCGTCGTTTGAATTCGTTCACCAGCCAGTCGATGGCCTCGGGCAGGCCCAGGTCGTCCAGCATGAGCGGGCGCAGGTCCATGGCGATGCGGCGGGCCGATGCCACGGTGTCGTCCAGCATGTCCAGCATGGCCTGCGCGCGCTCCCCCACCGCCAGGTCAGGGTGGTCGCGCTGGCAGGCCGCCATTTCCAGCTTCAACGCGGTGAGGCGTTGGCCCAGTTCGTCGTGCAGCTCGCGCGCGATGCGCCGACGCTCTTCTTCCCGGGCCTCCACCATGCTGGCCGAGAGTTCGCGCAACGTGCGACGGGAGCGCAACAGGTCCTTCTTTTCGCGCGCACGCTGGGTGATGTCGTTGATGACCATCTGCACAAACGAGCGTTCGTGGTCGGGCAGTGTCGCCACCACCAGCTCGACCTCGCGCAAGCTGCCGTTGGCGCGCCGGATGGAACCCTGCACCACCGCCACCCCTTCGTCCTGGTCGAGCGCCTGCAGCTGGTTGCGCACCGGGTCGTGCGCATCCGGTGCGAGCAAGTCGAAGATCGACCGCCCCACCAGTTGCTCCGGGTGGTCCAGCCCCACCAGCTGGGCGCAGGCGCGGTTCGCGAACACCACCCGCTCCTGCTCGGTGATCCAGATCGCCACCGGCGCGCGCTCGAACATGGCGCGCAGGCGCTGGTTGAGCCGGTCGATCACGCCACTCATGCGGCTCAACTCACTGGTGTCGCGCAACAAGACGGTGTAATAGGTCTGTGTGCCCGAAGGCTGCACCACCTCACTCTTGAAAATGGCCGCCTCCACCGGAAACTCCTCACCGTTGGAACGCAGTCCCACCACCTGGCCGCGCTTGCCCATCGGTCGCTCGATCTGGCCAGCGTCGCAGAACTGGCGGACATGGTGCCCGTGTGCAGCGCGAAGGCGGTCGGGAATGAGCCGCTCCAGCGCCATGCCCAGCGCCTGCTCACTCGACAGTCCAAACATGCCCAGTCCCGCCGGATTGATCATGACGATGCGCTGTTCATGGTCCACCGTGATCACGGCCTCCAGCGCTGCGTGCGCCAGCCGTTGCTCCGCCAGCACGTCGACCGTGGGTGGAACAAAGGGGGAAGCGCTGGAAGTCATGACGACGTGCTCGCTTGGATACCGGTGGGGGCATCTTAGAAAGGTTTTGGCCGATCAACCAGCCCCGCGCAACGCCCGGACTTGATGCACATCAAGGTCCGGCACCGGCTTAGGAATACTCCGAACGGTCTGTGGGAATCGGTCTTGTCGCGGGCCGCTCCAGTCCGAGCGCATGTCACGCCGGATTCCGATGGTGTGCCGCCGGGAGCCGGCGCATGCTTGAACCAGCAACACCCCACCGTTCACACCCACCAGAGGAGCCACCCTTGAACACACCGATCACACCACCGGTCTGCGCCACCTCGCTCCACACCGTTCCCCTGGCCGGGCGAGCGACCCTGTCGGACCTTCTTCGCATGCTGAGCAGCGAAGACCTGAGCGCAACGGACCCGGAGCACGCCGCCAGCCGCATGGTGGTGGGATTGCGTCGGGTCCCGGCTGGCGTCCAGCTGGTCCACCTCGGTGCGCCCAGCGACGCGCTGTACTTCGTCTGCACCGGCACGTTCAAGATCTTCCGCACCGACGAAGACGGTTACGAACAGGTGCTGGCCTTTGCCGGACGCCGGGAGGTGCTGGCCTTCGACGCGCTCTGCATGGAAAACCACCCCACCGCCGCGAGTGCGCTGGAGGACTCCACCGTGTATGTGATCCACAAAACAGAACTGGCCGCCTTCAGCCGCGCGGTGCCGGCGTTCGCACGCGAACTGCAGCGCGCCGGCAGCCGGGCGCTCACACGCACCCGGGACCTGGTGGACGTGATGGCAGCCGTGGCCTCGGAGGTCCGCTTGGCCCGGTTCCTGTTGCAGCACTCCCAACACATGGCGGCCAGCGGCCAGTCGCCCCGGCGCTTTCACCTGCGCATGGGCCGGCGCGACATCGCCAGCATGCTCGGGGTGGCGCACGAGACGGTGAGCCGGTCTTTCACCGCGCTGGCCGCGGCCCACCTCATCCACGTCAACGACCGCGATGTGGAGATTCTGGACATGGACGGCCTCAAAGCGTATTCGCGCAGCACCCGCCGCTCGCTGGACGACATCGGCGCTGCGTCGGGGCGCCGCCTGGGGCCTCGCCATGGCAACGCGGTCAGGCATTCGGGCTTGCACCAGCTGGCCGCGTGAAGAGGCCCTCACCATGCAACTCACCCTGCCCTCCCTGATCGAGGCGCGCATCGGGCAACTCTCGCGTCCGCTGGCGCTGCATTGGCCCGGTGGCCACGCTGGCGCGCCAGACGCCCCGGTGCACCTCAAAGTGACCGATGCCCATCAGCTCAGGTGGCTGGCCAGCGGCCACATCGGCACCCTCGCCGACGCCTACGTCCGCGGCGACCTGGACATCGAAGGGGACCTGCGCGAGGTGGTGGAGATCGCCGCCGAACTCGCGGGCGACCCGGTGGCGCAAGGCCATGCCGGGATGGGCACCCAGTGGCTTCAGCACCTGCGCTCGCGGTGGCTCCATCGCCAGCAGAGGGACGCCGAGCAAGTGCGTTTTCACTACGACCTGAGCGACGACTTCTTCGCCCTTTGGCTCGACCCGTTGCGCGTGTATTCGTGCGCCTATTACGAACGCGCCGACATGACCCTGGCCCAGGCGCAGGAAGCCAAGCTCGAACACATCTGCCGCAAGCTGCAACTGCAGCCGGGTCAACTGTTTCTGGACATCGGCGCAGGCTGGGGTGGGTTGCTGCTGTGGGCCGCCGAGCACCACGGCGTGCACGCCATGGGCATCACGCTCTCGCGCCACCAACACGCGCATGTGAACCGCCTGATCGACAAAAAAGGCCTGCGCGATCGGGTCACCATGCGCCTGCTCGACTACCGCGACCTGCCGCAAACCGCGCGCTTCGACCGCATTGCGTCGGTGGGCATGTTCGAGCACGTGGGTGCAGCCCGGCTCGACGGCTATTTCGAGCAGCTGCAGCGCCTGCTCAAACCCGGCGGCCTGATGCTCAACCACGGCATCACCGCCGGCGGGATCGACAACCACCAGCTCGGCGCCGGCCTGGGCGATTTCATCGAGAAGCACATCTTCCCCGGGGGTGAACTGGTTCACGTGTCCCGCGTGGCGCGCAGCCTGAGCGGCAGCGGGCTGGAACTGCTGGACGCGGAGAACCTGCGTCCCCACTACGCCCGCACCCTGTGGGCGTGGTCGGCATCGCTGGAGAAAGAGCTGGATCGCGCACGCGAACTCACCAGCGAAGCCACCGTCCGCGCCTACCGGCTGTACCTGGCTGGCTGCGCGGTGGCGTTCGAGCGAGGCTGGATCTCGATCCACCAGCTGCTCGCCTCGCGGCCCAGCGGTCAATTGAGCGATACCCCGCTGCGCGGCGCGCAATCGGTGTACCCGTTCAACCGGCGCCACATGTATGCCGCCGATCCCGCACGAACCGCCGTGCGATCAGGACGGTGCCCAGCACCACTGTGACCGCCTGGACCTCAGGGCCGGATGTCGGCCCACTATGCGGTTTGCCGGGCACGCTTGAGCATGCTCAATGGCGCGCGCTCACGCTGGCCCCAGAGTGGTGGCCTTCGCATCCAAAGGACCCGCCATGAAACAACAGTGGATTCTGGTCGCCAACGGGTCTCTCGCCCGCATCTTCAGCCGCACCGGCGTGGGCGACCCGCTGGTGGCGCTGGAGACCATTGATTTCCCCGAGGGTCGGCTCAAGCACAGCGATCTCCAACGCGACCGGCAAGGGCACGAGAGCAGCGACCACAGCAGCGCCGCCGCACACTTCGAGACGCACACCAGCACGCGGCAAAAGGTGCTGCACCAGTTCGCCCGCGAACTGGCAGCACGGCTGGAACAAGGCCTCACACAAGGCGAATACGACATCCTGTGGGTGGCCGCCTCCAGCCCCTTTCTGGGCGAACTCAGGGCCACGCTGACTCCGGCCGTGGCCGCCCGTCTGCAATGGACCCAAGACGCCGATTACACCCGCCTGGACATCGACTCCCTCGAAACCCGCCTGCGGGAACTGCACAGGCCGGCGCGGTGACCCACCCCGAAGCAGGGCAGCTGCCGGTGCCCCAGGCCTCGCCTGGCCTCACAGCAGCGCCGCGCCCCGGTCCTGCCGATGTGCCGGACGCATCGCACGCGCAATTGCAGGGCGGTTGAGGCTGCTCAATCGGCAAGGCCCGCGGCAACGAGAACATGGACGCCCGTCCACAACCACCGGAGACCCACATGAAAAACATCCACCACGCACTGTGGCTCGCACTGGGCCTGACAGCGCTCACCGGCAACGCACTGGCGCAGGCGCGATCGGCCTCCGTCGACCCCGGCAAACGGGAGTTCGACGCCAATTGCGCCAGTTGCCACGGCATCGGCGGCAAGGGCAACGGCGCGCTCGTGCCCTTCCTGACCAAGAGCCCGCCAGACCTCACGCTGCTTGCAAAAAACAACGGCGGCGTGCTGCCGATGAGTCGGCTGTATGACGTGATCGACGGCGCAGAAGTGCCGTCCCACGGTTCACGCGACATGCCCGTGTGGGGTCGCGACTACCGCATCAAGGACGCCGAGTACTTCATGGAGGCGCCCTACAACGCCGAGGCACACGTGCGCGCGCGCATCCTGGGGCTGCTGGAATACATCAACCGCCTGCAGGCGAAGTGACCGGACGGCGCGGGTGCAGGCCGTTTGCAGCAGGTACCCGGAAAAAAACAAAACCCAAGTGAACTCAATCACTTGGGTTTTTTTGGATGGTGGAGCTGGGGGGATTTGAACCCCCGTCCGCAAGCCTTCTTCGAGCAGTTCTACATGTGTAGCCGTCTGATTTGAGTCTCGCCGCCCGAGTCGCGCAGTGGCACGCTAAACGGGAAGCCAGCATCCTTGAGTCTCGCCCTGCGTCAAGGTGCCCGACGCAAAGCCAGCCGATGAAATTATCCTTGCAGCCGGGAGGTCTTGCGACCCCCTTGCCCAGCCCATCGGCCTGCTGTTGCAAGGCTCACCGCTGATTAAGCGGCGAGTGCGAAACGTTCGTCGTTTGCAGTTGGTTTTTTTCTGTTGCTTTACGAGGTGACAGAACCTCGACATGCCCTGCTGCGCGTCCGAACCCACGTCGAAACCAGTGCAGCCCCAAGGTCGCTATTTTAAGACGGTTCGAGCAATTGCAAGAGCTGCAGTGGAGAAGAAACTTCCGCGTCGGCGCCCCAGCTGGCCACATCGGCTCCGGCACCGAGATAACCGTACCGGGCCGCCACCGTCCCCATGCCGGCCGCACGCCCGGCCCGGATGTCGCGCTCGTCATCGCCCACATAGACACAATCCGCCGGCCGCAACGACAGGCGGCGAGCCGCCTCCAGCAAGGGCTCCGGGTGTGGCTTGGCGTGCGGCGTGGTGTCCCCACTGATCACCGTGGCCGCAGAATCGAACAGGACCATGGACCGGGTGATGGGGGACGTGAAACGCTGCGCCTTGTTGGTCACCACCCCCCAGCGCAACCCGCGTTGCAGCAAGGCGACCACCAGCTGATCAACACCTTCAAAGGGCCTTGTGCGCTGTGTCAAGCAGCTTTCGTAATGGACGAAGAACTCTTCCTTGTATTGCTCGTAGTCTTGATGCTGGGCATCCATGCCGAAAGCGACCTGCAGCATGCCACGGGCGCCAGAACCCACATGTGGACGGTACTCAGCCGCCGGTTTGGACACCATGCCACGACGCAAGCGCATTTCATCCGCTGCGGCCCCCAGATCCGGCGCACTGTCGATCAACGTGCCGTCCAGATCAAACAACACCGCACGCACGCCTTGAAACACCCCTTGCCTCATGTCTTGCGGGTCGAAAACATGTAGTTGACGCTGGTGTCGTCACTCAGCCAATAACGTCGCGTGAGGGGGTTGTATTCCATGCCACGTGTCTGGGTGAGCTCAAGCCCAACCTCTCGGCTGTACCGGGCCAATTCACTGGGCTTGATGAATTTCGCGTATTCGTGGGTACCTTTGGGCAGCAATTGCAAAACGTACTCAGCACCGAGGATGGCGAACAAAAATGCCTTCGGATTTCGATTCAATGTCGAAAAAAACACCCAGCCGCCGGGTTTGACCAGTGCAGCGCAAGCCCGTACGACGGAGGCGGGATCGGGCACATGCTCCAGCATCTCCATGCAGGTGACCACGTCAAACGCTTGTGGCTCCTGCAGGGCCATGGACTCGGCGCTGATTTCCTGATATTCGACGTTGGTGGTACCGGCCTCCAACGCGTGCAACTGCGCCACCCTCAGCGCTTTGGTTGACAAATCGATGCCGGTGACGAACGCGCCTTTTCGTGCCATGGCGTCCGAAAGGATCCCCCCGCCACAACCAATGTCCAGGACCCGCTTGCCCTTGAGGCTGACCACACCGTCAATCCAGGTCAACCGCAAGGGATTGATCTGATGCAGGGGCCGAAATTCGCTCTCAGGATCCCACCAGCGATGTGCGAGATCGGAAAACTTGGCCAACTCCGCGGGGTCGGCATTGATGTTTGGATTCATGGCTTGATTATCGTCAGCCCATGAAAAAACCGCGCCTTGGCGCGGTTTTTCAAGAGCAAACCAGAGGTTTACTTGTTGGCGCGGGTGCCAACGACTTCGACTTCCACGCGACGGTTCTTGGCACGGCCTTCGCGGGTGGCGTTGTCGGCCACTGGCTGGGTCAGGCCCTTGCCTTCGGTGTAGATGCGGTTGCTTTCGATGCCCTTGCTCACCAGATAAGCCTTGACGGCTTCAGCGCGGCGGTTCGACAGGGCCTGGTTGTAACCAGCGGCGCCGGTGGAGTCGGTGTGACCCACAGCGATCACGACTTCCAGGTTGATGCCGGACACTTTGCTGGCGAGGTCGTCCAGCTTGGCTTTGCCTTCTGGCTTGAGCACGGCCTTGTCGAAGTCGAAGAACGCATCAGCGGCGTAGGTGACTTTCGATGCGGCAGGCGCAGGGGCAGCGGCTGGCGCAGGTGCGGGCTTGGCAGCAGCAGGCGCTGGTGCGGCAGGGGCGGCAGCTGGTGCGGCAACCGGCACGATCGCGCCGTCGCAGCCGACAGCGGCCGTTGCAGGCGTCCAGCTTGCATCACGCCAGCACAGTTCGTTGGTGCCGTTTTTCCAGACCAGCTCGCTGGTGCCATTGCGCCAGTTGTCGATCGTTTGAGCGCCAGCAGCCGTTGCCATGGCGGCGGTTGCGATCAGCATTGCCACTTTGTTGAGTTTTTTCATGGTTTTCCTCTTGGTAAGCCGCAGACGGACTGCGTACAAAAAAAGACGCTTGAAGTGACCACCACTCAAAACGTTGGATTTCATTGTGCCACAAGCGCTATCGAGCCGACCGCCGGTGGCAGGCGCCCCGGTGACTGCGGTCTGAGCGCGCGCTCATTCGTTGTCGTGCTACAACAAAACGCTCAACGGGGCGTGATCCGCGTGACCCGTAAAATGACGGGTTGCCTTTTGGCCCATCCGACGCACACCAGCTCCGCTCATGACACAGTTCGCCAAAGAGACCTTGCCCATCAGTCTTGAAGAGGAGATGCGCCGCAGCTACCTCGACTACGCGATGAGCGTGATCGTCGGGCGGGCGCTGCCTGATGCGCGAGACGGCCTCAAGCCCGTGCACCGGCGAGTGCTGTTTGCCATGCACGAGCTCAACAACGACTGGAACCGGCCTTACAAAAAATCGGCCCGTATCGTGGGTGACGTGATCGGTAAGTACCACCCCCACGGCGACAGCGCGGTCTACGACACGATCGTGCGCATGGCGCAAGACTTTTCGCTGCGTCACATGCTGGTGGACGGTCAGGGCAACTTCGGCTCGGTGGACGGTGACAACGCCGCCGCCATGCGTTACACGGAAATTCGCCTGTCCAAGATCTCGCACGAGATGCTGGCCGATATCGACAAAGAAACCGTCAATTTCGGCCCGAACTACGACGGCTCCGAAAAAGAGCCTTTGGTATTGCCTTCGCGCCTGCCCAATTTGCTGGTCAACGGCTCATCGGGAATTGCGGTGGGCATGGCCACCAACATTCCGCCACACAACCTGAACGAGGTGGTGGACGCCTGTCTGCATTTGCTGAAAAACCCGGAAGCATCCATCGACGAATTGATGGAAATCATTCCGGCGCCGGATTTCCCCACCGCCGGCATCATTTACGGTATCAATGGCGTGAAGGACGGCTACCGCACCGGCCGTGGTCGGGTGGTCATGCGTGCCAAGTGCCATTTCGAGGACATCGATCGCGGTCAGCGCCAGTCGATCATCGTGGACGAATTGCCGTACCAGGTGAACAAGAAGACCCTGCAGGAGCGCATTGCAGAGCTGGTTCACGAGAAGAAGATCGAGGGGATCAGCCACATCCAGGACGAGTCCGACAAATCGGGCATGCGTCTGGTGATCGAGCTCAAGCGTGGTGAAGTGCCCGAGGTGGTGCTCAACAACCTGTACAAGCAGACGCAGTTGCAGGACACCTTTGGCATCAACATGGTGGCATTGGTTGATGGTCAGCCCCGCTTGTGCAATCTGAAAGACCTGATCCAGGTGTTCCTGGAGCACCGGCGCGAGGTGGTGACACGCCGCACGGTGTTCAACTTGCGCAAGGCGCGTGAGCGCGGCCACGTGCTCGAGGGTCTTGCCGTGGCCCTGGCCAACATCGACGACTTCATCCGCATCATCCGCGAGTCCCCCACGCCGCCGGTGGCCAAGGCCGAACTGATGGCGCGTCCGTGGGACAGCCAGCTGGTGCGCGAAATGCTCACCCGCACGCGCACCGACGGCGGCGTGATCAACGCCGACGACTACCGCCCCGACGGTCTGGAAAAAGCCTTCGGCATGGGCGGCGACGGTCTGTACCGACTCTCCGAAACCCAGGCGCAGGAAATCCTGCAAATGCGCCTGCAGCGCCTGACGGGACTTGAACAGGACAAGATCGTGGCGGAGTACAAGGAAGTCATGGGCGAGATCGACGATCTGCTCGACATCTTGTCCAAGCCCGAACGCGTCTCGACCATCATTGCCGACGAACTGGTCGTCGTGAAGCAGGAATTCGGTCAGACCAAGCTGGGTGCGCGCCGCAGTGAGATCGAGCACAACGCACAAGACCTGGCCACCGAGGACCTGATCACACCCACCGACATGGTGGTCACGCTCAGTCACAGCGGCTACATCAAGAGCCAACCGCTCTCCGAATACCGGGCTCAAAAGCGTGGCGGGCGCGGCAAACAGGCCACCGCCACCAAGGAAGACGACTGGATCGACCAGCTTTTCATCGCCAACACGCACGACTACATCTTGTGTTTCTCCAACCGCGGCCGGCTTTACTGGCTCAAGGTGTGGGAAGTGCCGGCGGGTTCGCGCGGTTCGCGTGGGCGCCCCATCGTCAACATGTTCCCGCTGCAAGAGGGCGAAAAAATCAACGTGGTGCTGCCGCTCACCGGTGAAATGCGCTCGTTCCCTTCGGATCGCTACGTCTTCATGGCCACGAGCATGGGCACGGTCAAGAAGACCGCGCTGGACGAGTTCAGCAACCCGCGCAAGGCCGGCATCATCGCCGTGGACCTGGACGAAAACGACTTCCTGATCGGCGCTGCGCTCACCGATGGCCAGCACGACGTGATGCTGTTCAGCGATGGCGGCAAGGCCGTGCGCTTTGACGAAAACGATGTGCGCCCCATGGGTCGCAACGCGCGTGGTGTGCGCGGCATGATGATCGAGGAAACGCAAAGCGTGATTGCCATGCTCGTGGCCGAAGACGAGCACCAGAGCGTGCTGACCGCCACCATCAACGGCTATGGCAAACGCACGCCGATCTCCGAATACACCCGCCATGGGCGCGGCACCAAAGGCATGATCGCGATCCAGCAAAGCGAGCGCAACGGCAAGGTCGTGGCTGCCACGCTGGTGCACACCGACGACGAGATCATGCTGATCACCGACAAGGGTGTGTTGGTGCGCACCCGGGTCTCCGAGATTCGCGAAATGGGACGCGCCACACAAGGTGTCACGCTGATCGCGCTGGACGAAGGCGCCGAGCTTTCGGGCCTGCAGCGCATCGTGGAAAACGACGCCAACGTGCCGGAGCTTGAAGATTCGGCCGAGCCGAACGAGGGCGACGATCCGGGTCCTGAGGCGTGATGGCCCGCCCGTTCAACTTCTCCGCCGGTCCGGCCGCGATGCCGGCCGAGGTGCTGCAACAGGCCGCTGACGACATGCTCGACTGGCACGGCAGCGGCATGAGCGTGATGGAGATGAGCCACCGGGGCAAGGAGTTCGGCACCATCATGGAGTCGGCGCTGGCCGACCTGCGCGAACTGCTCGCGATTCCCGAGAACTTCCACATTCTGTTCATGCAGGGCGGTGGGTTGGCCGAGAACGCCATTGTCCCGTTGAACCTCTCGCGCGGAGGTCAGGTCGACTTTGTCGTGACAGGCAGTTGGAGTCAGAAGTCCATCAAGGAGGCGGCACGGTATGCACAGCCTGCCTTGGCTGCCAGCAATGCAGATTCGAATCACACCACCCTGCCCGCGCCGGGCTCCTGGAAGCTCGCAGCGCAGGCCCAGTACGTGCATATCTGCAGCAACGAGACGATCCACGGCGTCGAATTTCACGAGCTGCCCGATCTGAAGGCGCTCGGGAGTGACGCTCCGCTGGTGATCGACTTCTCCTCACACGTGGCGTCGCGAACGATCGATTGGTCGCGCGTGGGCCTGGCGTTCGGTGGGGCGCAGAAGAATCTGGGACCGGCCGGCCTGACCCTCGTGGTGGTCCGCGAGGATCTCCTCGGCCACGCCCTGCCCATCTGCCCCAGCGCCTTCGACTACAAGACCGTCTCGGCCAACGGCTCGATGTACAACACGCCGCCGACCTACAGCATTTACATGGCGGGACTCACGTTTCAATGGCTCAAGCGCCAAACCGAGGGCGAGCTGAGCGGCGTGGCGGCCATGGAGCAGCGCAACATCGCCAAAGCCTCGCTGCTGTACGACTACATCGACAGCTCTGCGCTGTACCTCAACAAGGTCGCACGGGACTGCCGCTCGCGCATGAACGTTCCCTTCTTCCTGCGCGACGAAGCTTTGAACGATGCTTTCCTGGCGGGCGCCAAGGCCGCCGGCCTGCTGCAACTCAAGGGGCACAAGTCGGTGGGCGGCATGCGCGCCAGCATCTACAACGCCATGCCCCTTGAAGGGGTACAAGCGTTGGTGCAGTTCATGCGCGACTTTGAAAAAACACGGGCCTGAAAGAGGCCGCATCTTCCGAAGACATGACCCAACCCACCCAGTCCGATGCCCTCGCGGCCTTGCGCGTGCAGATCGACGCGCTTGACCAGCAGCTGCTCTCTCTCCTGAACCAGCGCGCACGCGTGGCAGAGGAAGTTGGCGTCATCAAACGCCACGAAGGCTCGCCGTTTTTCAGACCGGACCGCGTGGCCCAGGTCATTGAAAAAATCCAGGACGCCAACCAGGGCCCGCTGCTCAACCAGCACGTGGCTTCGATCTGGCGCGAGATCATGTCGGCCTGTCTCGCACTCGAAGCCCCACAGCGCGTGGCCGTCCTGGGCCCACAAGGCACTTTCTGCGAACAGGCCGCGATCGAATTCTTCGGCAGTGCGGCCAACCTGATTTATTGCGCCGATTTCGACGAGGTCTTCCACGCCACCGCTGCGGGCACCGCGCAGTACGGTGTGGTCGGCATGGAGAACTCCACCGAAGGTGTGGTGGCCCGGTCGCTCGACCTGTTCCTGCGCTCGCCCGTGCACGTGGTGGGTGAGGTGAGCTTGCTGGTGCGCCATAACCTGCTGCGCCAGCTCAACACACTGGACGGCATCGAGGTCGTCATGGCGCATCCCCAGGCGCTGGCCCAATGCCAGAACTGGCTGTCACAGCACTTGCCCAAGGCAGAAAAGCGGGCCGTCTCCAGCAACGCCGAGGGCGCCCGCCTCGCGGCCACCAACCCGGCATGGGCCGGGATTGCCAGCGAGCGCGCAGCGGCCCAGTTCGGCCTGCACATCGTCTCGCACGCTGTCCAGGACGAGGCCTACAACCGCACGCGCTTTGCCGTGATCGCCCTGCCGCAGACGCTGGCCATGCCGCCCGCCTCGGGGCGCGACTGCACGAGTCTGGTGGTGTCGGTGCCGAACCGGCCCGGCGCTGTGCACGACCTGCTGGTGCCCCTGAAGAACAACGGTGTCTCCATGACGCGCTTCGAGTCGCGCCCCGCCAAATCGGGACAGTGGGAGTATTACTTCTACATCGACATCGCCGGCCATCCATCGCAGCCCCACGTGGCCGCCGCATTGCAAGAGCTTCAAGGACTTTGCGCTTTCTACAAGGTGCTGGGCGCATACCCGGTGAACGAATGATGTTTGAACAACTGGGATTGATTGGCTGCGGAATGATGGGCGGCTCGTTCGCGCTGGCACTCAAGCGCGCGGGCCTGGTCAAACGGGTGGTCGGCTACAGCAAATCACCGTCGACCACCGAACGTGCGCGTCAGTTGGGCGTGATCGATGTGGAGGCGCCCTCGGCGCTGCTGGCCGTGTCGGGCGCCGATCTGGTGCTGCTCGCCGTGCCCGTGTCGGCCACCGAAGCGACCTTCAAGGCCATCCGGCACCTGGTGCGCGGCGACGTGCTGATCGTGGACGTGGGCTCGACCAAACGCGAAGTGATCGACGCAGCGCGTCGCGTGCTCAAGGACCAGGTGGGTGTGTTTGTGCCAGCGCATCCGATCGCAGGCAAAGAACTTGCGGGCGTGGAGCACGCGGACCCCGAGCTGTACCACGGCCGCCAGGTCATCCTCACGCCGATCGAACGCACGCTCACGGCCCAGCTGGACAAGGCACACAAGTTGTGGACCGCACTGGGTTGCCACGTCAAGCAGATGTCGCCTGAAGCGCACGACGCGGCCTATGCCGCGGTGAGCCACTTGCCTCACCTGGTGGCGTTTGCGTTGATGAACGGCATCAGCAGCCAGCAGCAAGCCGAGGATTTTCTGTCGCTGGCCGGGCCGGGATTCCGCGATTTCACGCGCATCGCCGCCAGCGACCCGGTGGTCTGGCGCGACATCCTGATGTCCAACCGCGAAGAATTGCTCGCGCAATCGCGCTTGTTCCAGCGCGCCCTGCACGCGCTGGAGACCGCCATCAAAGCCGACAACCCGGATGCGCTGGAAGCCTTGATCGACCAAGCCAGCAGTGCCCGCGCCCATTGGCGCATGTCCGCCATCAAGCCCCAGAGCTGAGGCCGCTTCACGCGGCTTGTTCGCGTCCCCGCGCATGTACTCCATTCCTTTCCTCGACCTTCCTCCGCTGACACATGCCGGAGGCACCGTGCGCCTGCCGGGCTCGAAAAGCATTTCCAACCGGGTGCTGCTGCTCGCCGCGCTGAGCGAGGGCCACACCGACGTGACCGACCTGCTGGACTCGGACGACACCCAGGTGATGCTGGACGCCCTTCGCCAGCTCGGCTGCCGCATCGAACCCCAACCCGACGGAACCTTGCGTGTGCACGGCCTGGGCGGTCAATTGCCTGTGCGGCAAGCGCGGCTGTTCCTGGGCAACGCCGGCACCGCCATGCGCCCGCTCACCGCTGCCCTGGCCTTGCTTGCGTCCACCCATGGCGCCGAGTTCGAACTCAGCGGCGTGCCGCGGATGCACGAACGACCCATCGGCGATCTGGTGGATGCCTTGCGACAACTCGGCTGTGCGGTGGATTGCCTGGGACAGGAAGGCTATCCACCACTCAAGCTCGGCACAGGCTTACCTCTGGCGCTGCAACTGTCTGAGCCGATCCGCGTGCGGGGCGACGTGTCCAGCCAGTTCCTCACGGCGCTGCTCCTGGCGCTGCCGCTGGTGGCACAACCGCAAGCCATCGTGATTGAGGTGGTCGGTGAACTGATCTCGCGCCCCTACATCGAGATCACGCTGAACCTCCTGACCCGCTTCGGCGTGCAGGTGCAGCGCGACGGCTGGCAGCGTTTCACCATCCCGGCCGGCAGCCGCTACCGTTCGCCCGGGCGCATGCCGGTGGAAGGCGACGCCTCGTCGGCGAGCTACTTCATTGCGCTGGGCGCCATCGCGCCCGGTGCCCAGGGCATCACCATCGAGGGCGTGGGTCTCGCCTCCATCCAGGGCGACATCCGTTTCGTCGAAGCCGCCCGGCTCATGGGCGCCGAGATCACGGGCGAAGCCAACCGCCTGCACATCCGGCGCGGCGCCTGGCCGCTCAAGGCCATCGAACTGGACTGCAACCACATTCCCGATGCGGCCATGACCTTGGCCGTGATGGCGCTTTACGCCGACGGCACGACAACGCTGCGCAACATCGCCAGCTGGCGCGTGAAGGAGACCGACCGCATCGCTGCCATGGCCAACGAATGCCGCAAGCTCGGCGCCACGGTGGAAGAAGGCGCGGATTTCATCCGCATCACCCCGCCCACCACCTGGCGGGCAGCCAGCATCCACACCTACGACGACCACCGGGTGGCCATGTGCTTCTCGCTCGCCGCCTTCAACCCGGCGAGCCTGCCGGTGCGCATTGAAGACCCGAAATGCGTGGGCAAGACCTTCCCCGACTACTTCGAGACCCTGTTCGACGTCTGCAGCACGCCGGCCCAGGCGATTCCCGTCATCTGCATCGACGGCCCCACGGCGTCGGGCAAGGGCACGCTGGCTTCGCAGCTGGCACAGCGCCTGGGCTACCACCTGCTCGACTCCGGTGCGCTCTACCGCGCCACGGCGCTCGCAGCACAAGACGCTGGCGTCTCGCTGGACGACGAGCCGGCGCTGGCCCGCCTCGCCGCCCAACTCCCGCTGGCGTTCCGCGACCACCAAGTGTTTCTCGGCGGCCGCGACATCACAGACCCGCTGCGCCTGGAATCCACCGGCGGCATGGCTTCCCGGGTGTCGCAACACCTCGCCGTGCGAAGCGCACTGCACGCCTTGCAGCAGAGCTTCCGGCGTCTGCCCGGCCTGGTGGCCGATGGGCGCGACATGGGCACGGTGATCTTCCCGGACGCGGCTTTGAAGGTGTTCCTGACGGCCACCGCCGAACAGCGCGCCCAACGGCGCCATAAGCAATTGATTTCAAAGGGAATTGCTGCTAACATCGACAGTCTTTTGGCAGACTTGCGAGAGCGTGATTTGCGGGACTCATCCCGCACACACGCGCCCCTCAAGCCCGCCGAAGATGCCTTGAAACTGGACAACTCCGAACTGGACATCGAGCAATCGGTGAGAACGGTGATGAACTGGTGGCAGGGCAAAACGGCGTTCTCGGGGAACTGAGCGCGCTTTCACCTCTGGCCCTGACGGCACAGCCGGGCGCTCCCAGCCCGCATGCCTGAAGGTTCTTTTCAACCAACCCCGCGGTGTTTCGCACCGCAATGTCAACGCCGCCCACACGTCGATCCCCGCGCAAACCGAGTCACCTTGGTTGAAAGCGCCGACGCTGAGTGGTTTTAGGAAATTCAATGTCTGAATCTTTTGCCGCCCTGTTCGAAGAGTCCCTGAAACGCGCCGAAATGCGCTCGGGCGAAGTCATCACCGCTGAAGTTGTTCGCATCGAGCACAGCCACGTGGTGGTCAACGCCGGTCTGAAGTCGGAAGCCTATGTGCCGCTGGCCGAATTCAAGAACGACCTGGGTGAACTCGAAGTGCAGGTGGGCGACTTTGTGTCGGTTGCCATCGACTCCGTGGAAAACGGTTTCGGCGACACCCTGCTGTCGCGCGACAAGGCCAAGCGCCTCGCGTCGTGGATGTCCCTGGAGAAAGCACTCGAGTCGGGCGAATTCGTCACCGGCACGACCTCCAGCAAGGTCAAGGGCGGCCTCAAGGTCATGGTCAACGGCATCAGCGCCTTCCTGCCGGGCTCGCTGGTCGACAGCCGTCCGACCAAGGACCTGACCCCGTACGAAAACAAGACCCTGGAATTCAAGGTCATCAAGCTCGACCGCAAGCGCAACAACGTGGTGCTGAGCCGCCGTGCCGTGGTGGAAGCCTCCATGGGCGAAGAGCGTGCCAAGCTGATGGACACCCTGAAAGAAGGCGCCATCGTCCACGGCGTGGTCAAGAACATCACCGAATACGGCGCGTTCGTGGACCTCGGCGGCATCGACGGTCTGCTGCACATCACCGACATGGCATGGCGTCGCGTGCGCCACCCGAGCGAAGTGGTGCAGGCTGGCCAGGAAATCACCGCCAAGATCCTCAAGTTCGACACCGAGAAGCACCGCGTCTCGCTGGGTCTGAAACAAATGGGCGATGACCCATGGATGGGTGTGGCCCGCCGCTACCCACAGAGCACCCGCATGTTCGGCAAGATCACCAACATCGCCGACTACGGCGCGTTCGTGGAACTCGAGCCAGGCATCGAAGGTCTGGTGCACGTGTCCGAAATGGACTGGACCAACAAGAACGTGGCGCCTTCCAAGCTGGTGTCGCTGGGCGACGAGGTCGAAGTCATGGTGCTCGACATCGACGAAGACAAGCGCCGCATCTCGCTGGGCATGAAGCAGTGCCGTGCCAACCCATGGCACGAGTTTGCTGAAGCGACCAAGCGCGGTGACCGCGTCAAGGGCCCGATCAAGTCGATCACCGACTTCGGCGTGTTCGTGGGTCTGGCCGCCGGCATCGACGGTCTGGTGCACCTGTCCGACCTGTCGTGGAACGAAACCGGCGAAGCCGCCGTGCGCAACTACAAGAAGGGCCAGGAAGTCGAAGCGATCGTGCTGGCCATCGACGTGGAGCGCGAGCGCATTTCCCTGGGTATCAAGCAGCTCGACGGCGACCCGTTCACCACCTTCGCGGCGGTGAACGACAAGGGTTCCATCGTGACCGGCAAGGTCAAGACCGTGGACGCCAAAGGTGCCGAGATCGACCTGGGCGAAGACGTGCTGGGTTACCTGCGTGCCAGCGAAATCAGCCGTGACCGCGTGGAAGATGCACGCAACATGCTGAAAGAAGGCGACGAAGTGACCACCGTGGTGGTGAACATCGACCGCAAGACGCGCAACATCCAGTTGTCCATCAAGGCCAAGGACGCCGCCGACCAGCAGGAAGCCATGGCCAGCCTGAGCCAGCAGTCCTCGCGTGAAAGCGCCGGCACCACCAGCCTGGGCGCCCTGCTGCGCGCCAAGCTGGACAACAACAACGGCTAAGCACGACGGCCGGTGTCTGGTCAGCCACCCGCCTCTCGGCGGGTGAACTGACCGGACGCCGGTTCTTGAATGCCCAAGTCCAAACCCGAACACATGACCCGCAGCGATCTCGTTGAAGCGTTGGCCAGCCGATTCAGCCAGCTCACGCACCGCGATGCCGAGTTTGCCGTCAAGGCCATTCTCGACGCCATGGGCGATGCGCTGGTGAAAGGCCACCGGATCGAGATCCGTGGTTTTGGCAGTTTTTCGGTCAATCGCCGTTCGCCGCGAGTGGGCCGCAACCCGCGTTCGGGCGAGAGCGTGATGATTCCCGAGAAACGCGTGCCGCACTTCAAGCCGGGCAAGGCCCTGCGGGAACAGGTGGACGCCAAGACCGCTGAAATTCTCGGGCGCGAGCCCAAGAAACCGACGTGATGCCTGCTGCTTCGACAGAGGTCTGATCGCTACAATCGCCCCACCACAAAGGGGACGAATTGAAATACCTGATGTGGCTGCTCAATGCAGCCATTTTTTTTGTGTTGTTCGCCTTCGCGCTGAACAACCAGGACAGCGTGACGCTGAACCTGTTCTTCGGTGCCAGCTGGCAGGCTCCGCTGGTGTTGATCATGCTGGCCGCCCTGGTGGTGGGTGTTTTCCTGGGTGTGTTGGTCATGCTGCCGCTGTGGCTGCGGGCCAAGCGCTCGAGGCGGCGCGCGGCCTCGGCCGCTGCGGCCAACACCGCCTTTGATGCGGACTCCACCCTGTTTCCCGACCCCAGCGACCGCCGCCATGGACTTTGATTTCACCTGGCTGCTCTGGGGCCTGCCCCTGGCGTTTGCAGCGGGCTGGGGTGCTTCCCGCCTGGACCTTCGCCAGTGGCGCATGGAAAGCCGCCAGGCGCCCAAGGCCTACTTCCGCGGTCTGAACCACCTGCTCAACGAACAGCAGGACCAGGCGATCGACGCCTTCATCGAAGCCGTGCAGGGCGACCCCGACACGGCCGAGCTGCACTTCGCATTGGGCAACCTGTTCCGCCGACGCGGTGACTACGACCGTGCGGTGCGCGTGCACGAACACCTGCTGTCGCGCGCCGACCTCAGCAACAAGGACCGTGACCGCGCCCAGCATGCGCTGGCGCTGGATTTCCTCAAGGCCGGTCTGCTGGACCGTGCCGAGGCTGCACTCAACAAACTCAAAGGCTCGGCGTTCGAGGGCGAGGCCTTGCTGGCGCTGCTGGGCATCTATGAACGCTCGCGCGACTGGCCACAAGCCAAGGCGATCGCCCAACGGCTGGAAACAGCCGAACAAGGCAGTTTTTCCACCCGGCTGGCCCACTACCTGTGCGAAGAGGCCGACAACGCGCGGCGCAACGGCGACGCTGCACAGGCGCTGCGCCTCCTCGAAGAGGCCGTGCAACACGCACCGCAGCTCTCGCGCGGCTGGATGGCGCTGTCGGCCCACAAGGCGCAGAGCGGTGATGCGGCCGGCGCGTTTGAGGCCCTGCTGCGGCTGAACCAGCATGCGCCACAGGGATTGCCGTTGGCGGCCAGCGCGCTGGCCGACCTCGCTCGTCAAACAGGGCGGCAGAGCGAAGCGACAGCGGTGCTGCAGGCGAGCCACGAACGGGCGCCCTCGATCGACATCACGGAAGCGCTCGCGAGCCTGTGCAGCGAACCCGAGGCCATGCGCAACCGCTACCTCGACCACCTCGAACGCGAACCGTCGCTGGTCATCACAGCAAAGTGGCTGGCGGGCGAGAAGCTCTCCAGCGAAGTGGCACAGGTTCAGGTGCAGCGGTCGCTGGAGCAGGCCAGCGGGCCACTCAAGCGCTACCGCTGCGCGGCCTGTGGCTTCGAAGCGCGCCAGCACTTCTGGCAGTGCCCCGGCTGCCAGGCCTGGGACAGCTACCCGGCGCGCCGGGTGGAAGAGCTGTAGCCCCTTCAGGCCTCCCCAAAGCCGCCACCACCCGGCGTGTGGATCTCGAAGATGTCGCCAGGCTTCATCTCGGCCTGGCCGATGTGGTCCAGCGCTTCCACCGAGCCGTCTGAACGCACCACGCGGTTGATGCCGACCTGCCCGGCCTGCCCACCGGCCATGCCGAAGGCGCCGTGCACGCGGCCGTTGGACAGGATGCTCGCTGTCATGTCTTCCAGGAAGCGCACACGGCGCACGCCGCCGTGGCCACCGTGCCAGCGGCCAGCGCCGCCCGAGCCTTCACGGATCTCATAGCTTTCCAATCGAACCGGAAAGCGGAACTCCAGCACCTCGGGGTCGGTCAGTCGCGAGTTGGTCATGTGCGTCTGCACGACGCTCGTGCCGTCAAAACCATCGCCCGCACCGCTGCCACCCGAGATCGTCTCGTAGTACTGGTGCTTCGCGTTGCCGAAGGTGAAGTTGTTCATGGTGCACTGGCTCGCCGCCATCACACCCAGCGCACCGTACAAGGCGTTGGTGATGCAGCTGGAGGTCTCCACGTTGCCCGCGACCACCGAGGCCGGCGGGTTGGGGTTGAGCATGGAGCCCGGCGGGATGATGACCTTGAGCGGTTTGAGGCAGCCCGCGTTGAGCGGGATGTCGTCGTCCACCAGCGTGCGGAAGACATAGAGCACCGCCGCCATGCACACCGCGGTGGGCGCGTTGAAGTTGTTGGGCTGTTGTGGCGACGTGCCGGTGAAGTCGATCTCTGCGCTGCGCTGCGCGGCATTCACCCGCACCGCGACCTGGATCTGTGCGCCGTTGTCCAGCGGCAGCGTGAACGCGCCGTCCTTGAGGCGCGTGATCACGCGGCGCACCGACTCTTCCGCGTTGTCCTGCACGTGGCGCATGTAGGCCTGCACCACGTCCAGTCCAAACTGCTCGACCATCTTGCGCAGTTCCTGCACGCCCTTCTCGTTCGCGGCAATCTGGGCCTTGAGATCGGCCATGTTCTGCTGCGGGTTGCGACTGGGGAACTCGCCGCTTTGCAGCAGTGCCACCATCTCGGCCTCGCGCAGCACCCCGCGGTCCACCAGCTTCACGTTGTTGATCTGCACGCCCTCTTCTTCGATGCGCGTGGAGAACGGCGGCATGGAGCCTGGCGTGGTGCCGCCGATGTCGGCGTGGTGACCGCGCGACCCCACATAAAAGGTCGGCTCGCCGGCCAGGTACACCGGCGTGATCACGGTGACGTCGGGCAGGTGCGTGCCGCCGTGGTACGGGTCGTTGAGCGCATACACGTCGCCCGGCTGCATCTTTCCGGCGTTCTCGCGGATCACGGTTTTGATGCTCTCGCCCATGGAGCCCAGGTGCACCGGCATGTGCGGCGCGTTGGCGATCAGGTTGCCCTGGGCGTCGAACAGCGCGCACGAGAAGTCCAGTCGTTCCTTGATGTTGACCGAGTAAGCCGTGTTCTGCAGCTGCAGACCCATCTGCTCGGCGATGTTCATGAACAGGTTGTTGAAGACCTCCAGCAGCACCGGGTCCACGGTGGTGCCCACGGCATAGGTCACGCTGCGCGGAATGCGGCGGTCCAGCACGAGGTGGTCGAGCGCGGTGAGCACGGCTTCCCAGCCCGGCTCCACCACGGTGGTGGCGTTCTTCTCGGCAATGATGGCCGGGCCGGGGATCACATCGCCCGGGCGCAGGTCTTCACGCACGACCAGCGCGGCGTCCAGCCACTGGCCGCCCGAGTACATGCGCACCGTCTCAACCCGGGGCACCTCGCGCGCCTCGTGGGTGTCGAAGCGCGGTTCTTTGGGCGCCACGCCCGGCACGACAGCCTCCACCGACACCGCCTCCACGATGAGCCGCTTGCCCTGCATGAGGAAGGCAAACCGCTGCCGGTAGGCGGCTTCAAAGCCGGCCTGGATCGCGTCCAGCGTGCCGTGGGGCACCACCAGGGCCGCATCGCTGCCCTCGTAGCGGACATGCACCCGGCGGTGCACGGTGACCGCGCCGACGTTGACCTGCTGACGCCCGAGTTCTGCTTGCGCGGCCTCGCCCAGGGCCTGCAGCTTCTCGGCAATCGAGGGCAGCGCCTCCTGCGACAAGGGCAGTTCCACCGCCTGCTCGCGGATCGCGTTCTGGTCGGCCAGGCCCATGCCGTAGGCGCTCAGCACACCCGCGAGCGGGTGCACGAACACACGCGTCATGCCCAGGGCGTCGGCCACCAGGCAGGCGTGTTGACCACCCGCGCCACCGAAACACTGCAAGGTGTAGCGCGTCACGTCGTAGCCCCGCGCCACCGAGATCTTCTTGATCGCGTTGGCCATCTGCTGCACGGCGATGTGGATGAAACCCTCGGCCACCTCGGCGGCATCGCGGCCGGTCTGCGAGGCGAGCTCGTTGAACTTCGCCTGCACCGCTTCGGCGCTCAGGGCTTCATCGGCCTTGGGGCCGAACACCTTGGGAAAGTGACGCGGCTGGATCTTGCCGAGCATCACGTTCGCGTCCGTCACAGCCAGTGGTCCACCCCGGCGGTAGCTGGCCGGCCCCGGGTTGGCGCCGGCACTCTCGGGGCCCACGCGAAAGCGCGCGCCGTCGAACGACAGCAAGGACCCGCCACCCGCGGCCACCGTGTGGATGCTCATCATGGGCGCGCGCATGCGCACACCGGCCACCTGGGTTTCGAACTCGCGCTCGAACTGCCCTGCGTAGTGCGACACATCGGTGGAGGTGCCGCCCATGTCGAAGCCGATCACCTTCTCAAAACCCGCCAGGCCGGCCGTGCGCGCCATGCCCACGATGCCTCCGGCGGGGCCGGACAGGATGGCGTCCTTGCCCTGGAAGGCATGGGCGTCGGTGAGGCCGCCCGACGACTGCATGAAGAACAGCTTGACACCCGGCATGTCGCCAGCCACCTGCTCCACATAGCGGCGCAAGATGGGCGAGAGGTAGGCGTCCACCACGGTGGTGTCGCCGCGGCTCACGAACTTCATCATCGGGCTGGTCTCGTGCGAGGTGCTCACCTGCGTGAAGCCCAGCTCGCGCGCGACGCGGGCCGCTGCCTGCTCGTGCGCGGTGAAGCGGTAGCCGTGCATGAAGACAATGGCCACGCTGCGCAGGCCGCGGGCGTGCGCCGCCTGCAGATCGGCGCGAAGGGCGGCCTCATCCAGTGCCTGCAACACCTCGCCTTGTGCACCGAGCCGCTCCTGCGCCTCGATCACCTCGCGGTAGAGCAACTCGGGCAGGACGATGCGACGGTCAAACAGGCGTGGTCGGTTCTGGTACGCGATGCGCAAGGCGTCGCGGAAACCGCGCGTGGTCACCAGCAGCGTGGGCTCGCCCTTGCGTTCGAGCAGCGCGTTGGTGGCCACGGTGGTGCCCATCTTCACGCACTCCACCTGCTGCGGCGTGACCGGCTCCCCCGGTTTGAGGCCGAGCAGGTGGCGGATGCCGGCCACCGCCGCGTCGCGGTACTGCTCGGGGTTTTCGGACAGCAACTTGTGCGTGATGAGCGTGCCGTCGGGCTTCCTGGCCACGATGTCGGTGAAGGTGCCGCCGCGGTCGATCCAGAACTGCCAGCGGGGGTCGATGTGGGTCGTCGTCATGGTGTTCACAAAGATGCGGCAGACCGGGCTGCCTGGTCGTAGATGCCGGAGAGCACGCGCAACAGGCGTGCGAGCTCTCCGATGTCGTGGTTGAGCGCGTCGTCGGCCTTGAGTGCGTTGATGAGGCAGCTGTCGCGGATCTCGCGGTAGCGCGTCACATAGGCCTTGCCTTCTTCGGTGGGACCGTAGGTGACTTCCTTGCCGTTCTTGCTGGAGAGCACCACACCCAACGCCTGCAGCTTCTTCAAGGAATAGTTGATGAGGTGCGTGTCTTCCACGTTCATGATGAAGGCGATGTCGGCCAGGCGTTTGTCCCGTGCGCGGTGCGTCACGTGGTGCAGCACCAGCACGTCCAGCGCCGTGAGGTCCTTGAGGCCGGCCGCGCTCATGCAGTGCACCACCCAGCGGTGAAACGCATTGCCCGAGACGATGAGGCCGAATTCGAACTCGCTCATCTCTGCGCTGTGCGGCGACACCAGGTGCGCCGAGGACACGATGGGTTGCGATGGCAGTGCAGGTGGCTTGGTGTTTGCTTTGGTACGGGCCATGGTGTGGGATGCCTTGAAGAGGTGCGGCGCAGTTTATGTTTTTTGCCGACGATTTGCCATTAATTTGTTGACATATAGGGAAAACACCGATCACACTTCGTCCGCTCGCCGATAGAGTCCATCCGCTGCCCTGTCCCTCAGTTCCCACCCCATTCAACGGAGCCTTCACCATGAAACGTCGTCTGTTCAGCGTCACCCTGGCCGCCTCTGCGCTGGCCCTGAGCCTGCCCGCCACCGCCCAGACCAAGTGGGATCTGCCGGCCGCCTACCCGGCCACCAACTTCCACTCCGTGAACCTGGCCGCGTTTGCAGCCGACGTTCAGAAGGCCACCGGCGGCAAGCTGCAGATCACGGTGCACCCAGGCGCGTCGCTGTTCAAGGCACCCGAGATCAAGCGCGCCGTGCAAGGCGGACAAGCGCAGATCGGCGAAATCCTCCTGGCCGCCTACCAGAACGAATGGCAGATGTTCGGCGCCGACGGCCTGCCCTTTCTGGCCACCAGCTACGCCGACTCCATGAAGCTCTACCAGGCGCAGAAGCCCATCCTGGAAAAGAAGCTGGCCGAACAAGGCATGACCCTGCTCTACACCGTGGCCTGGCCACCACAGGGCATTTACAGCAAGAAGCCTGTGATGAGCGGCGCCGACCTCAAAGGCAGCAAGTGGCGCGCGTACAGCCCGTCCACCTCGCGCATCGCCGAACTGGTGGGTGCGCAGCCGGTCACGGTGCAGGCCGCCGAGCTGTCGCAAGCGCTGGCCACCGGCGCGGTCGAAACCAACATGACCTCGGGCGCCACCGGTGTGGACAGCAAGCTGTATGAGCACCTGAAGTTCTACTACGACGTGCAGGCCTGGTTGCCCAAGAACGCGGTCATCGTGAACAAGCGCGCGTTTGACGCGCTGGACAAGCCCACGCAGGACGCGCTGCGCAAAGCCGGCGCCGATGCCGAAGCACGCGGCTGGGCCGCTTCTCAAAAGGTCAACACCGACACGCTGGCCATCCTCAAGACCAACGGCATGGCGGTGGAGCCGCCCTCGGCCGCGCTCAAGGCCGACATGCAGAAGGTGGGCGAAACCATGCTCAAGGAATGGCTGGAGAAGGCCGGTCCCGAGGGCCAGGCGATGCTGGACGCGTACAAGAAGTAATCACCCCCGCCGCGCAGGTGTGGGGACCACCCCCGCCGCGCTCCGCGCGACCCCCTCCAGGGGGCGGCACCTGCGGCCTGGCAGAGCCAGTTCCGCGGTGCCCGCTGGGTTGGACCCGGGCATGCGCAACGGGTCATTCATCTGAAGTCACATTCCCATGCGCAAACTCCTCGATTCCCTCTACCTCGGCGCGGCCTGGCTGGCTGCGCTGTTCATGATCGGCGTGCTGGTCATGGTCTTGCTCTCCATGCTGGGGCGCATGCTCCAGTTCTACGTGCCCGGCACCGACGCTTACGCCGGCTACGCCATGGCGGGTGCCGGCTTTCTGGCGCTGGCCCACACGCTCAAGAGCGGTGAACACATCCGCGTGACGCTGATCATCGGCAAGCTCACGGGCGGCGCCCGGCGCGGGCTGGAGTTGTGGTCACTCACCGTGGCTGTGCTGCTGGCAGGGCTGCTCGCTTTCTACACCTGGCGCCTGTCGTGGCAGTCGCACCAGTTCCACGACATCTCTACCTCGGCCGACGCCACGCCGCTGTGGATTCCGCAGATCCTCATGGCCGTGGGCACCACGGTGATGCTGATCGCCTTCATCGACGAGTGGGTGCTGGAGCTCCTGCGCAAACGCTCACACGACAGCGTGGAGACCCGCCATGAATGAACTGCTCGTCACCTCGCTGCTGATCGTGGCGCTGTTTGCCCTGCTGGGCAGCGGTGTGTGGATCGGCCTCACGCTCGCGGGCGTGGCCTGGATCGGCATGGAGATGTTTTCCTCGCGCCCCGCGGGCGATGCCATGGCCATCACCATCTGGGGCTCGGCCAGCAGCTGGACGCTGACCGCGCTGCCGCTCTTCGTGTGGATGGGCGAGATCCTGTTCCGCACCAAATTGTCCGAGAGCATGTTCCGCGGCCTCGCACCCTGGGTCAACGCCCTGCCCGGCCGTCTGCTGCACACCAACATCCTGGGCAGCACCATCTTTGCCGCCGTGTCCGGATCGTCGGCCGCGACCTGCGCCACCATCGGGAAGATGACCATCCCCGAGCTCACCAAACGCGGCTACCCGCCCGAGAAGATCGTGGGTTCGCTGGGCGGTGCCAGCACGCTGGGCCTTCTCATTCCACCGTCGATCATCATGATCGTCTACGGGGTGGCGGCCGAGGTGTCGATCGCCAAGCTGTTCGTGGCGGGTGTGCTGCCCGGCCTCATGCTGGCCGGCCTGTTCAGCGGCCACCTGATGATCTGGGCCTTGCTCAACCCGAAACAGGTGCCCAAGAGCGACGTGAACATGACGCTGGCGCAGAAGCTCAGCGAATCGCGCCACCTGATCCCGGTGATCCTGCTCATCGGCGGTGTGATCGGCACCATTTACACCGGCATCGCCACCGCCACCGAAGCGGCGGCCGTGGGCGTGGTGGGTGCGCTCATCCTCTCGGCGGCGCAAGGCTCATTGAACTGGGCCACGTTTCGCGATTCCTTGCTGGGCGCCACGCGCCTCTATTGCATGATCGCGCTGATCCTCGCGGGGGCGGCCTTCCTCACGCTGGCCATGGGCTACATCGGTCTGCCGCGACACCTCGCCGAGTTCGTCAGCGGGCTGGGGCTGTCGCCCGGTGTGCTGCTGCTGGCGCTGGCCTTGTTCTACATCGTGCTGGGTTGTTTTCTGGACGGCATCTCCATGATCGTGCTGACCATGGGCGTGATCCTGCCCACGGTCACCGCTGCGGGCATCGACCTGATCTGGTTCGGCATCTTCATCGTGATCGTGGTCGAGATGGCGCAGATCACGCCGCCCGTGGGTTTCAACCTCTTTGTGCTGCAAGGCATGACGAAACGCGAGATCACCTGGATCGCCAAGGTCTGCATGCCCTACTTCTTCCTCATGGTGCTGGCGCTGCTGCTGCTGTGGTGGTTTCCGCAAATCGTGACCTCATTGCCCTCCAGGATGTGACGTCGCCATCCCCTAAGATGCAAGGCCCGCCACGAACACCGTGGCGGGCCTTTTTCGTATTGCAGATCAACAAGGATTTCCGTGTTCAAGAATGTGACGATCTACCGCATCGCGCCCGGCTGGAGCGCGACGCTGGCAGACATGGAGGCCGCGCTGGACGCGGCCCGTTTCAAGCCCTGCGGCGCCACGCAGGACAAATCGGTCGGCTGGGTGGAGCCGCGCGGTGAGGCTCATGGTCCGCTGGTGGAAGCGGTCGCGGGCCAGCGCATCCTCAAACTCCAGATCGAGACCAAGGGTGTGCCCGGCTCGGTGGTGAAAAAGAAGGCGCAGGAAGAAGCCGACCACATCGAGGCCACCACCGGCCGCAAGCCCGGCAAGAAGGAAACCAAGGCCCTGCGCGAAGACGCGCTGCTGGCCCTGCTGCCCCAGGCGTTTGCACGCCAGATGAACGTGTGGGTCTGGCTCGATCTGGAGAACGGCTGGCTGGTCACGGACGCCAGCAGCCAGGGCAAGATCGACGAGGTGGTGACGGCGCTGGTGCGCGCCTTTGACGGCCTCGTCATCACCCTGCTGCAGACCGCCGTGACGCCGCAGACCGCCATGACGCAATGGTTGTCGGCCACCACCCCGGACGAATGGCCGGGCGGTTTTGCGGTGGAGCGCGAATGTGAACTCAAGTCGGGCGACGAAGAAAAGTCGTCGGTGAAGTTCACCCGCCACAACCTCGCCACCGACGAGGTGCGCCAGCACATCACCGAGGGCAAGCTGCCCACGCGCCTGGCGCTGAGCTGGGAAGGCCGCATCGGCTTTTTGCTCACCGAATCGCTGCAGCTGAAAAAGATCAACTTCCTCGAAGGCGTGTTCGACGGCCGACCCGACGAAGGTGAAAACGGTTTCGACGCCGACGTGGCCCTGTCCACCGGCGAACTGCAGAAACTGCTGCCCGAACTGGTGGACGCGCTGGGTGGCGAGATGGCGTTTGGCGCTGCGCCCGCGAGTGACGCACCGGCTGCGATGCAGCCCGCTGCCGTGACCACCGACGGCGACGACGAAGGCCCACCCTTCTGAGCCCTGAGCCATGAACACCCTGCCCAGCGTCATCGCCATCTGCCTGGGCGCCTGCGTGGGCGCGCTGGCCAGATGGCGGCTGGGCTTGTGGCTCACCACACCCGGCGCGCTCCTGCCCTGGGGCACGCTGGCGGCCAACTGGATCGGCGCCTATGCCATCGGCCTCGCTTTCGCGTTCTTCCAGGCGCAGCCGCAACTCGACCCGGTGTGGCGGCTGGCCATCGTCACGGGCCTGCTGGGCGCGCTCACCACCTTCTCCACGTTTTCCATCGAAGTGATCACGCTGCTGCAACAAGGCCGCGTGTTGATGGCCAGCGGTGTGGCCGGGCTGCACCTGTTCGGCTCGCTGCTGCTGACCTGGCTGGGCATCAAGACGCTGGGCTGAAACATGCGCCACCGGCTGCGGGGCCGGTTCGGTAGCGAACAGACGTGAAGCCGCCCTGCGTCGACAGTGGGCTCCCTCGAACCTGAGCCCGCACCATGACCACCATCCGCACCGGGCAAGCACCCGACACCCTGAGCCGCGAAACGTTTGGTGCGCGTTTCCGCGCATCCTTCATCGACCCGGCCTACCGGGCCGAAGACGCGGCCATCGTCCGCATGGAAGCGATCGCCTGGGAGGCCTACAACGAAGGCCGCAAGGCACCTTTCACACAGAAGGCGGGCGCGGGCTACACCGACCCGGCCTACGATCTCTCGACGGAATGGGTGGCCACGAAGGCCCGCATCGACGCGGCGCAGGCACGCTGGGCGCTGGCCGACACCCCCACCCGCGCGCTGCTGGTCTGCGGCTCGGCGCGCAACGACGGCACCTGCCCCGGCGAGATGTCCAAGAGCTTTCGACTCACGCAGATCGCGCGCGAAGCGCTGGAGGCCGCCGGCGTGGAGTGCGATGTGCTGGACCTGAGTCTGGTCACGTCCGAATACCAGCTCCACATCCACCCCTGCAAGGGCTGCGTGTCCACCGCCATGCCGCTGTGCCACTGGCCCTGCAGCTGTTACCCCAACCACGCGCTGGGCCAGACGCACGACTGGATGGCCGAGATCTACGAGCGCTGGACCGCCGCGCACGCGGTGCTGATCGTCACCCCGGTCTACTGGTACCAGAGCCCGGGCCCGCTCAAGCTGATGATCGACCGCCTGGTGTGTGCCGACGGCGGCAACCCGGACCCGACTTCCACCGGTGGCAAGCAGGCTGCGCTGGCCAAAACGCTCGAGATGGCGGGCTGGGACTACCCCAAGCACCTGGCCGGCCGGGCCTACGGCGTGGTGGTCCACGGCGACGTGGCGGGCATTGAAGGCTCCCGCCGATCGCTGTGCGACTGGCTCGACTGGATGGGCTTCGTCGACGCCGGCGCGGTGGCCCGGCTGGATCGCTACATCGGCTACTTTGAGCCCTACGCCACCAGCCACGAGGCGCTCGACCGCGATCTCGATGTGCAGGAAGAAACGCGGCAGGCCGCCCAGGCCCTGGCTGCGGTGGCTGCCGATCTGCGCGGCGGCCGCCTGCAGGCCTTGCAGCCCGATCGCCCCCGGCCACGACCCAAGTGAACCTGCGCAGGGCGGGCTGGCCTCAGCCCCCGCCGCGCTGCATGTAGAGGTCGAAGCGTTTCATGAAGGCGTAGCGCTGCTCGGCGTCCAGTCCTCTGAACACAAAGCTCACCCGAAGCACCGGCATGCGCATGAGCGCGATCACGCGCGGCGGCTGCGGCGCCCAGCTCACCGAGAGCCGCCCGGGCGGCACCTCGATGTCGGCTTGACTGCCCTCGCGGCGCCACACGCACGCGCCCACCGCGGCCGGCAACCAGCCCAGCCACTCGGCCTCGGTGCAGCCCATGTCGCGCTCGAAGCGCTCCGCGTAACTCGACTGCACCGCGTCAGCCTCCGGCGATCGGCGGCCAGATGGCCAGCACGTCGCCTTCGACCAGCGTGGCGCTCAAGCGCTCGTCGGGCTGGATGTACTTGCCGTTCACCAGCACCAGGTGCACCAGCTTGGGCGGCAGGCCGAAGGGTTCGATGATCTGGCTGATGGGTGTGGCCGGGTCGATGTCCAGCGACACCTGGTTGCTGCGCCGGGCCTCGGGGGGCAGGTAGTCGGTGAGCGTGGCGAACAGTTTGAAGGTGATGTTCATGGAGGCAGAAGGCCCTGCGACAGGCTCAGGGCGAACGGAGAAAGGGACACATGATTCTCAACGCCTGCGTTCATCTGCGGCGCCTGCCCATTGACCCTGACCCTGCGCACTCGCGAGATAGGCGTCCATGAGTTTGGTCGGATCGTGCATCAGGCGTTCTTTCCATTCGCCCAGCTTCACCTGGCCTTCGACCAGGCCGCGCATCACGCCCACGTGCTCGGTCCAGCCCACCGAGTTGCAACCGACCATCACGTCGCCCTGGAACTGCAGACTCAGGTGGCGGCCACCGGCCTTGTCGGTGAGCTCGGCATGTTCGCCACCCGCGACACCTTCCCAGTTGCCGAAGCTCGTGGAAATCAGGCCCAGCGTGTCGAGCACGTTGATCTGCGTCACACCCTTGAGGTCGGCCTTCTGGCCCACCATGTTGAGCGCGGCCACACGCGCCTGCTCCGCAGCGTTGGGCTGGATGGCGCTCACGATGGTCTTGCCGCTGACCTTGTCGAACGCTTCGGCGCAGTCACCCGCGGCGTAGATACCGGGCACATTGGTCTGCAGGTGCTCGTCGGTGAGCACACCCACGAGACAGGTGATGCCGGAGTCTTTCAGAAAACCGATGGCCGGGCGCACGCCGGTGGCGCTGATCACGAGGTCGGCCTCCACCGTCTGACCGTCCGAGAGCTTCACACGCAAACCCTTGGCCGGCTCCGACGAGCCCAGCCCCATGGCATTGGCCAGCTTGCCCACGATGCCGGCAGGCTCGTTGGAGACAACCTCGATCGCTTCGACCTTGGTGCCGGTGAACACCTTGACGCCCTTCTTTTCGCACCAGTCGCGGATCATGCCGCCGGCGGTGGGGCCCATCATGCGCGGCACCATGCGGTCGCCCATCTCCACCACGCTCAGTTCCACGCCACGCGCGGCCAGTGCTTCCATGATGATGCAGCCGATGAAGCCCGCGCCCATCTGCAACACGCGGGCACCCGGTTGGGCCAGGGCCATGATGGCGCGCGCGTCTTCCAGCGTCCAGCAGGGGTGCACGCCGGGCGAGTCCATGCCGGGAATCGGCGGGCGCACAGGGTGCGAACCGGTGGCGATCAGCAGCTTGTCGAACGACAGTGTCTTGCCGTTGTCCAGCGTGACGGTGCGCGCTTGCGCGTCCACCTTGGTGGCGCGGCCGGGCACCTGGTCGATGCGCAGATCGGTGTAGTGCGTGAGGCTCTTGCGCAGGTAGGTGCCGGTTTCCTTGACGTTGCCGATCAGCAGGTAGGGAATGGCCATGCGCGAATACGGTGGCTCGGCCTCGTCGCCCACCAGGGTGATGGTGTCGGCGGGGGCGTGCTTGCGGATGGTCTCGGCGGCAATGACACCGGCGGGGCCAGCGCCCAGGATGACGTGGTGCATGTCGTGTCTCCTCGAAAAAAAAGAAAGGGGGCAGCGTGGTGACTGCCCCCTGGGTTCAGGCCAAAGGATGCTGCGGACCGAACCTCACAGGCTCAAGCGCGCCCGGGTCTCGGCGGTGGGGCGGCCTTCGGTGTCCCAGCCGCGTGCGGCGTAGTACTTGGGCAGCATCTCGGGCAGCTTGCTGACCATGCCTTTGGAGGCACCGGTCTTGGCGGCTTCGGTCAGCAGTCGCTTGGGCAGGCTGTCGTCCTTGGCCGTGAAGCCGGCGGCGTTGTTGAACTCGCGCTCCATGTTCCAGATGCGCTCACCGATCTTCTCCAGCTCTTCGGTGGTGAACTCTTCGTTGCACGCGGCCTGCAGCTGCGGTGCCAGATCGGCCACGCCCCAGGCGAAGGTGGTGAAAACGCACAGGCCCGATGAGTCGAACGCGGCGGTGGCGTCCTGGAACGCCTTGACCAGCTCCGGCTTGCCTTCGCTCTCGACCGGATCGGTCTTGACCGGGATGCCCAGCACTTCTGACGCGATGGTGTAGCCGCGCAGGTGGCAGGCACCGCGGTTGGAGGTGGCGTACGCCAGGCCGATGCCCTGGATCGCACGACCGTCGTAGGCCGGGAATTCCTGGCCCTTGACGCTCATCGAGAGGTCGGGGTGACCGTACTTCTTGGTCAGACGGGCCGAGCCCAGGCCGATTTCCTTGCCGAAGCCTTCGCCCCGGGCGGTGATTTCGGCGAAGTGGGCCAGCGCTTGCGCCGAGCCGAACTTGGCGTCGATGCCGAGCTGCTCCTGGGTGAGCACGCCCATTTCGTAGAGCTCCATCACCGCGCCCACGGTGGCACCGAAACTGATCGGGTCAAAGCCCTCTTCGTTGCACAGCAGGTTGGCGTATTGCAGGGCTTCCAGATCGTTCACGCCGTTGGCTGCACCCAGTGCCCAGGCCGCTTCGTATTCCAGGCCACCGTTGGCGCCCCAGTACTGCGGCTTGTTCTTCACGGTGAAATGGTTCTCGTCCATCTTGCTGATGCGACCACACGCAATCGTGCAACCGAAGCAGGCCTGGTTGGTCACCAGGTGCTTCTTGCCGTCGCTCTCGCGCGGCGTGACCATGGCTTCGGCCGAGATGTCCTTGGCGCCTTCGAACTGCACATCGCGGTGGTTGCGGGTGGGCAGCGCGCCGATCTCGTTGATCACGTTCATGAGCACCTGGGTGCCGTAGGCCGGCAGGCCCTGACCCGTCACGGCGTTCTCGGCCAGGATCTTCTTCTTCTCGAAGGTGGTCTTCATGAAAGCCTTGGGGTCGCGGATGTTGCCCACGCCCTTGGTGCCGCGCACCGCAATCGCCTTCAGGTTCTTGCTGCCCATGACGGCGCCCACGCCCGAGCGGCCGGCCGCGCGGTGCAGGTCGTTCACCACGGCCGCGTACAACACGCCGTTCTCACCGGCCTTGCCGATGCTCGACACGCGCACCAGTGGGTCCTGCAGGCTGGACTTGAGGACTTCCTCGGTCTTCCAGACGCTCTGGCCCCAGAGGTGACCTGCGTCGCGCAGTTCCACTTCGTCGTCGTTGATGTAGAGGTACACCGGCTTCGGGGACTTGCCCTCGAAGATGATCATGTCCCAGCCGGCCATCTTGAGCTCGGCGCCCCAGTAGCCGCCCGAGTTCGAGCAGGCAATGGCGCCGGTCAGCGGACCCTTGGTGATGACGGTGTAGCGGCCGCCGGTGGAGGCCATCGTGCCGGTGAGTGGACCGGTGGCCCAGATGATCTTGTTCTCAGGCGACAGCGGGTCGACCTTGGGGTCGACCTCGGTCACCAGGTACTTGCTGCCCAGACCGCGCGAGCCGATGTAGGAACGTGCCCACTCGGTGTTCAGCGCTTCGGTCTTCACGGTGCCCGCGGTCAGGTTGACGCGGAGAATTTTTCCAGCCCATGACATGTTGATGCTCCTTTTGTGTGGGTGGGATTACGCTGCGGACGGCTGGTTGCCCAGCTTGTCGGCCCACTGCTTCATCTTGTCCATGCCGGTCCAGTTGGCATCGATGAACGTGATGGCGGCGGTCGGGCAGGCTTCGGCGCAGGCCGGCTCGCCACCGCACAGGTCGCACTTCTGGACCTTGCCGGTTTCCTGAACGTAGTTGATCGTGCCGAAGGGGCAGGCGATGGTGCAGACCTTGCAGCCGACGCAGGTGGTTTCGTTCACCACCTTGGCACCGGTCATCTTGTCGACCGTGATGGCCTCCACCGGGCAGGCGTGCAGGCACCATGCCTCGTCGCACTGCGTGCAGGTGTAGGGCACTTTCTTGCCGGTGTGGTGGAAGTCAAACACCTTGATGCGCGACTTCGACGTGGCGTAGGTGCCGTAGTTCTCGAACGAACAGGCCATTTCGCACTGCAGGCAGCCGGTGCATTTGTCGGGGTTGATGTGTAGGACTTTTTGCATACGTGTCTCCGGGTGTGGGTAGAGGGCTGTCCGTGGGGTGCTTTATGCAGACCTCTTCATACGATTGTTTGGTTGCGACCGGAATTCATATTCAGGGTTTACCCGCAATTGAAGGGTGGGCTTTCAAAAAGTCTCAGTTTGAGACACGTTTTTTCGACCCGGCGGAGCGCCATGTCCGAGCGCTTTGCTGGGGTACATGGCACGGTTGAGCGTTGGGACCAAGCCCGATCGCGGAGCCGGAGCCCATGATTTGCAATGCATAAGCCAACTTATGAATTCAATCCATATCAATTCAAGTTAATTGAAATACCCCATCGACCATTTATCGAAATGCCTCATGTCTCAAATTGAGAATGATTGAAAGCAGTCAATTGAATTGAGGGTTATCACTCAATTCGGCGGTCAATCGAGCGTGTTTCACTCGCGCTCGTTCAACCACCAAGGAGACAGACATGCAGGTCCAACTGAAAGTCAACGGCCGGGCCGTGACCGTGGATGCAGCGCCCCACACGCTGCTCGTTCAAACCCTCCGCGAGCACCTCAAGCTCACCGGCACCCACGTGGGTTGCGACACCGCGCAATGCGGCGCCTGCACGGTGCTGCTGGACGGTCGCGCGGTGAAGTCCTGCAACATGCTCCTGGCCCAGGCCGCCGGCAGCGAAGTGACCACCATCGAAGGCCTGGCCGCTGCCGACGGCACCATGCACCCCATGCAGGCCGCCTTCAAGGACTGCCACGGTCTGCAATGCGGCTTCTGCACGCCGGGCATGGTGATGAGCTCGATCAGCCTGTGCAAAAGCCATCCCGACGCCAGCGCCCGCGATATCCGCGAGGGCCTGGAGGGCAACCTGTGCCGCTGCACCGGTTACCAGAACATCGTCAAAGCCGTTCAACAGGGCGCCGCTGCGCTCAAGGCATAAGGAGCCAACAACATGGGTGCCATCGACTTCGCCAAGCTCCCCCACATCGGGGAATCCCTCCTGCGCAAGGAGGACTACCGCTTCCTCACCGGCGCCGGCCAGTACACCGACGACATCGTGCTGGCCAACATGCGCCAGGCGGTGTTTGTGCGCTCGCCGCACGCCCACGCCAAGATCATCCGCATCGACAAGACCGCCGCACTCGCCGCGCCCGGTGTGGTCGGCGTCTTCGACGGTGAAGACGTCGCCGCCGACAAGATCGGCGGCCTGCCCTGCGGCTGGTTGATCACGGACACCCAGGGCCAGCCCATGAAGGAGCCGCCCCATCCGATCCTGGCGCACGGCAAGGTGCGCTACGTGGGTGACCACGTGGTCATGGTCGTGGCCGAGACGCTGGAACAGGCCAAGAACGCCGCCGAGCTCGTGGTGGTGGACTACGAATCGCTGCCGGCCGTCGTGGACGTGCGCGACGCCATGAAGCCCAGCGCCACCGCGCTGCACGACGCTGCACCCGGCAACCACTGCTACAAGTGGTCCATTGGCGATCAGGGCCAGGTGGACGCCGCGTTCGCCAACGCCGCGCACGTCACCAAGATCGACCTGGTCAACAACCGCCTGGTGCCCAACCCGATGGAGCCGCGCGCGGTGATCGGCTCGTACAACCGCGCCGGTGACGACTACACGCTGTACGTCTCGAACCAGAACCCGCACGTGGAGCGCCTGCTGCTCACCGCTTTCGTGATGGGCCTGCCCGAGCACAAAGTGCGCGTGATCGCGCCCGACGTGGGCGGCGGCTTCGGCGCCAAGATCTACCTGTACGCCGAAGACGTGTGCCTCACCTGGGCAGCGAAAAAGCTCAACTGCGCGATCAAGTGGAACTGCGACCGCTCGGAAGCTTTCCTGTGCGACGCGCACGGCCGCGACCACGTGACCCACGCGGAGATGGCGCTTGATAAGGACGGCAAGTTCCTCGCCTTCAAGGTGCACACCGACGCCAACCTCGGCGCCTACCTCTCCACCTTCTCCACCGCCGTGCCGACCATCCTGTACGCCACGCTGCTGGCCGGCCAGTACGCCACGCCGCAGGTGTACGTGGAAGTGGACGCCTGGTTCACCAACACCGCCCCGGTGGACGCCTACCGCGGCGCCGGCCGGCCCGAGGCCACGTATCTGCTGGAGCGCATCGTGAGCCGCGCAGCGTGGGAAACCGGCCTGTCGCAGGACGAGATCCGCCGGCGCAACTTCATCACCGAGTTTCCGTACCAGACGCCGGTGGCCCTGCAGTACGACACCGGTGATTTCCCGCAGTGCCTGCAAAAGGCCAACGAGCTCCACGACATCGCCGGCCTGCCGGCGCGCAAGGCCGCGTCCGCCGCCAAAGGTCTGGTGCGGGGCGTGGGCTACAGCAGCTACATCGAGGCTTGCGGCCTGGCTCCGTCGAACATCGCGGGCGCGCTCGGTGCGCGCGCCGGCCTGTTCGAGTGCGGCGAGGTGCGCGTGCACCCCACCGGCAGCGTGACCGTTTTCACCGGATCGCACAGCCACGGCCAGGGCCACGAAACCACGTTTGCGCAGGTGGTGGCTTCCCGCCTGGGCATGGACCCTTCGATGGTCGACATCGTGCACGGCGACACCGGGCGCGTGCCCTTCGGCATGGGCACCTACGGCTCACGCTCCATCAGTGTGGGCGGTGCGGCGATCATGCGGGCGCTCGACAAGATCGAAGCCAAGGCCAAGAAGATCGCAGCCCACTTGATGGAAGCCAGCGACGCCGACGTGGAGTTCGCCGGTGGCGAGTTCACCGTGAAAGGCACCGACAAGAAGGTCACCTTCGGGCAGGTGGCGCTCACCGCGTACGTGCCACACAACTACCCGCTGGACAAACTCGAGCCGGGCCTGAACGAGACCGCGTTTTACGACCCGACCAACTTCACCTACCCCGCCGGCACCCACATCTGCGAGGTCGAGATTGACCCCAACACCGGCGTGGTGCGGGTCGACCGCTTCACCGCCGTGGACGACTTCGGCACCATCATCAACCCGATGATTGTCGAGGGACAGGTGCACGGCGGCCTGGTGCAGGGCATCGGGCAGGCCCTCATGGAGCAGTGCGTGTACGACCGCGAAACCGGCCAGCTCGTGACCGGTTCGTTCATGGACTACGCCATGCCGCGCGCCGACGATTTCCCCGAGTTCACCCTGGGCCACGTGTGCACGCCCTGCACCACCAACCCGCTGGGGACCAAGGGCTGCGGCGAAGCCGGTGCCATCGGCTCGCCGCCGGCGGTGATCAACGCGGTGCTGGATGCCCTGGCGCCGCTGGGCGTCAAAGACCTCGACATGCCGGCCAGCCCGAACCGTGTGTGGACGGCCATCCAGTCCGCCAAGCCATAAGGAGACCACACCATGTACGCATTCACCCTTGAACAACCCACCACCCTGGCCGACGCCAAACGCCTGACCGCGGGCGGCGCGCAGGCCCTGGCCGGTGGCCAGACCATGCTCGCCTCGATGAAGCAGCGGCTCATGCAGCCCGAACAGCTGGTGGATCTCGGCCATGTGGCCGAGCTGCGCGGTATCAAGGTGGCGGGTCAGAACGTCGTCATCGGCGCCATGACCCGCCACCAGGAAGTGGCCAACCACGCCGACGTGCGCAAGCACATCCCCGGGCTGGCCGCGCTGGCCGACGGCATCGGCGACCGCCAGGTGCGTGCCATGGGCACCATGGGCGGCTCGGTGGCCAACAACGACCCCGCCGCCTGCTACCCCAGCGCGGTGCTGGGCCTGGGCGCCACGGTGCACACCGACCGCCGCACCATCGCCGCCGACGATTTCTTCCAGGGCCTCTACACCACGGCCCTCGATGCGGGTGAGCTGATCACCGCGATCAGTTTCCCCGTGCCCACCAGATCGGCGTACGCCAAGTTCCGCCAGCCCGCTTCGCGCTTTGCGCTGGTGGGCGTCTTCGTGGCACAGACCGCGGGCGGCGTGCGCGTGGCCATCACCGGCACCGGCAACGGCGTGTTCCGCCACGCGGGGTTGGAGGCAGCGCTCAACCAGCGCTTCACGCCCGATGCGGTGGACGCGGTGGTGATCGACGCCAGCGAAGTCAACGGCGACCTCCACGCGAGCCAGGCCTACCGCACGCACCTCATCAAGGTGCAGACGCAGGTGGCGGTGGCGCTGGCCAACGCGTGAGCACGTCGCCCGCCACCCCGGCTGTGGACTCCATCGACAGCCTGACCCACGCCCTGCAAGGCGTGGGATACCACGCACCACGGCGGCTGGCCACCGCCGTGTTCCTCGCGATCAAGCTGCAGCGCCCGCTGCTGCTCGAAGGCGAACCTGGCGTGGGCAAGACCGAGCTGGCCAAGGCCCTGGCCCGGGTGCTGAGCCGACCGCTGGTGCGCCTGCAGTGTTACGACGGCATGGAGCAGCGGGAAGCGCTCTACGAATGGAACCACACCGCGCAGCTGCTGCACATGCGCGCCGCTCAGAGCACGGCCACGCCCGACGAGATCGAGCGTGAGGTCTATCAGGCGCGCTATTTGATCCGCCGCCCGCTGCTGCAGGCCCTGCAAACACCGGCGCCCGGCGCGGTGCTGCTGATCGACGAGGTCGACCGGGCCGACGAACCCTTCGAAGCCTTCCTGCTGGAGTATCTGGGCGAATACCAGGTGAGCATTCCAGAGCTCGGCACCATCTCGGCGGTGGTCGCGCCGCTGACCATCCTCACCAGCAACCGCACGCGCGACCTCAACGACGCCGTGAAGCGCCGCTGTCTGTACCAGTGGCTGGACTACCCCGAGCGCGAACGTGAACTCGCCATCGTGCGAAGCCAGGTGCCGCAGGCGAGCAAACAACTCACCGAGGAGGTGTCGCGCTTCGTCTCGCGCCTGCGCAGCCAGCCGTTTTCCAACGCCTTCCAGCGCGGCCCAGGCATCGCAGAAAGCGTGGAGTGGGCCAAGGCCCTGGTGGCGCTCGACACCCTCACGCTTGACCCCGAAGTGATCCAGGACACCGCCGGCATCCTGTTCAAGCAGCGGGACGATGTGGCCGCCCTGTTGCCCATGCTCGATCAATTGCTGGCACCTGAACCCGTCTGAGGCCTTCGTCATGATCCTTGGCGACGCGCGCAGCGGCAAGCTGCCCGACCACATCACCGCGTTTGGCCGTGCATTGCGTCGCGCCGGTGTGCCGGTGGACAGCAGCCGCTTGGCGCTGGCCATCAACGCCACACAGGCGGTGGGCGTGGAGCGCAAGGACGACCTGCGCGCCGCACTCGAGGCCGTGCTGGTGAGCCGCCAGCAAGACCTGGGCGTGTTCGGCGAGATGTTCGAGGCTTTTTTTCGCAACCCCGAGCTGGCGCAACAACTGCTCTCGCAGATGCTGCCCAAGGCCACCAAGGCGCATCCGGTGCGGCGCAAGGCACGCGTGCAGGAAGCCCTGAGCGTGGCGGGCCTGAAAGCGCGCACGCCCAACCAGGGCGAGACCGATCTGAAGTTCGATGCAGCCATGAGCGCGAGCGACCAGCAACGCCTGCGCCACGCCGACTTTGCCGGCCTCTCGGCCAGCGAGTTCCGCCTGGTCGAGCAGCTGGTGCGCGAGATCCCGCTGCCGTTACCCCCGGTTCGCTCACGGCGGGAACGCGCCGGCACGCGCGGCCACCGACCCAACTGGCCAAGGGCCTTGCAACAGGCTCGGCGGTTTGACGGTGAGCTGCTGCACGTTCCGATGAAGACACGCCGCCTGCAGCCGTTGCCGCTGCTGATCCTGGTCGACATCTCGGGATCGATGGAGCGTTACGCCCGCCTGCTGCTCGCCTTTCTGCACCAGGCCACGCGCGGCACACCGCGCGCGGCGTTCGCCTTCGGCACCCAGCTCACCGACCTGCGCACCGCCTTCCGCCACAGCGACACCGACCAGATGCTGACCCTGGCCAATGACGCGATCGACGACTTCGCCGGTGGCACACGCCTGGGTGCATCGCTCGCCGACCTGCGCACCCACCACCGCCGCGTGCTGGTGGGCCGGCGCACCGTGGTGCTGCTCATCACCGACGGCCTGGACACCGGCGAACCCGATGCACTGGACAACGAACTGCAATGGATCAAGCGCCACAGCCGCCAGTTGCTGTGGCTCAACCCCCTGCTGCGTTTCGATGGTTACCAACCGCTGGCCAGCGGAGCGGCGGTGTTGCAACGGCATGCCGACGGCGCGCTGGCCGTGCACAACCTCAGCCGCCTGGAAGACCTGGCGCGCTCGATGGCCGCGCTGATGCAGCGCGCCTGATTTTTTTTCATCACCCACCGGAGACATCAACGTGGACATGCAAGGCACCCGGCAACTCGCCGTGACACAACAACAGGCCTGGGAAGCGCTCAACAACCCGGAAATTCTCAAGACCTGCATCCCGGGCTGCGAGAAGTTCGAGCTCACGGGCGAAAACACCTACGCCGTGGGCACCGCCATCAAGATCGGACCGGTGGCCGCGCGCTTCAACGGCCGCGTCGTGCTCTCCGACATCGTGCCCCCGGCGTCGTACAAGCTCGGCTTCGATGCGCAAGGCGGTGTGGCCGGTTTCGGCAAGGGCGAGTCGGCGGTGCTGCTCACACCCCACGCCGGTGGCTGCGAACTCAGCTACACCGTGCACTCCACCGTGGGCGGCAAGATCGCGCAGCTCGGCCAGCGACTGATCGACGGCGCAGCCAAGTCGCTCGCAGAAGACTTTTTCCGCCGCTTCGAGGAAGAGTTGCAGCGCCGCTACCCGGCCGCTGCCGGCGAGGTGCTGACCCTGCCCGCGCCCGCGGCCAAAGCCGGCCTGCCGGCCTGGGTGTGGGGTACCATCGCCGTCCTCGTGGCGGCAGCGGTGTACATGGCCACACGGGGCTGAAGGAACCCACCCACATGGAAAACCTCGACGTCACCGTCCTGCGCACGCTGCACGGCTGGCGCAACCAGGGGCAACGCGCCCTGCTCGCCACCGTGGTGCGCACCTGGGGCTCGTCACCACGCCCGGTGGGCTCGATCATGGCGCTGTGCGAGAGCGGCGCGGTGGTGGGCTCGGTCTCGGGCGGCTGCATCGAGGACGACCTGATCTACCGCTACAGCCGCGCCCACCAGACCGACGCCAGCGCGAGTGCGGCGGGCATCACCCACGAGATTCCCGACAGCACGCCGCAGCGCGTGACCTACGGCGTGAGCGCGGATGAGGCCCACCGTTTCGGCCTGCCCTGCGGCGGCACGCTGGAGCTGGTGCTCGAATTCAACCCCGACCCGGACTTGCTGCACGCGCTGGTACAGACCCTGGCCGAAGGTCAAATGGTGCAGCGACGCACCATGATGGCCACCGGTCGTGTGGAGCTGCGCGCGGTCACCGCGCCATCGCCCTTGATCGACGACGGTGAGGTGCTCGCCAACACCTTCGGCCCCGAGTACCGCATGCTGCTGATCGGCGCGGGTCAGCTCACCGAGTACCTCGCCACCATGGCCTTGTTCAGTGGCTTCGCCGTGACCGTGTGCGACCCGCGCGAGGAGTACCGCGCGGCCTGGTCGGTACCCGGTGTGGCGCTGCTCACCGGCATGCCCGACGATGTGGTGCGCGACTTCAAGGTGGACCGGCGCAGCTGCGTGATCGCGCTCACGCACGACCCCAAACTCGACGACCTCGCCCTGCTCGAAGCGCTGGACACGCAGGCCTTTTACGTGGGTGCCATCGGTTCGCGCCGCAACAACGACGCCCGCCACGCCCGCATGATCGAACACTTCGACCAGACGGCCGAGAGCCTGGCCCGGCTGCGCGGGCCGATCGGCATTTACATCGGCAGCAAGACACCCCCAGAGATCGCGGTGAGCATCATGGCCGAGGTGCTGGCGGTGAAGAACGGCGTGCCCTTGCCGCGCGACATGGGTGTCGCCCACGCCAAGAACGCACGCACCGACGGCACCGCCGAAGCGTCGGGCCCGACCTGCTTTTCGCCCACCACCTCACCGTGAGTCCCTCCCAGGCATTGCAACCGCTTCGCACGGGGGTGCTCATCCTGGCCGCCGGCGCCGGCCGGCGCATGGGCGGGCGGGCCAAGTGTTTGCTGGAGGTGGAGGGCCACAGCCTGCTGGAGCGCCTGGTGCGCTCGGTGCGCAGCCTGGGGCTGCACACGCCGGTGCTGGTGCTCGGCCACCACGCCGCCGAGATCCAGGCGCACCTGGCGCAATGGCCCGAGCACCTGACACTGCGCCAGGTGATCAACCCCGCGCCCGAAGACGACCCGGCTTCGTCGCTGCACATCGGGCTGCACGCACTTGGCAACGACGTGCAGGCCGTCATGGTGCTGCTGGCCGACCAACCGCTGATCAACGCAGCCGACATCGGTGCCGTGCTCGACGCCTTCCAGCGCCGCCCGTCCGGCTGCCAGGTGCTGGTGCCCATGGTGAACGGCGTGCCCGGCCATCCGGTCATGTTCGACGCCGCGGTGCGCTCCGACCTGCTGGCCTCGCCCGGCTCCAGCTTGCGGCAATGGCGCGCGGCGCACCCACACGCCACCTTGTCCTGGGCCGTGGACAACCCGCACCACACGCGCGACCTCGACACGCCCGACGACCTGAACGCCCTGGCGCGCGACACGGGCTGGGTCTGCCGCTGGCCGGAGCCCGCGCCGGGGGTTAACACCGATCCCGTGAGCGGTTGATGCCCGTGCGGGGACGTTCAAACGCTGCTTTAATTCCGTTGTGACGTTGAACACCCAGCCACCCCTGACCCACCCGCACCGCCTGGCCTTGATCGAGCAGGCACGCAGGTCGGTGCTGGACACGCGCGAGCCCAGCGCGCCGGCGGAACTCTCACCTTGGATCGACCGGTCCTGGCGTCGCTGCCTGGGCATGGGCTTCAACCCGCACCAGCCCATTGCGTTCGATGCGGTCACGCACAGCGTGGTGCGCAACGCCATCGACGCCAACCAGCCGCTGCTGCGGGCCGCGGCGCCGGTGATCCAGTCGCTCACGCGGGCCATGGCCAACACGCGCTACTTCGCCATCCTCACCGACGCCAGCGGCATGGTGATCGACGTGAACGGCCCGGTGGACCGGCACAACCCGCAGGCATCCAACATCGCGCGTGTGGGGGTGGACCTGTCGGAGCGCGCCGTGGGCACCACCGCCATCGGGACCACGCTGGCCGAGTTGCAGCCGGTGTGGTTGCACCGTGGCGAACATTTCTTTGACGCCACCAGCGTCTACAGCTGCGCCGGCGCGCCCATCTGGGGACCTGACGGCCAGTGCGTGGGCATGCTCGACCTCACCGGCGTGAACGTGGTCGAACAACCCGCCCTCAAGCACCTGGTCACGCAGTCGGCGCGCAGCATCGAAAACGCGCTGGCGCTGGCCCGACCCCACCGTCTCCTGCTGAGCCTGAACTGGCCCGGCCAGTCGCTGGGCAGCGACAGCGACGGTCTGGTGTGTGTGGACGCCGACGGCCACATCACCGGCCTGAACCGGCCGGCCGCCGACATGCTGGGCATCGCGCCACTGGGCCGAGCGGGCCATTGCACCGATGTGTTTGCCGTGCCGCTGGAAACCCTGTTCGACGCCGCGCGCGCCCAGCGCAACGCGCTGGAGGTGCCGCTGTGGTCCGGTCTGCGACTCAACGTGCATGCGCGCCTCAACGCGGGCGGCGAGCGCTCGCCCATGAACGCATCGGGCACGGCCGTGCCGCTCAAGGACGTGGAAACCGCCCTCATCCGCAAGGCGGTGGAACAAGCGCGCGGCAACGTCATGGAGGCCGCGCGGGCGCTGGGCATCAGCCGCGCCACGGTCTACCGCAAGCTCATGCGCAAAAAACCCGGCGCCTGACGCACCTCAAAAAAGGCGGCCGAAGAGCCGCCTTCCCGGTTTCACGCGTCAACGAACCGCGAAGCGCTCAGGGCGCGGTGAGTGTCATCCCGTGCTGCTTGAAGATCGCGAGCAGTTCGCCGCTGCTGCGGATGGACTGCAGCGCGGTTTCCAGTGCCTGGCCCAGGTCCTTGTTCTCGGCCTTGATCGCCATGCCCACGGGCCATCCGGTGTCGGGAATGCCGCTCAGCGCCAGTGGCGTGAGGCGGTACTGCCCGGGCTTGACCTCGGCACGCGAGAGCACCGACTCGGCCTGCGCGCGTGTCACATAGGCCGCCACCGCCTTGCCGTCCAGCATGGCCTGCACGGCCTGTGTGCCGGTGTTGTGGATGCCCACCTGCGCGCGCAGCAGGCCGCCGTTGTAGCCCATGAGCGCACTGGTCGCCCCCGCCCCGCGTTCGGCGGCCAGCTGGAAACCTTTGAGGTCGTCCGGGCTGGTCACTTCGGCGATGCGCGTGGTGTCGTGGGCGAGCACCAGCGACTGGCGCATGTACGGCGCCAGGATCAACACCTGGCGGTTGCGTGCCATGAGGTACTTGTCCCCGGGGACCTGCAGCATCACGTCGGCCGGGCCATAACCCAGGTAATGCCCGCGCCAGACCATGTTGCGCAGGTCGTCGTTCATGTTCTCGCCCGCGTCGAACGGCAGCAGCGAGAGCTTGAGATTGAGCTGTCTGGCCAGGGCGGCGGCGATCGACACGTCCAGCCCCTTCACGTCGTTGGCCGGGCCGTCGGAGAACGGCGCGTTGTCCTTGTAGACCGCCACCTTGAGCACGCCACTGGCGCGGATCCTGGCGAGGTCGGTCAGCTCGGTTTGCGCAGTCGCCAGCAGCGGCATGCCGGCCAGCAGCGGCAGCAGGCCGGCCAGGACCTGGCGGCGGTCCAGCTGTCTGTTGTGGTCTGTCATGTCTTGTCTCCTCGGGGTGCGGGCCGCAGGCAGCCCGCGGGTCATCATTGTTCGCGGCGGGTTTCCAGGTAGGTCTTGATCGACCAGATAGCTTCCTGCGTCAGCGTGCCTTCGAAGGGCGGCATGTACACGCGGCCATCGCGCACGCGGCCACGGCGCACGGTGGCCACGTAGAAGTCGTCCATCTCCTTGTAGCAGGCCGCCTTCTTGGCCGCATCGGCCATGCCCGTGCAGTCGGCGTCGAACTTGCGCAGGTCGGGCGACATGCCGCCCGAGATGGCTTCCAGTCCGTGGCAGCGCGCGCAGTTCTGGTTGTAGGCCGAGGTCCCGATGCGCAGGGCCTCCTTGTTGGCCGGGCCGGTGCTGTACGGGTTGGCGTCGAGCCACTTGGCGCCGAGCTGCGGCAGGCTGCTGGTGTCCACCGATTGCGGGGTCACGTCGCCGTGCGCCATGACGGCGGCCACGCCACAGGTGACGGCCAGTGCGAGCAGTCCGCGGGCAGCGCGTTTCGAAAGGGAATAGGTGCGGGTTTTCATCGGTGTGTCTCCAGGGTCAAAAGCGTGTTCACGGCTGGTGGTCAGCAAGAAGCAGGCCTTCCATCAAAACCGGCACCGATGCACCCGACGTGTACCAAATTGCATCAATTGCGCAGCGGCTCTGCGCGCCACGTGTCACACCGGTCTGCGCCACTGGTGTCTTCTGGACCACCTTTCTGCCGGAAAAAGTAGTGCAAAAGCAGGCAGGTTACTTGCTACCAGGGCGCTGGTACACCCGACCCGGGTTGTTGCACACCGGGATTACCAGTGTTGTTTCCCGTGACAGTTATGAAGAAAATCACATGAGCCCACAAGACCGCGAACACACCGCGTCCAACCACCCTGCGGCCGACGAACCGCACTGGTCGGTGGATTGCTGGGGAGTCCTTCCCCCGGACCCTGGAGACCACATGAGTTCCGCCCTCTTCACGAGCCCCAACCCGGGTCACCGCGCCGCGCCACCGCTCGCAGGCATGCCCGGCGCCGATCACCACGATCTCATCGGCCAGTCGCACCGCCGCTCGCAGTCGTACGGGATCACCGTGACCGATGAGCCGGACTTTTCGAGCCCCACGCACGGTGTGCTGCCCGATGCGCTGGAAGAAAACCGCTTCCTGTTCCAGCACGCAGCGCCCGTGATGGAAACGCTCTACGACCAGATCGTCAACACCCACAGCATGGTGCTGCTCACCTCGGCCAGGGGCCTGGTGCTGCACTCGCTGGGTGACATGGATTTCCTGGAGCGCGCCTCGCAGGTCGCGCTCACACCCGGCATGGACTGGTCGGAAAAAAGCAAGGGCACCAACGCGATCGGCACCGCGCTGAGCGAAGAGGAAGCGCTCACCGTGCACGGCGGTCAGCACTACATGAACGCCAACAAGTTCCTCACCTGTTCGGCCTCGCCCATCTTCGATCCCTACGGCCAGGTGATCGGCGCGCTGGATGTGACCGGCGACCACCGCAGCTACCACCAGCACACGCTGGCGCTGGTGCGCATGTCGGCGCAGATGATCGAGAACCACATGTTCGCCGACATCTTTCCCAAGGCGATCCGCATCCACTTCCACACCCGTTCGGAGTTTCTGGGCACGCTGGTCGAGGGCATCGCGGTGTTCTCGCCCGAGGGCCGCTTTCTCTCGGCCAACCGCAGCGCGCAGTTCCAGATCGGCCTGCCGTTCAGTGCGCTCAAGGCCCACACCTTCTCCTCGCTGTTCGGCCTGCCGGTCTCGGCCCTGTTCGAGCTCTTCGGTGGCGCCACGCCCAACCCCAAACAGCTGTGCATGCACAACGGCGTGTCGGTGTGGTGCCGGGTCAAGCTCAAAGCCTCCAACATGTGGGCCGCCAAACCCGGCACCCACACGGGCGAGGCACCTGCCCAGCCCCAGGCACCGCAGGCACCGGCCTCACCCGCCGCGGCCCAACCCGGGCCCGAACCCCTCAGGCAGACCGGCAAAAAGATGCAGTTCTCCTCGCTGCACTACCTGGACACCGGCGACGCGCAGGTGACCTCGGTGATCCACAAGCTGCGCATGGTCAGCGGGCGCGACATCCCCATCATGATCCTGGGCGAAACCGGCACCGGCAAAGACCTGCTGGCGCAAGCCATCCACGGCGATTCCACGCGCGCTTCCCAGCCCTTCGTGTCGGTCAACTGCGCCTCCATCCCCGACACCTTGATCGAGTCCGAGCTCTTCGGCTACGAAGAAGGCGCCTTCACCGGCGCGCGCAAGAAGGGCTCCATCGGCAAGATCCTGCAGGCCCACGGCGGCACGCTCTTCCTCGACGAAATCGGCGACATGCCCAAGCACCTGCAGGCGCGGTTGCTGCGGGTGTTGCAGGAGCGCAAGGTCAGCCCGCTGGGCGCTGGCAAGGAGGTCGAGGTCGACGTGGCGGTGGTGAGCGCCACGCACAAGAACCTCAAGGACATGATCGCGCGGGGCGACTTCCGCGAAGACCTGTACTACCGCCTCAACGGCCTGGTGGTGCGCCTGCCCGCGCTGCGCGAACGCAGTGACTTCGAGCTCGTGGTGCAGAAGATCCTGCTGGCGCTGAGCGAGGGCAGCCAGCCGGTGGGCGTGTCGGCGCCGGTGATGGACCTGTTCAAGCGCTACGCCTGGCCTGGCAACTTCCGCCAGCTGCACAACCTGCTGCGCACGGCGGTGGTGATGGTCGGTCAGGGGGGCGTGATCGACATGAGCCACCTGCCCGACGACTTTCTGGAAGAGCTGGACCACGAACCGGTGATGGCTCCGTCGGTGGCACCAGCGGCGCCGATCGTGGTGCCGGTGGACGCTGCACCGGCCGGCCACACGCCGGAACCGGTGGCGGAGGTCGGCACCGAAGGGCAGAGGCTGCAGGACGTGGCGCTCGGCGCCATGGCGCAGATGCTGCGCCTGCACAAGGGCAATGTGTCGGCAGCGGCCAAGGCGCTGGGCGTCTCGCGCAACACCATCTACCGCAAGAAAGACCAGCTACCGCCGGACCTGCTCAACTGAGCCTCACCGCGTGGTGGGGCTGCGCTCCATCCACACCGGCTCCATCTCCCGCCATGCACGCTGCAGGTTGAAGCCCTGCCGCTGCGCGTAGCCGGCCCAGTCTTGGTAGGCCGGCATGTCGATCGCGCCGGTCTCGCCCGCGTAGCGGCCTTCGTCCATGGCGTTGAGCACCGCTGCGCGCAAATCGGCCAGGTAGGCGCGGGTGGCCACCATGGCCGGCGGCAACGAGTGCGGGTCCTGTGCGCTGGACACGGCATTGCCGATCACATGGCGCGGCTGGAGCGCGGCCAGGCGGTCCAGCGCTGCCAACCACACGTCCACCCCGCCCTGCGCGAGCTCGGGCAGGCGCCGCTCGTACACCAGCCCGCCGGCCCAGACCACGCGGCTGGTCTCGTCCCACAGCACCAGATCGCTTTCGGTGTGCCCCGGAGCGGGAGGCAAGACGCGCAGCCGGTGTGCGCCGATGCGCAAGACTTCACCAGCCTGCAGCACGCGGCTGGGCCACACGATGCGCGTGCCCACCATGGCGTCCCCGCCCGCGCGTTCGCTCAGGCTGGCCAGGCAGGCCGGGCAGCGCTGCTGCATGGCGCTGCGCGTGCCGTCGCTGGACAGGATCTCGAGCTGCCCCGCCGCAAGCGCATCGGCAAACGCCGAGTTCGCCAGCACGTTCTCGGCGTGGGCGTGGGTGTTGACCACGGCGCGCACCTGCGCACCGAAGCGGCAGGCCAGCGAATCGCGCACGCGCAAGCCGTGACGGTGGCTCGGGCCGGGGTCGATCACCAGGGCCTGATTGCCCGAGACCACCACCGAGGTGGGCACCACATGGCCCGCATTGGCGGTCGAAATCTCGCCCGCGGACTCGGGCAGCCACACCCACACGCCGGGTGAGACCACCCGCCAAGGCACCGCGTTCGCCATGCTGCAGTCGGGCTGCCGGGCGCTCGAAGCGCAGCCCGCCAGCAGTGCAAGCACCAGCGCAACCCACACGCCGCGAAGGCCCGTCATGCCAGCGTCCTGCGTACGCTGCGGCGCAAGGCCGGCAACATGTCGGGCTCGTGGCCCAGGTGGCCGCTGTGGGGCTCCACGTGCGACACCGCTCCACCCGCGGCGCGGCCGAGCGCGGCCCAGCGCCGGCTGTTGGCCGGAGGACAGATGGCGTCGAAGCGGCCATGCACCCAGTCCACCGGAAGGCCTTGACGGGCGGCCTGCAACACACCCCGATCGAGCTGGCCCGCGCGCACGAAACCCCGGTGGCGCAGGTAGTGCGCCTGGACGCGGAATTTGGCGAAGGCTTGGCGGTCACCGCGGGTTTTCCCGGGCTTCTTCAACCGGGCGACGGCGCGCTTTTCGGCCTTGCGCAGCGACGCCCATTCGCGCCGGATGGAGGCCGCCAGACCCGGCGTGTCGAGGGCTGCGTGGCGCAGGCTGCGCCGCTGGCTGCGGGCAGCCGACGCGGTTTCCAGCAGACCCCAGCCGCGCGCAGCGCGCAGCGATGCAACACCGGGTGTTCCACTTTGAATCAGTTGTGTCAGCCGCTGCAACGCCACGGGCAAAACAGCGCCCCGTGAAACAGGCCACAAAGCGCCCCAGACGAGCGACTGTCGCACGCGCGACGAGGGCAACAGCAGGCCGCCCACCTCGCGCCGGCTCAGTGCAAACGCACCACGCAACACCAGGCGCTGCACGCGCTGCGGATGCGCCAGCGTGTAAGCCAAAGCCACCACCGTGCCCCAGGAGCCGGCCAGCACCGACCAGCGCTCCAGCCCCAGGTGTTCGCGCAGCGCTTCCATGTCGGCCACCAGCGCCGCCGTGTGGTTGCCGGCGGTGCGCCCCCGGGGACATGAGGCGCCGCAACCGCGCTGATCGGGCGCCACCACCCATTGTCTTGACAGGTCGAAGGGCCTCAGCATGCCGGGCTGGCAACTGCTGCCGGGCCCCCCGTGCAGCAGCAGCCAGGGCTCGCCCTGCGGTGTGCCCACGGTGCGCCAGGCCATGCGATGCAGGCTCGGCCAGGGCCGAACCGGCAGGTGTTGCGGGCGTGGCCACGCGGTGCTGGTCACCATCGGGGGTGACACAGTTTTTGTGGCATCGATATTGCTTTTCATCGGGGCGGCTTGTGGCAATGGTGCTGGCGAGCTTGCAGACATGTTTCGTGCCAACCCATTATTGGAGACCTTCTATGCAATGGACGACCCCCGCCTTCACCGACCTGCGTTTTGGTTTTGAAATCACGATGTACATCGCCAACCGCTGATCTTCAGCGTTCGGTTCGAGGCGCACGGGTGAACAACGCGTGCGCCTTTTTCTTGGTCTTTCAGGTGTCCTGACATGCGCATCCGGGTTCTGGGTTCTTCGGCCGGTGGTGGTTTCCCGCAGTGGAACTGCAACTGCGCCAACTGCGACGGCCTGCGCCATGGCCGCATCAACGCCAAGGCACGCACGCAGTCGTCGATCGCCGTCACCGCCAACGGACTGGACTGGTTGCTGGTCAACGCCTCTCCCGACATCCTCACGCAGATCCGCGACACCCCCGACCTGCAACCCGCGCGCGCCGTGCGCGACAGCGGCATTGCGGCGGTGCTGCTCATGGACGCGCAGATCGACCACGTGACCGGTCTCATCATGCTGCGCGAGCGCGGCTCGAAACTGCCTTTGCTGGCCACGCCCGAAGTGCTGTCCGACATCTCCGGCGGCTTCCCCATCACCGGCATCCTGTCCCACTACTGCGGCGTGGCCACCACCGAGCTCCCGTCCGATGGCCGCACCATCACCGTCGAAGGCCTGCCCGGCATCGAGGTGCAGACCGTGGCCATCGCCTCCAAGCCGCCGCCTTACTCGCCGTTTCGCGGCAACCCGCGCGCCGGTGACAACCTCGGCCTGGTGATCCAGAACCCGCTGAACGGTGCGCGCGTGTTCTACGCGCCGGGCCTGGGCGCGGTGACACCCGAGCTGCTGGCGCTCATGGCCAGTTGCGCCGTGCTGCTGGTGGACGGCACCTTCTGGACCGAAGACGAAATGATCACGCAGGGCCTGTCAAAGAAGAAGGCCGCCGAGATGGGTCACCTGCCGCAAAGCGGCCCGGGCGGCATGATCGAACAGCTGGGCAAGTTGCCCCGCTCCATCCGCAAGATCCTCATCCACATCAACAACACGAATCCGATGCTGATCGAGGATTCTGCCGAACGCGCCGAGCTCAACCGCCACGGCATCGAGGTGGCGCACGACGGCATGGACATCGTGTTCTGACCACGCCACACCATGGACATCGCCACCACCCTGCGCCTGCTGGAGGGCCTCCCCGCCTGGACTCGCGACGAGTTCGAAGCCCAGCTGCGCGACAAGGGCCGCTCGTACCACATCCACCACCCGTTCAACGTGCGAATGAACGCTGGCGGCTGCACGCCCGACGAACTGCGCTGCTGGGTGGCCAACCGCTTTTATTACCAGGTCTGCATCCCGCGCAAGGACGCGGCGATCCTGGCCAACATGCCCGACCGCGCGCACCGCCGACTGTGGGTGGAGCGCATCCTCGACCACGACGGTTACGGCGACTTCGAGGGCTCGGCCAGCGGCGGGCTGGAAGCCTGGATCCGGCTCGGCGAAGCGGTGGGCATTGCGCGCGATGACCTGCTCTCGCTGCAGGGGGTGGTGCCCGCCGTGCGCTTTGCCTGCGACGCTTACGTGAACTTCGCGGCCAAGGCCCCGTGGCAGGAAGCCGTGTGCTCCTCGCTCACCGAGATGTTTGCGCCGCAGATCCACAAGGACCGCCTGGCCAGCTGGCCCACCCACTACCCGTGGATCAACGCGGACGGCCTGGGCTACTTCCGCAAGCGCATCCCGCTGGCCGGGCGCGACGTGGAACACGGCCTGCGGGTCACGCTGGACCACTTCACCACCCGCGCCGCGCAGCACCGTGCGCTCGACATCCTGCAGTTCAAGCTCGATGTGCTCTGGACCATGCTCGACGCGATTGAAAAGGCTTGCCAGTGATTCCCACCCATCCCAAGCTCTCACGCCGCTTCCGGCTGCAATACGAGGAAGCGCAGACGCGCTGGGTGCTGCTGTACCCCGAGGGCATGGTGCAGCTCAACGACAGCGCCGCCGAGATCCTCAAGCGCTGCGATGGAGAGCGCACCGTGGCCGAGATCGTGACCGAACTCGAGACTGCGTTTTCGGTGCAGGGGCTGACCACCCAGGTCGAGTCCCTCATCGAAGAAGGAGGCCGCCGTGGCTGGATCGACTGAGTTCGCACCGGTCTCCGAAGCGCTGTCGATGCTGGCCGCCAAAACGCACCCGGCCGGCCCGCCGCTGTGGCTGCTGGCCGAGCTCACCTACCAGTGCCCGCTGCACTGCGTGTTTTGCTACAACCCCACGCAGCACGCGCGCATCAAGGACGAACTCACCACCGCGCAGTGGGTGGACGTGATGCGCCAGGCGCGCAAGCTCGGCGCCGCGCAGCTGGGCTTCTCGGGCGGTGAACCCCTGGTGCGCGACGACCTGGAGGAGCTGGTGCAGGAAGCGCACGCGCTGGGCTACTACACCAACCTCATCACCTCCGGCGTGGGCCTGAACGAGGCACGCGCGCAGCGCCTCAAAGACGCGGGCCTGGACCACATCCAGCTCTCGTTCCAGGACAGCACGCGCGAGCTCAACGATTTTCTGAGCCACACCAAGACCTTCGAGCTCAAGCAGAAGGTGGCGCGCCTGATCAAGGCGCACGACTGGCCCATGGTGATGAACTGCGTGCTGCACCGGCACAACCTGCCGCACGTGGACCAGATCATCGAGATGGCGCTCGCGCTCGATGCCGAGTACCTGGAGCTGGCCAACACGCAGTACTACGGCTGGGCGTGGGTCAACCGCGACCACCTGATGCCCACCCACGAGCAACTGATCGAGGCCGAGGCGGTGGTCAACCGCTACCGCGACAAGATCGGCAAACGCTGCAAGCTGCTGTTCGTGGTGCCCGACTATTTTGAAGAGCGGCCCAAGGCCTGCATGAACGGCTGGGGATCGGTGTTTCTCTCGGTCGCGCCCGACGGCGTGGCCATGCCCTGCCACAACGCGCGCGACCTGCCGGGCTTGAAGCTGCCCAACGTGCGCGACATGGCACTGGCCGACATCTGGCAGAAGAGCCAGGCCTTCAACGCCTTCCGTGGCGAGGACTGGATGAAGCCGCCCTGCCGCACCTGCGACGAGCGCCACAAGGACTTTGGCGGCTGCCACTGCCAGGCCTTCCTGATCACCGGCGACGCCACCCAGGCCGACCCGGTGTGCAGCAAATCGCCGCACCACGACAAGGTGGTGCAGCTGGTCAAAAAGGCGCCTGCTCAGCGGCACATTCCCATCGTGTTCCGCAGCGACGCGGAATCGCGCGTATTGCACCCCGAAGCCTGAGCATGGCCAACACCGCACCCGCCACGCCGAACCACGCGCGCATGCTCGGCGCCGCGCTGGTGAACCACCTGCCCGGCGCGCGGCGCAGCCCGCTGGCACTGGAGCAGGCGCCCAACGGCCTCTTTTTGCTGTGGCTGGCCTACATGGGCCTGTTGGGCTTTGGTGCTCTGCTGCTCTGGCAGGCCGGCGCGTGGCACCGGCTGGTGGCGGCCGACCCCACGGGCCTCACCGTGATCATCGTGCTGCTGTTCATCGGCTGTTCGCTGTGGGCCGGACGGCGCGCCTGGGCACTGGGTCTGCAGCGCCAGCGGCTGGACGCCCTGCTGGCGCGCGCAGGTTCCACCCCCCACAGCGAAGCAGACTGGAGCGCCGAGTACCTGCGCGGCTGCGCCCAGCCCGGCGCCGACCAGAACACCTGGATGCAGATCCTGGGCGAGCGCGCCCACGGCCCGCACGAAATGGCCTGGTGGCTCAACGGCATCCAGCTCAAACTCGGCCTGCTCGGCAAGGTGATCGGTTTTTCCATCCTCGCACTGCAGCTCGGGCAGATGGACAGCTTCGATGCCAGCCAGTCGGCGCAGCTGCTCAAGAACCTCACCGGCGGCCTGGGCATCGCGCTGCTGACCACCGTGACCGGTCTGACCGGCAACATCCTGCTCGGCCTGCAGCTCATGCGGCTGGACCGCTTTGCCGACGCACTGGTGGCCGACACGCTGGCCGCCACACCACCGGCCACCCAGGCCCTTGCAGGAGCGCCGCATGGCGATCGGCCGATCGGTCCGTGACACGGAGACCGATCCGTTCTACGACATGTTGTTCAACATGTTGATCGCCTTCGTCTTCTGTTTCGTCATCGCCCTGCTCTCGTTCAACCCCAAGTCGCGCAAGGCTGGCGACATCCCGGCCAAGGCCGAGTTCATCGTCACCATCTCCTGGCCCGACAACAACCCCAACGACATCGACGCCTGGGTCAACGAGCCGGGCGGCAAGACCTTGTGGTTTCGTTCGCGCGACGCGGGCATGCTGCACCTGGACCGCGACGACCGCGGTGCCAAAAACAACACCGTGATCGTCAACGGTCGCGAGATCACCAGCCCGGTGCGCCAGGAAATCGTCACGCTGCGCGGGCTGGTGCCGGGTGAATACGTGGTGAACGCCCACTACTACGACACGCGCGACCAGCAGCCGGTGGACGTGTCGGTGGCGGTGGTCAAGGTCAACCCGCAGGCCGAGATCGTGTTCACCGGCACGCAGCAGATCCCGCGCAAGGGCGACGAACGCACGCTGGTGCGCTTCAGCATCAACGACACCGGCGCCGTGACCGACATCAACACCCGACCCCTGACCATCGTTCAAAGAACCGGTCTCTGACGCCACCACCATGATCCCCACCGTTTCTTCGCAGTTGTTGTTGCTGGTGCTCGTGTACGCCCTGCTGGCGTTTCTGCTCTTGTGCCTGCTGCTGGCCACGCGCTGGCACTGGGGCGTGAAAGCGGCTGCCGTGCTGCTGGTCACCGGCTTTTATGCGCTGAGCCACAACACGCTGCAAGGCATCGCCGGCTGGCCCAGCGACGACGCCCTGCCCCAGCGCTTCGTGCTGCTGTCGGCCGTGTTCGACGAACCCAGCCCCGGGCGCAACCACCCGGGCGCCATCTTCATCTGGGTCAACCCCATGAAAGACAACAAGCCGCTGGAAATGCCGCGTGTGCACCGCCTGCCGTACGAGAAAGACCTGGCGCGCATCCTGGGCGACGGCATCAAGAAGGCCCGCGACGGCAACACCCAGATGGGCAGCACCGAACCGGTCCGGGGACAAGGCGGCTTTGCCTGGTTGCGCCCCACCAGCAACGACAAGCTGCAACTCAAGCTGAGCGACCTGCCCCGCGCGCAGCTGCCCGAAAAATGAAGCACGTCATCACCCTGGGCCTGACCACGTTGCTCGCCGCCTGCCAGGGCACGCAGGGCGACAGCTGGTTCCCGCTCGTGGAAGGCAGCGCTCAGGTGTACGAGGTGAGGGTCACCAGCGAAGAAGCGCCGCCGGTGGACGAATGGACGCTGCGCGTCGAAGGCCCGCGCAGCCTCAACGACCAACCCGTGATGGTGCGCCACCACTCGGCCGGCGTGGGCTACTTCCTCCAGACCGACGACACCGGTGTGAAGCGGGTGGCCACCCAGATGGACATCGACAGCGAGCCCACACCCGACAAGGAGCCGATGTGGGTGCTGAAGGCGCCGTACGTGGTGGGCACCGAATGGACCACCCCCACCGTGCCCTACCTGATCCTGCGGCGCAACGAACACCCGCGCGAGCTGCGCTACAGCCACAAGGCCCTGATGTACTGGCGCATCGAAGCGGTGGACGACAGCGTCACCACACCCACCGGCACGCACCAGCCCTGCCTGCGCGTGGTCGGCCGCGCCAACCTCAACCTCTTCACCGACCCGGTCAACGGCTTCACCGACGTGCCGCTGACCAGCCGCGAGTGGTACTGCCAGGGCAAGGGGCTGGTGAAGTTCGAGCGGGACGAGCCGGTGCCCAACGGGTTTCTGGTGGGCGGCAGCCTCAAGGCCGAATGGGTGCGGTGAGCCTTGTCGGCCGCGCGCGCCACGGCGCCCGCGGAAGCGCTTACTGCTTCGGGCCTTCACCCAGGCGGCGACCCATCGACACCGCGTAGGGTGCTGCCCGCGCAGCGAGCATCGGATCGGTGGACGGCTCCACGCCCTTGGGCAAGACCATCGGATTGAAGTTGATGGTCACACAGGGGCCGGTGGAATCCGCGGCCACCGACTTGATGGTGAGGCGCCCCAGCGTGACCTTCTTGCGCTCCGCGGGCAGCGGGGTCACGGCGCTGTCGAGCTTGTCGCCCGGCTGTGCCAGTTGCAGATTGAAGTCAAAGGCCACGCCACCCGCGGCCACGCGCTGGCGCAGGTCGGCGTGCAGGAAATCGGGGCCCTTGGCCTGAGCTTCCTCGTCGGTCAGGCTCTGGGTGCCGCCCACCGGCTCGAAGATCCATTTGCCGTACTGCTTCTTGCCGCTGGCGTCGACAAACGCGAACGCATGCACGCCCCAGTAATTCACTTTGCCAAAGCTCGCCGGCACCGGCTGGCTGGCGAAATACTTGCCCTGCAGCAAGGTGTCGGGGTTGGCGTCGTTGAAGGCCTTGACCTTCTCGGGGTTGGGCTTTTTGGTCTCGGGGTCGGGCGCGACCGCCTCCAGGCGGGCCAGCATCTGTTCGGGCGAGGACGCGCCGAACACCGGCGCCGAGATGTTGCCCATCAGCCAGGTCTCGTTGCCGGGCAAGTCGAACTGCAAGGCCATGTTGCGCTGGCTGCGGCCGTTGTCCGGCGCCTTGGGGTTGCCCCCGCCGATCGAGAAGCGCGCCACCACCGGCACGGGCTGGCCACTGAAGGCCGACGACACCGACAGCTCGCGGCCCTGGGCACTGCCGACGAACTCGGCGGTGGCGCAAACGCCCTTGGCACCCGAGCGGCGAAAGCCCTCGAACTTGCCGCCGGCGCGCTCGAAGGCATCGACCATGCGGGTGGGATCGACCTGGGCGAACGCGGGCGTGCACAGCGCGGCGGCGGCACACCCCACGATCGTCAACAAGGAAGGCAGGGAGACAGCAGTGTTCATGGGGGGCTCTCGGGATGGTTGGGGTGGGGTCTGGAAAACGGACGTTCACGAAAAAACCGTCATGGATTCTGTGTGAAGTCGGACCCGACGGACCCCGGGGGTATCAAAGCCCCACGCCCGCACTCTGGCTCGACGCCAGCGCCGCCACCGCGGGCGGATAGCTCTGCCCGGCGGCCTGGCGCAACCACACCAGGCTCTGCGCGACGTCGCGTTCGCGGCCCTTGCCGGTGCGGTACATCACCGCCAGTGCGTACTGCGCCTCGGCTTCGCCCGCCACCGCCGCGCTCTCGAAGCGCCGCGCCGCCTCGGGCAGGTTCCGCTCCACCCCCCGACCGGCTTCAAACATCCAGGCCAGGCGCGTCTGCGCGCGGCGGTCGCCGCCCTCGGCGAGCTCCCGATACAACGCTGCCGCCTGAGTGTGCTCACCGGTGGCGCTCATGAACTCGGCGCGCTGGTACGGCGTGAGGCTGGCCGCTGGCTGGCCCAACGTGGCCAGGGTGGCGGTGGCGTCCTTGTCGCCACCCTGTGCGGCCAGCGTGAGGAAGATGCGCGCCTTCTCCACATCGCGCGGCAGCAGCTGGCCCGCGCTGTAGAGCATGCCCAGTCGGTACTGGGCCTTGAAGTTGCCGGCCTGCGCGGCGCTGGTGTAGAGCGTCTCGGCCTTCTTCATGTTTTTGGGCTCACCCAGACCGTCTTCGGCCAGGATGCCCAGGTTGAACAGGGCGTCGCCATTGCCCACCTCGGCCAGCGTTTCCCACACCTCGCGCGCCTCGGCGTAGTGGGCCATCTTGAACTCGGCATAGGCCTTGTAGTTGCCCATGGCGGGGTTGCGCAGCCAGTCGCCGCGGTGGCTGTCCTGGGCCTGTGAGACGCTGGCGAGCGCCACCAGCGCAGCGCCGAACCAGGTGCGCAGATGGATCATGTCGTGGTCTCCATGGAGGGTCAGGGGGATTCGATGCGCAGCTCGCTGAGCCACCGTGCGCCGGGTGTGAAGGGATCGCGGTCCGTCGGACCGTATGGGGGCACGCCCAGGTCATCGGGGGGCACGCCGATGCGGTTGAGGTCCACCGCCAGCGGCACGCCCACCAGCGCAGTGGGTGTGGCGGTGAACTGGAAGACGATGCCGTTCCACAGCTTGGCGCCGAAGTCCTTGGGCTGCTTGTAGAAAAAGAGCAGGCTGTGCTCCAGCCACGCGAGCTGGGTGCCCGATGCGATGCCCGGCTGCGCATACGGGTACGGCACAAAGCACGAAATCTCCTGCTCGGCCGGCAGGCACTTGAACTCGCGCATGGAGAGAAAGTGGTCGCGCATCACGGCGTGGTCCATCTGCACCTGGAAGGCGCTGGCGCCACCGGCAGCGGGGGTGAACACGACGCGGCCGATCTTCGTGCGGACACCGTCCTTGGTGACGGCGACCAGCGCCTTCTCGCCGTTGAAATCGAACGCGTGCGCGCCGCTGCAGCTCAGCAACAGGGCCAGGGCAGCCGCGCGCCAGGACGTCATGGCTTGACGGTCAGCACCCAGGTCGAGAGGGTCTTGAGCTCGGCCGTGCTCAGGCTCGGGTGGGCTGGCATGGGAATGCGGCCCCACTTGCCCTTGGAGCCGTTTTGAATCGATTGCGCGAGCGACGCTGCAGCGTCTTTCTCGGTCGCGTATTTTTCGGCGATGGCGGCAAACGCCGGGCCCACCACTTTTTCGCCATTGGCATGGCACGAGTAACAGCCGCTGGCTTTGGCCAGGTCGGGCGCACCGGCCAGATCGGCTTGCGCAAAGGCGCTGGCGCTGGTGATCAGGGTTGCGATGAAGAGGGTCGAGCGCATGGCAGGTCCGCTTGAAAACTGAATGGGTCAAAGAAAAAGGTGCCGGCCCGGTGCGTGCAACACACCCGGCCGGCACCTCGGGTCATCACTTCATCAACTTGAAGGTCCAGACGGAGCCGCCCTGCTCAAGGAAGTTGACCTTCTTGGCCACTTCACCACCCCACAGCGGCACCGCACCGCCCCAACCGGAGACGACGCTCACGTACTGCTCGCCGTTCTCGGTCCAGGTGATGGGAGGCGCCACCACGCCGGAGCCGGTCTGGAACTGCCACACGACCTTGCCGGTCTTGGCATCGGCGGCCTTGAGGTAACCCTCAGGCGTGCCCCAGAACACCAGGTCGCCCGCGGTCAGCACACCACCCCACAACGGCGCGTTGTTCTTGACTTCCCAGGCCACTTTGCCGGTCTTGGGATCGATCGCGCGCAGCGAACCGATGTGGTCGTCGAACAGCGGCTTGATGGTGAAGCCCGCACCCAGGAAGGCAGCGCCTTTCTTGTAGGTGATCGGCTCGTTCCAGATCTCCATGCCCCATTCGTTGGTGGGCACGTAGAACAGGCCGGTGCGTGGGCTGTAGGCCATGGGCATCTGGTTCTTGCCACCCAGGAAGCCCGGTGCCGAGAACACCGACTTGCCCTTGGCGCCGTCGCCGCCGGCGGCGGTCGGGTCGCCAGGACGGTTGGTGTCGTCAAAGTTCGGACGACCGGTCTTCAGGTCGATGCCGGTGGCCCAGGTCACTTTCTTCACAAACGGGAAGGCGTTGACCAGCTTGCCGGTGGTGGCGTCGTTCACGTAGAAGAAGCCGTTGCGGTCCGCCTTGGCGCCCATGCGCTTGCCGTCCATGTCGAAGGTGATGAACTCGTTCACACCGTCGTAGTCCCAGCCGTCGTTCGGGGTGTTCTGGTAGTGCCACACGATCTTGCCGGTCTTGGGGTCGATCGCCACGGTGGAAGCCGAGTAGAGGTTGTCGCCCTTGCGCACGTGGCTGTTCCATGGGCCGGGGTTGCCGGTGCCAAAGTACGCCAGGCCGGTCTGGGGATCGTAGGTGCCGCCCAGCCAGGGGGTGGCACCGCCGGTTTTCCAGGTCTCGCCGGGCCACGATGCGTTGGTGGTGCCGGAGATGCCGTTTTCCTTGCCGTCCTTGTAGCCCATGTGGCCTTCAACCACCGGACGCGACCAGACCATCTTGCCGGTCTTGGGGTCGCGCGCTTCCACGCGACCGACCACGCCGAACTCGCCGCCGGAGACACCGGTCATGAGCAGGCCTTGTGCGATCAGCGGCGCAGCGGTGTAGCTGTAGCCGGCGGAGTAGTCGTCGATCTTCTCGCGCCACACCACCTTGCCGGTGTCCTGGTCCAGGGCCACCAGCTGGGCGTCCAGCGTGCCGAAGATCACCAGGTTGTCGTAGAGCGCGGCGCCGCGGTTGATCACGTCGCAGCAGGGCATGATGCCTTCGGGCAGGCGGTGCTCGTACTTCCAGAGCTTCTCGCCGGTCTTGGTGTCCACCGCGTAGATGCGCGAGTAGGACGCCGTGACGAACATCTTGCCCTTGTTGACCAGCGGTTGCGACTGCTGGCCGCGCTGCTTTTCACCACCGAACGACATGGACCACACGGGCACCAGCTTGCTGATGTTCTTGGCGGTGATGCCATTGAGATCCGAGTGGCGCTGACCCTGGGTACCGAGACCCCAGCTCAACACGTTCTCGGGCGACTTGGCGTCGTTGGCGATCATGGCGTCGGTGACGCCCTGGGCGCCAACGTGGGCCGTGGCGGCCATGATCATGAGGCTCAGTAGGGTGCGTTTCACAGTGTGTCTCCTGCTCGTCTGTGGGTTGGTTGGCTGCGTCCAGGCAACATGCCCGGCTGCTTGTGATGCCCGACGCGACAGGTCAGTCAACGGGGCTGCACGCGTCATGAATGGCAACATCTGTGCCAGGGTCCGGCGGGTCGCGCACGGCGGTTTTTCCGAGGGTTTTCGAGCACACCGGTGGCGACAGGCGGTTGCAACTGCGCCATGTCGCACGCGACGTTTGTCACGGAGGGGTGACAGTGTTCAAAAATGAATCACCGACCCGCAGACTTGCAACAGTTCGCGCTCAGCGCCGGGCGGCGGCACCGCCCAGCACCTGCTGCTCGTAGCGGGGGTACCACTGGGTGATGCTGCGGTGCAACTCGGCGGGCTGGGCGGCCCAGCCCTGGAAACGCTCGGGCACCGGCAGGCGCAACACCTCGCTCAGGTCCAGGCCACGCTCGGCACTCGCGCGCATGTGGTCGTCGAGCCAGCGCAGCCAGTCGCGGGTCTGGTCCAGTCCACCCTGGCCGCTGTGCAGCGGACCGTGGCTGGGCACCACCTGCCGCAGGCGGTGCTCGGCCATCCACTGCGAGAGCTTCACGAGGCTGGCCTGCCAGGCATCGAAGTCGGCGTGTGGTGTGGTGGGCACCCGGTTGGCAAACACCAGCCCGCCTGCGTACAGCACGCCGGTGGTGTGGTCGATCAGCACCAGGTCGTCGCTGGTGTGGCCATGGAGGCGGCGCAGCTCCAGCCGGTGGCCGCCGATCTGCATCACACCCGGCTCGACGGATTCACGCGAGGGCGTGGACTCGGTGCCCTTCATCCAGTCACCGCACAGGCGGTACAGGTTGTCGGCGTAAGCGCGGCCTTCGGCCTGCATGCCGTTGACGCTGCCCTGCAGCGCCTGCGTGGGCCGGTCGGCCCAGGCCTGGTTGCCGAAGAAGTAGTCCGGGTGCAGGTTGAGGCTGAGCACGCGCACCACCGGCTCGCGCGTGGTGCGCTCGATCGCCCGGCGCTGCTGCTCGCCGTAGAGGCGCGAAGGACCGGTGTTGACGACCACCACGCCCGCACCGGTGGCGATGAAGGCGGTGTTGATGATGTTGCAGCCGTTGGCGCGCGAGAAATCTTCCACCGCACCCTCCAGGACCCAGGTGCGCTCGGCGATCTGGCGCGGGCGCAGGTCGTAGTCGAGGCGGGCCATGTCGGGCCTGGACTGCGCCATGGCGGCGCTGGCCAGCGCGGCGGCCAGGCAAAGCAGCAGGTGTCTCAAGCGCTCACCTCGGCGTCGATCCGGTTGCCGTTGTTGTCGCGACCCAGCAGGCGGAAGCCGCCCCCGTTTTGCGGCGGCAGCTCCAGGGTGATGAGCGGGTTCTCCGACACCGGCTCGTGCAGCGCCAGGCGCCACCAGGGGGCACCCGCGCCGTCCACCAGCTGGAGTTGCTCGATGTAGAAGGCGGGCACACCCGCCACCAGCCCGGTGTCCATGGGGTGCATCACGCGCACGCGCAGGCGCCGGCTGCCTTCCAGCACGTTGTTGAAAAACCGCGCCTGCACCTGGTTGAGCGTGCGGCTCCAGGACCCGTCGGCGCGCGTGGCGCCGGGCACCGTGCAACCACCCCCGGCGGCCTGCACCCAGGTGCTGCCGACGTGCCAGGCGCCATCGCGCGTCTGCACCAGGGCACGCACCGGCGAGGCCTGCTCCATGCGGATGCGGAACGCCAGCATGGGCAAAGCCTTGAGCGGCTCGAACTCCAGCACCTCGCGCACCGGGTTGCGGTCCACCACGACCTGGATGCGCGCCACGCCACCGCCGGTGCCGCTGAGTGCACGCGCGTCCACCAGCAGCGGAACGTTCATCGCGTCATCGGCAAAGGCGGGGCCACTCACCAGCACGTCTTTGGTGAAACGCATGGGCGCATCGCCCAGGTACTGCTTGCGCAGCCCGGGCCACTGCATGGAGCCCAGCGGATCACCGCCGGTGTGGTCCACCGCGGCCCACAACGGTGAACTGGCTGCGCCCAGCGCAGCGCCCAGGAGCAGACGGCGGGAGTTGTCGTGTGTCATGAAGACCTTTCAGGAACCCTTCTGGCGGATCCAGCCGCGTTGCGGGTCGTACCCCCACAGCGCCAGCACAAAGAACGCGATGCTGCAAACCACCACCACCGTCCAGGACGTGGCGTTGAACTGCCCGTACATCGCAAAGCGCATGGCCTCCACCGCGTGGGTGAAGGGGTTGAACTCGGCCAGCTTGAGCAGCCAGACCGCGCCCGACTCTTCGAGCTTCCACAACGGGTAGAGCGCCGGGCTGATGAAGAACATCGGGAAGATCACGAAATTCATGGTGCCGGCAAAGTTCTCCAGCTGCTTCACATACACCGAGAGCATGAGGCCGAGGGCGGCCAGCAGCGTCGCGCCACACGCCATGGCCACCAGCAGGCCCGGCAGGTGCCGAAGCGCGATCTCCACGCCGAAGGCCCAGGCGATGCCGAGGAACACCACCATCTGCAACACCGACAGGCAGGTGCCCGCGAGCAGCTTGAAGGCCAGCAACCAGCCGCGCGCCAGCGGTGCGGTGAGCAGCAGGCGCATCACGCCCATCTCGCGGTCGTACACCATGGAGAGCGAACTCTGCATGCCGTTGAACAGCGCCACCATGCCCAGCAGGCCGGGCACCATGTAGACCTTGTATTCGATGTAGGTCTCGTACGGCGGGATGATGGCCACGCCGAACACGTTGTGAAAGCCCGCGGCAAACACCACGAACCACAGCAGCGGGCGCACCAGCGCCGAACCCAGGCGCGAGGGCTGGCGCAGGAAGCGCCCGATCTCTCGGCCCACCACGGCACGCAGCGCGCGCGCCAGGTGCACGGGCAGTGAAGGCCGACCCGCCGGCGGGATCAGGGTCGCTGTTTGCATGTGCTCTCCTGTTCGTCCACGCCGAGTGTGTCGAGCACTTCCTTGGGATGCAACACCCCCTCCAGCGGCGCCAGGCCCACCACGCCGTCCACATGGCTCACGAACACGGGCTGGCGCAGCTGGCCGTCCCACGCGCGGAAGGTCAGGCGCGGGCCTTTGAAGCCGTCGATCACCACGGTGCCGGCGCGCAACTTCTTGAGCTGCTGCGGCACCGGGGCCTTGGCGTCGTCCACCAGCACCGCCGCCACCGCCTTGCCGGCCGCCCAGGCGGCCCAGTCGTGGCTCTGCATGGGGCGCTGCGCCAACTTCTGAAAACGCCGCGTGAGCTGCGGCCCACCATTGCGCTCCCACTGCGGGTGCCAGGCCTGCGCCACCAGCCCGCTGGCGCCCACCACCGGGCGCGGCCACTGGGTGGCGTAAGGCAGCGTGCGGGCGAACTCGCCATCAGCGTCCATCACCGCCACCACCTCGTGCTCTCGCTCGCCGGTCAGCAGGCGGGTGTTTGCGAGGTCGCGCTCGCGCGGGTCGCCGCTGAGCTTGAAGGGCTTGGTCTGCGTGATCTTCAGGCCGTAGCGTTTGGCCGCGCGGTTGAACGCAGCGCCCATCAACACGTCGCCCGGCTCCGGGCCTTGCAGCAGCAGCACCTTGCGCCAGTTGCGCGCGGCCAGGTACTGCGCCAGCGTGTCGGCGCGCATGCTGGCGCTGGGCAGCGTGTGCAGCAGGTGGGCGGCGCAGTTCTGGGCGCGCAGGCTGTCGTCGTCCAGACCGGTGTTGAACACCACCGCACCGCCGAGTGCGGCGGGTGCGGTCTGCACCAGCTGGCGCAGCTCGGCCAACGGCAGGTCGGCCACCAGGTGCTGCACCTTGGCCGCTTTCAGTTCGGCCAAGGCTTTGGGCAGTGCGGCCATGTCGGGCAGCACCACGTCGCGCACGGTGAGCGCAATGCCTGCGGTGTCGAGCTCGAACGCCGCCTCGTCGAGCGCGAGCTGCACACCTTGCAGTGCACGGCCTTGCGGGTGGCCGGGGTAGCCGCGCTCCATGCGGCGGTTGGCGTAGCGCGCGTCGCCCGCCAGCGAGATCACCGCCAGGGTCATCTGCGTGCTGGCGGCCTGCGCCGCCGGCCAGGCCATCGAGGCGAGCAGCGCGGCCGTGGCCACCGCCCGTTGAAAGGCCGGCAGCCGCATCAGGGCTGCACCAGCACGCTGTGCGGCACGCGGCCCACGGCCACGGTTTTGATGGCCTTGGCGCTCGCGGTGTCGATCAAGGTCATGTCGTCCGAGAGGCCGTTGGTCACGTACAGCGTCTTGCCATCGGGGTGCATGGTCAGGCCCCAGGCGCGCTTGCCCACCAGCACCTGGCGGCCGGCCTTCTTGGTGGCCACATCCACTTCGACCACGTGGTTGGCCTTGCCCAGCCCCACCCACATGGTTTTGCCGTCTGTGCTCGGGGTCATGCCCACGGGCGTGATGTCGGCCTCGCGCATGCCCTGCACCGCGAACTTGATCGTGGCTTTCACGCTGTGGTCCTTGGTGTTGACCACGCTCACCGTGGCATCGAGTTCGTTGGTGACCCACAGCTCGGCGCCGCCTTCGGCCAGCACGAAGCGGCGCGGGCGCTTGCCCACCTTGATGTTCTTCAGCACCTTCTTCTGGCCGAGGTCGATGTAGTGCACGACGTTGGCCACTTCGGAAGTGACGTAGGCGAACTTGCCGTCGGCCGTGACCAGCACACCCTCGGGCTCGCCGCCGGTCTTCACCTCGAACAGCGGCTTCTTCGTGGCCAGGTCGTAGGCGGCCATCACGTTTTCGTCTTCGATCGAGACATAGACCGTCTTGCCATCGGGGCTGAGGTCAAAAATCTCCGGACTGTCCCCCAATGGAACAGTCCCGGTCATCTTGCCGGTGGCCGTGTCCACCAGACCGAGCTGGTTGCTGTCGCCACAGCACACGTAGATCTGGCTGCGGTTGGCGTTGAACATCATGTGGCGCGGACGCTCGCAGGTGTCGATGGCTGAGAGGCGCTCGCCCTTGGCATCGAACACGTAAATCTTGTTGTCCTTCTCGCTGGACACGTACACCTTGCCCTGGGCCAGAGCGGCCAGCGGGGTCGCCAGCGCGCAACCCAGCACGGCGGCCCAGACGATCTGGCGAAGACCCTGCGGGGCGGGTGCTGAACAAGCGGAACGAAGCATCGGTATGTCTCCTTGATTTGTGGTTTGTGCGAAGCACGGCAGCAAAATCAGTGCCAGCGCAACGGGCGTGAATATTGCCTGCAAAAAGGCCAAACGATGATGGTGCAGGCCCGCCCGGCCCTGCTGCTACGGACAAACCCTGAGACAAAACGGCACAACCGATGACACAACGATTCCCCCGACCCTGCCCTGCGCAGCCACTTGCTTCGCGCAGACAGTTCCTGGGGTGGGGTGCCGGCTGCGCGCTCGGGTTGTCGGGCCTCGCAACCAGCGCGCTCGCGCAAGCTGCCGGTCCGTTTCCACAACGCCCGATCCAGCTCATCGTGCCCTGGCCCGCCGGCGGCGCGACCGACCTCACGCTGCGCATCCTGTGCGAAGAGGCCGCGCCGCTGCTGGGCCAGCCCATCGTGGTGATCAACAAACCCGGCGCCGCCGGCACGCAGGTGGCGCCGCTGCTCAAAGCCGCCGAACCCGATGGCCACACCATCGGCCAGGTGCCGATCACCGTGTACCGGCACGCGCTCATGAACAAGGTGCCGTGGGACCCGGTGGCCGACCTCAGCCCCATCGTGCAGGTGTCGGGCACCACCTTCGGTGTGCTTGTGCCGGCCAACAGCCCCTGGAAAAGTTTCAACGACCTGCTGGCCTGGGCCAAGGCGCGCCCGGGTGAACTCATCCTCGGCTCCACCGGCATCGGCACCACCGCCCACATCGCCACCGAAGAGATCCTGCTGCAGAACAACATCCGCTACGTGCACGTCCCCTACCGCGGCACCGCCGACCAGATGATCGGCGTGGCCGGCGGCCAGGTGATGGCGGGCGTGAACTCCACCGGCTTCGCGCCCTGGGTCGACCAGGGCAAGATCCGCGTGCTGGCCATCTTCAGCGCGCAGCGCAGCCCGCGCTGGCCCGACGCACCCACGCTGCGCGAACTGGGCTACGAACAATCGGTCTACACCTCGCCCTGGGGCATTGCCGCGCCCCACGGCACACCCGAGGCCGTGGTGCAGCGCCTGCACGACGCGTTTGCCAAAGCCATGCAGAGCGAGCGCCACCTGCAGGAACTGGCCCGCTACGATCAGACGCTGGACTACCTCAACACACGCGACTACCGCCAGGCGGTGCTGGAAACGGTGGAGCGCGAGAAGCGCCTGCTGCAACGCATGAACCTCCTGGCCAAACCCCCCGGCGCCTGACCACCCGATGACCGACTCTCCGACCGCCTCGCTGGCCACCACCGCCGCCACCCTGCTGCAGGCGACGCAACTGCACAAGTCCTACGGCGCCAAGCCCGCGCTCAAGGGCGTGGACGTGACCCTGCGTGCCGGTGAAATGGTGGCCCTGCTCGGCCCCAACGGCGCGGGCAAGTCCACCTTGCTGCAGTTGCTCACCGGACTCTTCACGCCCGACCAGGGCAGCATCGAAGTGCTGGGCCACGACATGCGCCAGCACCCCAGCCGCGCGCTCGCCGGCCTGGGCGTGGTGTTCCAGCAAAGCGCGCTCGACATGGACCTGAGCGTGATGGCCAACCTGCATTTCCACACCGACCTGCACGGCATGCCGCGCAAGCTGGCCAACGCCCGCATCGCCGCCCTGCTGGAGACCATGGGCCTGGCCGACCAGGCCAAGGCCGTGGTGCGCAGCCTCTCGGGCGGCACGCGCCGCAAGATCGAACTCATCCGCGCGCTCCTGCACGAGCCCCGCGTGCTGCTCATGGACGAAGCCACCGTGGGCCTGGACCCGGCCTCGCGCCAGCAACTGCTGGACACCGTGCGCAGCCTCTGCGAGAGCCGCGGCATGGCCGTGCTCTGGGCCACCCACCTGATCGAAGAAACCCGCCACGCTGACCGGCTGATGCTGCTGCACCAGGGCGCGGTGCGGTTTGAAGGCTCGGTCGCCGAATTCATGGCGCACAGCGAAGGCGGCGACTTTCAGACCGAGGTGTTGAAGCAGCTGGGGCGCGGGACGGTTTGAAGAGCGCGATCAGTGGGCTTGCGAGCCACTTGCAGGGAATGCGGGGTGAACCGCCCCCAGGCTTCGTGGAGGCCGGTTGGTTTCAGCCAGCCAGCAGTTCCAGCGCTGTCTCGGCGCGCTCGAATTCGATGACTTCGCCATCCAGACCGCTTCGCTTCCGTGCCATGCGTGTCAACAGCAGATCGTCTGGGTTGATGACGAGCAATTGGACCTTGAGAAGCACGGGTGCGCCCACCACATCGCGTTGCGGGATCTGAAGCATCCAGGTTTTCCACGCCTCCACGTTGGCCGTGGCAGACACCGCCCAGGTGGCGAACTGAATCAACCAGGATGTTGCCCCTGCAGGCCTGCTGAACCCGGTCCGCGCCTCGGCTCTTTCAGGAATGCCTGCACGCGAGTGAGCAAAGCGGGCAAGTCGATCGGCTTCTGAAGCAGCCCGTCCACATCCACACCCGCGACCTGCTTGAGCACGGCTTCGCTGTGGTGCGATGTCATCATGAGAATGTAAACACTGTCCATCTCCCGATTGGACCGGATGCGTCGGGCAATTTCGATACCTGTGACCAAAGGCAGATCGATGTCGATCAGCATCAAACGGGGCCGGGCGCTGGCAGCCGTGTGATGAACGGCGTTGAAGTCGTTGGAAAATGCCACCTTGCCCAATGGCCGCAAGGCGCGCGCCAGAGAATGCACCAGGATCTGGTCATCATCGACCACCATGAACGTGAGCGCGTCAGACACGGTTGTTTCCTCATCAAGTGTCATGGTCACCCCTTGTCACGCACGCCTGCCCGTTGTTCTTGCGGATCAGTGAAGACCACCGGCAAGTCGATGATGGCAGTCGTCCCGGCGCCCGAGCTCGAATCCAAGTCAACCGTACCGCCATGCCGCTCAATGATTTTCTTGACGGTGGTCAACCCCAGCCCTTCCCCGCTGAAATGTCCCGCCGACTGCAGACGCACAAACGGTTGGAAGAGTTGACCTTTCTGCTGCGGATCGATGCCGACGCCGTTGTCCCGAATCGTGAAACGGTAGCCCTGTCCAGAGCGCCTTCCTCCAATGTGAATCTGTGGTTCGTTCTGTTGCGAGCTGTACTTGAACGCGTTGTGAATCACGTTGGTCAAAGCGACTCCCAGCAAGACTGGATCGCCCGACACGGTGCCTTCAATCTCAGTTGATACATGGAAAGCACGGTCGCCAAACTCCATGCGGCAAGAGTCGACAATGGTCTCCACCGTCGCTCTCGGTGAGAACTCCTCAAGATTGAGTTCAAGCACCTCGGACTTGGACAGCGCGAGCAGGCTGTCGATGATGGCCGTACCGGAGCCTATCGACCTGATGGTGGAGCTGAGGTATTGACCCGCAGTTCCAACATCGCCAGCCTCCAGCGCTTCTGCCGCGAATTGCGCCCACAGACGGGTGGACCGCACGGGTGCACGCAGGTCGTGCGCCACACGTCCTGCGAAGATTTGCAACTCTTCGTTCGATTGCTGCAGTTGCAGGTTCTGCTCTTGCAAGGTCAAACGCAGCTGGTCGCGGCGCTTGCTGATGGCCCTGCGCTCGATCGCGCGGCGCACAGAGGCCCGAAGTTCATCCCCTTGAAACGGCTTGGCTAAAAAGTCGGCTGCCCCCTCCCTGAAGGAAGCCACGGCTGCCGCCATGTCCGCGTATTGCGTCACCACAACCGCGCATGCACATTCGTCCGTTTCACGAATCTGGCGAATCAGATCCAGGCCCGAGCCAATGGGCAGGCGCAGGTCCGTGACGACGACGTCGAACGCTTGGCCTTCGTACCTTGCCACCGCGTGTTCCACGGTCGAGCATTCATCCACAACCAGTCCATCGTCGCGAAGCCATTGCGCCATGCCTTCACGCTGCACATCGTCGTCCTCCACCAGCAGCACGCGCCCCCAAGCGCCGTTCAATCTGGACATCTCAACGTTGTCATGCATGGTCAACATCTGGACTCCCGGGACTGGTTTGACCCACCTGTGCGGCCAATTCGGGTGGCTGCAGCCCGCTGACAAGAAGTGCGTGAGCTGCGGTGAAGTCGAGGTTGTCGATTCTCTGTAGAAGTCCCTCGGCGTCTTCCTGTCCCAGCAGGCTGACCAACTCCACCCGCAACTCCCAGCCAAGATCGATGGCATCAAAGTCACACTGGGCCAACAGCTCGGCGAGCGTGGCGAGCTTGTTTTTGCCCGCTTGGGTCAATGGGCCAGCATTCGACACCACGATCTCATTCGGCATCCACACGAAGATTTGATCTTCGACGTGAGCCAGCAGATCGTCAAGAACCTGGGCCACCCGCTGTACAGCGTCCGTGGGCAAGACAGTCCCATCAAGAATGGCCCCCTCTGCGTGCTTGGCCACGGTCGCCAGTTCGACAGCGCCCAACATCCCCGCACTGCCCCGCAACTTGTGCAGGCTGGCGCACAAATCGGCGTTGATCCCTGGACTTTTCTGTTTCGCCAGTTCAAGCCAGGTCACACCCCACGCAGAGTAGTTCTTTTGCATCAACATGAGCAGTTTGTGGAAGAGGGCAAGACTGTTGCCCGCATACGCCATGGCCAATGCCGTGTCGATGCCCGCAATCTCAGGCCAGGCCTGCGACGCGGGTGGGTCCCAAGAGGCGCCTGTGTCGTCCGACGGGGTCAACACCACCTGTGGTGCCTTGCCTCGGTACCAGCCGATCCTGCTGCGCAACAGCCTCACCACATCCAGAGGCTCCAGCGGTTTGGTGAGGAAGCCGTCCATCCCCGCCGCTTGGGCTCTGAGGCGTTCACTGTCGAGTGCACCGGCGGTCAGCGCAATCACCGGCAGGCTCTTGAATGCGGCATGCGATTTGATCCGTCGGGTCGCTTCCAGGCCATCCAGCACCGGCATCTGCACGTCCATGAGCACGGCATCCACCTCGTCGGGATGAGCCAGCAGCCAGTCAACCGCTTCTTGCCCGTTGACGCAGGTATGGCAAGTGGCACCTTGCTGCCGAAGCAGTGCCACGGCAATCTCCAGGTTGATTTCGCTGTCATCGACCACCAGGATGCGCGAGCCCTGCAGCCAATGGATACCGCCTTCGATGGCGCGGGTGGTTCCAATCAGGCGGTCCTGAGAATCCTCATCCAGCGCCAGAACCTCGACCACCGAACTGAAGATCCTGGCCATGTCGGCTGGTTTTTGAATCACCCGGTGCAGCGGCAATGCCAGGCTCAGCATCGTCTCCAGCTCCTGCGAATCTCCGACCAAAATGGCGGGCAAATCGTGGCCCTGGGCGTTTGAAGCATCCACCAGTTCACGAAGCCTTGCAGCACCCTCGCTGCCCAATGCCGCATCCATCAGAAGGACGTCCGGCTCGCCAGTCTCTGCGGCCATGGGTCTGAAAGATGACCATCCCAGTGCAGCGAGGCGTTGTCTCATGTCCAGGCAAATGGCCTCGTCAGCGCACATCAAAGCGACTTCGATGGGTCGGCTCGCCCGACTGGCCTGCGCCAGCACATCCTCGTCCGCCTCGACCAGCGGCAGCGTGATCCAAAATTCACTGCCCACACCAAGTGTGCTGCTCACCCGAGCCTCACCGCCCATCATTCGCGCCAGGTTGCGAACGATGGAAAGCCCCAGCCCGGTGCCACCAAACTGACGTGTGGTGCTCTCGTCGGCCTGTACAAAAGGCGTGAACAGGCGACCAATCGCGTCTTGGGAAATGCCCACACCGCTGTCCCGAACCACCAGCTCAACCCACCGCCGGGTGTCATCTCGCCGCACCCGCGTCGACAGGGTCACCGCACCCGTCTTCGTGAACTTGATGGCATTGCTCAACAGGTTGCTGAGCACCTGTCGCAGGCGTAAACGGTCCCCAACCATCCACGAGGGCAACTCTGCGGCGGTGTCCAATGTCAGTTTCAAACCCTTGGCCTGTGCCACGACACCATGGACGTCCACCAGCTCCTTCAAGAGCTGCCGGGGCTGGAACGGCTGCGCATGTATGGACAGTTCTCCGGCCTCGATCTTGGCCAGGTCCAGCACGTCGTTGATGATGTCCATCAACGACTGGCCAGCCTGGTTGGCCTTGCCCAGCAGGTCGCTCTGCCCGGGCTTGAGATCGGTGTTCTGCAACATCCTGTGCATGCCCAGCACGGCATTCAACGGCGTGCGGATCTCGTGGCTCATGTTGGCCAGGAACGCGCTCTTGGCGGCATTCGCTGCTTCGCCAGCAACCGAGGCCGCACGCAGCTTGTCCGCGGCCTCGCGGCGCTCCGTGATGTCCTGAAACGCCCCGACGAGATACGCTGCGCGACCCTCTTCGAACTCCACTTCTCCCAGTGCGCGCACCCAGATGCTGCGGCCGGTGTAGGTGATGAAGCGCAACTCCAGGTCCCACGCGGTGCCGGCCTCGATCCCTTGCTGAACCGCCTGGCTGATCAGTTCACGGTGTTCTGGTGCGAAGAAGTCAATGGCTGTGGCCAGGCTGGGCACGTAGTCGGGTGGCACTTCGTGGATCAGCCGCGTCTGCTCGTTCCAATAGACCGTTCCGGTTTTGATATCGACGCGCCAACCGCCGATGGCAGCCAGACGGCCCACCCGGTGGAGCAGTTGCTGGTTTTCCAGCAGCGCTGCTGATGTCACGACCTGGTCGGTCACGTCCATGTTCACGCCGATCATGCGCAGGGGCTTGCCGGAAGCGTCGTGCGTGACGTGCGCAGCAGCCTTGAGAAACCGAAGACTGCCGTCTGCCCGATGGATGCGGAACTGCGTGTTCAAGACCTGCTTGCCCTTGACCGCGTCGATCACCGCTTGCTCCGCAGCTGCAAGGTCGTCGGGATGAAGAGCGTCTCGCCACAGTGCGTAATGTTCTGCATCGCCCGAGCGCTCGCGTCCGTAAAGCGCGTACACCTGGTCGTCCCAGATCAGGGCGCCGGTCTGCAGGTCGTATTCCCACACACCCATGGCCGCACTTTCCACGGCCAGTGCGATTCGCTCTTTGGAATGCGCCAGGGTATCGGTCATGGCATTGAAGCTGGCCGCTGCCTGGCCCAGTTCGTCGCGACTGTCGTAGTTGCAGCGGGCCTTCAGGTCGCCGGCCTGCACCGACCGCGCCGCGGCGTGCAGCAGCCCCACCGGGCGCAGCACGCGTACCAGCAGCAGCCAGGCCAGGAAAAGCGATGATGCGAGCCACAGCCAGTTCAGCAGCCCGTCAAGCTCGCGCATGCTGGCGGTTTCTGCCCGCACTTGCTGGTACAGGGTGCCATCGCGCCGGTAGGCCAGGTCGCTGACCAGTCGGGTTTCGGACAGGATCTGGTCCACCAGCATCGCGCGTCGCTCGCCAGCCAGCCCCGGCGCCAGATCGGGAATGTCTCGGCGCAGGCTCTCGAAGATCGCCGTGAGGTTGGCCGTGGTGTCTCGCAGCTCGTCGAAGTCTTCGTCGCTGGACCCGTCCGGGATTGCCTGGACAACGGCCTGGGTCATCGCGCGGTGCGCGGCCTGCCACTGGCCGGCCGCTCGCTCGGTGCCGCGCAGCATGTATTCGTGGGTGAGCACCAGCAGCGCATTGGCGTCGTGCGTGGCCTTTCGCGTGGCCTGCTGCTGGCCTTCCAGCAGCGCCACACGCTTCTCGCTGTCTGCCCTCAGCACCAACTTCAGGCCACCCACGCCCATGGTGAAGGCCAGGTAGGAAATGATCAGCCAGCGCAGCATGGGCGGCCTTCAATCCACCAGGGTGACGGCTGTCGGGTCCAGTGCGCGCAGTGGACCCGGGCGCATGCGTGCCAGGAAATCGGGCGAAAGATCGCCCTTCACCTGACCGGTGCGGCGCATCCAGCGCGACTGCGCCTCCATCGTGGTCAGCAACGACTGCCCCAGCGACAGGCGAAAACTCAGCAGCTCCCAGGTCTCGCTGACCACTTTGCTGTCCAGCTTGAGCTGGCTGGCCACCAGCGCCTGCGCGCGGGGTGGGTCGGTGCGTATGAAGGCGGTGGCGCGCTGCAACGCACGCAGCAGTTTGACGGCATCGGGATCGCTCAGACCGGGTTTGGCCACGAGATTCATGGTTGCCGTGTACAGCCGCGGCGCTGGGAACAGCAGGCCCTTGTTCCCCAGCAGCCGCATGGCCGCCGGACCATGTGGCTGGTACAGGCCGGCGGCGTCGACCTCACCTGCGGCCAGTTGCTGCGGCGCCCGGGCCGCATCCAGTTCGACCAGGGTGACCTGATTCAGGCCAATTCCATGGAAGGTGAGGAAGGTGTCGGTGAAATAGTGGCCGGTGGTGCCCCGAACGTAGCCGATGCGCTTGCCGCGCAAGTCGTCAGGCGAAGCGATGCCCCGGTCGGCACGCGCGACAAAGCTGTTGTCGCGAGAGGTGGTTATCGTCGCCAGGATCTGGAAAGGCAGGCCTTCATGCACGGCGGCAACGATGGGGGTGTCTGCCACGGTCGCAACATCCACCTCTTTGTCGGTCAGGTGTTTCAAGCAACGCCGTCCGTTGACACAAGGCACGATTTCCACCGCCAGACCTTCGGCGGCAAAAAACCCCTGCCACCCGGCAATGAGGGCGGGCGAAAAATAGGGCAATTGCGCTACCGCGATGCGCAGCGGCTGGGCGACCGTTGGCGCGGCCCAGCACGCGAGCAGGAGTTGCGCCGTCAGCAGCAACCCCCTGTGAGCCCAACGACGACATGCCATATCAATCTCCACCGGATTTTTCACGATTCTGTTCGAAGGTCAGGCATCTCGATCTGCGATTGTGGGGCCACAAAACCCGTCAATTGCTCGGGTCAGACCCTATCTGCGCGGAAGAACACTCGGCTCCGAGCAGCTCGCGCTTCAGTGATCGCGAACACAGGATGGCGGTCAGGCAATCGGCCGTCAGCAGCGTGGGCACCAGCTTGTTTAAGGAAATCGCAGCAAATGGTGCTCATCGCGAGCCGGGGAACCAAGGCAAGAGCGTCGGCCAAAAGACCCTGTTTCCAGTCAAGGACACTCGCGCGCTGCGCGTGCGCTTTCGGAGGGAGGGTCAGGTCCGCGCACTCGCGCTTTTCAACCAGGGCATTGACAGCCAGCCGCGCGGTTGCGATCTCCTGAACCTTCAGGTCCGAGATGTCTGCTGCGGCGACCAGGCAGCAGGCGCGAATCCTTGGGCGCCGGGTCGATGACCTCGGCCTTGACCGCTCGGACATCGAGGTCGATCACGCGCTTGAGACATCTGAGCAAACGGAGATTTGATCCGCCGCCGCGCGCGCCGCCGTGGTCCACAGTTGCAAGCCGTGCTTGGACGTCCCACTTGACCGGGCCCGGTCAACCACAGGTTTCGAAGGGCCTGCCGCCGCTCGAATCCGGCTTGCTGCAATCACCAACAGGCCATCTTGTTGACGATTCTGTGCCTCGACGACGAACGTCCGAGGCCAGTCTCGAGTTGCTATCGGGACAAAGGTCTGCCCGGCAGCGGGAGCTGACCGCGAAGCTGGCTCCACCATGACACTTTGACTTGAAAGTTGCGGTCACCCAGACCCCCGTGCCATGTCGCCCAGCGGATGTCCCAACATTTCTCGAGATTGGCCTGTGGGTAAGCGCCGATGGGGCGCCCATCACGGTTCCTGAATCGAGGCGCTCCGCAGGCGCAACGCGTTGCCAATCACCGATGCAGAGCTCAGACTCATGGCCAACGCAGCGATCATGGGTGAGAGCAGCCAGCCGGTGAATGGGTACAACAAACCGGCGGCCAGCGGAATGCCCAGCGCGTTGTAGACGAAAGCGAACGCCAGGTTCTGCTTCATGTTGACCACCGTGGCCACCGAGAGCGCGCGAGCCGTGGCGATGCCGCGCAGATCGCCCTTGACCAGGGTGAGTTGCGCGCTGTTCATGGCCACATCGGTGCCGGTGCCCATGGCAATGCCCACGTCGGCACGGGCCAGGGCCGGCGCGTCGTTGATACCGTCGCCCGCCATGGCCACCACGCGGCCTTCGGCCTGGAGCTTCTCCACCAGCTTGAGTTTGTCGGCCGGCTTCACTTCGCCATGCACCTCGTCGATGCCCAGGCGCTGGCCGACCGAACGTGCGGTGGTCAGCCCGTCGCCCGTGGCCATGACCACGCGGATGTTGGCCTGCCGCAGCGACGCCAGCGCGTCGGCCGTGGTGGCCTTGATCGGGTCGGACACGGCGAGCAATCCGGCCAGTGCCTTGTCCACCGCGAGGTACATGACGCTGGCGCCCTGCGCTCGAAGCGCTTCGGCCTCGGAGGTCAACGGCGCCGCATCGACGCCCAGCTGCTGCATCAGCGCGGTGTTGCCCAGGGCCAGTGCCTGCCCGTCCACCCGGCCGCGCACCCCGATGCCGGACCCGGCGTCGAACCGCTCGGCCTCGTCCAGCGCAAGCCCTTGTTCCTTCGCCGCGGCCACGATCGCGGCAGCGAGCGGGTGTTCGCTGCCCTGGTCCAGGCTGGCGCCCAGGCGCAATACCTCGTCTTCGGCAAAGCTCCCGAAGCCGATGGCGCGCTCAAAGCGCGGTCGCCCTTCGGTCAAAGTACCGGTCTTGTCGACGATCAGCGTGTCGACCTTGCGCAGGTTCTCGATGGCCGCAGCGTCGCGAAACAGCACGCCATGGTTCGCACCGCGCCCGGTGGCCACCATGATGGACATGGGCGTGGCCAGCCCCAGTGCACACGGGCAGGCAATGATGAGCACGGCCACCGCGTTGATCAGCCCATGCACCCAGCTCGGCTCGGGGCCGAAGAAGCCCCAGCCGAACAGGGTGATCAGCGCCGCCACCACGACCCCCACCACAAAGTAGCCCGCCACCTGATCGGCCATTCGCTGCATGGGCGCGCGCGAGCGCTGGGCCATGGCGACCATCTGCACGATCTGCGAAAGCACCGTGGCCGATCCCACATGCTCGGACTTCATCACCAGAGCGCCGCTGGTGTTGAGCGTGGCACCAATCAGCTGGTCGCCGACGCGTTTGGTGACCGGCAGCGGCTCGCCGGTGAGCATCGACTCGTCCACCGCGCTGCTGCCTTCGACCACCGTGCCGTCGGTCGGCACTTTCTCGCCCGGGCGCACGCGCAGCCGGTCGCCCACATGCACGTGGGCCAGCGGAATGTCTTCTTCCTGCCCGTCGGCTGCGATGCGACGCGCGGTCTTGGGCGCCAACCCGAGCAGCGAACGGATGGCCGCCGAGGTTTGTGAACGCGCCTTCAGTTCCAGCAACTGGCCCAACAAGGTGAGCGAGATGATCACGGCCGCCGCTTCAAAGTACACCGACACGCGCCCCATGGAGACGAACGAATCGGGGAATGACTGCGGCGCCACCGTGGCCACGACGCTGTAAACAAACGCCGAACCGGTGCCCAGGCTGATCAGCGTCCACATGTTGGGGCTGCGGTTCAGCACCGACTGCGCACCCCGCACGAAGAACGGCCAGCCGGCCCACAGCACCACCGGCACGGTGAGCACGAGTTCGACCCAGCTTTGCGTGGCCATCTCGAACCAGCCGAGGTTGTGGCCAACCATCGCCAGCACCGCCACCACCACGGTGAGTGGCAGGGTCCACCAGAAGCGGCGCTGGAAGTCGAGCAACTCTGGGTTCTCGGTCTCGTCCAGCGCCGGCACGACCGGCTCCAGCGACATGCCGCATTTGGGACAATGGCCCGGCTGCGCCTGGCGGATCTCCGGGTGCATCGGACAGGTGTAGACCGTGCCCTCCAGCGGAGATGTCACGGGGAGAGAAGCCGGCGCACCCGGGCTTCCGGCGTGACGGTGTTCCTGATGACGATGTGGCTCCATGGCATGGCTTCCATCTTCAGGCTGGCTTTGCCAAGCCCATGGTGGGGTCAACTGCAGCAGCAACCGCCCTGGGGCGCAGCGGGCGGTGGCGGACTGTCGGTTGCCTGCCCCGGCGCGGCGCCATGGGTGACCACCGCGCTTTCGTAGCGCCTTGCCGCCAACGCAGACATCAGCTGCGATGGCGCCACCTTCGCCTCTGCTGTGACCCTCACACGGCCAGCTCGCAGATCCACTTCGACCTGGTGCACGCCGTCGATGGGAGCCAGGGCCGCTGTGACACGCTGGACGCAGGCACCGCAGGTCATGCCCTGCACGTCGAGATCGATGGCATTCATCGTGATCTCCTTCACTTGCCGGCCGGCGGGAGGATGCCACCCGGCATGCGCTGCATCATCATTTCCATCATGGTCTGCATCATGTCCATGCGCATCTCCATCATTTGATGGTGCTGGGCCATGTCCATGGGCATGGCCTTCATGCCCGCCATTCCCGGCATGACCGCCTTGCCTTGCATGCCGCCCATCCCCTTCATGCCCTTCATCATGGCCATGCCTTCGTGCATGGCTTTCATGTGCTCGTCCATCAAGGCCTGACGTTCTGTTGGCGTCCTGGCATTCATCATCTGGTCGCGCATGGCCTGCATGGCTTTCATGTGCTCGTGCATGGCAGACGGCGCCCCAGACGGTGACGCAGCCGCTCGATGCGCAGCGTGCTGATCTGCATTGGCTGCCGACATGGGACCTGCTCCCGGTGCGTTCGGGTTTGCGCAAGCGGTCAGCAAGACGGCGGTGGAAAGCGCGAGAAAGGTGTGGGTGGTTTTCATGATCGTGTTCTTGAAGGAATGGGGGTTCCGCCGCGGGCGGCTACGGAAGGGGGATGCCAGACGGGCGACAAGACGCCATCGGGGCGGCCAAGACAGCAAGCGTGCCCTTCGCAATGGGCTGCGCAGCGGTCTACAACGTCAGGCGATGGGGTCGCGCGGCAATGGGCGAAGCCATGTGCGCGGGTCTGTTCGCATGCGCTCGCAGATGAACCGCGGTTGCCACGGCCATGGTTGCTGGCGATGTCCGGTACAGCAAGCCGACCCAACCTGAACTGCCATCGGCCACGGGCTGATCGACCTTGGGGATCGCCAGCGGTGCTTCATCGCAGAATTTCAGGCATCCCGCGTCGGTGTCGTCGGTGGGTGTGCCGTGGTGGCTTTCGGCAACCGGCGCATCTTGTGGCGTCGCCTGGGTGGACACATGGCCACCGTGGACTCGATCGTTCAAGAAACACGCGTTGGCCACGCCCGCCCCCATGGCAAACCACCACACCACCAGGATCATCCAGGTGGCATGGCGCAGCGAACGGCGGTGAATGGGCATGTCGGTGGCACGATCCATGAAAACAGTTGAAGGCTAAACCCGAGGGCTCAAACTGCATTGACACAGATCAAGCCATCTGACCCGTAAACTGACCACGGGTGGACAAGTTTGCGACGTTGTGCCCCGGCAGTCCGTTCGTCACCGAACAGAACAAGGCGCCGCCGCGCAAGCCGCCGCTGGCCACCTCAGTGAGCGTCGTGGTGAACGTGCACGCTGCGCATCCAGGCCATGAGGTCGATGGGGCTGGAAGCGCCAGCGCTGCCCGCCTCGGAATGAACTCGGGACCTCTTGAGCTGCGGCTTCTGCCGGGGTTGGTGCTGGTTCAGGGTGCCGCGCGAGAGCTTGTCGAGGATCGCGCAATGGGGTTGTTCGTTCCCGTGGCAGACCTTCACCAATTCCGAGAGCCCATCCATCATTTGCTCGATTTCTCGCCGCTTCTCCTCAAGGTCGGCCAAATGGCGCTGAGCCACGGCCTTGACCTCGCGGCTCGTTCGCTGTGAATCGCTCCACAGGCCGATGAGCTCGGCAATCTGGGCCACCGAAAACCCCAGGTGGCGCGATTGCCGGATGAACCGCAGCACCGAGACTTCACGATCACCGTACAGACGGTAGCCCGCCTCGCTGCGCTCTGCCTCGGGCAGCAGGCCGATTTGTTCATAGTGGCGGATCATCTTGGCGGAGACGCCAGCGGCGGCGGCGGCATCGCCGATGTTCATGAGGGTGGTCATGGAGCGCTCCAGAGGTTGAACGACTTCAATGGTCGAGGATGTAGCTTGTCATGGTGGGAAGGTCAAGGCCCTCACCGGTGGGGCCCTGAGGAGCGGCGATCAGAGGGCTGGGTAGCCAGCGTCAGTCAGCGCTTCGACCAACACATCACGGTGCTCACCACTTTTCACGGTGATGAAGCGCCGCGGCAGATCGACCTGGATCTCGCAGGCGGGATCGACCAGTTTCAAGGTGACATTCACAGTCGAAGCGCAGTGGCCGCAGGTCATGTCGGGAAGGTGGAATTCGTGCATGGATGACTCCGTTGAGGATTGAGGGAATCTGCACTGTGGTCATTGCCACGGTGGCAAGGTCAAGTCGCATCCGACGTTGCGCTTGCCACCGTGGCAAGGCCAACCATTCGCTCCATCCTCAACCCTTGGAGTGCCTCATGAACACCGCCACCTTGTCCCTCATCGAGCATCAGTTGCCCATCGAAGGCATGACCTGCGCCTCTTGCGTGGGCCGCGTCGAAAAAGCCTTGAAGGCCGTTGCTGGCGTACAGGAAGTCAGCGTCAACCTGGCCACCGAACGCGCCACGGTGAACGCCGCTGCTGCCACACCGCCTGCCAGCCTGGTGGCTGCGGTGCACAAGGCAGGTTACAGCGTGGGAAAGGAACCCCGCGTGGACCAGGGGACCCAGCCAACAAGAAGCAACAGCGAGCCCTGGTGGCCTGTCGCGCTCGCTGCTGTGCTGTCGCTGCCCTTGGTGCTGCCCATGATCGCCATGTTGTTCGGCTCTGACTGGACGATCAATGGCTGGTTGCAGCTCGCGCTGGCCACGCCCGTTCAATTCTGGTTGGGCGCGCGCTTTTACCGCGCGGGCTGGAAGGCCGTGCGTGCGGGTGCCGGCAACATGGACCTGCTGGTGGCCTTGGGTACCAGCGCCGGATACGGCCTGAGTGTGTACCTGCTGTTCAAGCACGCCGATCACGGCACGCCGCACCTGTACTTTGAAGCCTCGGCCGTGATCGTCACGCTGGTGCTGCTGGGCAAGTGGCTGGAGTCGCGCGCCAAACGCCAGACCACGGCCGCCATCGCCGCCCTCAATGCGCTCAGGCCCGAGGTGGCGCGCGTGCGCATGGCCGACGGCGATGTGGACGTCGCCATTGCGAAAGTGAAGGTGGGGAACACCGTGGTGATCCGCCCGGGCGAACGCATTCCGGTGGATGGTGTGGTCATCACAGGATCCAGCCAAGTGGACGAATCGCTGATCACAGGCGAAAGCCTGCCGGTGGCCAAACACACGGGCGACAAGGTCACCGGCGGCGCTGTCAATGCCGAGGGTCTGCTGCTGGTGGAGACCACGGCGGTGGGCGCCGAGTCGACGCTCTCGCGCATCGTGCGCATGGTCGAATCGGTCCAGGCCAAGAAGGCGCCGATCCAGCGCATCGTGGACCGCGTGAGTGCCATTTTTGTGCCGGTGGTGCTGCTGACCGCCACGCTCACCCTGCTGGGCTGGGGCCTGGTCACCGGCCAATGGGAGCAGGCCATCCTGAACGCGGTGGCGGTGCTGGTGATCGCCTGTCCGTGTGCCCTGGGCCTGGCGACACCGACCGCCATCATGGCCGGCACCGGGGTGGCCGCTCGACAAGGCATCCTGATCAAGGATGCCGAAGCGCTGGAGATCGCGCACCGCATCGACACCGTCGCATTCGACAAGACGGGAACGCTCACCGAAGGCAAACCGACGCTGGTCGCAGCCGTGGCGGCCCCTGGCCACGACGACGAGTTGCTGCTTTGGAGTGCCGCGATCCAGGCGGGTAGCGAACACCCGCTGGCACGCGCCGTGATGAACGCTGCTGAAGAGGCCGGTCTTGCGCTGCTCTCCGCCGCCAAGGTGGGCGCCGTGCCGGGACGCGGCATGTCGGCCGAGGTGCAGGGTCGTGCATTGCGCCTGGGCAGTCCGCGATACATGCAGGAGCTGGGCGTGGACACTTCGGCACTGGTTGAACCCGCTCGCCAGCTTGAAGCCGAAGGGCGCACGGTCTCATGGCTCGCCGACGTGACGGAGGCACCCGCACTGGTGGGCATGCTGGCCTTTGGCGATGCCCCGAAGGCCGGCGCCATCAAGGCCATTCAGAGCCTGCAGGCTTTGGGCATTCGCACCGTGATGGTCACTGGCGACAACCAAGGCAGCGCAACCGCGGTTGGCAGCGCGCTCGGCATCGACCACATGGAAGCCCAGGTGTTGCCCGCCGACAAGGCGGCCATCGTCAACCGGCTCAAGGAAGGTGGTCGTACGGTGGCCATGGTGGGCGACGGGATCAACGATGCACCGGCGCTGGCCTCGGCCGACGTGGGCATTGCCATGTCCACCGGCACCGATGTGGCCATGCACGCCGCCGGCATCACCCTGATGCGGGGCGACCCCGCGCTGGTGGCCGACGCGATCGACATTTCACGTCGCACCTACCGCAAGATCCGCCAGAACCTGTTCTGGGCTTTTGCCTACAACGTGATCGGCATCCCGCTGGCGGTGGCCGGCCTGCTCAACCCGGTGGTCGCCGGTGCGGCCATGGCGCTGAGCAGCGTGAGCGTGGTGAGCAATGCGCTGCTGTTGCGAGGCTGGAAACGCCCGGGATGAGGCCGTGGGTGTTGCTTGATGGAACCTGGCAACACACCTCTCGGTTCATTTCTGACTGGCCAGCCATTTGTCGAATTGAGCGATCTCCTTCTTCTGCGCCGCGATGATCTGCTGGGCCATGGTCTTCATCTCAGGTGACTTGCCCGTTTTGAGTTGCAGCTCGGCCATGTGGACAGCCTGCTGGTGGTGAATCTTCATCATCATGGCAAAGTCCTTGTCGGTATCCCCCGTCATCGGCATCTTTTGCATCTCATCCATGCCCACCATCATGGAACTCTTCATGTCCGTTGCGCCAGAGGCACCTTTGTGCATGCCGCCCATGGGCGCGGGTGTCGCGGCCGGGTTTGATGTGGGCTGTGCCTGTGCCGGGAGGCTCAGAAACGCTGTCAAGGAAACCGCACAAAGCGTCCTGAAAGCCGTGTTTGTGAGGCGTTTTTTCTGGGGTGTGGAAATCATCTGAAGTTCCTTGACTGACCCAACAGTGGGCTCAAACATCTTCGTGAAAGATCTCCGACCTGACAGTGCGTCACCGTACCCCCAGATCTTGTGTTCGATGACTGCGGGCTTTTGCACAGGCCAGCGCGCACAGGACCGCCGTCATGAGCCTGCACAGCGCGGAGCACCCGACCCGTTCAATGCGAAGGATCCAGGCGACGCAGATTCATCGGAGATTTCGCCATCCTCGCGCAGTTCAGGCCTGCGGGGTCCCTCCCGTTGGAGTCGCCGCTGGGATAGCTTGGTACCGAACACACTTGGTGGTGGGGCTGCCTGGATCCTTCACTCACACCGCTGCGCATGCTGGTGCGCCGCCGCCCGAGGCAGACCTCAGGCCCAATCGAAGTTGAGAGGGCCCTGCTTATCGACAGCGACCCTCGTAGATCACGATCGTCGCCGGCGACTGGATCGTGACTCCGTGAGCCGACCTCTTCTCGATGAGGTACCCGTCGGGACACCTGCGCGCTTGGGCCAGCTGTGCGCCCAGGTTGCGCAGCCGCGCTTCCTCCGCTTCAGGATTCGAAAGATCGCAAGCACCCGGGCAATCCGACCGGTAGGAAAAGCCGTCGGGCGTGGCCACCAGCGGCGCCCTCAACTGGAACGAGTGCGAGCAGGAAACCAGCCAGAAACTGGTGAGAAGCACAAGCAGTGGCTGGGGCCATCTGGAAGACATGTCTTGCACAACGCCTTTCTGTTGAGATTCAAGAGATGCGCAGTGGGACCGTAGGGTACAGCGCAGTCGAGATGATGTCAGCACGCGCTGCCTGTTGTTCACGCTCCGAGAACACTGCACTCCCACCCAGCGCCTATGCGGCTGAGGGAGGGTTGTCCACCATCACGGGCTTGTTCAACCACCCAGGAGATTTCCTTGATTTCCCGTCTTTCCCCGCTTGTTCTGGCCACCTTGATGGCGACCAGCCCCACCCATGCCAACGAGCCGGAACGCGCAGGCACCAGTCCGTTCGGTCCCCAGGACGAGATCGGCATGCTCAACAAGGTGACACCCGATTCGGTGTTCAAGGTGCTGCGGCGCATCAGCAGTGGCAAGACCTACGACTTGAGCGTTGAGTTTTATGTGGGCATGCCCAGCTACTACTTCCTGGGCCAGCCCCGCTTCCAGATCTGGAACGTGCACACACCCCAAGGCACCATCGTCGACGACCCCAACGGCCTGGGCAAAGAGAAGAACAGCCATGTGACCTACTCGGGCTCTGCCTTTTCGATGTACGCCCACACGGGCACCCACATCGACGCGCTCTCGCACTTCGGGCTGCAGGGTCAAATCTACAACGGCTTCAAGACCGAAGACCACCTCGGCGACCGTGGCTGGCGCAAGGCCGGGATCGAGAAGTTTCCGCCCATCATTGCCCGTGGCGTGCTGGTTGATGTGGCGCGCTACAAAGGCGTGGAGGTGTTGCCCGAGTCCTACGGCATCACGGTCGAGGACATCCAGGGCACGCTGCGCGCGCAAAATGTGGTGCTGGAAGACGGCGACGTGGTCATGGTTCGCACCGGTCGCATGCGCTGGTTCAAGGACAACGACAAGTACATGCACAACACCCCTGGTCTCACCCGTGAATCGGCCAACTTTCTGGCCGATCGCGGCGCCATCGTCATTGGTGTGGACAACATCAGCACGGACGTCTGGCCTGCCCAGGAGAGCCAGAACTGGATTCCCGTGCACAGCGCCATGCTGTCACAGCGTGGCGTGCCGATCATGCAGAACGTGAACCTCGAAGGCCTGGCCGCCGACCGGGTGTACCAGTTCGCCTGGTTGGGTGCGCCCCTGAAACTGCGTGGCTCGGACGGTGCGCCGATGCGTCCCGTGGCCATCCCCATCCGCTGAACCCAGCCCCCACCCGGAGAGTCCCATGGACAGACACCTCGCCATGCAATGTTTCTGCCGGGTGGTGGAGACGGGCAGCTTTGCCGCGGCTTCGCGCGATCTCGATCTTTCTCGCTCGGTCATCACCAAGTACGTTCAGTTTCTTGAAGAGTGGACCGACACCCGCCTACTGGAGCGCACCACGCGCACCATGCAGCTCACCAACGCGGGGGCCCGGTTCTACGCCCATTGCCGGCGTGTGATCGACGACACCGAGGCGACCCTGGGCGAACTGCGGGACGAGACGGCGGGTGTTCGCGGGCGCATCGTCGTCTCAAGTCCGGTGTCGCTCGGGCTTTCTTTCCTCGCCGAGCACTTTCATGTCTTCCAGCAGCAGCATCCGCATGTGGAGCTGGAACTGCGGCTGGACGACCACACGGTCGATCTGGTGCGCGAGGGCGTCGATGTTGCGTTGCGCGGAAAGGCCCGACTGGACGACTCCAGCCTGGTGGCCGTGCCGCTGATGGAGATCGAGCGCGTGGTGTGCGCATCGCCCTCGTTCTGGCGCGAACACGGGATGCCGGCTCATCCGCGTGAGCTCCCTGGTTCGCATTGCCTGCCCTACCTGCTGGGACAGGATGCCTTGCAGTGGACATTCGATGGGGAAGACGGTCGCCACACGGTCGACGTGCAGGGGCGCTTCCGGGCCAACAACAGCCTGCTGCTGATCGACGCCATGCAGCGCGGGCTGGGTGTTGGGTTGGTGCCGCGGGTCATGGTGCGCCACGCCTTGCGCGACGGTTCGCTGGTACCTGCTCTGGTGAACCACCGGACCGAGCCCAGGCGTCTGTTTGCGGTGTACCCCAGCCGCGAACACCTGCCTGCACGCGTGCGCGCGCTGGTCGAGTTCCTCAAGGACCGGTTGCCGAACGCGGACGCTTAAGCGCCCGACCCCGCCACCTGCCGACCCGTCACAGCGCGGGCGCAGGCAGGTCGACACACAAGAGCATGGCGTGTGAGGACGCCTTCAGGAGCAACGGGCCTGCGTGGTGGTGGAACGCCAAGGCATCGCCCTCGCTCAGGGTGGTGCACTCACCCGAAACCCCCGACACCTGCACCGAGCCCTCCACCACCTGCAGCAGCCGGGCGCCGGCAGACTTGAGCGTGAGCACCCTGCCCGGCCTGGCACAGCCCATCCCAATCCGGACATCGGCGTCGGGCTGGAACAGACCGGCTTCCTCTCCACACAGCGCCACCCAGTGCCCTGGCTGGGGCAGCCCGATGTTGTGCACCTGAACTGCCGGTGCGAGGCCGCGCCGCGTGGGTTCCACCCACAGTTGCAGATGGCGATCGGTTTGCTCGGTCGATGCGTTCATCTGGCTGTGGGCCATCCCGCTGCCAGCGCGCATCCACTGTATTTGCCCGGGGCGAACCCATTGATGGCGGCCTTCGGAGTCCCGGTGCTCGATGGGTGCCGTCAGCGGCACCATGAGGATCTCGAGGTTCTGGTGTTCGTGCATGCCGAAGCCCGAGAGCGGCAACACGCGGTCGTCGTTGAGCACCCGCAGCGGACCGAACCGCTCGCGCCCAGCCAGACGCCAAGGACCGAAGTTCAAGGTCAGGCGCGCATCCAGCCAGCTGGTGGAGAAGCGACCGCGCCGTTCGCCGGGCCAGAGCACGGGTCGTTGTTCGAGCGAGGTCATGGGGCGACCTCCGCAGGGAACCGGTTGATCATCCAAAGCGCGCTGCCAATCAACAGGACGGCAGGCCACAAGGTCCAGGCCACGGTTTCGCCGAAGAAACGGATGCCGATGCCCACGCTCACCAGCATCATCACGTAGCCGATGAGGCTGAAGGCCACGGGTTCGGCGCGCCGTTGCAGGGCGAAGTAGCAGAGATAGCCGGCCACCAGCGCGACGGTCTGCAAGAGCAGCCAGACCGCGCCGTCCCGGTCTGTCAGGCGGATCGTCCCCTCCTGAACCATCGGCGCGAGCACCGCCAGCAGCAAGGCGGAGCCCACCAACGTGGCGGCCGACAACCAGGCGTCCGGCAGGTCGCGCGGCATGTGCACGCCACGGTAGACATTGGTGGCAGCGATCGAGGTGGGCACCAGCAGGGCCAAGGCGATGAAGGTGCCGTCCAGCCGCAGCGACCAGACCTGCCCTCCCACGAGCAACAGCCCGCCCGCCATACCCAGCCCCACGGCGGCCAGGCGCACGGGGCGCAGCTTCTCGCGCCCGAGCAAGGCCATGATCGCCAAGGTCAGCACAGGCGTCAGGGTGAACGACAGCGAAGCAAAGCCGGCACCTGCATGGGCCGCCAGACCATGGGCAGCGAGCATGGGGAGGGCGTGACCGAATGCGCCCGCCACCAGACCGAAGCGTGCCAGCCGTTGACCAACGCCGCCCGCACCGTGGCGCGCCAGACCGATGCTTGCCAGGATCAACCCGGCCACGGCGGTCGGCCACAGGGTGAAGGCAACCACGTGAAGGCCGTCGGCGCTGGCCATCCGCGCCAGCGGGTTGCCCAGTCCGAGCAGAACACCGGTGCCCATCACCAGCGTCCATGTGAGTGTTTGCAAGATGCGCTCCTTGTGTGATCGAGGCATCGAGCGTAGGCAGCGCAGCGCTTTGGAAATAGCAGCAACGCATGACGTGACTGTTCACAGAACACCGCCAATTCACCGCGTGGGTGGCTCCCCAGACGGACCGTGTCTCTGTTCAACCTTCGAGAAGAAAATGATGACCCGAATCCTGGTTCTGCAGCGCTCCAGCTGGGGCCACGTGGAGGCGATGGCCCATGCTTTGGCCGATCTGCAATGATTCGCTGAATGGTTCGATGCGCCAGATTGCAGGAGACACGAATGCCAGCCTTGTTCAACCCTCCGCTGATGCTCAGCGTCTTGTCTGTCGGCCTGCTGGGCGCGTGCGCGTCCGCACCTCCTGCGAACAGTCTCGCCACGGTAGCGGTTCAGGAAACCGTCACGCCCACCGATCTTCAAGCCACCCATTCCCATGCGATTCGCGTGCGGGCCGCGCTGCAGCGCGCCGGAATCGATCGGGAGGTGGTCTTGGCCGGGCGGGTGGTGCGGGTGGCTTGCGCGACGATGAGCGACGGCACCTGGGGTGGTCTGGGCGTGTTGCCCGAGGGCACTCGCGCAGCAAACGACACTGTCTGGCGCATCCGGGTGCTGGACGTGGGTGACAACGAGCGTGAAGCGGTGAACCCGATCGCCGATCCCCTGCCGGCGCTGACCTGGTCTGGCAAATCGGCCTACACCTTCGTGCCCAACTGGCGCGAGTTGGGACGCTTCTCCAACCTCGATCCGGTGCCTCTGCCTGGCGATCAGGTGGGTCGGTACCACGTTGTTTTCAGCCGGTACCTCGTGCGCTGCTCCGGATGAACGCATGCCCGGTCAGCGACTGGGAACTTTTCAACCTGGCCAACGGCTGGGGGCTCCCAGCAGGCGTGCAGCAGATGGGCATGTGGCCCTTCGAATGCCACAGGTGACGGAACGCTCGGGAACAACAACACACTTTGCAGTGTGTGTCCGGATGCTCCTCAGCGGGAGTCGGCCACGCGCAACCAGATCTCGTTGCGCCGCATGAACCAGGGAATGAACGGCGCGTTGTAGCGGGACACCACGGGCTCGCCTGTCCAAGCGATGTCGGCGGCCTTCAGCGTCGACTGCAGCTTCGAAAGATGCTCGTCGTCGTTACTGGTCGACCAAAATCCTGAATAGCGGATGACGGCCACCACCGCCGGCGGCACCTCCCGAAGCCGAACGCGGGTGTCCAGCGGCTCGGGTGCAGTGGCCAGTGTCACGCCCCTTGGCAGAACGAACTGCACCAGGAAACCGCCCGGCGTTGCTGTCTGGGTCACGGGGGCGGTCATGTCCAGTTTCACGGGGACGGCGGTCTACGTGACGGGCGCCGTCATCTCCAGTTTTCGCTCGCCCTTGTTCTTGCCGAAGATGTACCCGGCGAGGATCGGGAACGCCTGCCCGCCAGCATCGGCGGCGGGACCGGGAACCACCACTTCGGCCACGGTGTAGGCGGCGTACTGGCGCAGCTCGACGCCCTCGATTTGCCGCAACACTTGGTGATCAGGTTCTTCGATGGCTTGGGCTGTCATGTGCGTGGTGGCCAAGATGGCAGGCATGAGCGCAATGGCCGCGCGCGCGGCCATCGAACGGGCGGGTGTGAAAAAGCTCAAAAATCGCATCGTCGAGGTCTCATGTGAAAGGGTGTCGGGCTGCCGCCTCATGGATTGTGTGCTTTGCGATGCACAGGGCGCGGCGTGGGGATTCCCTGAAAACCCCCAGAGGCACAGTTCCGGATGGAAGATGCGATAAACCGGTTCCAGTTTCCATTCCCCACTCCCATGGATTTGACCGTCGGCGTTTTGTTGGGCACCTTCATCCTCTCGGTGTTGGCGCTGTTTGTTTTCATTGCGTCGATGGCCAAAGGGCTGTTTGGCAGCGGCGGCGCTGCGTCGGTGCAGATTTTCGACGCCGATGAAGTCGGCAAGGTTGAAGATCCGGCTGCCACGCTGAGCCAACGCGGCAGCCTTCAGCAAGCCATGGATCCATCGCAAATGGACACACAGCGCGACGCACAAGAGGTGGAGACCCGGCTGCGCGCTGACCAAAGCAGCTCGCTGGTGGTGGGCGTGTGCCTCACGATGGCGGTGATGTGGCTGGTGCTGGCCTCTGTGGCGGGCTTGGTGGCATCGATCAAGATGCATTCCCCAGACTGGCTGGTGGATCAGGCTTGGCTCACCTTCGGTCGCATCCGGCCGATCCATTTGAACCTGGTGGCCTACGGCTGGTGCTCGATGGCGGGCATCGGTGTGGCGCTGTGGCTGATCCCGCGGCTGCTGAAGACGGAGCTGGTGGGCTCCAAATACGCTCTCATCGGTGGCGCCCTGTGGACCATCGGCGTGATCGCAGGCACCGTGGCCATCGCGCTGGGTTACTCCGATGGCCTGGAGTGGCTCGAGTACCCATGGAAGATCGACATCCTGCTGGTGATCGGTGGAGCGCTGGTGGGTTTCCCCATGTGGCTGACGCTGCTGCGGCGCAAGGTTGACCACCTGTATGTGTCGGTCTGGTACATCGCGGCAGGTCTGCTCTGGTTCCCGGTGCTCTTCCTGATTGGCAACTGGCCCGATTTGCACTTCGGCGTGCAACAGGCCACCATGAACTGGTGGTACGGCCACAACGCACTGGGCCTGTGGTTCACACCACTCGGGCTTGCGGCTGCCTACTATTTCATTCCCAAGGTGCTGGGCAAACCGATCCACAGTTACAACCTGTCGCTGCTGGGATTTTGGTCGCTGGCCTTCTTCTACAGCCAGGTGGGCGGGCACCACCTCATCGGTGGGCCGGTGCCGTCGTGGCTCATCACCATCAGCATCGTGCAAAGCATGATGATGATCGTGCCGGTGCTGGCCGTGGCGATCAACCAGCACCTGACCGTGCTCGGCAACTTCCGCGCTCTGCTGTACTCGCCCACACTGCGCTTCATCGTGCTGGGCGCCATGCTCTACACCGCCGCGTCGGTGCAGGGTTCGTTGCAGGCGCTGCGCTCGGTCAACACCGTGACGCACTTCACCCACTACACCGTGGCCCATGCGCACCTGGGTCTGTACGGGTTCTTCTCCATGGTCATGTTCGGCGCGATCTACTTCATCATGCCGCGCGTGATGAAGTGGGAATGGCCCTATCCCTGGATGATTTCAGTCCACTTCTGGCTGGTGGTCGGCGGGTTCGCGGTGTACTTCATCGGCCTGTCGTTTGGCGGCTGGTACCAGGGCTTGGCGATGCTCGACAAGGACATCCCATTCATGGACAGCGTGACGCTCACCATCCCCTACCTGCAAGCCCGCTCGGTGGGCGGCGCATTGATGACGCTGGGTCATCTGGTCTTCGCGCTGCACTTCTTCATGATGGGCTGGAAATTTGGGCCTCGACGTCTGGGGGCCGCGCTGCTGGCGTCTCCCGGTCCGACGTCCACGATGGCACAGCCGGCGACGGCTCGGGGAGCGACAGCATGAGCATGGGTGTGGGCAAATATGAAATGGACGAGCTGCGGCTCGTCGTGGGGACCATGGTCATCCTGTCGGTGGCCACTGCGTTGTTGGTGGTGATGCCGTACCTGTTGTTGAAGGACACCAAGCCACCGGCCAAGCTCGCCCCCTACACCGACACGCAGCTGATCGGCCGGCAAAGCTACATCGCCAACGGCTGCGTGTACTGCCATTCGCAACAGCCTCGGGACATCGCGCAGGCACCCGACGCCCTGCGTGGTTGGGGCCGTGCATCGGTGGCGGCGGATTACGCGTACGACACCCCGCATCTGCTGGGCACCATGCGCACCGGCCCCGACCTGCTCAACATCGGTGCCCGCCAACCCAGCCGCGACTGGCACCTGGGCCACCTGTACGCACCGCGCGCCTACACACCGGGCTCGATCATGCCGCCCTACCCTTACCTGTTCGAGGTGCGCGAAGGGGAGGCCAGAGCGGGCGAGGTGGTGGTCAACCTGCCGCCGTCGCACGCCAAGCCGGGCCAGGTGGTGGTGGCCAAGCCCGAAGTGCTGGCGCTGGTGGACTACCTGATCGCACTGGACCGTACCTACCCGGCCCTGACCGCCGAAGACGACCTGGCCGTCGACCGAAAGGCGCCACGCTGATGGCCGCCGACAAACCTCGATCCGGGTCCGACCACGACCGCGCTGGCGAAAACATCCACGGCAGCGAGCACGCGGCCATGCGGCGCGAGAACGCCGATCCCGACGAAAAGGTCCGGCCCCTGCCCTGGTTCTTCACGATGTTCTTGGGGGCGATGGGCATGTGGGGTGCCTTCTACATCGTCAGCACCCCCTCGGGCGAAGCGTCGGCCTATGGCGACCAGCGCACGGTCAGCACGCTGAGGCCAGCCGTGGTCCGCGCAGGCGCTGCAGCGGTGGACGGCAAGCAGATCTACGGCGCCAAGTGCGTCGCCTGCCATCAGGCGTCCGGCATGGGCGTGGCGGGCGTGTTTCCACCACTGGCCGGTGCCGAGTGGGTGTTGGGCGACGAAAAGGTGCTCACCAGCATCTTGCTGCACGGCGTCAACGGCGAACTGGTGGTCAAGGGCACCACCTACAACGGGGCCATGCCCGCGTTCGGCACCCTGCCCGATGAAGAGATCGCGGCGGTGCTGACCCACATCCGCAGCGAGTGGGGCAACCAAGCGCCCCCCATCACGGCCGCGACGGTCGCGGCGCAGCGCGAGGCCACCAAGGCTCAATCGGGCCCCTATGCTGGTGGCGCTGCTCTCACGGCCTTGGCACCTTGACGGTGGCGGCGGCGGGTACTCCCTTGCCGGCAAACCTGTCCGCTGACGGGCTGCTTCACACCTTTGCAGCCAGCCTGCTGGTGCTGGCGGCCGGGCTGTGGGCCCTGTTTGATGCCACCGGGGGCGGAACGGCCTACACCACCGAAACACAACGGCGCAGCGAGGTGGCGCGCGCGGCCGTGCCGGTGCCGGATTTCGCGGTGGTCGACGCTCTGGGGCGCACGGGTTCGCTCCGCGAATGGCTGGCCCAGGGCGATCGGGTCTGGATCGTCGACTTCGTCTACACGCGCTGTGCAACGGTTTGCCTGTCGCTGGGCACGGTGTTCCAGCAGTTGCAGGCGCAGTTGGCAGCGCAAGGCCTGCAGAACCAAGTGGGGCTGCTGTCGATCAGCTTCGACCCCGAGCAGGACCGTCCGCCGGCGCTGGCGGACTATGAAAAACGCATGCGCATGCAGGCCGGCGTTTGGCAGGCCGTGAGTCTGGTCAACCCGGAAGACCGGCGCCGGCTGCTCGACACCTTCGGGATCATGGTGGTACCCGCGCCGTTGGGTGAGTTCGAGCACAACGCAGCGCTTCACATCGTCACCGCTGACGGCCAGCTCGTGCGCATTCTGGGTCTGGAAGACGGGCCACGGGCCATGGCGCTGGCCAGGGAACTGGCCAACGCATCTGCACCGTGAAGACCCTGGCGCTGGTGCTCACCATGGGGGCGACCGCCCTGTCGCTGCCGCCGCTGCGCGTGCTCATCGAGCAGAGCATGGTCTGGCACATGCTGGTGCAGATGCCGCTGTTGGTGGCCGCAGGCGCGGCGTGGTCGACGGTGGTGGGGGACCGCCTGACACGCTGGAACCGGTTTGGACTGACCGGGTTCATGCTGGCGCAATGCATCACGGCTTACTGGATGGTGCCCGCCATGATCGATCGGGCGGTGGTGCTGCCCGGAGCCGATGCGGCCAAGCTGGTCACGTTGTGGCTGGCGGGCGCAGCGCTGCGCCAGGGCTGGGTGCAGTCGAATCTGGCGGTGCAACTGTTCTTCGTCGGCTATGGCCTGCCGATGATGGCCTGGCTGGGTTTCTTCCTGGCCAGTACCGACCGGCGGCTTTGCAACGCGTATTCGCTCGAAAGCCAGTTGCAGGCAGGGCAAGGACTCGTCGCCATGTCGATCGCGCTGGCTCTGTGGTGGGGGGTATCCCTGCGTCGACACCTCGCGACCTCGCAGGCCACGGTGCGCTGAGCGACCTCGGGAAAGCCACGGTCATCCGAAAGACTGGCTCGCATGCGCCTCCTTCTGGGCACCGGTTTTCCTCGAAAGCCGGTGCCACCGAATGCTGGCCGTTCTCAACGAAACGGGCGGTCTCCGCAGGGAGACCGCCCGCAGCTTTGTGAAGCCGCTTACTTCGGCAGCATCACCTTGTCGATGACGTGGATCACGCCGTTGGACTGGTACACATCGGCGATGGTCACGGTGGCCACACCGCCTTTTTCATCCGTCACGGTGACCTTGCCGCCAGCGGCTTTGGCAACGAGCGTGCCACCGGCCACGGTCTTGATCGATGCCATGCCCTTGCCGTCGGCGATCATTTTGCTGATCGCCGCCGCGTCGAACTTGCCCGAGACCACGTGGTAGGTGAGGATGCCGCTGAGCATGCCTTTGTTCTCCGGCTTGAGCAGGGTGTCCACGGTGCCGGCGGGCAGTGCCGCAAACGCCGCGTTGGTGGGCGCGAACACGGTGAAGGGGCCAGCCGACTTGAGGGTGTCCACCAGGCCCGCGGCCTTGACGGCGGCCACCAGCGTGGTGTGGTCCTTCGAATTGACCGCGTTGTCGATGATGTCCTTGCTGGCCAGCATGGGCGCGCCGCCCACCATCACCTGCGCGAAAGCGCCGATGGATGCCGTGCCGATGGCCAGGGCCAGAACCGTTTTGCTGAGGGTTTGTTTGATCATGAAATCTCCTTGGGTTGAAGCCTGAACAGTGGCTGTAGGAGATACGCAGTGCGACCCCGCACTGGATTCAAACCCGCGAGAAAGGCCGTGAACCTGCAGGGCCATTCCAGCCTGGCTGGCGTGCGCGAGTCCATGCGTTCAACCGAAAATTGCCTGACCGACACACGCTAAGGCCGAACAGCCTTGAACGGTGCCGGCAAGGTGGCGGCTAGTCGGCCATGGCCCAGGCCGTGCGGTAGCCACCGATGCGCTCCACGTGGGCCAGCAAGTCCTTGAAAAACGGATGGGCGCTGAGGGTGGACGAGTCACCCACCAGCAGCAACTTGCGGCGGGCACGGGTCATGCCCACGTTCATGCGGCGGATGTCCGAGAGGAAGCCGATGTCGCCCTGGTGGTTGCTGCGCGTCAGTGAGATCGCAATGATGTCGCGCTCCTGGCCCTGGAACGAATCGACGGTGCCCACGCTGAGCAGGCGGTGCTGAAGCAGGCCGTTGAGCGCTTCGTTCTCTTCAATGGCGTCCTTCAAACAGTTGATCTGGGCGCGGTAGGGCGCAATCACGCCGATGGTGAGCGGGTCCTGCTCGTGCTGGCCAGGGTCGTAGGGCTCCAGGAGCTGGGTGAGGCGCCTGAGCAGCAGATCCGCTTCTTCCGGGTTGGCGGTGGAGCGGCTCTCGGGGATGGTGACTTCGCTGAACCCGAAGCCGGCCGTGTCGAGAAATTCCACCGGCAGGTCGGGTGCGAAGCCCAGGTCGTAGGCGTCCAGGCCGGCGTGGCGCACGTTCTGGTGCGCCTGCAGCTGGCCGCCGTAGAACCGCTGGGAACTGAACGCCATGATCTGCTCGTGCATGCGGTACTGCAGGGTCAACATGCGGGCCGTGGCCGGCTGGCGCTGGATGCACTTCTCAAACAAGGTTTCGCGCAGGCCTTCGCGGGCGGCCTTGTCGCTTTTCACGGTGGGCGGCAGCTGGTGGTGATCGCCGGCCAGCACCACGCGCTGGCCCTTGGCGATTGGAATCCAGCAACCCGGCTCCAGGGCCTGGGCGGCTTCGTCGATGAAGACGGTCTCAAAGCTCAGGTGGCGCAGGTGGCGGTTGCTGGCGCCCACCAGCGTGCAGGTGATGACCTGCACCGCATCGAGCGCATCGTCGGTGATGAAGCGCTCCAGATCGTCGGCCTGCAGGAACAACTGCCGCGCTTCTTCCTTCAGCATCTGGCGCTGCTGCCGTTCCTCGGGACCAAAATGGCGGACGTACTCGCTGGCGGTCTGACGGTACTGGTCGGCCGTTTGGCGCATCGCCCGCATCTTGCTGTGGCTGGGATGGGCCATCACCCGGGCATCGAGGGTGTGCGCCAGCAGCAGGTCCGACACGCGGCTGGGGTTGCCCAGGCGAATGACGTTGACGCCCCGCTCGGCCAGCTTTTCGGTGAGCAGGTCCACCGCCGTGTTCGAGGGCGCGCACACCAGCACGCGCCGCTCGCGCCGGATGGTCTCCCGAATGGCCTGCACCAGCGTCGTGGTTTTGCCGGTCCCGGGTGGGCCGTGGATGATGGCCACGTCCTGTGCCGTGATCACGTGGCGCACCGCCGCCAGCTGCGAGTCGTTGAGCGGGCTGGGATAGAACAGGTCGTCGGCCTGGGGCGCGCCAAAGCGGGCCTGCCTTGCACCCAGCAACACATCGCGCAGCTCGGCCAGCCGGTCGCCCCGGGCGCGCATCACCGCCAGCATGGCCTGGTTCATCTCGCGGTAGCTCACCTCGTCGAAGGTGAGGTCGATGCCCAGCTTGCCGCCGTCGAGCACCCAGTCGGGCAGCGCTTCCCTGGTGGTGGTCAGCAGCAGCTTGTTGCGCCGCACGCTGGTGATGACGCCATTGAGCGTGGGCTGGTCACCGGCCGAATGCCCGTTCACTTTGCCAAACAGCGATGCGTTCTTGCCCACCTGAAAGAGGTGCAGGCCTTGCTGGCTCGCGGGTCGTTCCAGTTCCAGCACCACCTTGCCGCCAAAGCCGGTGTCTTCCTGGGTGATGGTGACGGGATACCAGGTCAAGCCGCGCCGCTGGCGCTCCGGGATGCTGGCCTTGGCATTCTTGAGTTCGAATTGCGCCTGGTCTTCCTTTTGCTCAAGCTGCATGAGGGCGTGCACGCGGCGCAACTCATTTTCGACAGCACAGGGATCGGTGGGGATGAAGTCGAAGTCCGCCAAGGGGATACAGATTGAACCGTCCAAGATGTTGAGGAGGCCAGTGGACTGGCGATTCGCAGACGGGAGTTTGCCTCAGTCTCTGCTGGAGGCGTGCGCGCGCCTTCGTCTCCCACACACGTGGAATGAGCGGGTGCGCTGTGGGCGTGACCGCTGAAGCAGGTGCAGCGGCCCGTTGCCATCAGCCCGCTACCGCAGCAGGGCCTGGCCCGCCTGGATGCGCACACCGCTCTGGATGCCCGGCGCCAGGTCCAGCCCGGGCGGGGTGAGCACGATGATGGTCGAGCCGTGCTCGAACCAGCCCATTTCTTCGCCTTTGGCCAGGGTGGCTGCGCAGGGAATCACGTTGGGGCCGGGCCAGCGCAGGTGCAGCAACACGTCGAGCCAGTGCAGGCGGATGCTGGCCACCAGCACCGCCGCCACCGGCACCAGGATCAGCGGGACATCGCCCAGCGCGCTCAGGCGGCATTCGATGACGGCGCGCTCGTTCTTGCAGAACAGGCGCTGCACGCGCTTGAGCGCGATCGGGTTGACGTTCCAGGTGTCACCGCTGATGTAGGTGACCCGGTCCACCGCCAGCGAATGCGGCGCGTGGAAGCGGTGGTACATGGCCGAGGTGAGGCGCAAGGTGGTGTAGCGCCCGCCCTGCATGCGCTGCGCCATGGCGTCGGACCCGAGCAGTTCGCGCAGGGGGTACGGGAAGCCCTTGGCCTGCAGCACATCGGTGCCCTCGATCGGGCCGCAGGCACCGACGATGGCGTCGCTCGGGCTGCACACCGTGGCGGGGTCGGGGTCGAAGGGGCGCAGGCCCGGCTTGAGCGCGCGGGTGAAGCAGCCGTGCAGGCTGTCGAACCGCTGTTCGCGGGCCTCGCTCAGGTCCAGGTCGGTGAAGAGCCGCCACACCGCGATCGACAGGCGGGTGAGCACGGGGCTGCGGATGCGGCTGTACCAGCCCATGAAACGGGTGGCGGCCACGCGCGGGATGCGGTTGGTGAGCAGGAAGTTCAGGTCCTCGTTGAGCAGGAATTTTTCGCGCCAGGCGGTGTTGTTCATGGTTCTGTCAAAGCGGTGGTCTACAACTGTCCCACCTCCACTTTTCAGGTGTGTGTCAGATGTCCACCGCATGGGTTCTCTCCGCTGGCGCGCTGGCCGCCGCCTTTCCGTGGGTGCGCCAGCGCCTGCAGCTCTCGCGCGCCAAGCACCGGTCGCTCGCCGGGCATTCGTTCATGGCCAAGCGCCTGGCGCGCTGGGTGCCCGGCTACAGCCACACCGAGGACCGCTTCTTCGCGGCCGACGGTGCGTTGCCCGAGGTGGCGGCCCGGCGCCGGGCTGCCTTCTTTCGCTTGTCGGCCGCATTGAACGCCCAGTCACCGCAAGGCCTGGCGCTCACCGCGCAGACGCGCAGCGCGCTGCCCGACCTGCAGTTCACCGGCCGCTACCGGGTGCCGTTTCCGTTCAGCGAGCTGGTGCGCCAGCACCTGCCCCTGCCCGCCTTCTGGGCACAGGCCGACGGCGTGGGCCTGACCGACATGGACGGCAACCGCTGCCTGGACCTGACCGGCTCCTACGGCGTCAACGTCTTCGGTGTCGACTTCTACAAAGCCACGATGGCCGAAGGCGCCGAACTGGGCGCAGCGCTGGGTCCAGTGCTGGGCGGCTACCACCCCTGCGTGGCCGAGAATGTGGAGCGGCTCAAAGCCCTCTCGGGCATGGACGCGGTGTCGTTCCACATGTCGGGCACCGAAGCCGTGATGCAGGCGGTGCGGCTGGCGCGCTACCACACCGGTCGCAAGAAGCTGGTGCGCTTTTGCGGCGCGTACCACGGCTGGTGGGACGACGTGCAGCCCGGCCCCGGCAACCCGATGCCCCCCGGCCATGCGTACACGCTCAAGGACATGGACGAGCGCAGCCTGCAGGTGCTGCGCACCCGCAAGGACATCGCGTGTGTGCTGGTCAACCCGCTGCAGGCCCTGCACCCCAACCGCAACGCGCCGGGCGACTCCACCCTGATGGGCACACGCTTGAGCGAACCCGCGCGGCGCGAGGACTACGCGCGGTGGCTGGGGCGCTTGCGCGAGGTGTGCACGCAGCGCGGCATCGCGCTGATCTTTGACGAGGTGTTCGTCGGGTTCCGGCTGGCGCGTGGCGGTGCGCAGGCGCATTACGGCGTGCAGGCCGACATGGTCGTTTACGGCAAGACGCTGGGCGGCGGCCTGCCGGTGGGCGTGGTTTGTGGCCGGGCCGCGTGGATGCAGCGGTTTCGCCCCGAGCGCCCGGCCGACATCTGCTTCGCCCGGGGCACCTTCAATGCACACCCCTATGTGATGGGCGCGATGAACGCGTTTCTGCGGCGACTGGACACGCCCGAGATCGAGGCCTTGTACGACGGCCTCGATGAACGCTGGCAAGCCCGCCTGCAGCGCTTCAACGACGGGCTGCAACACGCCGGTGTGCCGGTGCGGGTGGCTGGGCTCTCCAGCATCTGGACAGTGAACTACACAGCGCCTTCGCGCTACCACTGGATGCTGCAGTTCTACCTGCGTGAGCAAGGCCTGGCACTGAGCTGGGTGGGCACCGGGCGCATGGTCTTCAGCCTCCAGCACACCGAACAGGACATGGCCGAGGTGCTGCGCCGCTGTGTCCTGGCTTGCGAGCGCATGAGCGCCGACGGCTGGTGGAGCACGCCCGCAGGCACCACCGCGCGCGATCTGCAGCGCGGGGTGCTCGCGGAAATGTGGCGCGCGCGCCGGGCACCCCGCGCCTGAGGACAGCCGATCGGCGTCAGCCGCCGCGCGGACCGGGCTCCAGCCACTCGCCGCGCAGCAGCTGCAGCGGCGCGCGGTGGTAGAGCTTGATGTCGTGGAACGGGTCGGTCACGATCTTCAGGGCCCACACCAGGCCGGTGCGCAGGTCCTTCAGCACCCACAGCTGCAACACCCGCAGCGCCAGTCCGCCCACACCCACCCACAACCACATCCAGCCGACGTTGTGCGCCAGGCCCTGCCAGTCGGTGTGGGGCACCATCAGCCCGAACAGGTCGGGTTCGACCACCAGCAGCCAGGGGGACGCCGCCCACACCAGCATGAGCACCACCTTGCGTCGCAGGTTGTAGCCCACCTTCACAGCCTCCTTGTATTCGTGCGTGGCCTGGTTGATCTCGTCGAAGCCCTTGGGCTCGAAAAAGAAGTGCCCGGCCTGGCGGCTCACCATCGACACCAGCCAGGCCACCAGCGCGGCCAGGGCCGGGTCGGTGAAGAGCAAGGCATAGGCCACCAGAAAACTCAACGCGCTGAGCAGGTGCAGGCTCTGGTTGATGCGGCTGTGGTGGTAGTAGCGGTGGTCGTCCCAGCGCTGGGTCTGCAGTTCCTGGAGCAAGGTGTTCACGCAATGCCTCTCGTTCGTTCAAGGGCCCTTCCCGGTGAAAGGCTCTGCGGGCGATGCTCGGTGGCCAAAATGAAAGCGTGGTGACACCACCGCTGTCACACGGCTGTTACGGCCAGCGAGGAACATGGACCCCATGAACACCTTTGACGCGTGCGACACCCCGCGGGTGGAACACCTCTGCGCGCCCCGGCCCCGTTTGCGGGTGGCGGTGGTCACCGAAACGTACCCGCCCGAGGTCAATGGCGTGGCGGTCACGCTGCAGCAGCTGGTGGTGCGACTGCAGGCGAGCCAGCACGCGATCCAGCTGATCCGGCCCCGGCAACCGCTGGACGACGCCGACCCCAAGGCCTGCAACGACGAACTGCTGGTGCGCGGGCTGGAGATTCCCCGCTACCCGCAGTTGCGCCTGGGCATGCCGATCAGGCGGGCCCTGGTGGCCCAGTGGACCCGCCAGCGCCCCGACCTCGTGCACGTGGCCACCGAAGGGCCACTGGGCTGGTCGGCGGTGAAAGCCGCGCGCCAGCTGGGTCTGCCGCTGAGCACCGATTTCCGGACCAACTTCCACGCCTACAGCGAGCACTACGGCATCGGCTGGCTGCGCAAGCCGATCGCGGCCTACCTGCGCCGTTTTCACAACCTGGCTGACTGCACCATGGTGCCGTCGAACGACCTGCTGCAAGACCTCTGTGCACAGGGCTTCGAGCGGCTGATGGTGGTGGCCCGCGGGGTGGATGCCCACCGGTTTTCTCCAGCGCACCGCAGCGAAGCCCTGCGCGCCCGTTGGGGTGTGTCACCCGACCAGCCGGTGATGCTCTCGGTCGGCCGTCTGGCCCGGGAAAAAAACCTCGATCTGCTGGTGCGCTGCTGGCACGCCATGCGCGCACAGCGACCGGATCTGAAGCTGGTCGTGGTGGGTGACGGCCCCTTGCGCGGCCTGCTGGCCCAGAACTGCCCCGACGCGCTGATGGTCGGCGCCCAGGGCGGCGACGAACTGGCACGCCACTACGCCAGCGCCGATGTCTTCGTTTTCCCCAGCGTCACCGAGACCTACGGCAACGTCACGCCCGAAGCGCTGGCCAGCGGCCTGGCCGTGCTGGCCTTCGACTACGCCGCGGCTGCCGAGCTGATCCGCCACGGCGACAACGGCCTGCTCGCACCCCGGGGCGACGAGGCGACCTTCATTCGCAGCGCCATCGAGATGGTGAACAACCCCGCGCTGGTGCAGCGCCTGCGCGAACGCGGGCGCGCCACCACGCTCACGCAGGACTGGGCGCAGATTGCACGCCAGGTTGAAACGGTCTGGCACCAGCTGCTGGCCCGGCCTTCATCGGGCGGTCGGGCCTGACGAGGCCGCGCCGCCCGATGCCCTGATAGACGAAGCCGAGAGCGTCCATGAGTGACGGGTCGTAAAGGTTGCGACCGTCAAAGATCACACGAGCGCGCATGCAGCGGGCCATGGCATCGAAGTCGGGGTTGTGGAAGCACTTCCACTCGGTGAGCACCAGCAGCGCGTCCACATCGGCCAGCGCGCCCAGCGGTGAATCCACGAACGTCAGACCGTCCACCTCGCCCACCGGGCGCCCCAGGTCGGCGCTGAGCGCGCGCTTCGCCTCGCTGGACGCCACCGGATCGTGCACCAGCACCTCGGCACCGCGGCCGAGCAAGCCGGGGATCACGGTGCGACTGGGCGCGTCGCGCATGTCGTCGGTGTTGGGCTTGAAGGCCAGCCCCCACACCCCCAGGCGCAAGCCGCGCAGATCGGCACCGAAGTGGGCACAGACGCGCTCGACCAACACGTTTTTCTGCGTGCGGTTCACCGTTTCCGTGGCCTCGACGATGCGCATGCGCAGGCCGTGTGCGGCCGCTGCGTGCACCAGCGCACGCGTGTCCTTGGGGAAGCAGCTGCCACCATAACCGGCGCCGGCGTACAGAAAGCTGTGGCCGATGCGGGTGTCCGATCCGATGCCCCGGCGAACCGCATCGATGTCGGCACCCAGGGCGTCGGCCAGGTGGGCCATTTCATTCATGAAGGAGATGCGCGTGGCGAGCATGGCGTTCGCTGCGTACTTGGTCAGCTCGGCACTCGCCACGTCCATCCACAGGCTGCGTTCATGGTGCCGGTTGAACGGGGCATAGAGCCGGGTCATGAGGCGGCGCGCTGTCTCGCCCGATTCGCCCGCGGGCAGGCCGATGACGATGCGGTCCGGGTGCATGAAATCGTCCAGCGCGGCGCCTTCCTTGAGGAACTCGGGGTTGGACACCACCGCAAAGTCGAGCGCACCGAGTGACCTGTCGGCCAGCGCGCTGCGCAAGGCCTGTTCCACACGCCGCCCGGTGCCCACCGGCACGGTGGACTTGTTGACCACCACCTTGAAATCGCTCATGTGCTGGCCGATTTGCGTGGCCACCGCCAGCACATGCTGCAGGTCGGCCGATCCGTCTTCCTGCGGCGGCGTGCCCACCGCGATGAAGATCACCTCGGCGTGCCGCACGGCCACCGCCATCGAGGTCGTGAAGCGCAGACGTTCGCCGCTGCGGTTGCGCTGCAACAGATCGTCAAGCCCGGGCTCGAAGATCGGCACGCCGCCCGCCTGCAGCACGGCAATGCGCCCGTGGTCGCGGTCCACACAGACCACGTCGTTGCCCAGCTCCGCCAGACAGGTCGCCGTGACCAGCCCCACATACCCTGCACCCACCACTGCGATCTTCATGGCCATCCTCCGTTGGTTGGGGACCATGCTGCGACCCGCAGATGAAGCGGCGTTGGCAGGGCGATGACAGATGCGTGAATCGGCGGGTCGGCGCGAACCCGACAGCGGCGCGCAGAGGGCGGGAGGAACTGGCGGGGATTTGCCACCCTTTTCGTCCTTTGGTGATGGCGGTGGGGCGTCGATAGTCAAGGGTCTCTTCACCGCAAAGCCCCATGACGCAACAAGAAAAACGCTCCACGACGTTGTCGGTTTTCACTCGGCTTGTCTCCGCCCTTCCCTTCCTGGTCTCTGCTCCCGCCGTGTGGGCGCAGCAGCCGCCGAGCGCTGGCAGCCAGCTCCAGCAAATCCCGCCAGCGCCCAGCCTGCCGCCCGAAGCGCCCGACATCCGCATCGAGCAGGGCCAACAGCAACCGTTGCCCTCCTCAGACCCGACCAGCGTGCGTGTGAACACCCTGCGCATCACCGGCGCCCGGGCGTTCACCGAGGCCACGCTGCTCGAAGCCAGCGGCTTCCAACCGCAAAGCCTGATGACGCTGGCCGACCTGCGCAGGCTGGCCGTTCGCGTGTCCGACCACTACCGTGCGCAAGGCCACTTCGTGGCCCAGGCCTACCTGCCCCCACAGGACATCCGGGACGGCGTGGTCACGCTGACCGTGCTGGAAGGACGTTACGGCGCGGTCACGGTTCGCAACCAAACACGGCTCAAAGACAGCGTCGTCCGGGGTTTGGTGGAGCCGGCATCCGACGAAGCCGTCACCATCGCGCCGCTGGAACGCAGCCTGCTGCTGCTGAACGACCTGCCGGGCGTGCAGGTGCGTTCCACCCTCACACCGGGCGCGTCGGTGGGCAGCTCGGACCTGGTTCTTGACGTGCTGCCCGGACCCCTGGTGTCCGGCAGCGTGGATGGCGACAACCATGGCAACCGCTACACCGGGCGCGGCCGCGTCGGCGGCACGCTCAACCTGAACAACCCCTGGGGCCACGGCGACGTGGCCAGCCTGCGCGTGCTGAGCTCGGGCACAGGCCTGAACTACGCCCGCGCCGCCTACCAGGTGCCGGTGAAGCGCGCGAAAGTGGGTGTGGCGTATGGCCGCCTCGACTACAGGCTGGGCAAGGAATTCGACAGCTTGCAGGCCCGCGGAACAGCGGACATCGCCAGCGCCTACGGCAGCTATCCGCTGGTGCGTTCGCGCCGGTCCAACCTGTCGGTGCAGCTGGCCTTTGACAGCAAAAGCCTGCAAGACCAGGTGGGGGCCACCAGCCTGCGCCAGAAGAAAAAGGTCCAGGTGCTCATGCTGGGCCTCCAGGGCGACCACCGCGACCGTCTGGCCGGTCCGGCCGTCACCACCTACGGCCTCACCGGATCGGCTGGCCACCTGAAGCTGCAGGACCCGGCGGCCCGGGTGGCCGACGCCTCCAGCGCCAGAACCGCGGGCTCCTACGGCAAGCTGGCCTTCAACCTGGCCCGGCTGCAAAGCGTCGGCGCTTCGACCCAGCTCTATGCGGCGGCCAGCGGGCAGCTGGCTTCCAAAAATCTGGATGCCTCTGAAAAGATGCCACTGGGCGGAGCCAGTTCCGTGCGCGCCTACCCGGAAGGCGAAAGTTACGCCGACCGGGGTTTCGTGTTCACGCTGGAAGCCCGGTACACCTTGCCCGTGACCACCACCGTGCCGGGACAGGTTCAGTTGGTCGGCTTCATCGACAGCGGTGCCGTGACGCTCAACCGCCACCCGTGGGTTCCCGGCACCAACAGCCGCAAGCTCAGCGGCGCCGGCGTCGGCATGAACTGGTCGGTCGGTCCAGCGTTTTTCGTCAAGGCCTTTTACGCGCACAAGGTGGGTTCCGAGCCTGCCACCTCGGCACCGGACGCCAGCGGCCGGTTCTGGGTACAGGGCGTGAAGTACTTCTGAACCCGCTGCCTTGAACCCCCTGCACGCCTTCGAACCAGCTGCCCAGCACCTGGCAACGTCCCCGAAACACCGTATCAATGCCATGAACCACATCCACCGCTCCGTCTGGAACCACCGCGCCGCCACCTGGGTGGCCACCGCCGACACCCGTTTCTTGCACGCGGGTCCCTGGGCGCTCAAGGCCTTGTCGGCTTCGCTCTGGCTGGCCTGTGCGACGAGTGCTTTCGCGCTGCCGCAGGGCGCCGAGGTCACGGCCGGCAGCGCCAGCGTGACGGCCACGCCGGGGAAGGTGACCATCGTGCAGAACAGCGCGAGCACGGCATTGAACTGGCAAAGCTTCAGCATCGGCGCTGGCGAGACCGTGCTCTTCGTGCAGCCGGGTGCCAACGCCGTGGCACTCAACCGCGTGATCGGCCCGGACCCGTCCACCCTGCTGGGCAACCTGTCGTCCAACGGCCAGGTCTTCCTGGTCAACCCCAACGGCATCCTGTTCGGCCAGGGCGCGTCGGTCAACGTGGGCGGTCTGGTGGCCTCCACGCTCAACATCACCGACAGCGACTTCATGGCCGGGCGCTACACCTTCTCCGGCAGCAGCACCCAGGCGGTGCGCAACCAGGGCACGCTCAATGCCCCGGGTGGCTATGTCGCCCTGCTGGGCGCTCACGTGAGCAACGAAGGCGTGATCGCCGCGCGCATGGGCTCGGTGTCGCTGGCCGGCGGTCAGGCCATCACGCTCGATGTGGCCGGTGACGGTCTGCTCAACATCAACATCGACCAGGGGGCCGTCAATGCGCTGGTCAGCAACGGCGGACTGATCCAGGCCGACGGCGGCCAGGTGCTGATGACCGCCCAGGCCGCCGGCCAGCTGCTCAAGACGGTGGTCAACAACACCGGCGTCATCCAGGCGCAAACGCTGGTCAACCGGAACGGCAGCATCCAGTTGCTGGGCGACATGCAGACCGGCACCGTCAACGCGGCGGGCACGCTGGACGCCAGCGCGCCGGCCGGGGGACGGGGCGGCTTCATCGAGACCTCGGCCGCGCGCGTGAACCTCGACGATGCGCTCAAGGTCACGACGGCCTCGGCGAACGGTTTGACCGGCCGCTGGCTGATCGATCCGACCGACTACACCATCGCGGCCACCGGAGGCAACCAGACCGGCGCGTTTTACACGGCCGCCCTCCAGACCAGCAACGTCAGCATCGCGACCGTGGCCACCGGCAGTGGCCTGGGCGACATCCACGTCAACGACACGATCGCATGGTCGGCCAACCGGCTGACCCTGACCGCGCACAACAACATCCACATCAACCAGCCGCTGCGCGGTTCCGGCACGGCCAGCCTGGCGCTGGAATACGGCCAGGGCGCTGTCGCGGCGGGCAACACCGCCACGTACCGGGTGAAGGCCGAAATCGACCTGCCAGCGGGCCAGAATTTCAGCACCCGGCTGGGCAGCGACACCGCATCGCCGACGGTCTACACCGTGATCAACAGCCTGGGTGATCCGACCAGCACCAGCGGTACCGACCTGCAAGGCATGACCGGCCAGCTGGCCGGCCACTACGTGCTCGGCAGCAACATCGATGCAAGCTCGACCGCCGGCTGGAATGCGGGCGCGGGTTTCACACCGATCGGCACCGCCCATTCGCCCTTTTCCGGTACGTTCGATGGCCTGGGCCACACCATTTCCGATCTGAACCTGCGCCTTGTCCAGGACCCCGTCACTGGCGTCAAAGCCTCCGGGTTGTTCGCTTCGACCAGCGCCAACACCCGGATCCGCAACGTGGGATTGGTGAACGTCAGCTCGTACACGGCCGGAGAGGGCAACGAAGGCCCGGTCGGCGCGCTGGTCGGGATCAACCGGGGCGACATCCACAACAGCTATGCCACGGGCAACCTGGTGGGCAACACCAACCTGGGTGGACTCGTCGGCCTGAACGAGAGCACGGGGAACATCCACAGCAGCTACTTTTCGGGCTCGGCGGTCGCTGGCAACCGCCTGGGCGGGCTGGTGGGCGTGAACGAGGGCAGCATTTCGAACGCCTACAGCACCGGGGAGGTCAGAAGCTCCGCCTACCAAGACCTGATCGGCGGTCTGGTCGGGCACAACAACGGTGGCCACATCAGCATGAGCTACGCCTCTGCCGATGTGTCCAACGGTGAATCCAGCTCCATGGGAAGCCTGGTCGGAAGAAACGACGGCTCGGTCAGCAACAGCCACTGGAACGTTGAGGTCAGCGCACCGCCAGGCATCGCCACGGGCACGACGACCGGGGCCACCGGTTTGACCTCCGCCCAGATGAAGCAGCAGGCCAACTTCGTCGGCTGGGACTTTGCCGACACCTGGCTCAGCCAGGCGGGGCTGGTCGATCCACTGCTCCGCTCTTTCATGGCGCCGCTGACCGTGACGGCCCTGGACGCCACCATGACCTACAACGGCGGGTCGTACGTCGGCTCGAACAGCGTGGGCTACAGCAGCCCACCCAACGCCGGTTTGCTGGGGACAGTGACCGTTGACAGCATTTCCCAGAACCCGGTGAACGCCGGCAACTACACCTTGACCCCGAGCGGACTCTATTCGGCCCAGCAGGGCTACATCATCAGCTACGCCAGCGGCACGCTCACGATCCACCGGGCCATCGTCAACCTGAGCGGGGAGCGTGTGCACGACGGGACGACCAGCTTCGGCGCCTCCCTGTTTGGCACCCAGGGTGCGATCAGCACCGGGATCGGGACGGAATCGCTGATGCTGAGCGGTGCCGGAACCGTTCCCAGCGCCAGCGCTGGTGCGGGCGTCCAAGCCTTGAATCTGGGCACGCTGGCACTGGCCGATGGCAGCGGCCTGGCCTCGAACTACACGCTCACGGGCGGCACGCACACCGGGCAGATCACGGCCCCCAACGGCGAGGGCATGCAGGCCAGCAGCAACAACCGCCTGGACATGGCGATCGTCAGCAGCACCCACATCGCGCGCGTGCAGAACGCGGTGACCACAGACACCCTGCCGAGTGCTTACGAGGAACCCGACAGCGAAAACACGGTGAGCAACGTCGCCCCTTCAGCGTGGGGCAACACGGCCGAATTGAATCTCACCGTGGTGGGAACAGGCATCAAGTCGCCTGGGGACGTGCCATCCAGCAACGCCGGCGGTGCAGCGGAGCCGTGAAGCCGGCGCAGCGTGACCCCGTTTGACGCTCCATCGCGTCTGGCGACCACCCGCTGCGCCTGCCGGGCAACGGCACGCCTCAGCCAGCCAGGCCGATCACCAACGCCGCGGGCGACAAGACCGCCACCGCGACATCACCCACCTGCCCGGTGAACGGATGCCGTGCAAAGCCCACCCAATGACCACCGCCATCGAGGGCCAGCACCACCTCGTCTTGCCGGGCGCCGGGTGAGCAGCGCTCGATGCGCCCGCTGAGCGAGCCCGGCGCGGCGTGCGAAGCGCTCAACGACACCGCCACCGCGGTGGCCTTGCACAAGGCCAGCACGGACAGGCCGGGGGTCAGACCCAGCAGGTCGGCGCTCTCCTGCGTGACGCTGGAGACCAGCTGTGCGCCGCCCGGCGTGACCAGCGTCACCGCCACCATCGGGTCGCCGGGGGCCAGCGGTGCGCAGCGCAGCACACGGCAGCGCAGCTGGTTGCGCATGCTGGTGCGAAGACCCAGGCCACCCTCGCCGATGGCGCCGCCGGCAAAGCGGGCCAGCACCTGCTGGCGCGCGCGGGCCAACTCGGCGGCGAGCGTCAGCAGCTGCAGGCCCTCGGCGGTGATGCAAGCGCCGCCGCCGCCCACGCCGCCCACGGTGCGCTCCACCAGCGGCACACCGCTGAGGTTGCTCAGCGTGTCGATGGCCTGCCAGGCGGCCTTGTAGCTGATGCCGACCTGGCGCGCCGCCTGCGAGATGGAACAACCCGCGGCCACGTGGCGCAGCACGTCCAGGCGCTTGTCGGCGCTGGCGTCCGTCAGGGCGTGGGGCAAATCGTTGGTCGTGGAAGGGAGGGATTTTCGAGAGGCCATGGGATCCTGGGGTGCCGTCTATACTCACCGCTATTCTGATTCGGAACAGCGATATTTGATAGAGAGGGGTGCGCCGATGTTCGCACGTTCACTGGGGTCTGCCGTGCTGTTGTTGCTGGCGGGTTCGCTGCACGCCGCCGAAGCCCAGGTGGCGGTGGCGGCCAACTTTGCCGAACCCGTCAAGGCCATCGCGGCGGTGCTGGAGAAAACCACCGGCCACACGCTCAAGATCACGGTGGGCGCCACGGGCCGGCTTTATGCGCAGATCCGCAACGGCGCACCGTTTGACGTGCTGCTTTCCGCCGACACCAAGGCGCCGGCCCAGCTGGAGACCGACGGACTGGCGCAGCCGGGCAGCCGCGTCACCTACGCCACCGGCAAGCTGGTGCTGTGGTCGGCCGACGCGGCCAAGGTGGACGCGCAGGGCGCCGTGCTCAAGGGCAGTGGATTTCGCAAGCTGGCCCTGGCCAACCCCAAGACGGCGCCCTACGGCGCAGCCGCCATCGAGGTGATCGACCAGCTCGGCCTTTCCGCTTCACTCGCGCCCAAACTCGTGCAAGGCGAGAGCATCGGCCAGACCTACAACTTCGCCTTCACCGGCAACGCCGAGATCGCCTTCGTGGCCATGTCGCAGGTGCTCGAAGGCGGCCGGCTCAAGGGCGGATCGATGTGGGTGGTGCCGCAGAACCTGTACACGCCCATCCGGCAGGACGCGGTGCTGCTGAAGAAGGGCGCAGACAACGCAGCGGCCCAGGCGCTCATGACGCTGCTGCAAAGCCCCAACATCAAGACCCTCATCCGCTCCTACGGATACGACATTTAAGCCGTGCTGCTGACACCGTCCGACCTCCAGGCCATCGGCCTCACGCTGCGGGTGGCCGCGCTCACCACCGCCATCCTGCTGGTGCTGGGTGTGCCGCTGGCTTGGTGGCTGGCGCGCAGCCGCTCGGCGTGGAGCCGGCCGTTGGGTGCGCTGGTGTCCATCCCGCTGGTGCTGCCGCCCTCGGTGCTGGGCTTCTATCTGCTGGTGCTGATGGGCCCCAGCGGCCCGGTGGGCGGGCTCACACAGGCGCTTGGGCTGGGCGTGCTCACCTTCAGCTTTGCCGGGCTGGTGATCGCCTCGGTGTTCTATTCGCTGCCGTTCATGGTGCAGCCGGTGTTGAATTCGATGCAGCAACTGGGCGAGCGCCCGCTGGAAGCGGCGGCCAGCCTGCGCGCCTCGAAGCTCGACACCTTCTTCTCGGTGGTGCTGCCGCTGTGCCGCCCCGGTCTGGTCACCGGGGTCATCATGAGTTTTGCGCACACGGTGGGTGAGTTCGGCGTGGTGCTCATGGTGGGCGGCAACATCCCGGGCGTCACGCGCGTGGTGTCGGTGCAGATCTACGACCACGTGGAGGCGTTGGAGTACGGCGATGCCCATCGCCTGGCCGCGGTGATGCTCGGCTTCTCGTTCGTGGTGCTGCTGGCGCTGCAGTTCTACAACCACCGCCAGCGCGGAGCGCGCCAATGAGCGGTGACCTGCAACTCACCGCGCGGCTGGTCCGCACCGGTTTCACGCTCGACGTGGACCTCAGCCTGCCCGCGCGCGGGGTGTCGGTGTTGTTTGGCCCGTCCGGCTCGGGCAAAACCTCGTGTCTGCGGGTGCTTGCCGGGCTGGAGCCCCAGGCACAAGGCGTGGTGCGCGTGGACGGCGAGGTGTGGCAAGACAGCGCACGGCGCGTGATGCGGCCGGTGCACCAGCGCGCATTGGGCTATGTGTTCCAGGAAGCCAGCCTGTTCGAGCACCTGAGCGTGCGCGAGAACCTCCTGTTCGGCTTCCAGCGCACGCCGCCCGCCCAACGCCGCCACGCCTGGGACCACGGGCTGGAGCTGCTGGGCATTGCGCACCTGCTGGCGAGACGGCCGCTCGAACTCTCGGGCGGCGAACGCCAGCGTGTGGCCATCGCCCGCGCCCTGGCCACGAGCCCGCGCGTGCTGCTGATGGACGAACCGCTGGCGGCCATCGACGCGGCGCGCAAGAGCGAGATCCTGCCGTGGCTCGAACAACTCCATGCGCAACTCGACATCCCCGTGGTGTACGTGACCCACTCCAGCGACGAGCTGGCGCGGCTGGCCGACCACGTGGTGCTGCTGGGCGAAGGCCGCGCCTTGTGCAGTGGGCCGGTGATGGACCTCATGACCCGGCTCGACCTGCCGCTGGCGCGTGGCGATGCAGCCGCCGCCCTGATCGAAGCGCGTGCGGTCGGCCATTCACCCGCCGATGCCCTGAGCGAGCTGGCCTTCGAGGGCGGGCGGCTGCTGCTGCCGCAAGCAGGCAGCGCCGCATTGCCACACGGCACGCCGGTGCGCGTGCGCATCCAGGCCCGCGACGTGAGCTTGTCGCTGCATGCCCCCGAACACAGCAGCGTGCTCAATGTGATCGGCGCCAGGGTGGTGGACGTGGTGGACGACGCACCCGGCCAGGTGCTGGTGGGTCTGCATCTGGGGGACGGAGCACGGCCGGTGCGCCTGCTCTCTCGCATCAGCCAGCTCTCGGCACGTCGGCTGGGCATCGAACCCGGTCAGCCGGTGTTTGCGCAGATCAAGGGTGTGGCCATCGTGCGCTGACGCTGCGACCTACCAGCCCGCGCTGCCCGGCGCGCCCTTGAACGGCCCGGCCAGCTCGGGCGTGATCCAGCCTCCATAAAAGCCACCGGGTTGCGGCACCACGGCATGGCCGTCCACCGTGCAGTCCAGGTCGGTCGGGTAGAAGGCCACGCAGTCGGCCAATGCCTCCGCACCCGCCAGCGGCTCGGGGTAGCTCCAGGCCACCGCGGCAAGGCTGCGGCCGCCATGCACCAGGCTCCAGTAGCGTGCCGGGCCTTTCCATTCGCAGAACGAGCTGCCCGCGCAGGGCTGCAGCAGGTGGCGGGCCACATCGGCCCAGGGCAGGTAGAAGCTCGGCGGGTGACCCGTCTCCAGCACACGCACGGCACGGCGTGTGCATGCCACCTCCAGCTCACCCCAGCGCACGATCACCTCGCGGGTGTCGGGCGCCAGTTGGGGTGGGCGCGGGAAATCCCACACCGAGGTCTGCCCCGGCGCAGGCTCGTCCGCGAAAGGCGGGCGCGCATGACCGCGCCAGTGCCACTGCTCGCGGGCGGCGCGAATCCAGTCGGGTGGTTCGGCCATCGCGACAGCGCGCGGTCCGATCAACCCACGGCGCCCACGGCGTCCTTGACGCATTTTTTGGTGAAGCTGCTCTTGGCGGCGCCAAAGATCTTCTTCTCCACCGCAGCCGCATCGCAAGTGGCGGCGGCGTCCTTCTCGCACTTCTTCATGAACGAGTTCTTGGCCGCGCCAGCGAGCTTTTTGTCGGTGGCCGACGCTGTGCAGCTCGGCCCATCGGCCGCCCAGCTGGCCAGCGGCAGCAGGAAAGCCATGACGATTGAACCCAAGCCGATGGCGCGCATTTGAATCTCCCGCAATGAAAAATTCATTGAAGGCCAGCGCGCAGGCACTGTCAATGCTGAGCGGCGGGAATTGGCGCCCGCCTCGGGTTCATCCCAGCATCGAAAGTATCAATCGAGCAGTTCTTTGGGGATGTTGCCGCCGTTGGCCGCGATGTGGGCCAACACGTTCTTGTGCAGCCACATGTTCATCTTGGCCGAGTCTTCCATGAGCTCATCGGGGCAGTAGAGCTCCTTGGCCAGTTCCTTGCGCGCAGCGAGGCTGCTGTCCAGGTCGAGCAGCTTGAGCAGGTCGACGATGGAGGTTTTCCAGTTGAGTTTTTGCGGGTTGGCGGCGGCCTTCTGCTCCATGAGCGCGACCACATCGACCATGGTGATGGAGGCCACCGGTGAGGGGGCCGGTGCCGCGGCGGGCGCGGGAGCCGGTGCCGCTGAAGCAGCCGGGGCCGAGACGGGTGGCTGCGGCACCACTTTGGGCGAGCCCATGCCGAGTTTTTCGAGGATGTTGCTGAAAAGGCCCATGGAATGCTCCTTGAGGGGGTGACGGTTGGAACTGGCAAGCGAGTTGGTATGGTCGCACATGCGAATGTGCGACAGGTCACACCCGCTCAGCCGCCAGGCCCGCCGAAATCGGGCAGAAAAACCGGCGGGCCGCCCGCAGCGTCGTCCACCTGCACCACGCCCGCGCTGTACAGCGCGCGCAGACCGTCTGCCTTGATCACATCGGCCACCGCACCCTCCGCCAGCACGCGGCCCTCGCGCATCAGCATCGCGCGGTCCGCGCAGCGCAGCGCCTGGTTGGGATCGTGCGTGGTGAAGAGAACCGCCAGGCCTTCACCGGCGAGCGTGCGGATGGCGCGCATCACCAGGCCCTGGTTGCCGAAATCGAGGCTGGCGGTGGGCTCGTCCAGCATCACAGCGCGCGGTTGCTGCGCGAGTGCGCGTGCAATCAGCACCAGTTGGCGTTCGCCGCCGCTGATGCGGTGCACCGACCGGTTGGCCAGGTGCGTGATGCCCACGCGGTGCAGCGCCGTCTGCGCGATGGCACGGTCTTTCGCACCGGGGCGGGCCAGCAGCCCCTGGTGTGCGGTGCGGCCCATGAGCACCATCTCGAGGGCGGTGAAGCCGAAAGTGCTGGCCTGGCCTTGCGGCACATAGGCGACTTCGCGCGCGCGATCGGTCAGCGACCATTGCGCCAGCGCCCGGCCCTGCAGCTGCACCGCCCCTCCAAGCGGCGGCAACAGACCGAGCAGGGTTTTGAGCAGCGTGGTCTTGCCGCAGCCATTGGGGCCGAGCAGCGCCAGCACCTCGCCGCCGTGCAGCGAGAGCGAGAGGCCCGAACCGACCACGTGGCCAGGGTAGCCCACGCTCAGCGCAGAGGCTTGCAGCATGGCGGTCACTGGTCCACCTTCGCCCTGCGGGCTGCGGTGCGAGCTTGCTGGGGAGCGGCCCGGCACTGCGCTCATGTCCACCCCCTGGAGGCCCGACGCAGCAAGACGATGAAAAACGGCGAGCCGATGAGCGCGGTGAGGATGCCCAGGGGAATCTCGACCGTGGCCAGGGTGCGCGCGAGCGTGTCGATGAACAAGAGCAGTCCGCCGCCCAGCAGGGCCGAGGTCGGCAGCAGGCGCACGAACGACGGCCCGACCAGAAAGCGCGCCAGGTGCGGCACCACCAGCCCGACCCAGCCCACGATGCCGGCGGCCGCCACGCTGGCCGCGGTGACCAGGGTGGCCGCCGCCACGATCAGCAACCGCAGGGCGGTCGTGCGCGCGCCCAGCGAGCGGGCCTCTTCTTCGGGCAGCGACATCACGTCCATGCGCCATCGCAACAACAGCAGCACCCCCGTGCCCAGCGCCACGGGCGCGATGAGCGCGGGCAGGTCGTCCACATGCGTGGCCGAGAGGCTGCCGAGCAGCCAGAAGGTCATGGCGGGCAACTGGTTGTAGGGGTCGGCCAGCACCTTCACCAGGCCGATGCCCGCGCCCAGCAGCGAGCCGATGACGATGCCCGCGAGCAGCAGCACCAGCACGGGGTCGCTGTTGCGCACGGTGGAGCCCACGCCGTAAACCAGCGCCACGGCCAGCAGTCCACCGGCAAACGCCGCCATCTGGATGCCGAACACGCCGATGGAAAAGTAGATGCCGAGCACCGCGCCCAGCGCCGCGCCGGCCGACGCGCCCAGGATGTCGGGCGAGACCAGCGGGTTGCGGAACAGACCCTGAAACGCCGCGCCAGCCACCGCCAACGCGGCACCCACCGCGATGGCGGCCAGCACGCGCGGACCCCGGATCTGCAGCACGATGGTCTGCGTCTGCTCGTTGGGTGCGGGGATGCCCTGCATCACGGACCACACGAGTTGCCACAGGTCGGCCCATGCGATCGGGGTGCGGCCCTGGGTGAACGCCACCAGCACACCCGCGAGCAGAACGCCCACCGCCCAGAAGGCTCCGCCGCGCATGGGTTCAGTCCCGGCCGGCCAGCACGCGCTGCACCTGTTCGGCGTTCAGGTCGACTTGGTAAAACAGCTTGTAAAACTCGCGCGTGACCACCGACAGGTCTTCGGGAAACAGCGCCGGAAACACCTTGCTGCCCAGCCACCACAAGCCGGGCAATCGGTTGACGCTGGGCGGAAAGTCGATCCAGCCAAACGGCAGCTTGGGCGAGAGGTGAACACGTCCTGTCTTGACCGCGCTCACGCTGCGCCACAGCGGGTTGCTGCGCACGGTCTGGGCAAATGTCTGGTCGATGGTGACGATCACCTCGGGGTCCCAAGCGAGCACCTGCTCCAGGGACACCGTGGCCAGGCCGCCTTGCAACCCGGCGGCCACGTGGCGAATGCCCAGGGCCTCGAAGATTTCCACGTTGATCGACCCCCCCAGCCCGGTCTCGAGTCCCTTGGGGCCGCGCGCGTAGTACACGCGGGGTTGCGCAGGCGCACGGGCCACGCGCTCGCGCACCGTGCGCAAGGTGTCGGCGGTGTAACGCGCCAGCAGCGCCGCACGTTCCTGCCGGCCGGTGAGTTCGCCCAGCAGCGTGTAGCCCTGCGCCACCGCCGACAGACGGCCATCGAGCAGCGCATACGGAATGCCGGTCTGCGATTGCACGCGGTCGGCCAGTTCGGCAAACGTCTGGCGCGTCGAGCCGGCGTCCACGATCAGGTCGGGCTTGCTGAGCAGCAACTGTTCGAGGTTGGTGGTGTTGCCGCGCCCGGTGAGGCGGCCCACCTCGGGCCGGTTGCCGATACCGGGCAGGAGGAATTCGAGTTCGGGCTCGCGGTTGGCGCGTGGCCATCCGATGAGCGCGTCGGGCGCGAGCGTGTAGAGCCAGATGGCCGCGGGCGGACCGGCGGGAAAGACGCGCTGCACCCGGGCCGGCACGTTCACGCGGCGGCTGGCGCTGTCGGTGACGCTGCGGGCCTGCCCCCACGCCGGCAAGCCAGCGAGCGCGCCCGACGCGATCAGCAGATCACGTCGGCGCAGACCCGGATCGTCAGGGTTGACCAAAGCCGTAACGCGCGAACGTGGCTTGCGCGGCGGGTGCCAGCAGGGCTTTGGCAAAAGCCTCGGCCGGTGCGGGCGCACCGCGCTTCACGGTGAGGCCGTAGGCCGCGCCCACCTGCAAGGCCGCAGGCACCTGCACCACCTTCAGACGCGGGACTTCCCTCTGCGAGGCCACGGCGTTGGTGCAGTAGGTCAGAAACACATCGGCCTGCCCCTGGTCCATGACCCAGGCGTAAGTGCCCCGGCCAGCGGGTGGCTTGGGCGAGTCGGCCCCACCGGTGAGCTTGAGCGCCTTGGTGTCGAGCGCGGCGTAGGCGCCGGCGCGCACGGTCTCGGCCTTGCGGAACAGCTCCCAGGCGTAGTCACCCGACGGGTCGGCCTTCGGGGTCGACGTGCCGACTTTCACCGCCGGGTTGAGCATGGTCTCCAGCAGGTTCTGCGGCGTGGCGTTCACGCTCGCCTGCGTGAGTGCACACAGGCTGTTGCGCAAGAAAACGGTGGGCGCTGCCCAACCACCCGCGGCGGCCAGGCGTTGCGGGTGCTGGGTGTCGGCCGAGGCGAACACCTGCGCGCCCTCGCCTTTTTCAATGCGCTCGCGCAGCAGGCCAGAAGCTCCGAAGGTGAGCGCGATCTTCTGCCCGGTGCGGGCTTCATGATCGCGCGCGATCTCGGTGAACACCTCACGCAAGCTGCCGGCGGCATAGACCTGCAGGGGTTCTTTCGTCACGGGCGCCTCAGGCGTGGCACAACCGGCCAGCGCAGCGAACGCCATGACCGTCAGACGGGTCTTCACTTCGAGGCATTCGGGAAAAAGAGCTGCTCACCACCAATCTTGTAACCAGCGATGGCGGCCTGGCCGACCGGTCCGGTCACCCAGTCCACGAACTTCTGACCGTCGGCCGTCTTCACCTGTGGGTGCTTGGCCGCGCTCACCAGCATCACGCCGTACTGGTTGAACAGGCGCTTGTCGCCTTCGACGAGCACAGCCAGATCGGCGCGGTTCTTGAAGTTGAGCCAGGTGCCGCGGTCGGCCAGCACGTAGCCCCCGGCGCTGGAGGCGATGTTGAGCGCGGGGCCCATGCCACAGCCGCATTCCTTGTAGCCGGTGCCGCGGGCAGACGTGTCCGCAGGCGCGGCCTGCCCAGTTCCGGATGGTTTGGCGTCGGCCCCGGTCAATGCCCAGAAGCGCAGCTCGGCCGCGTGGGTGCCGCTCTTGTCGCCACGCGAGATGAAAGGCGCATTGGCGGTGGCCACTTTTTTCATGGCGGCCACGATGTCACTGCCTTTGGTCCCGGCCGGGTCGGCCTTGGGGCCGATCAGCACGAAGTCGTTGTACATGACCTCCTGGCGTCTGGCGGCAAAACCGTCGGCCACAAACTTCTCTTCGGCCACCTTGTCGTGCACGAACAGCACGTCGGCGTCGCCCCGGCGCGCCATGTCGATGGCCTGGCCCGTGCCCAGCGCGACCACCTTCACGTCGATGCCGCTGGCTCGTCTGAACTCGGGCAGCAAAAACGAGAACAGGCCCGACTGCTCGGTGGACGTGGTGGACGCCACCACGATGCTTTGTGCCATCGCGCCGGCACTCGCGAGCAGGGCGGCACCGAGGGCGGCGACGAGGGTCAGACGACGGAAGGCATTCACAAACTTTCTCCTTGGACAAACAAATGGGCCTGCGGACACAAAGACCGCAGCAGGTCGTGGTTGAAAAAATCGGCCACGGGCAGGTCGGCCAGCAAGCGGCCCTGCTCCAGGTAAATGACACGGCTGGCCAGGCGCTTGACCTGGCCCAGGTTGTGGCTGCTGAACACCAGCGTGGGTGGGCGCTCGCCCCCTGGGTCGCCCAGGGTGAACTCGGCGATCTGTGCCTCCACCTCGCGCTTGGCGTGCGGGTCCAGGCTGGCGGTGGGTTCGTCGAGCAACCACACATCGGGACGCAAGGCCCAGGCCCGGGCCAGCGCCACGCGCTGCTGCTGCCCGCCGGAGAGCGCACGGGCATTGCGCTCGGCAATGTGGCCCAGCTCCACCCGCTCGAGCGCGGCGAGCGCCAGCGCGCGGGTCTCAGCCCACGCAACGCCTTTGAGCCAGAGCCCGAGCTGGATGTTCAGCCGCACGCTCAGGCGCAGCATGTGCGGCCGCTGGAACAGCATGGCCACGCGCTGCTGACTCGACGCGTGCAACTCGCCGCCGCTGGTGTGCTGCAGGCCGTGCAGCGTGCGCAACAGCGTGCTTTTGCCGCTGCCGTTGGCGCCCACCAGCGCCACGCGTTCACCGGCCTGGATGCGCAGGTAGATGTCGCTCAGGGCCTGCAGGCGACCCGCCGGGCCGAGGTGTACCTGCACGTTGCGCAGGTCAAAACACACGGCAGGCAGCACCGCGGTGACGGGCAGACCGGTCATGGCGTCACCAGCGTCAGGCGGGTGGCATCGGCGCTGTCGGCACGCTCGCGCCAGCGGCTCAGCAACGACACCATCGCATTGAGCACCAGCACCACACCCAGCAGCACCAGACCCAGGCCGAGCGCCAGCGGCAGATCGCCCTTGCTGGTTTCCAGCGCGATCGCGGTGGTCATGACGCGGGTGAAACCTTCGATGTTGCCGCCCACGATCATCACCGCACCCACCTCGGAGACGGCGCGGCCGAAAGCGGTGAGCAACACGGTGACGAGTGCGTAACGGTCGTCCCAGGCCAGCAGCAGGCTGCGCAACACAGGACCCGCACCCAGCGACGAGAGCTGCTCGCCGTGGTTTCGGTCGGCGTCTTCCACCACCTGGCGCGTGAGTGCTGTGACCAGCGGCAGCACCAGGCAGGCCTGCGCCAGCACCATGGCCTGGAAGCTGAACAACCAGCCCAGAAATCCCAGCGGACCCGAGCGTGACAGTAAGAGATAGATGACCAGGCCCACCACCACCGAAGGAATGGCCAGAAAAGTGTTGAGCAGGGTGAGCACCGCACCGCGCCCCGGGAACCGCGCGACCGCCAGCCAGGCGCCGAGCACCAAGCCCAGACCACAGGCCAGCAGGCAGGCGAGCGCGCTCACGGCGAGCGACCTGCTCACCACCGCCCAGAGACCCGGGTCGCCCGAAACCACCAGCTGCAGTGCGGTGCTGACGCTATCGGAAAAGGTGTTCATGTGGGCGCAGAGCATAGGCCGAACACCCCCGGGAGCACCTACGTAGTGACACGGTATGAAACGTCTTGCATAGGCAATGCTGTTCATACGTTGCGGCCGTTCGGTGGCGGCAGCCGGCGCGCATGGGGCACACTCGCGCTCCATGAAACAGATCGAGTTGTCCTACGCGTTCGCCGCCCGCGCACCGGGCCGCTCCAGCGGTCATGCGCTCTTGCGCAACCCGATGATGGACGTTCTGCAGGCGGTGCACACCAGCGGTTCCATCTCGGCCGCCGCGCGCCAGCTGGACCTGTCGTACCGTCATGTCTGGGGGCAACTCAAGGACTGGGAAGCCGCGCTGGGCCAGGCCTTGCTGTTCTGGGAGCGCGGGCAGGCAGCCCGCCTGACACCGTTTGGCGAGCGGCTCCTGATGGCCGAGCGGCTGGCACAGGCCCGGTTGGGACCGCAGATTGAAGGCCTGCGTGCCGAACTCGAACGGGCCTTTGCCCGCGCTTTCGACGACGCTGGCGAAGACGGCGACAGCGAGGTGCTGACGCTCTACGCCAGCCACGACCACGCCCTGAGCGCCCTGCAGGAATTCGCCGCCACCGACGCGTCTTCTCGCAAGGACGCGGGCCGTCTGCACCTCGACATCCGTTTCTGCGGCAGCGTGGATGCGATCCGCGCGCTCAACGAAGGCCGCTGCGCGCTGGCCGGTTTTCACACCCAACCGTTCGCCGCCTCGGGCAGCCAGAGCGCGCGCACCTACCGCCCGCTGCTCAAGCCAGGCCTGCACAAGATCATCGGTTTCGCTCGCCGTGCCCAGGGTTTGATGGTGGCTCCCGGCAACCCGCTGCGCCTGCTCGACATGAAGGACGTGGCGCGCCTGCAGGCTCGTTTCGTCAACCGCGCGCTGGGCACCGGCACACGCTTGCTGCTGGACGAACTGCTCACGCAAGCCCTGCTGATGCCCGAAGACATCGCCGGCTTTGAACGGGTGGAGAGTTCGCACGCGGCGGTGGCACAGGCGGTGGCCAGCGGCGCGGCCGATGTGGGTCTGGGCACCGAGTACGCCGCCCGCACGCAGGGTCTGGGCTTTGTACCGCTCACCGAAGAGCGCTATTTGCTGGTGTGCCTGAAGACCGCGCTGGAGCAGCCCGCCGTGCAGCGCTTGTTGCAACGCCTGCGCAGCCGTGCGTGGCACGATCAGCTCGCCAGCCTGCCGGGGTACGTGCCCGATCACTGCGGCGAAGTGGCCGCGATGAAGCGGCTCCTGCCGTGGTGGGACTGAAGCAATCCCGTTCGGGCTGAGCCTGTCGAAGCCTTGCCGACGCCTTGGTGAGCCCTTCGACAGGCTCAGGGCGAACGGAGGTCAGCTCAGGGCGAACGGCAATCGGACCAGTGCAAACGGGGATCGATCAGCTTTGCAGCCGCCGCGCGATCTCCGCGATCAGCTGGCGCGCGAGCACCAGCTTCGAAGCGCGCGGCAACTCCAGCGTGCCGTGTGCGTCCACCAGCAACAAGGCGTTGTCGTCCTGCCCGAAGGTGTCGGGCCCGATGTTGCCCACCAGCAGCGGCACCCCTTTGCGCGCGCGCTTGGCCTGGGCGTGGGCCAGCAGGTCGTGACTCTCGGCGGCGAAGCCCACGCAGTACAGCGCACCGTTCCGGGCGCGCTCGCTGCTGGCGATGCCGGCCAGGATGTCGGGGTTCTCCACGAACGACAGCGTGGGCACCTCGCCCGAACCGTCCTTCTTGATCTTCTGGTCCAGCATCTGCGCCGGGCGCCAGTCGGCCACGGCCGCGGCCGAGACAAACACCGTGGCCGCCTGGGCCAGGTGGTCGAGCGACTTCTGCATGTTCAGCGCCGACTTCACGTTGACCCGACCCACACCGCGCGGCGTGGGCAGACCCACCGGGCCGGCCACCAGCGTCACCTGGGCGCCGGCCTCGTGCGCCGCCCGCGCGATGGCAAACCCCATCTTGCCGCTGGAGAGGTTGGTCAGCCCCCGCACCGGGTCGATGGCCTCAAACGTGGGGCCGGCGCTCACCAGCACATGCTGGCCGGCCAGCACCTTGGGCGTGAAGAAGCGGATCAGGTCGTACAGCAGCTCGTCGGGCTCGAGCATGCGGCCGTCGCCGGTTTCGCCGCAGGCCTGCTCGCCCGCGCCCACGTCGAGCACCGTGGTGCCATCGGCGCGCAGCTGCTCGATGTTGCGCTGCGTGGCGGGATGCGACCACATTTCGCGGTTCATGGCGGGCGCCAGGATCAGCGGCACGCTCTCGATGGGACGCGCCAGGCACATCAGCGAGAGCAGCTCGTCGGCCCGGCCGTGCACCAGCTTGGCCATGAAGTCGGCGCTGGCCGGGGCCACCACGATCGCGTCGGCCTCACGGCTGAGGTTGATGTGGGGCATGTTGTTGTCCGCCCCGCCCGAAGTGCGCGCGTCCCACTGCGAAGTGAACACCGGGCGGCCGGAGAGCGCCTGCATCGTCACCGCGGTCATGAACTGCTCGGCGGCTTCGGTCATGACCACCTGCACCGTGGCACCGGCTTTCACCAGCGCCCGGCACAGTTCGGCCGCCTTGTAACAGGCGATACCGCCCGAAAGACCCAGGACGATGTGTTTTCCAGCAAGTTCGTTCATGGGCGCAATGTAGCAGTTGGGCCCTGTCCACGTGCCCGGCCGGGTGGGCTGTCGGGGGCGCCATTTATAATCGCCATTTCCACCTCCTGCGAGCATCTGGCTCGCCCGAGACATGACCAAATTTGTGTTCGTCACCGGCGGTGTGGTGTCCTCTCTGGGCAAAGGCATCGCCTCCGCATCCCTCGCCGCGATTCTTGAGTCCCGCGGCCTCAAAGTCACCCTCATCAAGCTCGACCCGTACATCAACGTGGATCCGGGCACCATGTCCCCCTTCCAGCACGGTGAGGTGTTCGTCACCGACGACGGCGCCGAGACCGACCTGGACCTGGGCCACTACGAGCGTTTCATCGAAACGCGGATGAAGAAGACCAACAACTTCACCACCGGCAAGATTTACCAGTCGGTGTTGGAAAAAGAGCGCCGGGGCGACTACCTCGGCAAGACGGTGCAGGTGATCCCGCACGTCACCAACGAAATCCAGGAATTCATCCAGCGCGGCGCCGGCATCGGCACGCCCGACGCAGTGGACGTGGCGATTGTTGAAATCGGCGGCACCGTGGGCGACATCGAATCCCTGCCGTTCCTGGAAGCCGTGCGCCAGATGAGCCTGCGCATGGGCCCGAACAACTCGGCCTTCGTGCACCTGAGCTACGTGCCCTGGATCGCCGCCGCCGGCGAGCTGAAAACCAAGCCCACGCAGCACACCGCCAAGGAACTGCGTGCCATCGGGATCCAGGCCGATGCCCTGCTCTGCCGTGCCGACCGCCGCATTCCCGACGAAGAGCGCGCCAAGATCAGCCTGTTTTCCAACGTGCCCGAGTGGGGCGTGATCTCCATGTGGGACGTGGACACCATCTACAAGGTGCCGCGCATCCTCCACGAGCAGGGCCTGGACGGCCTGATCTGCGACAAGCTGCGCCTGAACACGCCACCGGCCAGCCTCAAGCGCTGGGACGATCTGGTCTACGAGGTCGAACACCCCAAAGCCACGGTGCACATCGCCATGGTCGGCAAATACGTCGACCTGTCGGACAGCTACAAGTCGCTCAACGAAGCGCTGCGCCACGCCGGCATGAAAAACCACGCCAAGGTGCAGATCGAGTACATCGACTCGGAAACCATCAGCCCGGCCAACGTGGCCAAGGTGCTGGGCCATTTCGACGCCATCCTGGTGCCCGGCGGCTTCGGCAAGCGCGGCATCGAAGGCAAGATCTGCGCGGCGCGCTTCGCGCGCGAGCACAAGGTGCCTTACCTGGGCATCTGCCTGGGCATGCAGGTGGCCACCATCGAGTACGCGCGCCACGTGGCGGGACTCAAAGACGCCAACAGCACCGAGTTCGAACCCGACACACCACACCCCGTCATTGCGCTCATCACCGAGTGGAAAGACGCCGACGGCAGCATCAAACAGCGCGATGCCAATTCCGATCTGGGCGGCACCATGCGCCTGGGCGCACAAAGCTCCGACGTGGCGCCCGGCACGCTCGCCCACCAGATCTACGGCCCGGTGGTCACCGAGCGCCACCGCCACCGGTACGAGGCCAACGTGAACTACCTCGACCAGCTGCGCAAGGCCGGTCTGGTGATCTCGGCGCTCACCCAGCGCGAGCAACTGACCGAAATGGTGGAGTTGCCCCAGAGCGTGCACCCCTGGTACGTGGGCGTGCAGTTCCACCCCGAGTTCAAGTCCACGCCGTGGGCCGGGCACCCGCTGTTCAATGCCTACGTGAAGGCCGCGCTGGCCCAGCAGGCACAGACCACCACGGCCGTGGCCACCGCCTGATTGAGACCCACCATGAAACTCTGCGGCTTCGACATCGGACTGAACCAGCCCTTCTTTTTGATCGCCGGCCCCTGCGTGATCGAGTCCGAGCAGTTGCAGATGGACGTGGCAGGTCAGCTCCAGGACATCACCGGCGGCCTGGGCATCCCCTTCATCTTCAAGAGCAGCTTCGACAAGGCCAACCGCAGCAGCGGCACCACCTACCGCGGCCCCGGCCGTGAGAAGGGTCTGGAGATCCTCGCCAAGATCAAGCGCGAACTGGGCGTGCCGGTGCTCACCGACGTGCACAGCGAAGACGACATCGCCGAGGCGGCCAAGGTCTGCGACGTGCTGCAGACACCCGCCTTCCTGTGCCGCCAGACCGACTTCATCCGCGCCGTGGCGCAGAGCGGCAAGCCGGTGAACATCAAGAAGGGCCAGTTCCTCGCGCCGCACGACATGAAGAACGTGATCGACAAAGCGCGTGCGGCCGCGAAAGAAGCGGGCCTGAATGAAGACAACTTCATGGCTTGCGAGCGCGGTGCCAGCTTTGGCTACAACAACCTGGTCAGCGACATGCGTTCGCTGGCCATCATGAGGGAGACCGGCGCACCCGTGGTGTTCGATGCCACGCACAGCGTGCAGCTGCCCGGCGGGCAAGGCACCAGCAGCGGCGGCCAGCGCGAGATGGTGCCGGTGCTGGCGCGCGCGGCGGTTGCCGTGGGCGTGGCCGGGCTCTTCATGGAGACCCACCCCGACCCCGCCAACGCCATGAGCGATGGCCCCAACGCCGTGCCGCTCAAGCACATGAAGGCGTTGCTGGAAACGCTGCTGGCGCTGGATGCCGTGACGAAGAAGAACGGTTTTCTCGAAGACCATTTCAACGCCTGAACCCCATTCACTTTTTTGTTTTTTGACCCAGAGGTAATGACCCCATGAGCGCAATCGTTGACATCGTTGGCCGCGAGATCCTGGACAGCCGCGGCAATCCCACCGTCGAGTGCGACGTGTTGCTGGAAAGCGGCGTGATGGGCCGCGCGGCCGTGCCTTCGGGCGCGTCCACCGGCTCGCGCGAAGCCATCGAGCTGCGCGACGGCGACAAGAGCCGCTACCTCGGCAAGGGCGTGCTCAAGGCAGTGGAGCACATCAACACCGAAATCAGCGAAGCCGTGCTGGGCCTGGACGCTTCCGAGCAGGCTTTCCTGGACAAGACCCTGATCGACCTGGATGGCACCGACAACAAGGGCCGCCTGGGTGCCAACGCGATGTTGGCCGTGTCGATGGCCGTGGCGCGTGCCGCGGCCGAAGAAGCCGGTCTGCCGCTCTACCGCTACTTCGGCGGCATGAGCGCGGTGCAGATGCCCGTGCCCATGATGAATGTGGTCAACGGTGGCGCGCACGCCAACAACAACCTGGACCTGCAGGAGCTGATGATCATTCCCGTGGGTGCGCCGAGCTTCCGCGAAGCCGTGCGCTGGGGCGCCGAGGTGTTCCACGCACTCAAGAAAATCATCCACGACAAAGGCATGAGCATCGCCGTGGGCGACGAAGGCGGCTTTGCCCCCAACGTGGCCAACCACGAAGCCGCGATCCAGATGATCCTGGAAGCCATCAGCAACGCCGGCTACACCGCCGGTGAGCAGATCGCCTTGGGCCTGGACTGCGCTGCGAGCGAGTTCTACAAGGAAGGCAAATACCACCTGGACGCCGAAGGCCTGGTGCTGAGCGCCGAAGACTGGACCAACATCCTGGCGACCTGGGTCGACAAGTACCCCATCATCAGCATCGAAGACGGCATGGCAGAAGGCGACTGGGACGGCTGGAAGGTGCTGACCGAGCGCCTGGGCGCCAAGGTGCAGCTGGTGGGCGACGACCTCTTCGTGACCAACACCAAGATCCTCAAAGAAGGCATCGACAAGCGCATCGGCAACTCGATCCTGATCAAGATCAACCAGATCGGCACCCTGACCGAGACCTTCGCCGCGATCGAGATGGCCAAGCGCGCGGGCTACACCGCCGTCATCTCGCACCGCTCGGGCGAGACCGAAGACAGCACCATTGCCGACATCGCCGTGGGCACCAACGCCGGCCAGATCAAGACCGGTTCGCTCTCGCGCTCGGACCGCATGGCCAAGTACAACCAGCTGCTGCGCATCGAGGAAGACCTGGGCGAAGTGGCGGTCTACCCGGGTCGCGCTGCCTTTTACAACCTGCGCTGAACATGGCCCCCACGCTCCGCCGCTTCGCGGGTCGCTGCCCCCCAAGGGGGCTGGCCTTGCTTGGGGCGGCCCTGCGCTGCGGCCGGTCGCTTCGGTAACAATCCCAGTCCATGGCCAACCGCTTCATTCCTGCCCTGCTGATCGGGCTGCTGCTGGTGCTGCATGCCCAGTTGTGGTTCGGGCGGGGCAGTGTGCCCAAGGTGGCCAGCATGAAGCAGCAACTGGCCGCGCAGGACCTGGCCAACCGCGACGCGCAGCAGCGCAACGACCAGTTGGCCAGCGAGGTGCGCGACCTGCAGGAGGGCCTGGACATGGTCGAGGAGCTCGCCCGCGCGGAGTTGGGCATGGTCAAGCCCAACGAGATCTTCGTGCAGATCGCGCAGAACAAGCGCTGACAGCATGGCGGCCATCACCGTCGCCCTGCTCGGCGGCGAGTCCAGCGGCAAGACCACCCTGGGCCTGGCCCTCTCCCATCACCTCAACGCGCTGGGCGTGAGCGCCACGCTCGTGCCGGAGCACCTGCGCGCCTGGTGCGAACGCGAAGGCCGCGCACCGCTGGCGCACGAACAGGCGGCCATTGCAGCCGAGCAATCCCGACAGATCGCCGCCGCAGCGCAGAGTGGCGTGCAGGTGGTGGTGGCCGACACCACCGCACTGGTGGTCGCGGCGTACAGCGAACGTGTGTTCAACGACCGCTCGCTGCTGGGGGCTTCACTGAGGGCGCAGGCGCCGTGTCGTCTCACCCTGCTGATGGGCCTGGACATGCCCTGGCAGGCCGACGGCCTGTTTCGCGAAGGGCCCGGCATGCGGGCCGACATCGACGCCCTGCTGCGCCGCGAGCTGCAGTCGGCCGGCATCCCGTTCCAGACCGTTTACGGATCGGCAGAGGCGCGCGCGCAGCACGCGCTGCGCGCCGTGGGTTCGTTGCTGGGCCGCCCGCTGGCGTCACACGACACCGTGATCGAGGCTGGCAACGGCCGCTGGACCTGCGAGAACTGCAGCGACCCCGACTGCGAGCGCAAGCTGTTCAGCGGGCTGGTGAATTCCCGTTCAAGCTAGAAGCCTCCGTTCGGGCTGAGCCTCTCGAAGCCCTTGCACAGGTGTTGATGAGCCCTTCGACAAGCTCAGGGCGAACGGCGAAACGGTCGGCGCTGCAGGGGGCGGTCAGTGCTTCTGGTCGCTGCCAGGCAGCTGGATCTCGGGCTGCAGAAACACCTGTGCCGCATCCACCGGATCGAACCGGTACTGCGCGCCGCAGAATTCGCAACCCACTTCCACCTGACCCTGCTCGGCCAGGATGGACTCGATCTCGTCCCGCCCCAGGCTGCGCAGCATGCTGCTCACCCGCTCGCGCGAGCAGGTGCAGGCGAAACGCGGTCCGGTCTCGCCTTGCAGGGGCTCAAAACGGCGCACGTCTTCTTCCCAGAACAGGCGGCGCAGGATGGTGTCCGCGTCCAGCGTCAGCAGCTCTTCGCGCTGGAGGCTGGAGGCAAGGATGGCGATGCGGTTGTAGTCCTCGTTCAGACCGATCTGGTCTTCGTCGCGGGCACCCGACTGGCCGGCGAGGTTGCCGCTGCCCTGCAGCGGCAGACGCTGGATCAAGAGGCCGGCGGCCACGTGTTCGTTGGCCGCGAGCACCAACCGCGTGTCGAGTTGCTCGCTTTGCAGCATGTAGTGCTCGATCACCTCGCTGAGTTTTTCCAGCTTCTCGCGCTGGTCGCCATACAGCGGCACCACGCCCTGGTACGGTGCCTGACCGGGCAAGCGGTCCTTCGGGTCGAGCGTGATGGCGCAGCGTCCCTGGTTGGTCACGTTGACCATGTGCGAGAGCGGTGCATCTTGCGCCACCTCACCGATCACGGTGGCGGTGGCGCGCAGGCTCAGGTCGGGCTGGACCTCGGCCACGGCCAGTTTCACCGGCCCGTCGCCCATGATCTGCATGATGAGCGCGCCGTTGAACTTGATGTTGGCCTGCATCAGCGTGGCGGCGGCCGTCATCTCGCCCAGGAGCTCGGTCACGGCCGTGGGGTAACCGCCACCGTCCTTGTGGCGTTGCAGGATTTCCTGCCAGGCGTCGGTCAGGCGCACGAGCATGCCGCGCACCGGCAGGCCTTCAAAGACGAATTTGTGGAGTTCGGACAAGCGGGGCTTTCAGGGATCGTTCGTAAAACGCAATCGTGGCAGATCGGGTTCAGCCAACTTTTTTCAAGGTCTTGCGAAAACGCTCGGCGTTGTCGGTGTAGTGCTTCGCGCTCATGCGCAGGCCGTCGATCTGCTCGGGTGTGAGGGTTTTGGTCACGCGCGCGGGGCTGCCCAGGATCATGCTGCCCTCGGGAAACTCCTTGCCCTCGGTCACCAGCGCGCCCGCGCCCACCAGGCAGTGTTTGCCGATCTTCGCACCGTTGAGCACCACCGCGCCGATGCCGATGAGCGAGCCGTCGCCGATGGTGCAGCCGTGCAGCATCACCTGGTGACCCACCGTCACGTTCTCACCGATGGTCAGTGGCTGGCCCACGTCGGCGTGCAACACGCTGCCGTCCTGGATGTTGCTGCCGCGCCCGACCGTGATGGTCTCGGTGTCGCCGCGCACCGTCACACCGAACCACACGCTGCTGTCCTCCCCCAGCACCACGTTGCCGATGACCTGCGCGTTGTCGGCCACCCAGGCCGATGAGGCCACGCGTGGGGCCATGCCGTCGAGTTCGTATAGGGCCATGGGGGTTGTCTCCTGTGAGGGGTTTGGGGATGCTTTCTAGAATTGTAGGGATGCAAGCCACCGCCGACCTGTCACGCCCGCCCTCCGTTTCACTGCGCGCGGAGGCCTTGCGCGCGCTGTGCGCCAGCGAACCGGCCCGCAAGGTGACCATCACCCAGACCCTGTTTGAAGCGATGCAGGCGGGCCGCACCCGGCTGGACACGGCCGAGCGCCTGACACCCGACCCCGCCACGCCCCTGCCCGGGCGACCGATGCGGCCGGCATTGATTGCACCCGTCGACGTGCCCCAGCGATCCCCCTTCACCCCAGACGGCTTGTCGATGCTGCTGCACGCGGTGGCGCACATCGAATTCAACGCGATCAACCTGGCCCTGGACGCCGTCTGGCGGTTTCCCGACATGCCGGCCGACTATTACACCGACTGGCTCCAGGTGGCGCACGAGGAAGCCATCCATTTCGGCCTGCTGCGTGCGCACCTGCAAAGCCTGGGCCACGATTACGGCGACTTCGCGGCGCACAACAGCCTGTGGGAAATGTGCGTGCGCACCCAGCACGACGTGACCGCGCGCATGGCGCTGGTGCCCCGCACCATGGAAGCCCGCGGCCTCGACGCCACGCCACCCATGCAGGCCCGCCTGCGCAAGGTGGGCACACCGGCGGCCTTGCGGGCGGTCGAGATCCTCGACGTGATCCTGCGCGACGAGATCGGCCACGTGGCGGTGGGCAACCGCTGGTACGGCTGGCTGTGCGAGCAGCAGGGCATCGAGCCGTTGGGTCACTACCGCCGGCTGGCGCGCGAACACTCGGCACCGCGCCTGAAGCCGCCGTTCAACGAACCCGCGCGACGGGCGGCGGGGTTCAGCGACGCCGAACTGGCCGCGATGCACCAGACCTGAGCCCCGATAATCGGGGATGACTTCCGCACCCCCGACCGCTTTCAGCACCCTCCCCCTCTCCCCCGCCACGCTGGCCAACCTGGAACAGCTCGGTTACACCGAGATGACGCCGATCCAGGCAGCCGCACTGCCGCCGGCACTGCTGGGCAAGGACATCATTGCCCAGGCCAAGACCGGCAGCGGCAAGACCGCCGCCTTCGCCCTCACCCTCCTGGCCAACCTCAACGCCCGCCGCTTCGCGGTGCAAACCCTGGTGCTGTGCCCCACGCGCGAGCTGGCCGACCAGGTGACCACCGAAATCCGGCGTCTCGCGCGCGCCGAAGACAACATCAAGGTCGTCACGCTGTGCGGCGGCGTGCCCTTGCGCGGGCAGCTGGCCACACTGGAGCACGGCGCACACATCGTGGTGGGCACGCCCGGCCGCATCATGGACCACCTGGAGCGCGGCAGCCTGCCGCTGGATGCGCTCAACACCCTGGTGCTGGACGAAGCCGATCGCATGCTCGACATGGGCTTCTTCGACGACATCGTGACCGTGGCCAAACAGTGCCCCAAGACGCGCCAGACCCTGCTGTTCTCCGCCACCTACCCCGAAGGCATTGCCAAGCTGAGCGCGCAGTTCATGCGCGAGCCGGTCACCGTGAAGGTGGAGGCGCAGCACGCGGGCGCACAGATCGAGCAGCGCTGGTACGAAGTGAAGGACACCGAGCGCCTGGACGCGGTGAGCCAACTGCTCGCGCACTTTCGCCCGGCCAGCACGCTGGCGTTCTGCAACACCAAGGTCCAGTGCCGCGATCTGGTGGCCGTGCTGCAGGCGCAGGGCATCAGCGCGCTGGCGCTGTTTGGTGAGCTGGAGCAGCGCGAGCGCGACCAGGTGCTGGTGCGCTTTGCCAACCGCAGCTGCTCGGTGCTGGTGGCCACCGATGTGGCCGCGCGCGGCCTGGACATCACCAGCCTGGCCGCCGTGATCAACGTGGACGTGACGCCGGACGCCGAGGTGCACATCCACCGCATCGGCCGCACCGGCCGCGCGGGCGAAAGCGGCCTGGCACTCAACCTGGTCAGCATGGACGAGATGGGCAGCGTGGGCAAGATCGAGCAGCTGCAGGGGCGCGAATCGAAGTGGCATCCCCTGAGCGAACTCGTGCCCACCGGCAAAGGCCCGCTGGTGCCGCCCATGGTCACGCTGCACATCCAGGGCGGCCGCAAGGAAAAGATCCGCCCCGGTGACGTGTTGGGCGCGCTCACCGCCGACCTGGGCTACACCCGCGAGCAGGTGGGCAAGATCAACGTGAACGAATGGTCCACTTACGTGGCCGTGGACCGGGACATCGCCCAGCAGGTGGCCAGCCGATTGAACGACGGGCGCATCAAGGGCAAGGGTGTGAAGGTGCGGGTGCTGGAGGACTGAACCACCGGGTTCAGGACTTTGCGGCTGGCTGGGCAGCCTGGCGCACGACCCGGTCAAGCAACGCATCCAGATCACCGGCTTCAACCGGCTTGCGCAGCGCGGCCGCAAATAAGTCCTTCACCACCGCGGCGTCGGTCTCGTCCAGGTTGCCGCTCAACAGCACCACCGGCGGCGGTTGGTCCATGGAACGGATGCGCCGGCCCAGACCCACACCATCGAGCCGGGGCATCGACAGATCGGTGAGCACAACATCCCAACGCAGGGCCGACTGCACCAGGTAACTCCAGGCCTCTTCGCCGTCGCGGGCACGGGTCACGTTCCAGCCCTTGCGCTCCAGCAAGGCGCTCCACGACTGGCGCACCAGCTGGTCGTCATCGACAAACAGCAGTTCGCGCCTGGGCCGGTCTGTTGATGAAGGCTGTGTCAGCGCGAGCGAGGACCCGTTGTCATCGCAGGCCGGCAGGTACAGGCAGAAGCGGGTGCCCTCGCCCACCACGCTGGACAGGCCGATGTACCCGCCATGGTGGGCCGTGATGCCCTGGGCCACCGACAGGCCCAGCCCGGTACCGCGCCCCACGCTCTTGGTGGTGAAGAAGGGCTCGAAGACACGGTCTGCCACCTCCGGCGGCATGCCGGGTCCGAAGTCCCGCACCTCGATCGTCAGAAAGCGTCCCTGGACCAGTTTCGCCATGTCGGCGGGCAAGCGCCGAGCGTCTGCGACCGGCAGGACGACTTCATCGATGGTGATTTCGATGCGCCCTTTGCCGTCCAGGGCGTCGGCGGCCTTGATCAACAGGTTCACCAGCACCTGCTGCAGCTGCGTGGGATCGCCCTGGACGAGATCCTGATCCACGCGGTGGATGGCCACGATCTCGCATTCCCGCGTGAGCCCCGAGCCGACCAGCCGACGGGTGTCATCAACCAGGGTGCGCAGGTGCAGACGCTGCAGCTTGGGCGCTGTCTTGCGACCAAAAGCGAGCAGCTGGCGGATCAGGCCATCGGCGTATTTCGTGGCCTTGAGCGCCTGCCCCAGCGACTCGTGACCGGGGTGCTTCTCCTCCAGGTCTTCCATGGTGAGCCGCACCCAACCGGTCACGGCCGCCAGCGAGTTGTTGATGTCGTGCGCGATGCCCCCGGCCAGCCGCCCGAGGGCTTCGGATTTCTGGCTTTGCATCAGCTGTGACTGGATGGTCTCTTGACGCTCGAACGACAGTCGCTGCTGTTGTGCGTCCGACTGCACCCGCTGGAGCAGCTGGTTGACGCCGCGCGCCAGGGAACTGATTTCGTCATCGCCCTGAACCCGGACCGGGGGTGCTGCCGTGGGGCCATTCCGGGTGATGACGTCGATGTCGGTGCAGAGGCGTTGCAGCCGTTTGAGCAGAAACCGGTCCAGGATCAGCACCAGCAGCAAGCTGGCCATCAACGATGTCAAGGCGATCACCACCATGCCTTGCCCGTTCAACGCCCGACCTTGCTCCTGCAGGTGTCGATCCAGCCCGAGGACCAGCTCCGCCACCGGACGACCTTCGTGGTCTTGCAGCACGGTGTGCAGGTCGTCCCGCTCGGCGTTGACCCGCTGCACGTAAAACGGCGCGCCCGATTGCGCAGGCGTTTCAAACGACAAGCGCGCCGGCATCATCAGCACGTAGCCCAATTGATCCACCTCGGTCTGGTCAAAACGCCGCACCATGGCCATGACGCCCTGTGCCGCACCATCTTGCCAGTCAGGCTGACGCACCGCAGCCGCGATCACGATCTCCAGTTCGCCATCCACCACACGCAGCGTCTGCAGCACCGCCTTGGGGTCGGATCGCTCCATGACCTGCATGGCCAGCGTCTGCAGGGGTGCAATGCGCTCGGGAGTCAGCTTGATCAGGCGCTCCTTGTCCTCGCGCTTGACCGTGGCCACCGCACGGCCCTGGCGGTCGAACACCAGCACCTCCGAAATGCGCAGCGACCCCATGTTGTCCACGTCGAAGTTGTCGGCCATGAAATCGGGTCGTTTGCCATGGACAAACTCCACGGCGTCGGCCCAGTAGGCGTAGTCCTGGGTGGTGGCGCTCAGGCCCTGAACCTGCTGGTTGAGCACCCGCTTGGCGCGTTCACCCTCCCGCTCGGCGTGCTCTGTCTCCAGCTGGGAGAAGGAGTCTTGCACCACGGTGCGCGCGCCCATGACGGCACCGCCCGCGCACACGGCGACGGCCAGGAGGATCAAGCCCCAGGCCTTGTGTTGTAGTTTCATGGTGTTTGAGTATCGGCGTTTGGGCCTGAAAGTGAAGCGGTGCGCGGCCCGCAACCGGGTGTGCCGTGAACTGGTCGACAATCGCCCCATGACCGCATCGACACCCACCCCCAACAACCGTCCCACCCTCCCCGACCGCCTGTCCATCGATGTCCGCAGTCCGCACCACGTGCCCGCTGTGTTCGAGCACGACATCGGCATCCGATTCAACGACAAGGAGCGTTTCGACGTGTCCGAGTACTGCATCAGCGAAGGCTGGGTGAAGGTGCCTTCGGGCAAGACGCTCGACCGCAAGGGCCAGCCACTGCTGATCCAGCTCAAGGGTCGGGTCGAGGTTTTCTACAAATAGAGACCATTGGCGCTGAACGCCCGGCGCGCGCCCGACTCACACCCCGCCTATGCGCCGCAGAACCTTCTTTTCAGCCGCCTTGTGCGGAACGCTCGGACCATGGGCTCAGGCCCAATCACCTGATGCGGACGATCCACCCTCCAGACCGCCCGGTGTCACCGTGCCGACCGCTGTGCTGCAGCGCTCGGTGGCGCAGCGCTTTCCCCTCCGATACCCGGTGCAAGGCCTGCTCAACCTGGACCTGCAGCCCCCCACACTGAGCCTGCTGCCGGCGCAAAACCGCCTGCGCGCCGAGATGGTGGTGGACGCCGCCGGACCAGCGCTCAACCGCAGCCACCGCGGTACGTTCGACCTGGACTTTGCCCTGCGCTACGAGGCCAGCGACCGCACGCTGCGCGCCCACCAGTTGCGCATCGACCGCCTGCGCTTTCCCAGCCTGCAGCCCGGTGTGGTGGAGTTGCTCAACACCTACGCCCCCGCGCTGGCCGAGCAGTCGCTGCGCGAGGTGGTGTTGCACCGTCTGCAGCCGCAAGACCTTCGCATGGCCGACGCCATGGGCATGCAGCCCGGCGCGATCACGGTGACCGACACGGGTCTGGTGATCGGCTTCGTGCTCAAGCCCCTTTGATGCCCGGGCGCACAATCGCCCGATGAAAGTACCTCCCCGACTGCAATCCCTCGTTGAAGAGGGTCTCATCGACACCGTGGTGCGCCAGCTCATGAGCGGCAAGGAAGCCATGGTCTATGTGGTGCGCTGTGGAGACGAGACGCGCTGCGCGAAGATCTACAAGGAAGCGAACAACCGCAGCTTTCGCCAGGCGGTGGACTACACCGAAAACCGCAAGGTGAAGAACTCGCGCCAGGCCCGCGCCATGGCCAAGGGCACGAAGTTCGGCCGCGAATCGCAAGAGGCCGCGTGGCAAAGCGCCGAGGTCGACGCGCTCTACCGCCTGGCCGCGGCCGGTGTGCGCGTGCCCCAACCCTTCAACTTCGCCGACGGTGTGCTGCTCATGGAACTGGTGACCGATGCCGACGGCGACGCAGCGCCCCGCCTCAACGACGTGTCGTTCACGCCCGCGCAGGCGCGGCAGCACCACACCACGCTCGTGGGCGAGGTGGTTCGCATGCTGTGCGCGGGCGTGGTGCACGGCGACTTGTCGGAGTTCAACATCCTGCTCGCGCATTCGGGCGAAGACGGCAGCGACGATTTCCCCGTGATCATCGACCTGCCGCAGGCGGTGGACGCCGCCGGCAACAACCACGCGCAGCGCATGCTGCTGCGCGACGTGGCCAACCTGCGCGACTTCTTCGGCCAGTTCGCGCCCGAGTTGCTCAAAACCCAGTTCGGCGCCGAGATCTGGAGCCTGTACCAGAGCGGCCTGCTGAGCAACGACACGCCGCTCTCGGGCCATTACGAGCGCGCGCCCGGTACGGTGGACCTGGGCAGCGTGATGCGCGAGATCGACGATGCGCGCGACGAAGACGCCGCCCGGCGCCTGCGCATGGCGCAAACGTAAGCGGGTCTTTACACGGAGTACCCGTGGGGCCGTGTAAGGAATGCGGGCTGTGGTCGACTCACGTGCATGAACAACCCATCCCATCCCACCCGCCGCCAGACCATGAAACTGCTCGCATTGCTTGGCCTGGGCTCACAGGCCGCCGCTCCCGTCGCCAACGCGTTGGCTGCCACCGACCCCTGGCAGCTCAGCGAGGCCGAGTGGAAAAAGCGCCTGACCCCCGCCCAGTTCGACGTGTTGCGCGAAGAAGGCACCGAGCGCCCGGGCAGCAGCCCGTTCAACGCCGAGAAGCGCAAAGGCACCTACCACTGCGCGGGCTGCGATCTGCCGCTGTTTTCGTCCGACACCAAGTACGAAAGCGGCACGGGCTGGCCGAGTTTTCACACGCCCCTGGCCGGCGCCCTGGGCACCAAGACCGACTACAAGGCGATCTTTCCACGCACCGAATACCACTGTGTGCGCTGCGACGGCCACCAAGGCCATGTGTTCAACGACGGACCGAAGCCCAGCGGCAAGCGCTACTGCAACAACGGCGTGGCCCTCACCTTCAAGGCGGCCGCATGAGCGCCGCGCCGGGCCGTTCCCAAGCCAGCTCGCACCGCAGCCTGAAGGGCGAAGGTTTCTCAGTGATCGCCGGCTGGATGGGCGGCCTGCTGGTATCGGTGTTGCTGTCCGCCGGCGCAGCCCATGCGCAAACCGCGCCCGTCACCGCCAAGGCCACGTTTGCCGGCGGTTGCTTCTGGTGCGTGGAGGCCGACTTCGACAAAGTCCCGGGCGTGCTCTCGACCACCTCGGGCTACATCGGCGGCACCACCGCCAACCCCACTTACCAGCAGGTGTCACGCAACAGCACGGGCCACGCCGAAGCGGTGGAGATCGTGTTCGACCCGGCCAAGGTGAGCTACGCCACACTGGTGGAAAAGTTCTGGCGCACCATCGACCCCACGACGAAAGACCGGCAGTTCTGCGACACCGGCAACCCCTACCGCACCGCCATCTTCACGCACGACGCGGCGCAAGCGGAGGTGGTGAAGCGTTCGTTGGCGACGCTGGAAAAGTCCAAGCCGTTCAAGGAGCCCATCGTCACGCAGGTCGTGCCCGCCAGCACGTTCTACGCGGCCGAGGACTACCACCAGGACTACTACGTGAAGAACCCGATTCGCTACAAGTACTACCGCACGAGCTGTGGGCGCGACGCACGCCTTGAACAACTCTGGGGTCCGGTCAAGAACTAACCGCGCGGATGGTGCTGCGCGACGATGGTCTTGAGACGCTCCCGCGCCACGTGGGTGTAGATGGTGGTGGTGGAGATGTCGGCATGACCAAGCAGCATCTGCACCGCGCGCAAATCCGCGCCGTGGTTGAGCAAGTGGGTGGCGAACGCGTGGCGCAAGGTGTGGGGCGAGATCGGCGCGGTGATGCCGGCGGCCAGCGCGTACTTCTTCACCAATTGCCAGAACATCGCGCGCGTCATGGCCTCACCCACGCGGGAGCCCCGTGACGTGACGAACAGGTCTTCGCTCTGCAGGCCGTTCAGGATCTCGCCGCGTCCCTGGCCCAGGTACCGCTGCAGCCATTGCCCGGCCACCTGGCCAAACGGCACCAGCCGCTCCTTGTTGCCCTTGCCGGTGATGCGCAACACCTGCTCGTTCATGGCCACGTGCCAGGTCTTGAGCGTCACGAGTTCGCTCACCCGCAGGCCGCTGGCGTAGATCAACTCCAGCATGCAACGGTCGCGCAAGCCCAGCGGTGTGCCCACATCGGGCGCGTTGAGCAAGGCCTCCACCTGGGCTTCCGACATCGTCTTGGGCACGCGCAGCGCCTGGCGCGCGGGGGACAGGCGCAGTGTCGGGTCGGCGGTGATGAACCGTTCGCGCAGCGCCCAGCGGAAGTAGCGTTTGAACACCGTGAGCCGGCGGTTGGCGGTGGTGGCGCGCGTCTGGCTGTGGCGCTCGCTGAAATAGCCGTTGAGATCGGCTTCGGTGGTCTCGGGCAGGGTTTTGCCCTGCTCGGCCAGCCATTGGCCCAGGAGCACCAGATCACGCCGGTAGGCGTCCAGCGTGTTGCGAGAGAGGCCCTCTTCGAGCCAGAGCGCGTCGACAAAAGCCCCGGCAAGGTCCTCGCTGGTCGATGCCAGGGCCGGGTTCATCACTCCAGTTTGAGCTTCTGCTTGGCAACCACGTCCTTGTAGACCTCGAACTCGGCCTTGATTTGCGCCGAGAACTCGGCCGGCGAGTTGGCCACGATCAGCGAGCCGGTGTCTTCCACGCGCTTCTTCACAGCCGGGTCGGTCAGCGCCTGCTTGGTGGCGCTGGAGATCTTGTCCACCACCTCTTGCGGCAGGCCCTTGGGGCCGATCAGCCCGTAGTAGGCCATGCGGTTCACCGGCTCCAGGCCCACTTCCTTGAAGGTGGGCACCGTTGGCATGCTGGCCACGCGCTGGGGCGCGGCCACCACGATGGCGATCAGGCGACCGTCGCGGATGAAGGGCAGCGCCGAGGGCAGGTTGTCGAAAATGATCGGGACCTGGCCACCCACGGTGTCGTTGAGCGCAGGGCCTGCTCCGCGGTAGGGGATGTGCGTGATGAAGGTGTTGGTCAGGCTCTTGAACAGCTCGGTCTGCAGGTGGCCGATGCCCCCGGTGCCCGAGGTGGCGTAGCTGTATTTGCCCGGGTTCTTCTTGAGCTCGGCGAGAAAACCCTGGTAGTCCCTGGCCGGAAAGCTGGGGTGTACGGCGATCACGTTGGGGGTGGCCGCGATGTTGATGATGGGCGTGAAATCGGTGAGCGTGTTGTACGGGATCTTGGCGTTGATCGCCGGGTTGGCCGCGGTGGTCGACACCGTGGCCATGCCCAGGATGTAACCGTCGGCCGGGGCGCGCGACAGCTCCAGCGCACCCACCACACCGCCGCCACCGGCCTTGTTTTCAACAATCATGTTCTGGCCCAGGGCCTTGCCGAGCGACTCGGACATGACGCGGGCAATGATGTCGGTGGTGCCGCCGGGTGCAAACGGGACTTGCAGACGGATGACCTTGTTGGGGTAGGCCTGAGCCCAGGCGGAACCACCGGCCACCACCGTGGCACAGGACAGACCGATTGCAACCAGTTGACGACGAGAAACCATGAGACTTGCTCCTTGCTTGAGACATCGATGAAGGCAGGCCGGGGTTGGCCTGTTCCGCGCGAGCGGGGTACGGTCGCGCGATGCGAGCCTGCAATGTAGCCGCTGGGCAAGCGCATGACCATGGGACAACTACATAAGTGGAAACCCCTGAACACCCGGGGGAGCGCGCTATGCTCCTCCGGTGAATTTCGCCCAACTCCTCTTCCCCGACTTCTCGCTCATCCTCTGTGGCTACCTGGTGTGCCGCTTCACGGCCCTCAACCGCAAGGTGTGGGAGCAGGTGGAGAGTCTTGTGTACTACTTCTTGTTTCCGGTGCTGCTGTTCCACAGCATCGTGAAGAGCCCGCTCGATCTGAGCCAGGCCTCCAGCCTCATGGGCGCCGGCATCTCGCTGGGCCTGTGCGGCATCGCGTTGTCGTACTCGCTGCCCCACTGGCCCTGGATCGGCAAGCACCTGGACGTGCGCCTGCACGCGGCCAGCGCCCAGGTGGGCTTTCGATTCAACTCCTTCATTGCGCTCGCGCTGGCCGAGAAAGTGGCCGGGTCACCCGGCCTGCTCATGATCGCGGTGCTCATCGGCGTGTGCGTGCCGCTGTTCAACGTGGGGGCGGTCTGGCCGATGGCGCGGCACGCGAACAAAGGCTTCCTTCGCGAGCTGCTGCGCAACCCGCTGATCATCGGCACAGTGTCCGGCCTGGTGGCCAACCTGCTGGGGTTTTCCATGCCGTTCTGGCTCGAACCCACGGTCAACCGCATCGGCCAGGCCTCGCTGGCCCTGGGCCTGATGGCCGCGGGTGCGGGCATGCAGTTCGGCATGCTGGCCAGTGCCAAGACACTGGGTGGGCTGGTGCTGGCGGTCAAACACCTGGGCATGCCGGTGATGGCGCTGGGGCTGGCGCTGCTCTTCCGCCTCGACCCGACCCAGACCACCATCCTGCTGATGTTCTCGGCCGTGCCCACCGCGTCCAGCTGTTATGTGCTGGCCGCGCGCATGGGCTACAACGGACCCTACGTGGCCGGGCTGGTCACACTGTCCACCTTGCTGGGCATCGTGAGCCTGCCGTTTGCCCTCGGCGTGCTGCGGCCACTGGCCGGCGCATGATTCACCCCCTCTTCTGAAAGTCACCATGAACCCATTGCGCTGCTCCGCCCCCTTGTCCGTCCTGGTGCTGGGCCTGTTGTTCACCGCCCCGGTGGTCCATGCCCAGGCCGTCGGCGAGGTGGACACGGTGTTCAAACTGTTCGGGCCCGACCACAAGATCGTGGTCGAGGCCTTTGATGATCCCAAGGTCAAGGGCGTCACCTGCTACGTGTCGCGCGCCAAGACCGGCGGCATCAAGGGCGGGCTGGGTCTGGCCGAGGACACGTCGGACGCCAGCATCGAGTGCAGGCAGGTGGGTGCCGTGTCGTTTGCGGGCGACCCCATGAAACAACAGGAAGTGGTGTTCACCGAGCGCACCTCGTTCCTGTTCAAAAAGCTGCAGGTGGTGCGCATGGTGGACAAGGCCCGCAACACCCTGGTTTACCTGAGCTACTCCGACCGTGTGATCGAAGGCTCGCCCGACAACAGCATCACGGCGGTGCCACTGCCCGCCGGCACGGTGATACCGATGCGCTGATTCAGCGCGGCGGCGCCACCAGGTCGATGCGCCGCTGCAAGGCGGCAACGGCAGCCGCATCACCGCTGGCCTGCGCACGCTGTTGTTGCAGCTGCAGCCAGGCCAGCAAAGGCCGGCGCCAGCCGCGCGCCGAAGCGGTGTCGACCGCGGTGGCGATCACGCCGGGCGTGGCACGCCCGCTGCGAAACAGCACACCGGCGGCCACCAGTCGCGACAGCGGGTCCTGGATCGATGCGAGCGCTGTGTCGGGTGAAGCGTTGCCCAGCAGGGCGCGGTGCACCTCGGGCAACAGCGCCGCATCCCCCGCCTGTGCCGTGCCCGCCAGGTAGCGCGCATAGGCTTGCTCGGCCGGTGCCGCGTCTTGCGCCAGCGCTTCAAAACCCGCGCAAGGCTCCACCACCAGACTGGCCACCCGCGTGGCGCAGCGCAGCAGCTCCAGCCGCGCCACCAAGGCCACCTGCCCGGTGCTGGCCAATTCGGCACGCGCCCGGTTGAACTCCGCCGCCTCGATGCGGCTGTTGCCGCCGAGCCAGGCCTCGGTGGCGCGTTCGCTGCCGCCCTTGGCTTCGGCCGGCCACTGGGGTGGGGGTGGGTTGCTGGAGCAGGCGGCCACAGCAAGACAGAGCGCTGAGACAGCACCAACCCAGAAACACCGCGCAACCGGCTTTGCCGGGGCGCAGGGTGTTCCCCCCTGGAGGGGGGATGCGGCTACACGCAGTGAGCAAGCGACGGGGGTGATTTCGATCATGGGAGTTTGATCTCGGTGTCGCGCGCAAACGGCCATTTGCGGTTGATGTCGCTGATGAGCCCGTCCACCTTGCGCAGGCTGGACTCGACCTCGCCGCGCAACACGCCCAGGTCGGTCGTGGCCTCGCGCGTGTTGCTGGCAATGCCCTGCGCCTCCACCAGCACCGCGTCCACCTTCTGCAGGCTGGTACGCGCCTCGGCCAGCAGGCCATTGAGCTGCTGGACGGTCACGCGGGCGTCGGCCACCAGGCCACCCTCGGCCGTGCCCTGGCCGAACACCTGTTTGTTCGCGTTGCTCACCAGGCTGTCCATGCGCGCGGTGAGTGCATCGGCACGCGCCAGCAAGGCATTGGCGCGATCGATGGTGAGCACCAGTTTCTTCGCGTCTTCGTCGTTGCCCATCAGCACACCCATGGCCCCCTGCGGGCCCTTGAGCCGCTCGGTGGCGCTCTGCACGTTGCTCAGCGCCGTGTCCAGCGCCGCGTCTTTCTTGGTCAGCGCCGCCACGTTCTCCAGCACCTCGCGCATGCTCGCGGCGAGCTTCGGGATCTCGGCCGCGGTGTCGCCGCGCAACACCGAGCGTTCGGCGCCGTCGGGCAAGGCCGGGTCGTCCAGCACGCCGCTGTAGGCACGAATGCGCGTGCCGCCCACCAGACCGCGCTCCATGGTGAAGATGCTGGAGGTGCGCAGCCACTTGGCGTCCCGGCTCGGCACATCGATCAGGATGCGCGCCGTGCCGTCCGCACCCAGCTCGATGCGCCCCACGCGGCCAATGGGAAAACCGGCGAAGGTCATGTCCATGCCGACCACCACGCCTTCGGAGTCGTCGGAGATCAGCACGAGCCGTTGCGTGTCTTCAAACATGCCGCGCGCATACATCACGTAGAGCGCCGAGCCGACCACCAGCACCAGCATGGCCACGAGCAAGAGCGCTGCCTTGAATTCGAGGTTCTTGACCTCGGGGATCGCGGAAACCGGGGGATCGTCGGGTGTGGCGTTCATGGGAGATCAGTAGTAGTTGCCGACCAGCGACATGATTTCGATGAGCAGCACAACAGAGAACAGGCGCGCGAACTCCGAGATGTCGCTGCGTTGCGCGTACAGGCCTTGCGCGTCCTGCTGCGCACTGCCGGCCAGCGGCACCACCGCCACCGCGAGACTGAAGAACAAGGTCTTGAGCGTGAAGATCAGCGTCACCGCCGGGGTGAACACCTGGCCCACGTTGCGCGTGTAGCCGGGCAGGCCCCAGTGCGAAAAGCCGTAGACCGTGAGGTAGGTGAGCACCAGCGCGATCACGCAGCTCAGCGCTGCGAGCATCAGCACCGAGAACATGGACGCCAGGGCGCGGGGCAGCAGCTCGGTGGTCAACAACACCCCCTGGCCCCATTCGCGGCCCGCGCGCTGGTAGGCAGACAGCTGCTCGCGCACCACCTGCGCGCCCGGCATGGCGTAACGCGCCGCGACGAACATGGCCGCGTACAGCGGAATGAGCTCCAGCACCAGCGTGCGCACCAGCACCCCCAGGGCGTACTGAGACAGGCCATAGCTGTAGGCGGTGGCCACCACGATGCGGATCAACACCAGGCTGATGAGCGCCGAGAGCACGAGGAAACCGGTGAGCAGCGGCGCGGTGGCCTGATGAACGTGCAACAACACACGCTGGCGAGGCGCGCCCCTGGCGTAGCTCGAGGGTGCGAGCGCCATCACCAGGATCTGCGCCCCCAGCATGACCACCTGCCACCAGGTGGTCCCCCACAGCCGCGCTCGCTGGCCCCAACGGGTCATGAGCGTTTGGCTGGCTGCGACGGGGTTCATGTTTTGATGATAGTCCGCGGTGGGTGAACGCTTGACAGGTGCGCGGTGTGCAAAGGTGACAGCAGGCTGGTGAAAACGCGCATGGCCAAACCGGTTGGATGGGCTTCAATCAAGCCACCGGCCCCGACGGCCGACCATCCCTTCAGGAGCCCATGCATGTCTTCGACCCTTCCGCCGGTGGTGCGCCGCCAGACCATCGCCGACGCCCTGCACCGCACGGCCCTGCGCTTGCCCGACAAGACCGCCATTGTCTGCGGCGACACCCGCTGGACCTACGCCGACTTCGACGCCCTGGTGAGCCGCCTGGCCGCCGGGCTGGCGCACCTGGGCGTGGCCGAGGGCGACAAGGTGGCTGTGCTGGCGCGCAATTCCCACGGCTTCGCCGCCCTGCGCTTCGCCCTGGCGCGCCGCGGCGCGGTGCTGGTGCCGATCAACTTCATGCTCAAGGCCGATGAAGTGGCTTACATCCTGCGCCATGCGGGTGCGAAGACCCTGGCCACCGACAGCGGCCTGACTGCGCTGGCGCGCGAAGCCGCCGAACAGGACACCGCCGTGGAGCGCTTCATCTGGCTGCCCAGCGAAGACCCGAGCGAACCCGACCCCGCCATGCACCGCTTCGACCACCTGGCGGCCTGCCCCGACCCCCTGCCCGAGGTGGGCCTGGGCAGCTTCGATCTGGCCCAGATCGTCTACACCAGCGGTACCGAGTCCACACCCAAGGGCGCCATGCTCACCCACGACGCGGTGCTGTGGCAGTACGTGAGCTGCGTGATCAACGCCGAGATCGCCGAAGTGGACCGGGCGCTGCACGCGCTGCCGCTCTACCACTGCGCCCAGCTCGATGTGTTTTTCGGCCCGGCCATCTACATCGGCAGCAGCAACGTCATCACCTCCAAACCGGTGCCCGACAACCTGCTGGCCTTGATCGAAAAACACCAGATCACCAGCTTCTTCGCACCACCCACGGTGTGGATCGCACTGCTGCGCTCGCCCCTGTTCGACGCGGCGAAGTTGAAGAGCCTGGTCAAGGGCTACTACGGCGCATCCATCATGCCGGTGGAGGTCTTGAAGGAACTCGCTGCGCGCCTGCCGGCTGTCCGCTTGTGGAACCTGTATGGCCAGACCGAGATTGCGCCGCTGGCCACCATGCTGGGGCCCCAGGACCAGCTGCGCAAACCCGGCTCGTGTGGCAAGGCGGTGCTCAACGTGGAAACGCGGGTGGTCAACGACGCGATGGACGACGTGGTGGTGGGCGAAGTCGGCGAGATCGTGCACCGCTCGCCCCACCTGATGCTGGGCTATTTCAACGACCCGGAACGCACCGCGGCGTCGTTCGAAGGCGGCTGGTTCCACAGCGGCGACCTGGCCCTGATCGACGACGAGGGCTTTATCACCGTGGTCGACCGCAAGAAGGACATGATCAAGACCGGCGGCGAAAACGTGGCCAGCCGCGAGGTGGAGGAAATGATCTACCGCCTGGCCGGTGTGAGCGAGGTGGCGGTGATCGGTCTGCCCGACGCCAAGTGGGTGGAGGCGGTCACCGCCGTGGTCGTCGTCAAGGCTGGGCACCAGCTCAACGAGGCCGAGGTGATCGCGCACTGCAACCAGCACATGGCCACGTTCAAGGCGCCGAAGCGCGTGGTGTTCACCGACAGCCTGCCCAAGAACCCCAGCGGCAAGCTGCTCAAGCGGGAACTGCGCTTGCGTTACGCAGGCTGAGCCTGCGCCAGCGCCCAAGCCACGTGTTCGCGCACGACCGGGCTGGGGTGGTCGGCACGCGCTTGCAAGGCACTTTCAACGCCGGACTCGGCCCGCACACGCAACGCGTTGCCCAGGGCCACTGCGATGTTGCGCAACCAACGCTCATGCCCGATGCGCCGAATCGCGCTGCCTTCGGTGCGTTGAAGGAATTCGGCCTCGCTCCAGGCAAACAGTTCGACCAGGGAGGCGCCCGACAGCCCTGCACGCTCGTCGAAATCGGGCAGGGCCGAGCGCTGCGCAAACTTGTTCCAGGGGCACACGAGCTGGCAGTCGTCGCAGCCGTAGATGCGGTTGCCCATGAGCGGTCGGAGTTCCAGCGGAATCGGCCCGGCGTGCTCGATGGTGAGGTAGCTGATGCAGCGCCGCGCGTCCACGCGCTGGGGGCCGGTGATGGCTTGCGTGGGGCACACGTCGATGCAGGCGCTGCAACTGCCGCAGTGTTCGCTGGTGGGCTCGGTGGGCGGCAGTGCCAGGTCCACGAAGATCTCGCCCAGGAAAAACATCGAGCCCGCCTCGCGGTGCAGCGCCAGCGTGTGTTTGCCGCGCCAGCCGATGCCGCTGCGCGAGGCCAGCTCCACTTCGAGCACCGGGGCGGAGTCGGTGAACACGCGGTGCCCGAAGGGCCCGATGTGTGCCGCGATGCGATCACTCAAGGTCTGCAGGCGGTTGCGCAGCACCTTGTGGTAATCCCGGCCCCGCGCATACACCGAGACCACCGCCTCTTGCGATCGGTCGAGGCGATCGAGTTCGATGGCCTGCCAGCCCTCGGGCGTGGCACGCGGCAGGTAGTCCATGCGCGCGGTGATCACGCTCAGCGTGCCCGGCACCAGCTCGGCCGGGCGGGCCCGTTTGAGGCCGTGCGCGGCCATGTAGCCCATGTCACCGTGACATCCAGCCGACAACCAGACCATCAAACCTGGCTCGGCAGCCGACAAATCCACACCGGTCACGCCGATTTGGGAAAATGCGAGATCCTGGCCCCAGGCCTGAATCTGCGAGACGAGTTGAGCGGCATCCAAAGCGACATTCATGTGAAGGGCATTGTAGGAACCCCCCCGGCTCCTGCGGGGTCGGTGTCCGCGCTGACACCGTGGCAGGGTCGCTGGGCCTCCGAAGAGGACACCCAGTCCTTTGCTCAGCGCCTGGCCCTGTCGCCCGCCATCGCCCACGCCACCCTCACGCTGCAGGGCGATCTGGGCGCCGGCAAGACCACGCTGGTGCGCCACCTGCTGCGCGCGTTGGGTGTGCGCGGTCGCATCAAGAGCCCCACCTACGCGGTGGTGGAGCCGCACAGCGCGATGGACTGCCCGGTCATGCCGGCGGGCGAGCCGCTGTCGGTCTGGCACTTCGACTTCTACCGCTTCAACGACCCGCGCGAATGGGAAGACGCCGGCTTTCGCGAACTTTTTGCCAGCCCGGGTCTCAAGCTGGTGGAGTGGCCCGAACGCGCTGGCGCGTTTCTGCCGGCGGTCGATCTGCAGATCGACATCCAACCCGACGACATGAACCCCCACACCGATCCGGAACACGACAGCGCCCGCACCGTGCGCGCCACCGCCCTCACCCCCACCGGTCTGCGCCTGCTGGAGGCCCTGGCATGACGGGTTCCATCAGCCGCCGCACCCTGCTGCGGTCGGGCACGCTGGTGCTGCTGCTGGGCGTGCAACACATCGCACGCGGAGCCAGCGTGCTGGCGGTGCGCATCTGGCCGGCCGAGGACTACACCCGCGTGACCATCGAGTCCGACGGTGAACTCAAGGCGCAGAAGTTCTTCGTGACCGAACCACCCCGCATGGTGGTGGACATCGAAGGCATCGACCTGCTGCCCGGCCTGCGCGAACTGGTGGGCAAACTCAAGTCGGACGATCCCAACATCGGCAGCATCCGCGTGGCGCAGAACGCGTCCAACGTGGTGCGCCTGGTGATCGACCTCAAGCAGGCCATCAAACCGCAGGTGTTCAACCTGGAGCCGGTGGCCGCCTACCAGCACCGCCTGGTCCTCGACCTCTTCCCGGTGAACGCACCCGACCCGCTGGAACAGCTGATCACCCAGCGCATGAAAGACCTGGACGCGGCCAGCGAGCGCGCGGCGCGCCTGCTGGGCCTGGAGATGGGCCAGGTGGCCGGCGGCCCCAACCCGAACGACCGCGTGACGGCGGCCAACCCGGCCGACGACCCCCTGGGCGCCTTGATCGCGCAGCGCGCCAAGCCGGGCACACCCGGCGCCAAGCCGTCCGCCCCGACGGGCGACACCGGCACGGCGGTGGCGGCGGGCTCGCCGCCGGGCAGCCCCGCCAAACAACCTCCCGGCAAACCAGGCAAGACCGAACGCCTGATCGTGGTGGCGCTGGACCCCGGCCACGGCGGCGAAGACCCGGGCGCCATCGGCCCCAATGGCACGCACGAGAAAAAGGTGGTGCTGCAGATTGCGCAAAAACTGCGCGACCGCATCAACGACACCCGCGTCAATGGCAACCCCATGCGCGCCTTCATGACGCGCGACAAGGACTTCTTTGTCCCCTTGCAAGTGCGGGTGCAAAAAGCCCAGCGCGTGCAGGCCGACCTGTTCATCAGCCTGCACGCCGACGCGTTTTTCACGCCGCGTCCGCAAGGCGCGAGCGTGTACGCGCTCAGCACCAAGGGCGCCAGCAGCGCCGCCGCACGCTGGATGGCCAACAAGGAAAACGCCGCCGACCAGGTGGGCGGTCTCAACGTGAAAGCCAAGGACGCCACCGTGCAACGCGCCCTGCTCGACATGAGCACCACCGCGCAGATCAACGACAGCCTCAAGCTCGGCAGTGCCATGCTCGGCCACGTGAAGCAGGTGGGCAAGCTGCACAAACCGCGCGTGGAGCAAGCCAACTTCGCCGTGCTGCGCGCGCCCGATATTCCGAGCGTGCTGGTGGAAACCGCGTTCATCAGCAACCCCGACGAAGAAGCGCGGCTCAACGACCCGAAGTACCAGGACGACCTGGCCGACGCGCTGCTGCGCGGCATCGTGGCCTACTTCAGCAAGAACCCGCCACTGGCGCGCAACCGTCAGATCTAGATCGGGTAGATCAGCGAGTTCAGCACCATCTCGCTGTCGTACACACAGGTCCGGCTCTTCAGCTTCAGCCCGTCATCGCCCTGCACGAAGGCATCGATGTAGCGGCCCACGTTGTAGACCTCGCTCACGCCACCCGGTTTGGTGCGGAACACCGCGTAGTGGGCTTCGGCGCGGATCGGATCGTCTGCCGTGCCCGCGCCCGCCTGCGTGATGCGCGCCGGGCTCACCACATGGCGCGTGTAGTACGGCCCGTGGTAAATGGTCTGGCTGGTGCCGTAGATGCGGTCGCGGAGCATGCCCCGGCTCTCCAGCGCGAGCAGCGCCAGCGGCAGGCCCCGGTCGAAATTCTCACGGGCCTGCACCTTGTAGCGCGCGTCTTCCACAAAGCACTCGGGCCACTCGTTGAAGCGGCGGTCGTCCAGCGTGGCGGCGTAGGCGGCGTTGAAGCGGTCCACCGCATGGTGCAGCAGCAGGCTGTGCAGATCCTGGTCAATCACTGGCATGTCATTCCCCCATGGCCTTGCGCCAGTAGGCGTACATCGAGCGGATCAAGGTCTCGGTGACCATGTGCTCGGTGGGCGGCTGGCCCACGTCGTCGCCCCGGCCGCCGAGCTCCACCAGCGTGGTGCCGCCTTCGCCCCACTGCCTGAAACCGTCCTGGCTGAACTCGATGACCTCGCCGTCGTCCGCGCTCACAAAACCGGCGGGGCCGAACAGGTTGGCCTGGCGCAGGCGGCGCTGCGTCATCTCCTCGGTGTCGTCGGCAAAGCCGAAATGCGTCCACACAAAATCAAACTCACCCGCGCCGCGCGGCACGATGTGGCGTGTGGACAGCGAGTTCACCTGCTGCTGAATGATGAGGCTGGGGAACAGCGTGATCATGGTCACCGTGGGCGTGATGGTCGTGCCGGGGTTCGATGGGTCGTCCACCGTCCACCAAGGCTCGGGCACCACGTCGAGCAGGCGCTTGTCCTGCAGGGCCATGTCGGCCTTGAAGCTGGTCACGCCTTCGGTCACGCTCTGGTTGGCACCGCCATCGTTGCGGCGCGAAATCATCACCGCGTGCCGGCCGTGTTCGTCCATCACCATGCGGCTTTTCTGGTCGGCGCGCCACAGGCCGAAGGTCACGAACCACGTGTGCAGCAGACCCGGGTGGTACGGGTCCTTGATGTTCTCCATCATCAGCTTCCAGTTGCCGGGAATGCGCTGGCGGTTGTAGCCCAGCAGCTTGAGTTCACGGCCCTTGAAGATGCGGTCCAACCAGGGCATGACGTTGGGACCGATGTACTGCTCGAAGGGCTCGGCTTCATCACTGAAGGTGGCGAACACCAGGCCATGCAGCACGGCCACGCGCAGCTTGGTCAGGCCGTTCTTGCTGAGGTCGAAGTCGGCAGGCATGCCGCCGTTGACGCATTCCCCATCCTTCACACCGTCCTTGAAAGGCAGGCCGGCGAGGTCACCATTGAGTTTGTAGGTCCACTGGTGGTAGGGGCACACAAAGCTGCGCGCGTTGCCGGTCTGGCCGTCCATGGGCGGCTGGCAGAAGCGCACGCCGCGGTGCGCGCAGCGGTTCTCCACCACACGAATGCCGGGGTCGGTGCCACGGTCCTTGGGCGCCACGCGGTCGCGCACCATGATGACCTGGCGCTCACCGACCCAGCTGAGTTTGTAGTCGCCGGTGTTGGGGATCTCGATGGCCAGGCCCACGTAGGACCAGTGGGGTCCGTAGAACAGGCGCTCCAGTTCACGTTGGTAGAGGTCGGGGTCGGTGTAGGCCCAGAACGGAATGCGGCTGGTGCCGCGGTCGTGCCAGCGCACGAGGGCTTGCGGTGCGTTCATGTCTCCTCACGCTTCATCTGTGTGTGGGGATAAATGATAAGCCTACTGATCAATTGCTGTTGTGCCGGTGGTCGGCGGATTTTTCTCCGGCCGGTCCGGTCATCGGCGGCCATGGGGCACGGCTCACACCAACACCACTGCAGGCCATCAACGCAACGAAGACAAAAAACCTCAGCCAGCGTCCCGCAACGACTGCTGCCGGGCCCGCCAGGCCCCGAAGATCGCGATGAACCCGGGGATGAAAATCATGGCCCAGATGATCTTGCTCAGGTTGGCCTGCACCCACGGCAAATTGCCGAAAAGATAACCCGCCCCCACCAGCCCCACCACCCAGATCAGGGCGCCCACCACGTTGTAGGCCGTGAACTTGGTGCGCGTCATCTCGGCCACACCCGCCACAAACGGCGCAAAGGTGCGAACAAACGGCATGAAGCGCGCCAGGATGATCGTGATGCCACCGTATTTCTCGTAGAACGCATGCGCCTGGTTGAAGGCGTTGCGGTTGAACAGTTTCGAGTTCTCCCACTGGAACACCTTCGGCCCGAAGTAGCGGCCGATGGAATAGTTCACCTGGTCCCCAAGGATGGCCGCCACGACCAGCAGCCCCATCGCCAGCGGCAGGCTCATCAACCCGGCGCCGCACAAAGTGCCCACCACAAACAGCAACGAGTCACCCGGCAGGAAGGGCATGACCACCACGCCGGTCTCGGTGAAGATGATCAGAAACAGCAAGGCGTAGACCCAGGCGCCGTAGTTCTGCACAAAGGTCTGCAGGTGTTGGTCCACGTGCAGGATGAAGTCGATGAGAAAGGCCAGGATTTCCATAGAGGGGCATTATCCCTGCGCCCTACAATTTGCCCGTGACAACCCCACCCAGCATCCTCAAGGCGCCGCGCCGGCCCATCCGCGAACTCCCCGACGAACTGATCAGCCAGATCGCGGCCGGCGAGGTGGTCGAGCGGCCGGCCTCGGTGGTGCGCGAACTGGTGGACAACGCCCTGGACGCCGGCGCCACCCAGATCACGCTGCGCCTGCAGGCCGGCGGCGTGCGGCTCATCAGCGTGGAAGACAACGGCAGCGGCATCCTGCGCAGCGAGCTGCCCAATGCCCTCAAACGCCACGCCACCAGCAAGATCGCCAGCCTCTCCGACCTGGAATCGGTGGGCACCATGGGGTTTCGTGGCGAGGCGCTGGCGGCCATCTGCTCGATTGCCGAGGTGTCGCTGCTCACGCGCGTGGACACCGACGACGAGCCCCACGGCTGGTTGCTCGACGGGCGCAGCGGCGAGCTGCAGGCAGCAGCGCGCGCACCCGGCACCACGGTGGAGGTGCGTGAACTCTTTTTTGCCACGCCCGCGCGTCGCAAATTCCTGAAGACCGACGCCACCGAGCTCGCCCACTGCATCGATGCGGTGCGCCGACACGCGCTCGCGCGGCCCGGGGTGGGTTTTGCGATCTGGCACGACGGCAAGCTGGTCGCCCAATGGCGCGCGGTGGGCAGCAGTGGCATGGAGGCGCTGCGTCAGCGCCTGGCCGATGTGCTGGGCGAAGACTTCGTGCAGCAGGCGGTGGCACTGAACTGGCCACTGGACGCGACCGAGGACGAGGGCACGCAACGCTTGCGAGTCTGGGGCTTTGCGGGTGTGCCCGACGCCGCGCGCTCGCGCGCCGACTGGCAGTTCGCCTACGTGAACGGGCGCTACGTGCGCGACAAGACCATCACCCACGCCGCGCGCAGCGCGTACGAAGACGTGCTGCACGGCCATCGGCAACCGGTGTACGCGCTCTTCGTCTCGCTCGACCCGGCGCGGGTCGACGTGAACGTGCACCCGACGAAGATCGAAGTGCGGTTTCGCGATGGCCGCGAGGTGCACCAGGGTGTGCGGCGCGCGGTGGAAGCGGCGCTGGCCGTGCCGCGCTCGGGCGGCACGGCCGAGCCGGTGGCCACAGAGGCTGTGACCGCATGGACGCCGACCGCGCGACAGGACGGCTTTGCATTTCGCCCCCGGGAACCCGAGGTGGGGCATCGGGTGAGTGATGTGGGAGCCTTGTGGGGCTATGGGTCTGGCGGGGCTTCGACAGGCTCAGCCCGATCGGACACCACCGCGCCCAACTCGCCAAGGGTCATTGGGGCTGAACCGACCTCCGTTCGGGCTGAGCCTGTCGAAGCCCTCACCCACCCTTCACCCTTGCCCGCCGGCGACTGGCCCCTCGGCCGCGCCATCGCGCAGCTGCAAGGTGTGTACATCCTGGCCGAGAACACACACGGTCTGGTCGTGGTCGACATGCACGCCGCCCACGAACGCATCGTCTACGAACGGCTCAAGCAGCAGCTCGACGACCGGCAGGTGGCCAGCCAGCCGCTGCTGATCCCGGCCACGTTTGCCGCCACGCCCGACGAGGTGGCCACCGCCGAAGATGGCGCGGAGGTGCTCATGACCCTGGGGCTGGAGATCACGGCCTTGTCGCCCAAGACGCTCGCGGTGCGGGCCGTGCCGACCACACTGGCGCAAGGCGACCCGGTGGAGCTCGCGCGAAGCGTGCTGGCCGAATTGGGCCTACACGACGCAAGCACCGTGGTGCAACGCGCCCGCAACGAACTGCTGGCCACCATGGCCTGCCACGGCGCGGTGCGCGCCAACCGGCGCCTCACGCTGGACGAGATGAACGCGCTGCTGCGCCAGATGGAAGTGACCGAACGCTCCGACCAATGCAACCACGGCCGTCCCACCTGGCGCCAGGTGGGCATGAAAGAGCTGGACGCGCTGTTCCTGCGCGGGCGCTGAGCGCGCCAGCGGACAGACCGCTGGTCGGGAATCTGGCGGGGAATCCGGCCGCCAGCCATGATGGAGCGGCTCGTTGGCACGAAACCTGCGCGCGACCACGTCTGAACTTTTTGGCCCGCAAGGCCCTCCATCACGGTCATGAAACGCCTGATCGCCCTTCTGCTGGCCACCTTGGCCCTGCTGGCCGGGTGCGCCACGCTCGACGAGAAGCAGCGCGCCTGGATCTTTCAGCCATCCGACCGCAGTTGGGCCGGCGGTACCTACGCGGCCGAAAGCATGGAAGACGTGTGGATCGATTTCAGCTCCGAAGTCACCGGCAAACCCGTCAAGCTGCACGGTCTCTGGGCACAAAACGACAACTTCACCCAGCGCGCCGACGCGCCGGTCCTGCTGTACCTGCACGGTGCGCGTTTCAATGTCACCGGCTCTGCGTTCCGGGCCCAGCGCATGCAGGAGCTCGGCTTCTCGGTGCTGGCCATCGACTACCGCGGCTTCGGCAAAAGCACCAACGAGTTGCCCTCGGAGACCAAAGCGTACGAAGACGCCCGCGCCGCCTGGGACTGGCTGGGCGAGAAATACCCCGGCCGCCCGCGCTACATCTTTGGCCATTCGCTCGGCGGCGCCATCGCCGTGGAACTGGCGGCGCAGGTCAAAGACGAAGCGGGCACGGTGGTCGAAGGCACCTTCACCTCCATCCCCGACGTGGTGAGCACCTTCAAATGGGGCTGGCTGCCGGTGTCGCTCTTGATCACGCAGCGCTTTGAGGCGGTCAAACGCGTGCCCGAGATCGGCTCGCCGCTCCTCGTGGTGCACGGCGGTGACGACCGCCTGATCCAGCCGGAGCTGGGTCGCAAGCTGTTCGAGGCCGCCACCGGGCGCAAGGCCTTCGTGCTGGTGGAAGGTGGTTCGCACCACAACACCAACTCTGTGGGACAAGCGCAGTACCGCGTGGCGCTGGCCAGCCTGTTCGGTTTGCGTCCCGATGTGCAAGTGGTGAAGAACTGAGCGACGCGCCAGGGCTTTCGCGCGGGGTGTTCTGCTACCCTCGACCGGATGCCCGCCACGCCTTCTCTGCCCGCCCAAACGCCCGTGACGGCAAACGCCATGCCGCCTGCCCTGGTGGTGCTGACACTCTCCCTGCTGCTGGGACTGCAGCCCATCGCCACCGACCTGTACCTGCCCGCCCTGCCCGCGCTCACCGCGGGATTTGGCGCGGCCATGTCGCAGGCGCAACTCACACTCACCGCCTTGCTGCTGGCATTCGGCCTGTCGCAGATGTTCTGGGGACCGCTCTCCGACCGGTTTGGCCGGCGTCCCATCTTGTTGACCGGCATGGGCGCCTTCGTGGTGGCTTCGGTCGGCAGCACCTTCTCGCCCTCCATTGAACACCTCATCATCTGGCGCGCCGTGCAGGGCGCGGCCATGGGTGCTGGCGTGATGTGCGCGCGCGCCATCGTGCGCGATCTTTACGCACCCACCGAGGGTGCGCGGGTGATGTCCAAGGGACTCACCGGTCTGGGTGTCATTGCCTGCGCCAGCGCACCGCTGGGGGGCTTCCTGTCCGACCTCATGGGCTGGCGCCTGTCGCTGATGGCGGTGGCTGTGTTCGGCGCCATCACGCTGGGTGTGATCGCCTGGCGCTTCGAGGAAACGCTGGCCGCGAAGAACCCGCGCGCGCTGGAGCCCACCATGCTGCTGGGCACCTGGGTGCGGATCGCGCGCCACCCCACTTTCTGGGCGTTCGCCTTGCTGGCGGCCACGTCCTATTGCGGTCTGTTCACCTTCCTGGCGGCCTCGTCCTTCGTGTTCATTCAGGTGCTGGGTCTGTCCAAGACGGCCTACGGCCTGATGATGATGACGATGTCGCTGAGCTACATCGCGGGCACCTTCATCTGCCGGCGCCTGCTGCCGGTGCTCGGTGTGCGGCGCACGGTGGCGGTGGCGGCGGTGTTCACGCTGCTCGGCGGCAGCAGCATGGGTGTGCTGGCACTCATGGGCGTGCAAAGCGCCTGGGCCATCATGCTGCCCTTCTATTTATTCATGATGGGCCACGGCGTGCACCAGCCTTGCGGCCAGAGCGGCGCGGTGGGGCCCTTTCCGCAGTCCGCCGGGGCTGCCTCGGCGCTGGCGGGTTTCATCATGATGATCGCGGCCTTTGGGGTGGGCGGCTGGCTGGGCAAGAGTCTGGCGGCCATCCAGGCGGGCAGCGGCACGGTGCTGCCGCTCACCAACGGCATCTGGCTCTGGAGCGTGCTCATTGCACTGACCGCCTGGACGCTGGTGCAGCGTTTCGGTGAAAGCCGGCCCGGGCCCGGGCCCGAGCGGGCGATCCCTGTCGAACCAGCGCGAGGCTGACCCGACCCATGTCCGCGCCCTCTGTGTCCTGCATCGGCCTGGCCGGTCCCACCGCCAGCGGCAAGAGCGCGGCCTCGCTGGCCATCGCGCAACGCTGGCCGGTGGAAATCATCAGCGTCGACTCGGCGCTGGTCTACAGGGGCATGGACATCGGCACCGCCAAACCCACACCGGCCGAACTCGCGCAAGTGCCGCACCACCTGATCGACATCCTCGACCCGTTGGAGAGTTACAGCGCCGCCGACTTCGTGCGCGACACCACGCGCCTGGTGGGCGAGATCAACGGGCGTGGTCGCACCGCGCTGCTGGTGGGCGGCACCATGCTGTATTTCAAGGCGCTGGTGGTGGGCCTGGACGACATGCCGCCGGCCAACGCCGCCGTGAGAAGCGCGATCGATGCACGCGCAGCGGCGCTGGGATGGCCGGCGCTGCACGCCGAGCTGGCTCGGGTCGATCCGGTGACCGCGGCGCGCCTGGCGCCACTGGATGCCCAGCGCATCCAGCGCGCGCTTGAGGTTCACGACATCTCGGGCCAACCGCTCTCCAGCTTCCAGACCGGACGCACCCACAACCCCGACAGTCCGCTTGCACCCGAACACCTGATGTCGCTCGAACCGCGCGACCGCGCCTGGCTGCATGCGCGCATCGCGCAGCGCTTCGACGCCATGCTGGCCGAAGGCTTCATGATCGAAGTCAAGCGCCTGCGCGCGCGCGGCGATCTCTCCACCGACCTGCCCTCCATGCGCTGCGTGGGGTACCGCCAGGCCTGGGACATGCTCGATGCCTACGGCAACACGCTCAAGCCGGCGCAAGTCGCCGAGCTGCGCGAACTCGGCGTGGCCGCCACGCGCCAGCTCGCCAAACGCCAGCTCACCTGGCTTCGCTCCATGCCGCAGCGCAAGGTCATTGCCTGCGACGCGCCCGACGCACTGGCGCGCGTGCTCGAATCGGTGCAAGCCCTGCTGGGCGCACCCACCTGATTGGCATGTCACTCGTCGTTGAACACCTCGGCAAACGCTACGGCACCACCACCGTCTTCGGCGGCGTGAACCTCACGGTGGCGCCGGGCGAGTTCATCGCCATCGTGGGCGAATCGGGCGTGGGCAAATCCAGCCTGCTCAACTGCCTGGCCGCGCTGGACGACTGGAGCGAAGGCCGCATCACCCACACGGGCGTGGACCTCGGTGGTCTGAGCGACACGCAGCGCGCGCACTGGCGCCGCGAACACCTCGGCTTTGTGTTCCAGGCTTTTCACGTGTTGCCGCACCTGGACGTGGCACAAAACGTGGGTCTCCCCCTGCTGCTGCTGGGCCGACCCGATGCCACGCGCGTGCAGCAGATGCTGGACGCCGTGGGCCTGGGCGAGCTGGGTGCGCGTTTGCCGGCCGAGCTCTCGGGTGGTCAGTTGCAGCGCGTGGCGATTGCACGCGCGCTGGTGCACCGCCCCGGCCTGCTGCTGGCGGACGAGCCCACGGGCAACCTGGATCCGACGACCGCCGCGCAAGTCATGGATGTGCTGGAGCATCAGGCCCGCGAGAGTGGCGCGGCACTGGTGCTGGTCACGCACTCGCAGGCCGCAGCCGGTCGCGCGCAGCGGGTGCTGCACCTCACAGCGAACGGCCTGGAGCCCGCCTGAGGCCTCAGGTCTTCAGACCTTGAGGATGACGTCGTGGTCGGGCGCGAAGCAGGTGTGCAGCGGCAGCAGCGCGCCGCCCAGTGCGCGAGCATCCGAGCCGATGCTGCCCAGCTCCAGGCGTGGGCGGTGCAGGCCCTCCCAGCTGTAGGCCGTCAGCGCCGCGCGCGTGGCTTCGCACAGGGCGCGCAGCAGGTCGGGCGCCACCGCACCGTCCATGACCACCGCTTCCACGTCGAGAAACGCCGTGCCCGAGACCACGCATTGCGCCAGCGCCGGCGCGGCGCGCGCAATCCATTCCTGGCTGTACGGCAGCCAGGGCGATTGCAGGGCCCGCGCGTCGTAGGCGGCCATCGGGTCCAGCCCGTGCTGGCGAAATCGCTGCTCCAGGTCCCACAACGAGGCTTCGCCGATGAGCTGCGGCGCGAGCTCACCGCCCTGCGCCACCCGCAGCGGCAATGACGCCACCGCACCGGCGTTGCCGTGGATGCCGCGGTGCAGGTGCGAGTCGAGCACCAGGCCACCACCCACGAAGGTGTCCATGAACAGGTAGAGAAAACTGCGGATGTCGCGCCCGCGGCCTTGCAGCAGCTCGGCCACGCAGGCGGCCGAGGTGTCCTTGGCAAAACTCACGGGCAGATCGGTGAGCTTCTGCACCTCGGCGCCCAGGTCGATCTGGTTCCAGGCCTGCGATTGTTCGGCCGTGAGGCCCAGCATGCGGTGCCAGCCCCCCAACTGAAACGGCGCCGCCACGCCGACACCGACCACGCGGTCGCTCAGAGGCCCCAGCTTCTTGAGCAGGCGGTTGAGGTTGGTCTTGATCGCGGGCAGCAGCACCGGGATGTCGGGGAAGGCGTAGTCGAGCACGAGGCGCTCACGCACCTGGCCGGTGAAATCCACCAGCAACCAGTCGGCGCTGCGCCGGCCGATCTTGATGCCGATGGCGAACGCGCCGTCGGGGTGCAGGCCCAGCGGCACCGAGGGCTGGCCCACGCGGCCGCGCACCGGAGCCTCGCGGCGCAGCAGCTGGTCTTCGTCCAGCCGCGCGGTGATCAGGCCGATGGTCTGCGCCGTGAGCCCGGTGAGGCGTGCGATGTCGGCCTTGGCCAGGCTGCCGTGGACGCGCAGCGCCTGCAGCACCACGCGCTCGTTGAACTGGCGCATGCCCACCTGGTTGGATCCGCGCGGGCGCAGGCGCGGCTGGTCACCCGGTTCGGTATCGGGCAGGGCTTCGGTAGCGGCGGCGTCGTTGTTCACTGCGTCAGGTTCGATGTCGGATCAGGTCCGCAAAGTGTCGCCGATGACACCCTTGCGCAGGATGAAGTTGCCCCAGGGCTGCAGCTCGCCGGTGACCACGATGGCGTAGGCCTGTTTCACGCGCTCGTAAAAGGCGAACCGTTCCACCGCTTCGGCCTGGCCCTCCATCAGGCCCTCGGCGGACAGCACGGCCAGCGTTTCGCGCTGCAGGGCCGAGCGGTACGGCGCCTCGGTGCCGCCGACCTGCATGTAAGCCACGGGCTGCGGCACGTCGGCCGCCAGCGGCAGCACGCTGGCCACGGCCTTCACGGTGCGCGCCATGCCCACGCCGGGCAGGCGCAGCACGGTCTTGCCCGTGCCCAGGCTCATGGCGGTGAAGTTCGCATCAGTCAGCACCAGTGCGTCGTCGTGGCCCATCTCGGCCAGCAGTTTCAGCAGCTCGGGGCTGAGCAGGGGATCGATACCTTTGAGCATGGTTTACGCCAAGGCCTCGGCGGGCAGTTCTTCGGCCAGCTTGGCGCCGGTCATCACGGCCACGGTGTCGCTCATGC